>Ga0194127_10003457_pt1 | contig 20210 bp, 22 predicted proteins | sample TA2KigC100mmetaG_FD_148624 | JGI IMG/M metagenome (GOLD analysis project Ga0194127, IMG submission 148624) | Freshwater microbial communities from Lake Tanganyika, Tanzania - TA2015036 Kigoma Deep Cast 100m | ecosystem: Environmental > Aquatic > Freshwater > Lake | place: Tanzania: Lake...
AAAAGATGCTCGCCATTGCCCGCCCCCTGGTGAACCAGAACGAATTGCTATTGATTGATGAACCCTCCAAAGGATTGGCTCCCATTATTATTGACCATCTCATTGATTCGATCAACAAATTGAAGGGAATGACAGTGGTGATTCTGGTCGAGCAAAACTTTTATATGGCCAGCAGCCTTGCCAGCGACTTCTACCTCTTCGATGATGGAAGGACGGTCCACCACGGTCAGATGGAAGAGTTGGTCCAAAATGAGGAACTGAAGAAAAAGTATTTAGGAATTTCAGGATAGACGTCCCTCGTTCCCCTCTCTCCCTCTTGAGACTGTGTCGCAATCGCGAGCAAAGGGGGAGAGGCAGTCAGGTTCCAAAGTTTTAGGATGCGGGTCTTTTAGATGATGGGAAATTGTCACTTGTATAAAATCAAATGTTTTCATATGCTTGGCACGCCTGAATCCGAACGGCTAAAGGTTACCGCCCTAAATCTTTTCCACCCGACCGCCTCTCCCCCTTTTCAAAAATGGGGTTTTTTCATATTACGACACAGTCTCCTTGGGGAGAGGGCAAGGATGACGGGTGGTTTGTTCTGGAACATTCAGGAAGAAACGATATGAACCCTTCATGGAAAAGATGGCTTCCAACGCTGATGGTTTTTGCCATCTTTCTGTTGCCCCTTTCATTGATCAGCCCCAAAACCTACATCACCCTAACCATTTCCGGTCTGGCGATGGGGATGCTCCTTTTTCTGGTCGCCTCAGGGTTTTCGCTGATCTTCGGCTTTCTGAGCGTCCTCAATCTCGCTCATGGGGCCCTCTTCACCTGGGGGGCCTACATCGGCTTTACCTCATTTACGCTGATCAATCAATGGACAGGTTGGGGCGGGTCCGATTCCATCTTTTTGAATATCGCCATCTTTCTTCTGGCCCTCATCCTCGCCGGACTCCTCGTTGGCTTATTAGGGATCATCACCGAACGGTTAGTCATCCGTCCTGTTTATGGAAGCCATCTTTTTCAAATCTTTATCACCGTGGGGGCGATGATTGTTCTGGAAGAGTTGGTCCGCATCGTCTGGGGGCCGAATGACGAGGTCATGCCGGTTCCAATCAGTTTTATGGGATCCTGGGATATCTTTGACGTGGTGGTATCAAAGTATCCCCTGATTGCCATTGTCATGGGGCTCATCCTCTATGTCGTCATTTTGATGATCCTGAGAAAAACGAGACTGGGAACCATTGTCAGGGCTGGCGTGGAGAATCCTGAAATGGTTCAGGTGATGGGACACAATATCTACCGGTATTTTACAGGGGTGTTTGCAGTAGGGTCTGCTCTTGCCGCCATCGGAGGCGGAATGTGGGCCACCTTTGTCAAATCGATTCACCCTGCGATGGGGGGAGAGGTCATTATTTTTGCGCTCATCGTAGCCATCATTGGAGGCCTTGGAAGCATCACAGGTTCGGTGGTGGGTGCGCTATTGGTCGGGCTCTCTTATAACTATGTAGCCTATCTGGTGCCTAAGGCGGCGCTCGGCATTACCATGCTGCTTCTGGTCATCATTCTTTCATTTCGTCCGACTGGACTATTTCATGAAGGAACTTGAAATGCTTAGAGCCCATTCCAAATTGAAAATTGTAAATTTCAAAATTAGCAATAAGATTAAAAGAACTTTTCCCCATTTTATGTTTTGAACTATCCATTTTTCATTGGGATGAAGTCCATGACGAACCCTGTTCAACGATTTCGGACGGAAGAGAAAGAGGCTCGTTTCAGAAGTCCTTATTTCTTCCTTAGAATTCTCCTCCTGGCTTTCTTTGTCTTCACTCCCTTTACGTTCCATTCTTTTGAGGTGCTCGATGTCGTTTTAAAGATCATCATTTTTTCTGCATTGGTGGCAAGCTATGATGTGATTCTCGGATATACGGGGATCGTCTCCTTGGGCCATGTCTTATATTTTGGAATCGGTTGTTACTCTGTCGGCATCTTCATGGGGAATCTGGGATGGGTTTCTTATGGTCATCTGGCGCTAGCCTTCTTAATCGCCATTGTGGTCTCGGGAATTCTCTCGGTATTGATCGGCCTCTTCTCCCTTCGCATCCGGGCAATCTTCTTCGCCATGGTCACCCTCGCATTTATGGAGTTTGCCTTCATCCTCTCAAGCCAACTGCGATCCATCACCGGCGGAGACGATGGAATTAGCTTTAAACTTCCGGGGATCTTAGCCGTTGATTACAGCTTTGGACATTTCCTTGGAATCGAGCTCACAGGTAGAATCGTCAGTTACTTTTTGATCCTCCTGATATGCGTAATCCTTTTTCTATTAATGCTCCGATTCGTCCATTCACCCGTTGGCCGGGTTCTCCAATCGATTCGCGATAACGAACCTCGATCCATTGCCTTGGGGTACAGGACCTACCTCTTTCAAGTCATTGCCTCCTCGTTTGCCAGTTGTGTTGCCGCCGTTGCGGGCGGCTGCTTTGCTATCTGGGTGCGTTATGTGAGTCCGGATTCAAGTTTAAGCGTCCCCATTATGTTAGATGTCCTTCTTATGGTGATTGTAGGAGGAATGGGAACACTTTACGGGGGAATTTTCGGAGCTGCCTTCCTGATGATTACCCGCGCCTTCCTTCCGAAACTCCAGGTTCTCATGGCCTCTATCCTCCCTGGGGTCCCAATGGCTGCGAGGCTTTCCGAACGCTGGCTGTTCTACTTTGGACTTCTATTCATCATCATTGTCTATTTCTTTCCCAAAGGGATCGTAGGAACAGTTCAGGAATTCTTTTCCAAGAGGAAAAACAGCTAGAGATCTTCTGGCTTTGATGCAATACTTTCCATTTTTAACCCCTCCACACCTCCCCTTAAAGTAAGGGGAGGCTGGGTGGGGTTATTTGCGAGACGGAGGGAAAAGATGCCCAAACCGAAGATGATAAAAGCCAAAGGCGATGGGATTCAAATCCAATTGGCAATATGGGAGGGAAAAGGTAGACCCATCCTCTGCATTCATGGTTTGACGGCCAACAGCCGATTCTGGGACTGTGTGGCTTCGGCGCTAACTCCCCAACACAAAATCATCGCTATGGACCTCCGGGGGAGAGGACTCTCGGAGAAGCCATCCACAGGATATTCCATCGATCACCATTGCAGGGATATTCTTTCTTTGATGAACCACCAGGGTCTGGACCGACCAGTGCTCATGGGCCATTCCCTGGGCGCCTTCATATCACTTGTTTTTACAGCTCAATATCCTCAACGAGTGGATCGATTGATCCTGGTGGATGGCGGCGGAAGGCTCTCCGAAACTCAGATGGCCAAGGTCTTTTCAGGAATCAAGCCTTCCTTGGACCGTCTGGGGCAGGTCTTCCCCTCTTTCGAGGCCTATGTCTCCCTGATGAAACAGGCTCCGTTTTTACAACCCTGGAACGCCTACATGGAAACCTATTTCCACTACGAGGTTGAAGAGGCCGGGGGAGGGGTTTGCTCCCGCGTCCATCCGAAACATATTGATGAAGAAGCAACTAACCTGAAAAAAGAAGATTCGACTAAATTCTACTCCAGGGTCTCATGCCCTACCCTCATCCTTCGCGCAACGAAAGGAATGTTAGCGGAAGATGACCTCGTATTGCCCGAGGATGTGGCGAATCGAATGTTCAAAGAAATCCCCCATGCCGAATTAGTGGAGCTCGAGGGTGTCAACCATTACACGATCCTATTTCAACCCAATGAAGCACGTGACCGAGCCATTCTTCAATTCCTTAAGGCATAAACAAAGAAATCCATTTTCAGTTCTATAACAGGAAGGTTTTGCTAAATTGTCTTTCTGAGCCCGTTTAAGGGTCTATCCCTCTTTCTATTTCTTGCCTCTTATTTCAATCGTTACCTCTTGCCCAAAGGCTTCGCTCAAAGCCCTCTCCAGGTTCTCGAAGTCTTCCATCTTTTCAAATTCAATCACCAGCTCTCGATCATCAAAGACCTTCAATCTTCCAAATCGATTCACCACCTCGATCGTTTTCGATGGATCAACCGTCACCCATCCTTTCATCCGGTGGACCAGTTCTTCTCCATTGAATGCCCTCTCAATATGAAGGTCCACCCGCCTCTGCTTTGCCTCCCAGCCGATGAGGGCAGGTTGAACAAGCATCGGGGTGACCGGGTCATGCATGGCCGCACAACGAAACCACAACTTCGCTCGAATCATATGGAGCCGCCTTTTCTATTAGAATAACTTGAAAATAACGACCATTTCATTTAATGTCAAGCATCCGACTATTTAATAAGGAGTCATCCATGGACCTTATCAAAACCATTGCGGAGAGAAAGAGTTTCAGGGCCTTCAAGTCAGACCCCTTATCCAAAGAAACAGTTGAAGAGATATTAACCTTATCAAGTCAATCCCCTTCTGCCATCAACCTTCAGCCCTGGGAATTTGTTGTTGTGGCCGGAGAAGAAAAAGAGAGGTTGAGCCGAAGACTGATCAAAGCATACAAGGAAAAACAGATCTCCTGCGGGCCAGGGAATGTGAAACCCATGCCCAAAACAGTAACCCAACGGGCGGCTAAAACCCTTGAGATGATGAATCCATTCTTCGAAGAGATGAAAGTCGATCCGAATCAATTTATCAATGAAGGGAGTTGTAATTTTTATGGAGCGCCCACAGCCATCTTTATCTGTCTTGACGATTCCTTTCCAAAAGCCCGCTTGGTGGACATCGGCTTGGTCCTCGGATATCTCCTCCTTGTTGCTCATGAGCATGGCTTGGGGACCTGTCCCATTGGTTTGATCACGGCCTATGAAGACGAAATCAAAGACCTGCTCAATATCCCGGAGAATAAAATGGTCGTGATCGGTGTGGCTCTTGGATATCCTGATTTAAAAAGCCCGATCAATCGCTTCAAATCTCCCAGGGAGGAGGTAGGAAAGCTCATCCGATGGATCGATTGAAGATGCTCACTTTTCCAGTCCAAAACCTCTAAGAGGACAGATGATAAACTTCTCCTATAAATGCGATCGCATTTATAGGAGAAGACCCCTAAAGCTCTTATGATAACCACCCCAAAAAAAGCGGCCACCGTCATTCTTCTTCGGGATTGCGACCCGAAGGGATTTGAAGTCTTTCTGCTCAAGCGACACGAAAAGAGCAGTTTCATGGGTGGAAATTATGTTTTTCCCGGAGGCAGGGTGGATCAGGAAGATGGATCTCCTGAGACATGCGCTTTATGCAAGGGAGTGGCCTCCGAAGAAGCCCACCGGAAGTTTGTGGGATCGTTCTCTCCGCAAGAATGTCTGGGCCATTGGATAGCAGGGATTCGAGAGCTTTTTGAAGAAGCAGGGGTCCTGATGGCCTATGCACCAAATACCAATCTCTTCCAACTTGATAATCCAGCGGATCGGATGAGATTTTCAAAATACCGGAGCCTCCTCCAAAAACGGGAACGGACCATCTGCCAGATAGCCCAGGAGGAAAAACTTTTTCTTGCCCTGGATCAGCTCCACTACTATGCCCACTGGATCACTCCTGCGGCAAGATCTGAACGATTCGATACCCGCTTCTTCCTGGCTCGACATCCTGAAGGGCAGGAAGCAAGTTTTGATCGGAAGGAAACGACTGCTGAAGTCTGGTTGACACCGAGGGAAGCATTTGATGAAAATATAAAGGGAAAGGTAGCCTTAAGTCCCCCTACCCTTAAACTATTGGAAGACCTTTCCCATTACGATACGATTGAAGAGGTATTCCACTCCTTAAAAGAGAAGGTTGTCCAGATGATTCAACCCATTCTTACGAAGATATCGAACGAACCAACCATCCTCTTACCATGGGATCCGGAATATGAGGTTTTTCAGGGAGGGGATACTCCTTCATCGATAAACCATGGAAGGCTTTCAGAACCAGGTGATAACACGACTCGCCTCATCTTAAGAGAAGGCATCTGGTATCCTTATTGCCGAGTAAACCCCGTTAGAAGCGCTTCGCCCTTCTAACGGGAACGCTCACCCCGATAGAAGCTAAGCTTCGCACGGGGCAAGCAGCGGGGCTTTCTAACGGGGTAAAATAAACCATTCCAATCCGATGCCCTTACCGCACCCAGAGAGTAAACCCCAGGATGCCGATGAGAAACGAAAGAATGATTTCAAAACGTCGTTGACTGATGTGCCGGTTGATTTTTAGACCTATCAAGATGCCTGCAATGGCGAAAGGCGCAGCCACTATGAAACTCTCAAGAACCGAATTGGTGAGCAGGCCGTGGTACTGATAAGTTCCAATAATGATGGCATTGGCAAACAAAAAGAAACTCTGGAGCATGCCTACGACCTGCTCCTTCGCCCAGGGTTTTAGCGCAGCGTATAGCACTACCGGTGGTCCATCGGTCCCAAAAGCCCCACCCAGAATACCACTTAAAAACCCTGTTGGAATCGCCCATAACCTTGAAAAAGCTAATTTTACCTTGGGTGTAGCGATTTTATAAACAGAAAACAGGATAAGCACTGTTCCAAGAATCTTCATGATGAGTCCGGGCTCAACGTTCTTTAAAAGTAATGTGCCCAGGAAGGCACCTGGTATGGCTGCGGCGATTAAGAATAGAGAATGATCCCACACGAGGTCTTTCCTTAGCATCAAGATAGCCGGGAGGCGGTTAACCGTATAGCAGAGAACAACTACGGGGGCGGCCCATTGGGGGGCTGAATAGAGAAGGATAAGAGGCATGGACAGCAGTGCCCCGCCAAACCCCGCCAAGCCCTGAAGCAAGGCGCCCGTGAAGATAATCAGCGCTGTAGGAAGAAAATATTCAGACATCATTTACCCTACTTCTATTTCTTTCTTTCTTCGGTCCCTTGACATCTCCCAGATCAGGCACTGGGTTCTATATTTACAGTAAAGTTTGGGATCGATGCATTCACAGCAATGGTCAATGTTCAGGCACTCGCAGCATTCCTCACAAAACCCGGTCTCATATTTCTGACAGGTAGCCATGGCTTCACGATCCGGATGGTTTTGGCACTTTATCACTTTTCATCCCCTTTAGATTTTCTGCCGCCAACCCCCTTCCTCCTCAGACGCTTTGAAACGGGACGAGGCCTGAGCAGAACATAAGTCGCTCCTGCCCCGCCATCGCAAAGCCTTGCGCTTGAATAGGCAACAACCCACTTCCTCCAGGAACCACGAGTCAGCCATTCCTCAACTTTTCTCTTCAAAATCGGTTCGGCAGGTGAAGAGAGACCTCGCCCATGGGTCACCAAAACGCCTGTCTTTCCATAGGTCACAGCCCATTTCATAAACTGATCAAAAATCTCTTTGGCTTCCTCTGCAATGAGTCCATGGAGATCGAGATGAGCCTGAATCGAAAAGTCCCCTCGATGAAGCCGCCTTGCAATCTCAGGATGAATATGATACCCGGTGCCTTCGATATACTCAGGGGTATCAGCTACATTGAAACCTTTTCCATAGTGAATGAGATCCTCAAGCTTCTTTAAACTTTCCACATCATCCTTTTTTTTAAAACCCTCTGACAACTCGGCCCTGGCTATTTTCTCAATCCGTTCTTTCTTTTGAACAGGTTTTACCCCTTCCATCTCTTTTCTAAAAAGTTCCGCCTCTATTTCGGGAGATAGTATTTCTTCAGAAGCCCGATGTGTGAAAGGGCGCTTTTCAGGTAACGAAGTTAGATCGAGAGCAGAGATCAATTCCTGAAAGGATTTTAAAGTGAGGGAAGGCTTCCGAGGTTTCATGTATAACGCCTCGTTTCACCAAGAAGATGAATCAACGATACAATAATTCCTTCATATTTTCAATTTTATGAATGACATGTTAGACATTGACAGTCTCGCCATGGATATATTATTGAGTGATCATAATGAAACTTAAGTGATTTAAAATATTAAGGAGATAAGATGCGCACCATAAAAATCATGCCATGCCTCGATATGAAAGAAGGTCGGGTGGTCAAAGGTGTCAATTTTATAAACTTAAAAGATGCCGGCGATCCGGTCGAAAATGCGTCTTTTTATGAAAAAGAAGGAGCGGATGAACTGGCCATGCTCGATATCGCCGCTACTGTAGAAAATCGAAAAACCAGGCTGGAATGGATTAAGAATGTTTCATCTATGATCAGCATCCCGTTAACAGTTGGCGGGGGAATTTCCACTCTGGAAGATATTGAACTGGTTTTGAAGGCAGGAGCCAATAAATTTTCGATGAACAGCGCTGCTGTGAAGAATCCGGAATTGGTGAGACAGGCCTCAAAGAGGTTCGGCAAAGAGAAGGTCACCGTGGCCATCGATGCAAGGAGAAACAAAGCCATGCCATCCGGCTTCGAGTTGGTCGTATCGGGCGGCACCACACCTGTTGGAAAAGATGCGGTCGCCTGGGCAAAACAGTGCCAGGAACTTGGGGCGGGAGTGATCCTTCCAACCAGCATGGATGGGGATGGAACCCAGGCGGGTTACGATCTTGAGTTTACAAAGGCCATTTCCGATGCAGTAAGTTTGCCTGTAGTCGCCTCCGGCGGAGCCGGAAAACTCGAGCATTTTTATGAGGCCGTGGCCCAGGCAGGAGCCCAGGTCCTGTTGGCGGCATCGGTCTTTCACTATCGTATCTTCAGCATTAAACAGGTTAAGGAATATCTGAGAGAAAAAGGATTATTGGTCAATTTTTAAGTTTCTTTTGCCAAGACAGGCTCCTCTCTTTTAATAACCAATCGCACAACCGTCTTTTCTCCGGTCGGAAGCTCCGAGGAGGACATTTTGTTCAGGATCTAAAAAAATAGCCTGCCCTCCTCCAACCTGATTGATCGGCGATAACCCTCTTATGATCTTATGGCCTTTCTGGGAAAGAACAACTGCGGTCTCATCTGAAATACCTTCCTCTAAATAAACCTCCATGCCTTTGAGATGGCGAATCCTCGGCGCATCCATGGCCTCCTGGAGATTCATCCCGAAATCGATGAGATTGACCAGAAACTGGACATGGCCCTGCGGCTGCATGTCGCCGCCCATCACTCCGAAGCTCATTAAAAACTTCCCATCCTTGAAGACCATCCCCGGGATGATGGTGTGCATGGGGCGTTTGTGAGGTTCGATCCTGTTTCGCTGTTCCTGGTTTAGAGAAAATGATTTGCCCCGGTTCTGCAAAACAATCCCCGTTCCATCCACGACGACGCCCGATCCAAAGGCCATAAACAGGCTGCTGATAAATGAAACGGCATTCCTTTCTTTGTCCACTGCTGTCACGTAAACCGTTTCAGAACTTCCTTCATATGGGGTTAACCAGGCAGGAATGGAGGCATTTTCAATCTTAATTCTATCCCTGATTTTCTGCGCATAATCCTTGGAGAGCAACGGTTTAATCGGGATCTCTTCAAAATCGGGGTCCGTGATAAACCTGTCCCGGTCTTCAAAGGCTGCTTTTTTGGTTTCAATCAGAAGATGAAGATATTCCGGGCTGTTGGGTTTTAATCGGCCGATATCATATCCTTCAAGGATGTTGAGCATTTCAAGGGCAGTTAGCCCCTGTCCATTGGGAGGAAGCTCATAAATCGTATAGCCCCGATAGTCCGTAGAAATGGGCTCAACCCATGATGTGGTATGATCCTTAAAATCCCGCTGGGAAAAGAGTCCCTGGAGGCGGTTCGACGTATTGACGATGGTATCACAGATGTCGCCTTCATAAAAGACTTTTATGCCCTCCCTCGCAATCCTCTGATAAACTTTTGAGAGGTCCTTGTTGATAAAAACCTGTCCCGGAGAAGGAGCCTTGCCATTGATAAGATAGGCCTTTGATGACGGTTCTGAAGAGCGTAGGAGGCTCTCGGCCTCTTTCCACTCTCCTGCGATGACCTCTGTCACAGGAAACCCGTCCTCAGCGTAATGGATGGCCTCCCTGAGGACACTGGCAAGCTTTAGGGTCCCATACCGCTCCAGAGCCTGCGCCCAACCATGGAGCGCTCCCGGAATGGTCACCGCCAACATTCCGCGCTCCGGAATTTCACTCATTCCTCTCTCTCGATATTTTTCAACCGTCGCTCCATAAGGAGCCCGGCCGCTTCCATTCATTCCTATCAGTCGTTTCTCCTTAGCCAAATAGATCAGAGCAAAAGCATCTCCACCCAGACCCACATTATACGGCTCCACCACACTCAGCGTGCTAACCATCGCCACAGCCGCATCAATGGCGTTTCCGCCCTTTGCCAGGATTTTGTATCCCGAAAGGGTCGCCAGAGGTTGGCTGGCAGCCGCCATGCCCTGCGCCCCCATCACCACTGAACGCCCTGCCGCATTTTCCCACTCTCTCTTCCGGCTATAAGTAAATCTCAACTTTCTTTCTCCTTTTTGATCTTCTCATCACTCATAGACATCCGAACCGATTCTTGCTTTCGTTACATAAAAAAGCTCACAAGAGCCGTCTCCTGTATCTTTCCGCGTCAAACTTGTGTTCCAGTAGATCGTCCCGCCTTTATAGGTCCCTTTCACATTAACCAGAAACCCCTCCAACAAGACCCTCTCCTTCTTCTTAGCCGTCTTGAGGGCCAGGGAGATATTCTCGGTTGCCGGAATGATATGGTTATTTGAAGAATGAGAGATAATATAAGAATTATCAACAGGACTTTCTGGTTTATATTGGTAAAAATACCACCGGTTTCTTTGACTGAATGAAACATATTTTTCATATTCGGGTTCGGCCAGCTTCCCCCAGACGATGACTAAGTCAACGGGTGAAATCTCACTATTCCAATCATACGAATAGGTCTCCTTGCTGATCACCACCCCTGCCAATTGATATTCTGCCACAGGAGCGAGGGTGAATTGGCCGGCTTTTGTCTCGATGAGGATGGATTCATCGGATCGGAAGGATCGTTGAATGGGACCACGGGATGTATCAATCTGATCAAAATCGATGCCGGATTTCTGGGGCCGGTCGCACACAGATAAAAAACATAGAATGAGGACAGTTAGAATAAGGCTAACAAAGGGCTTTCTATTCATGATGGAGAAGAATATATTTTTTCTTGCTATCCCTGTCAATAAGATTCATGAAAGTTTTTTCATTCCATCAACGTTTGTTTCAAGGGCTTGAATATGCTAAATTAGGTGTTCATGAAGAGAGTCCTTCCGATTTATGGAATTCTTGGCTTCCTCGCACTCATCCTCTCTGAGTTCCTTCATTTTAAGAAGGTGGAGCCCTTCTATAGCTGGTTTTACTGTTTTGCCTGGTGGTCATACATCCTCACGGTTGATGCGATCATCTACCGCTTGAAAGGCAACTCCCTTCTCATCAATCGAAGAAAAGAATTCTTTCTCATGATTCCCTGGTCAATCTTTATCTGGCTGATCTTTGAAGCGGCGAACCTTTCTCTGGAGAACTGGTACTACATCAATCTGCCGAACTCCACTGTTGAAAGATGGTTGGGTTATGCAATTGCTTACGGCACTGTCCTTCCCGGGATATTCGAAACGATGGAGTTATTGGCAACCTTCGGCCTGTTCAAAAATGCTTACAATAAAAGAGTGGTCATCTCACAGGGAAGCCTTCATTCCCTGATCGCACTTGGCACACTGTGCCTTGTCTCCTCCATTGTCATTCCGCAGTATTTCTTTCCTCTTATCTGGGTGGGATTTATATTTCTCCTGGAGCCCTTTCTTTATCGCTTTGGGGGGAAATCCTTTTTGAGGGACCTTGAAGAAGGAAAACCGGGGAAGATATTTCTCCTTCTCATTGCCGGGCTGATCTGCGGCTTCCTATGGGAGTTCTGGAATTTCTGGGCGCGTTCAAGGTGGGTTTACACCGTCCCTTTCTTTGAGGAGTTGAAGGGATTTGAAATGCCTTTCTTGGGGTTTTTGGGATTCCCTCCTTTCGCTGTGCAGGTTTATGTGATGTACAATCTCATCTCTCTGTTTCGTTTCGGAAGAGGATGGGAAGAATCCACCTGTCAATCTAATCCTGAAAAAAAGACAAGGCGACTCACAACAGTTTTAACCTCTGTCCTGATGGTTGCCTTCTCGGTTCTCATCTTCAAGGCCATCGACCTCAAAACGGTCGACTCCTATGAAACCCGCCTGAAGGATGCCTACTGGATCGACCCCAAATATCAAAAAGAGCTTCCAAGGGTTGGCATTGCCACTCTCGACGATCTCCTTACGAAAACTCGACTCAAAAGGGAAAGGGATGAACTTGCCCTTCGCCTCCTCATCCCCAAAGAGGAACTCACTCACTGGGTGGAAAAGGCTCGATTGGTTCAATTAAAAGGGTTGGGAATTGGAAATCTGAAATTATTCGAAGCGGCGGAGGTTCATTCGGTTTCTGCTCTTGCCGGCGAAGATCCGGAAAAACTCTACGCAAAGATCGGACAGGCTTTCCCGGAAAAAGTTCCCCCTCGAAAAGCAAAGATAAGAATCTGGGTGAGGGAAGCAAGAAAGGCAGTTAAGAATTAAGGGTGATGAGTGGTGAATTATGAGTGATGAGTTATCAGTTACCAGTGATCAATGATCAGTGAGGAATCCAATGAAATATGGCGCAATGAATTTTCCGGTTAAACCTATCCTTCAAGAAATCGAAGATATCGGAAAACTGGGCTTCGATTATGTTGAGTTGACGATGGACCTGCCCGAAGCGGCTCCCCAGAAGGTTCTTGCTCAAAAAAAAGCGATCCTGAATCTGCTCAATCGTTATAAGATGGGGATCACCGGACACCTTCCAACATTTGTCTGGACATCAGACCTCTATGATAGCCTGAGAAAAGCCTCTCTTCAGGAGAACGTTAAGGCCCTTGAAGCCTCGGCAGAACTTGGAATTGAAAAGCTTGTTCTTCACCCGGGTTACATCACTGGAATGGGTAAGTTCGTCATCGATAAAGCTAAGAGATATGGTCTGGAGTCCATCGAGGCCATCCTGAAGAAGGCAAACAGCCTCGGCATGACCCTCTGTATTGAAAATATGTTTCCTCAGGCCAACTTCCTAACCCAGCCTCACGAATTTCAGGATGTCTTTGAGTCCTTCCCTGAAATCCGCCTTGCGCTCGACATCGGGCATGCAAACCTTGGGGGCGATAGAAACAGCGCTATCGAATTTATTCAGCGCTATGGGTACCGCATCGGCCATATCCACGCCAACGACAATTTCGGCAAGGAGGACAATCACCTTCCCATAGGAGCCGGCTTCATCGATTTCGAAAAAATCATCAAAGCCCTTAAGGAAACCTCTTACGACGAGACCACGACCATTGAAGTCTTTTCTAAAGACAGAGACTACCTCCGAATCAGTAAAGAGAAGATAAAAAAGATGTGGGAGGCTCTTTAATCCATTTCGGATTTCGGAATGCGGAATTGAGATTTATCCACACACCAATTCAATCAGGAGCATCTATTCAGACAGCTTAATAAATGTGCCATTCTTCCTCGCATGGTGGATCACCCATTTTAAAAGAACGGCTCCAATGGCAAGATAAATTCCGATCAGCCCGAATCCCCGAAACAAAATGGCGTTGATCTCCCTTTCGAATCCATAGAAAGAGCGGAAATATTCCAGAAAGTAGGTTAACGGGATGGCCCGGGCAATCTCCGGAAATGGAGAGGGCAGAATGGAGACAGGGTAGTAGATCCCGCAGATCAATGCCATCAGACTGGTGATGGACCAGGCGGCCACCTCCGCCTTGTAGCCGAAGAGGATGACAAGGATACAGACGGCGATGCCGATCGAGACAGCGATCAGAAAGAGGCCCAAGAGATATAGGATGAGCGAAATAATCCCTGTTTGAAAGAAATTAAAACTAAAAGCGATGCCTCCAAAGATGGCGAGCAGCAGAAAGACAAGGCCAGCGCGTGCCATGCCAATCAGCCAGGCGCCTGAAATGAGCTGGAAAGGATGGATGGGGGCGATAAAGGTATGCTTCATGGACTTTGCCCAGAGATCTTAAAGGAGCGCATAGGCCACATCGATCTGGCAGACTTGAATGAGGCTCATGGACATCACCCCGATCAGGATGAATCCGGTCATGTTTTCATCCAGCCGGAGAAAGACAGTTAATAGCCCCACAGAAAACAGTCCGACCAGAAGCCAAAAAATAATCTCAGAGATGCTGAAAACATTTCTCCTCGTGATCGTCAAGTTCTTAAACGCAAAGGCCCCGATCTGAACCAGCGCTTTTTGAAAATTCCACAAAGACATCCTCCAAGTCAGTCTGCTCAAGAGTCAAGTTCTTTATTCGTGCTCCCTCGTTGGAGAGGGAACCTCCAGATGTTCCTTCAAGTCAAAGAGATCAACTAAGGATTCTATCTTCGTTTCCCTTCGCTTTCCCGATAGACCATAAAGCATTGCATAGAAGCGAAGGTTTTCTAAGACGGTCAGGCTCCAGATAAAGTTAGCATTTCCACTTGAGATATTAACCCTCTCTCTGATCCGATGCCCATCCTGTAGCGCATCGATGCCGAGAATCCGGATGCTTCCTTTGTCAGGAAGAAGCAATGTGGAGAGGATGGAGAGAAGAGTGGTCTTTCCTGCGCCATTGGGACCGAGAATGCCGAAGAGTTCCCCTTCTTCAACCTGAAGGTCAATCCCTTTGAGGACTTCTTTAACTCTCCGGTGCCACCATCCCGACTGGAACGTCTTAACGATTCCTTTTGCTTCAATCGCAAGCGCCATTTATTTAAAGTTCGGAAATCAGAGTTCGGAGTCTAAAATAATTCTCCGTGCTAAAAGAAAGTATAGAATGAAATTGGAGATTTTCCAATGAAAAATTGAATCTCGAGAATGAATGAGCCTGATTTTTTGGGGAAGATAGAAGGGTTAGGATACAACTTCTTCCTTACGACTTCCGGAGCGGTTAATCAAAGATCCTCGGTTGAAAACGCCAAGAAACATCATCATAGCCTGAACAATTTACATAACCTGTGCGGATAGTCACTATTGCTTTCAACCTGATGCTGCTAATCCTATCGGGGTGATGTTGTTGTTAGGCAATTTTTTTCTGCCGTTTAATGATTTCTGCAAGCGATCTCAAAGCCTGATTGACAGAGTCGTGGTCCGGGAATATTTTAGCAACATCGGGGTCAATGACAACAACATTTGTCCCTTCAGCATATCTTTTTGCGTATTTTCCCCGAATGCCTTTGCTGAAATCATATTCTTCAAGCAGATCCGGATCTTTTTGCATTCTCTTCATATTGAACTTTCTCCTTTTTTGTTGCCTTTCTTGCGCTAATCAGCCTGATGCTGTTCCTCCTTTCTGTGTGAATAACCACCAGAAGACGGCCTTTGTGAGAATTCCCTATCAAGGCGAACCTGTCTTCTTCCTCGGAATGCAATGGATCATAAATGGTTAGAGACAAGGTATCTCGAAAGGCCGTGCTTGCTTCGTCAAAAGAGACGCCGTGTATTTCGAGGTTCTGTTTCGCCTTGATCGGGTCCCATTCAAAACGAAGCATCCACTATCTCCAGAATTTCATATTATCCTAAATCTTATTATATCTTCGCCATTGATGTTTGGCAACCAGGCTGAATTTTCATCATGCATAGCAACTGCAATCAGCGGTGGCTGTGTGCCATCCGCCGGGGTGATTTGATTCGGTTGAATTCCCTCGCGATATTCGGCCCAAGAAATACACTGTTTCACCAGGGTGTTGGATTATACGCCATCCTAACAATCGGGGGTAATAGCTCACCATAGGCCCTCTGTTTCTCTTCTCTGAAGGACTTTACTGACCCAACCAAGTACCCAACAATACCCGAAAACAGGATAGATAGCATACCGATTATAATATTTGCGAAATCATCGGTGAGTTTCGCCCCCGCACTATAGACAAGGATGAAAGCAAGAATTGGCCTAAAGAAGAAACCCAGGATAAAACCTATAACAAGAGCCACACTGGCAACGCATACTGTGGTTGAAAATTTATGCATAACTCCTCCATTTAAGATTCAAGATAACTATAATTGGAATCATATCTCTAATTTTAGTATACGCCCAACGGCGGAACTGAGCATTGGCACGAGCCTGTATAACACTGGAGATTGCAAGCTCATATATGGGAAAATCATATACAGAATGATGTATGGTGTCAAGATTTTGTGTAATGGAATGGCGAGGCTTTAAAGTTAATTTAGAGGAAAAAGGTTATTAATGTATTATAATTGATGTGATGGAAAAATTTATCGAAATCATCGGAGCCAAGTCTCATAACCTTAAAAATATTTCCTGCCAGATACCCCGAGGCAAGATGACCGTGATCACAGGAGTCTCTGGTTCCGGTAAATCAACCCTTGCTTTTGACACCCTCTTTGCCGAAGGGCAAAGGCGCTACATCGAATCCCTTTCCACCTATGCACGCCAGTTCCTTGAGAAAATGGATCGTCCCGATGTCGAAGCCATTTATGGAATTCCTCCTGCGATTGCCATTGAGCAGAAAAATTCCGTCAAGAATGCTCGATCCACTGTAGGAACAGCATCAGAGGTTTACGACTATCTGAGACTTCTCTTTGCCAAAATCGGCGATGTCTTCTGCCCTCAATGTCAGATCAAAGTCTCCGGAGAAACGGTCAGCAGTGTCGTAGAGCAAGTATTGGGTCAATATTCAGGAGAAACAATTTCGATCCTCAGCCCGGTTCAATTTACTAAAGATGAGGAGCGTGAAGAAAAAATCAGGGAATTCGTCAAGAATGGATATTACAGAATTTGGGAGAAAGGCGAGGTGATCGACCTCACCACTTTCTCAAGTTCTCACCTGAAGAATCGAAAACACATTCTTCTTCTCATCGATCGGGTGGTATCGGATGATAAAAATAGGCCGAGGCTCGCAGAGGCAATTCAGAGCGCTTTTCAGGTGGGAAATGGGAAGACGGAAGTGATCGGAACCGATCAGAGAAAAATGGCCTTCACCAGAAGTTATTCCTGCAATCGATGCGGCAGGACCTTCTCCGAGCCGCAGCCTCTCCTCTTTTCCTTTAACAATCCAATAGGCGCCTGCCCTACCTGTCAGGGTTTCGGTAGAATCATTGGAATCGATTGGGAAAAGGTCATTCCCGATCATGGAAAGTCTCTGAAAGAAAGACCCTTTGCCCCTTTCAATACACCGGCCTATGAAGATATTTACGAGTATATCGAGAAAGCATGCAGAAAGCATCGTATTCCAATAGAGAAGCCTTTCAAGGAACTTCAGGTCCAGCAAAAAGAGATTCTTCTCAATGGAAAAGGGGAATTCATAGGAATAAAGGGATTCTTCGACTGGATGGAAAGCAAGCGGTACAAGGTTCATTACCGTGTTTTCCTCAGCAGGTTTCGTGCCTATACCCCCTGCCCCACCTGCCACAATACCAGACTCAAAGAAGAGGCTCTTTATGTCCGCCTTGCCGGAAAGGACATTGCCGAGATCTGCAATATGCCCATCTCAGAGATTCAAGAATTTTTAAGAGACATTCCCCTGAAAGATTTTCAGAAGAGAGTAGGAGAACGTCTTTTTAAAGAGATTCAAGACCGGGTTGCATTCATGGTGGATGTGGGATTGGGGTATCTCACCCTTTCCCGCCAAACCCGAACCCTCTCCAGTGGTGAATATCAGAGAATTACTTTGGCAAGGGCATTGGGTTCCGCATTGACAGAAACACTCTATGTTTTAGATGAGCCGAGCATCGGTCTCCACACAAGAGATACCCATCGTCTTCTCCAAGCAGTGCACCAATTGCGTAACAGAGGAAATACAGTGGTAGTCGTGGAGCATGACCCTGATATGATTCGGGCCTCGGATTCAATTATCGACCTCGGACCTGGGGCCGGAAAAGATGGAGGCTCTATCGTTTATCAGGGAGATTTGGACTCCCTGATCAGAGAAAGGCATTCCATTACAGGTCAATATCTTAAAAATGGCATCTCTTATCTCCAAACATCCCCACGAAAAAAGCCAAAAGAGTGGATCGCCATTCGTAATGCCAGAGAACATAACCTGAAAGGAATCGATGTCCGCATTCCTCTGAGGATGATGGTCTGTATCACAGGTGTTTCCGGCGCGGGAAAGACCACCCTGGTCCATCATATCCTCTATGCAGGAGCCAGGGGAAATGGAAATCAGGAATGCGAAAAAGGACGTTTCGATTCGATTGAGGGTTTAGAACAGATTGATGAGGTCATTCTGGTCAATCAAGCTCCAATTGGCAAAAGTCTCCGATCGAATGCCGCCACCTATGTCAAGGTGTTTAGCGATATCCGTGATCTCTTTGCCCTCACGCGGGAGGCGAAGCGAAACGGGTTAAAGCCCCGCCATTTCTCTTTCAATACAGAAGGAGGGAGATGCGAAACCTGCCAGGGAGCAGGCCTTCAGGTCTTGGAGATGCAATTTTTAGAGGATGTGATCATCACCTGTGAAATGTGTGATGGCAAGAGATTCCGCCCTGAAGTCTTAAAGGTACTCTACCACGATAAAAATATTTCAGAAGTATTGAATATGACTGTTGAAGAAGCCATGGCCTTCTTCAAAACCCATCCGAAAGTGGTCTCGAAGTTACAGGTTTTAAAAGAGGTGGGGCTGGGATATCTCACCCTCGGACAATCAACCAATACCTTAAGCGGAGGAGAATCTCAGCGATTAAAACTGGCTCAACATATCGGTCAGGCCCAAACAGGGAGAAATCTCTTTATCTTCGATGAGCCAACCACCGGACTTCATCTGGCCGATATCGAAATTCTCCTGAAAACCTTCGAAAAACTTCTCTCGAAAGGCCATTCCCTCATTGTGATCGAACATAATCTTGACCTGATTCGATGTGCGGATTATGTGATCGATCTTGGCCCGGAAGGTGGCGAAGCCGGCGGCAGGATTGTCGCTGAGGGAAACCTTGAGACCATCATGGCCTCGAAACAATCCTACACAGGACAGTTTTTGAAAAAACGCCTCAACAAAATGAAGGTTGAGGTTAAGGTTTAGGTTAAGACCGATTGATTTAAATCTTAAGGGTTCCTCTAAAAATGTTTTTCCTGCGAAAGCAGGAATCCAGAAGGGTTTGAAATCACTGGACTCCCGCCGGGGTTTATCCCGTACTTGATACGGGGCAGGAGCGACGAATTGATAATTATTAGAGATAGCCTTAACCTTAACCTCGGCCTTAACCTGATGATTAGACTTCAGACCTCTGCTTGATGCAGCTCAGCATCTGTTCCAGCCGGGTTTTATCAAATCCAATCATCACCTCGTTGCATGCGGCGATGACCGGAACACTTCTGGCTCCGGAGATTTTGACCATTTCGTCCAGGGCAGCCCGGTCCTTTGTCACATCATATTCTGTAAAGGTGAAGCCTTTTTGCGAAAGAAACTCTTTCGCAATTTTGCAATAAGGTCAGGTGGGTGTTGAATATACTTTAATCTCTTCTGTTGCCATGATATCCTCCTTTTTAGTTTGAATTTTCCTCAATCTATCCTTCTGAAGAGAAAGATAATTTGAGTGGACAATTCATTTTAATACAAATTTTATCTCCATTGTCAATCAATATTTCTAATCCAGATTTGATCCTCTATTCATCTGGTAAGAAGAGGATGGAAGGTTTTAGTACGACGTTATATGTATTTTTTCTTTGGTAAGTAGTTGACTAAAAAGATCTTTAAGGATCCTTTAAAAGATCATCTGGATAAAGCTTCTTCATGCAGTCTGGACAGAGGCCATGGCTGAATTGTGCCTCAGAGTGGGTTAAGAAAAAGGATTCAATCTGATTCCAGTACCCCTTGTCATCACGAATCTTTTTACAGGATGAGCAGATGGGTAACATCCCGCTTAACGTTTTAACTTTGGAGAGCGCCTCCTGAAGTTCCTGAATGAGTTTTTCCCATTCTCCCATTTTGTCTCTTTTTTCAATCTTTCGCCGCCTGCCCGCCGAAACTTCATTGAAACTGATCACTGTCCACTGGTCACTGATTACTGACCACTTCTTTCACCGCTTTCTGCCTAAAGAAAATCCGGCAGGCGTTGCAAGAAGTTTGACCAGGGTAAAACTTCAATGGCTCTCTCCTCATACGGCTCATCGACCTCACAGACAAGAAAACAGGGAACGTTTGGATTATCCGCACAAAATGAGCGGAAGCCGGAAAAATCATTCCCGCCAACTTCTCTTTTAGCTTTGATTTCAATGGCCGCACACAGTTTTCCTTGCTTTTCAATAACCAAATCGATTTCCGCTCCGGTATTGGTTCTCCAATAATAAATCCTTGCCTCGCTTCGTATATACTTTAATACGCGATGGGTTTCTAAAATAATA
>Ga0194127_10003465_pt1 | contig 20176 bp, 17 predicted proteins | sample TA2KigC100mmetaG_FD_148624 | JGI IMG/M metagenome (GOLD analysis project Ga0194127, IMG submission 148624) | Freshwater microbial communities from Lake Tanganyika, Tanzania - TA2015036 Kigoma Deep Cast 100m | ecosystem: Environmental > Aquatic > Freshwater > Lake | place: Tanzania: Lake...
GGCCGCCGCCGCCACCGCCTGAATCCCCAGACCACGGGAACCAGGAGAAAGATGAAGAAGAACTCGGGGGTGGCGAAGTGCATGGCGTCACCTCCCCCCTTCCGAGCCGCCGGAAGCACCACCGGCCGGCCGGAACTCCGGAGGCGTCGCATCGGCCCCGGGGGAAGCGGCGACCACCGGGTCGACCGCGGGCAGAGGACGGGTCGCCAGCACCAGGTTGCGGACCCGCTCCAGGTCCTCCGCGGCCCGAGAGGACGTCGGCACCACCTTCGCGAACTTCACCAGGTCGAAGTCGGAAAGCAGGAAGCCGATCTTCTCCAGGAGGAAGTGCTCGAGCCGCACCCGCTCCATACGGCGCATCAGCTCCGTGGAGGTCAGATCCATGGAGTCGAAGGCCCACCGTCCGCCCAGGTACTCCCGGAGCACCTGGGACAGCTCGGTGTAGAACAGGTTGAGCTCCCCCACCTTCGGCAGGTCACGCTTCTCCAGCGCATCGAGCTTCTCGAGCGCCACCTCACCTGCCGGGCGGGGCGGCAACCCCACTGGAGCCCGTCGTCGCCTCAACCGGGAAGAGACCGCGAACGTCACTCCGACGGCCAGAGCCACGATGCCCAGGATCACCAGCGACCAGATGAGCAGCCAGTTCCGCTCGATCAACGGCAGCGGCCCCACCGGACTGCCCGGCAGCGGGTTGTTCTCGTTGGGGAACCAGGTCCCGGTGGTCACCTTCACACGGCCGGTCTTGACGTGGAGGAGCATCCCGCCCGGACCCCTCGCCTCGAACGTCCGCTCCGGGAGCTTCAGCCTCCCGAGGCGCATCACCACGAACGGGATGGACAGGTCGAACGCTGTCCGGCTCCCCTCCTCCTTCTTCTTGAGCACGACCCCATCCCGCACCGGCTCGAGCCCGTCAACGAACCTGAGGTTCTCCGGGACCTGCAGCTCGTAGCCTGCGTCGAGCGTCACCTTGAGCCGGTAGGTGATGGTCTCGCCGGCACGGGGAGCATCGGAATCCATCTCCAGCGCGGCCTTGCCTTCCACCGTCGGGACCTCGGCCGCAGGCTCGGTTGCGGGCTGGGCCGCTGCCTCGGTCGCAGCCAGCGAGACCAGGAGAGCGAAGATGGACAGCGGACGCATCGCTAGTGCCTCCTGGCGCGCTTCAGGTAGAGCCGGTTGCACTCCGGGATGTAGTCCTTGTGCGTCCACAGCACCGCGTAGTCGATTGACAGTCGCTTGAGCAGCGATTCCACCCGCGCCCGATCCGCCACGGCCTGCCTCGAGAAGCGCGAGCGTACGACCGCCGAGTGGGTATCGACCAGGCGATAGCGGCCGGTCTCGAGATCCCTGAAGGTCGTCAGCCCGGTATCGGGCAGAACCTCGTCCGCCGGGTCTCGGGTGACGAACGCGACGAGGTCGTGCCGGCGGCTTGCGATGGAGAGCGTCTTGCGGAGCTCCTCCTGCTCGGCCTGCGAGACGAAGAAGTCGGAGACCAGGAAGGCCACCGAGGTCTTCTTCGTCACCTTGCTGAGCAGCCCCAGCGCGGCCGGGATGCCCGATGCTCCCGTCGGAGTCCGGCCCGGTTTGAACTCGAGGATGTCGCGAATCACGCGCAGCACGTGGGTCTTTCCCTTCTTGGGAGGGACGAAATGCTCGACCCGGTCGGTGAAGATGATGAGGCCGACCCGGTCGTTGTTGCGGATGGCCGAGAAGGCATGGACGGCAGCCACCTCCGCGACGAGGTCCCTGCGCGTACGTCCTCGGGTGCCGAAATCCGCGGACAGCGACATGTCGAGGAGAAGAAAGACGGTCAGCTCCCGCTCCTCCACAAACACCTTGACGAAGAGATCTCCCGTGCGCGCGGACACGTTCCAGTCGATGACCCGGACGTCGTCCCCCTGCTGGTACGGGCGGACCTCTTCAAAGCTCATGCCGTGTCCCTTGAAGACGCTGCGGTAGGCGCCGGCCATCTCCCGGTTGGCCAGGCGGCTGGTCTTGATCTCGATCCGCCGCAGGCGGGACATGAGCTCCCGAGTCAGCATCAGGGGACCTCGATCTCGTCGAAGACCTGGCGCACGACGGCCTCGGGGGTGAGCTCCTCGGCCTCCGCCTCGTACGTGAGGATCACGCGGTGGCGCAGCACCTCGAGCGCGATGGCCTTGATGTCCTCGGGGATGACGTAGCCGCGATGCTTGAGGAACGCGTGCGCCCGGGCAGCCATGAGCAGGTAGAGGGAGGCTCGGGGCGAGGCTCCCCACTGGATGAGGGGCTTGAGCTTCGAAAGCCCGAAGTTCTCCGGCTCCCGAGTCGCAAACACGATGTTGACGATGTACTGCTTGATCTTCTCGTCCACATACACCTGGCGCACGATGCCCGCGGCCTTCTCAATCTCCTCGGGTGTGACGACCTTGGTGACCTGCGGGACCTTGTCACCGGCCATGCGCTCCATGATGGTGCGCTCCTCGTCCCGGGCAGGATAGGAGACCTTGACCTTGAGCATGAATCGATCCACCTGGGCCTCGGGCAGCGGGTAGGTCCCCTCCTGCTCGATGGGGTTCTGGGTGGCCATGACCAGGAACAGGCCGGGCAGCTTGTAGCTCCGGTCGCCGATCGTGACCTGCTTCTCCTGCATGGCCTCGAGCAGCGCACTCTGGACCTTCGCCGGCGCGCGGTTGACCTCGTCGGCCAGGATCAGGTTGGCGAACACCGGCCCCATCCGGGGCGTGAACTCCCCCGTGTGCTGGTTGTAGATCATGGTCCCCACGATGTCCGCAGGGAGCAGGTCCGGCGTGAACTGGATCCGCTGGAACTTGGCGGAGATGGCATCGGCCATGGACTTGACGGTAAGGGTCTTGGCCAGACCGGGCACCCCCTCCAGCAGGATGTGTCCGCCGGTGAGCAGGCCGATGAGGAGCCGCTCCAGCATGTCCTTCTGCCCCACGACCACCTTGCCCACTTCGTCGAGGAGCCGGTCGACGAACTGGCTCTCGTTCCTGACCAACTCGTTCATGAATCGAATGTCGTCCATCGTCTTGCCTCCAAGTCAACTGCCTGCCAGAACAAAGGATTGGTGTCGGCTATTCCCGGGGGGGAAGCTCCGCAGGATCACACCAGGTCAGCAACCCCCTCGATGTCCTTGAGCGCCTTCTTGAGGCGGTCCTTGAGCGAGTTCTCGATCTGCCGGATCCGCTCGCGGCTCACCTGGAACCGATCGCCGATTTCCGCAAGGGTCTCCGGCTCGTCGGTCAGCAGCCGGTGCTTGAGAATGTAGACCTCCTTCTCGGGGAGGTCGGCGATGAAGGTGTTGAGCCTCCCGGCCACCTGTTCCATGATCTCGCGATGGGCAAGCTCGTCCTCCTGTTGCACGTGGGGTGACGGAAGGACGTCCAGGAAGGTGGACTGGCTCTCCGAGTCGATGGTCGCGTCGAGGGAGAAGTCGCGGGCAGCCCGTCCAAGCTCGTGAGATGCCTTCTGCCTGCGGCTCTCGGCCGGGACGAAGACGGCCTCCGCCCCTCCCGAGGCGCTCTCGTCCCCCAGCGTCTCCTCGACGAAGTCCCGTTCGAGCCCCTGCTTCTCGGTCTGAGAGCGGAAGAAGAGCTGCCGCTGCATCTGAGTCGTCCCGAGCTTGACCATGCTCCAGGAGCGGATGATGTAGTTCTGCATGTAGGCCTTGATCCACCACACCGCATAGGAGATCAGGCGGTAGCCGCGCTCCGGATTGAACTTCTCGACGGCCTTCATCAGGCCGATGTTGCCCTCCTGGATGAGGTCGATCAGCTTGACGTTGTAGTGACTGTAGCTGTACGCCATCTTGACCACGAAGCGGAGGTTGGCCTCCACGAGCCGGCGGGCCGCGGCCGGATCCTGCGTGTCGCGGAAAACCTGGGCCAGCTCCTGCTCCTCCTCGCGGGTGAGAAGAGGGATGCGCGTGACTTCCTCGAGGTACTGCTGGAACGTCGACTTGGTCGCCGGCGCAGTCGGCCCCCGACGTCGCACCGGCAGGCCGGCACGGCGCGCAGGCACGGGAAGGCGGCGAGGCTGGACCTCCTCGTCGTCGTCCTGAGCTTCTGCCTCCAACACTTCCAGGTCGTCGTCCTTCAAACCGAGCTCCGCTGCAGCGTTTAGCGGGTGGCGGGCTCGCCACCGAGGAAGTGAGCCAGGTAGACCTGGGCCTGCTCCGGGTTTTCCGCGTTCATCTCGGCCCGCTTCTTCCACGCATCCTCGACCGACATGCCGCCCGAAACCAGCGACTTCACCTGGTCGATCTCGGTGCGGACCATGCTGCCGATGCCGGCAGTGGAACCCCAGCCGACCTGGAGCCTGCCGTTGATCAGGAACGAAGGCGTCCCGCGGGCCCCCACCTTCTCCGACGCGGCCTGGTCCGAGCGGACCTTGGCCAGCGTCTCCGGGGCCTGCTGGTCCACCCGGAACTTCGCCAGGTCGACCCCCGCCTTCTGCGCATAGGTGGAGAGGTCCTCCGGCTCCGCTGCCCACTGGTTCGCGAACATCAGGTCGTGGAACTCCCAGAACTTGCCCTGCTGGAAAGCGGCCATGGACGCCACCGCGATCGGCAGCGCCTTCTGGTGCATGTCGAGCGGGTTCTGCCAGAAGATCCACTGGACCTCGTCATCCTTGAACTGGGGGAACAGCTCCTCGATTCCGTCCGCTGCCCGCTTGCAGACCGGACACTGGAAGTCCGAGATCACGAACACCTTGACCAGAGCCTGGTCGGACCCCACTGCCGGACTCGGTCCGAGCTTGGTGGCGTAGCGCGACGAACGGGAGAGCCACGAGGTGTCCTTCAACGCTGCTGCCTCCGCAGGGGGCGGCGTCGGGACTGAGGGCGGAGGAGTGGGCTGCGCAACGACCGGCGGCGTCTCGGGCTTCTTCTCCTCGACCGGGGTTGCCGACGTCTCGGGCTTCTTCTCCTCGACCGGGGCAGGCGGCGTCTCGGGCTTCTTCTCCTCGACCGGGGTTGCCGGCGCCTCGGGCTTCTTCTCCTCGACCGGGGTTGCCGGCGCCTTCGCATCGGCAACGGCTACCGGGGCAGCGGCGGCCAGCTTCTCGGCCACCCTGGCCGCAACCGCGTCGGCCAGCCTGTCCGCGTCAAGAGGTGCGGCCGGTGCCTGAGCGGGCGTCCTGCAACACGTGGTCAGGCCATAGCCCAGGCCAGCGCCCAGCGCGACGGCAACAAGCAGGAGAATCGGGGTCAGCATCGGGTTGGTCTTCGTCTCCGCCATGAGTTCCACCTCCTCGCATGGCTGAAAGCCCGGAACGTCCACTGTCCTTGTCGTCGAGAGGACGATCCGGGCCAAGCTCCGGCTAGTATAAGCGGGCGAAGCCAGATGACAAGGGCCACGCTCAACTTGCCGGGAGAGCCCGTCGTTGTTACACTCATTCCTCGTGACCGGACCCCCCGGTAGGGTCGCAAGGCACAGGAACAGAAGGGCGGACAATCGTTTCCCGAGGAGTTGCGGATGGTATCCATCGTCGTGCCCACGCTGAACGAGGAGGCGAATCTCGTGCCGCTCGTGACGCGGGTTGCCGCTGCGATGGACCGCCGGCCGGGGGGATGGGAGCTGATCTGCGTGCTCGACGGGTGCACGGACGAGTCGCTCCGCGTGCTGCTCGATCTCCGGGAACGACATCCGCAGGTGAAGGTGGTGGAGCTTGCGTCCAGCGTCGGCCAGCATGCCGCCATTGCCGTCGGGCTGGCGTATTCGGCCGGGGATCCGATCGTGACGCTCGACGCGGATCTGCAGAACCCGCCCGAGGAGATCCCCCGACTGCTCGAGGCCCTCGCCTCCGGTCACGGGGCTGTCGGGACCGTGCGTCGTTCGAGGCAGGATTCCGCCCTGAGGAAGTCCGCATCGTTGCTCTTCAGGACGCTGCTTGCACACGCCGGAGGCCGGCACAGGATGGCGGACCCCGGCTGCATGCTGAGAGGGTGGAGCAGGGATGTCGTTCAGCGTTTCCTCGACGCCGGGGAGCCGCCCCTCTACCTGCCCGTGCAGCTCAATCGGCGGGCGGAGAGCTATCACGAGTTCGATGCATCGCACGAGGCGCGGGCCGGCGGCGAGAGTCGCTACGATGCCCTGCGCCTGCTCCGGTTGCTTGGCAGGGCGCTGCTGGCGGCCCGGGCGCCGGGGCTGGGCAGGTTGAGGAAGGCGGTGGTGAAGGGCACGCACGGGTTCGGGCCGTGAACACAGCCCCGAACACGCGATAGGGGCCGAGTAGATGTGCAGCGGGTTGCGACAGGCCGGGAAGAGGAAAGGGAAGATGCGGAACAGCAAGTACCGTTGCGCACTGTTCGGCCACGGAGTGGTGGGGGAGGTGGGCATCGGGGTGCTGAGGGAGATCGGGGTCGAGCCGGTGCTCGTGTTCGCCCATCCTCAGGGGGCGGGAGACTGGCAGGCGGGCCTCAGGCCGGCAGCGGAATTGCAGGGCGTCCCGTGCATCGAGGATGCGGACCTTTCCGACCCGGCGCTCGTTGAACGTCTTCTCGCCCTCGACCTGGACATTCACGTGAGCCTCTACTTCCGCGAGATGATCCCCGACGCGATTCTGGGGACCGCGAGGCTGGGCGGTGTGAACCTGCACGGGTCGCCGCTCCCCCGCTACCGCGGTCGGGCGCCGGTGAACTGGATGGTGCTCAACGGAGAGAGCGAGGGGGGGGCGGCGCTTCACGTCATGACATCCCGGCCGGATGGCGGGCCGTTGCTGGCCTTGCGTACGTTCCCGATCGGCCTGAGGGACACGGCCTTCTCCGTGCTGGCGCAGGTGGAGCGCATCGGGATGGACCTCATTCGAGAGTGCCTTCCGAGGTACCTGGCCGGGGGGCTGACTCCGACGCCACAGAAGGGGCGGGGCAGCTACTTCGGCCGTCGCACGCCGGAGGACGGGCGGATCGACTGGACCTGGCCGGCCCGTCGCATCTACAACCTGGTGCGGGCCGTGACCCGCCCGTACCCCGGAGCGTTTGCCGACATCGACGGGAAGCGGCTCTACGTCTGGTGGGCGGAGGAGATGCCGGACCGAAGGCTCCCGCCCGGGACCATCGTCCGGGAAGGGAACCGGCTACTGGCTGGAACCGGAACGGGCGCGCTGCATCTCGTGGATTGCACCGTCGACGGGGTACCCGCCGGGGTCGGCATCACGCCTGAGTCGTGACGAGGCCGGGCCGGCCCGGGATGGGAGCCTGGACCGCCTCGGAGCAGGTCAGCTCGTTTCTTTCCAGGAATCGTCGCAGCAGCCCGGAAAGAGGCAGGACGGGGATCTTCCTGGCCGCACAGAAGTCCAGCAGCGTCTCCAGGGCCTCGGGAAAGAACCGGCCCTCCAGCTCGGCGTGGGCCGTGTAGACCGGCCACTCCTGCTGGTCGAGTTGCTGGCACACCGCAATGAGGTCCGCTTTCTTCGGAGGCAAACCGTCCGGAAGCTCGTCCAGGGTCGGCAGGGTCGTCGGGATCTGCGGCGTCCTGAACCTGTAGCCGAGCATCACCGGAACGAAGGGATGGCGCCCTCGCGTGTCGCTGCCCCACGCAAGCCCGATCTCGTCCAGAGCATGAAGACAGGCGAATCCGGCCTGCCATCCCGGTGCACCGAACCCGGCGACGCGAGTACCGAGCACCTGCTCGATGTTGGCAACCGTGGTCACCACCTGGCGCTTGACCTCGGCCGGCGCCAGCGAATGGTAGGAGTTGTGCCACGCGGTGTGCACGAGCCCGTGGCCTGCGACTTCGTCCCCGGACCGCAGGGGTTCCGCCAGCACGTCATTGGCGTCGATGATCCTCCGGGGCCCCCTCCCCAGCAGGCTCGCCAGCGTGGAAGGCCCGTAGATCCGGAACGCAGAGGTCCTGAGCAGCTTGGCCAGGTAGCCCGGCTGGCGCAGGATCCTGAGTACCGCCAGTGCCGTGCGGTCGGCACCGCCGGGCAGAAAGAGCGACGCGTTGAGCCTGCGTGCCCGGAGCATGCGTGCGAGCGGGGGCAGACCGTGCACCGCCCCGGGCACGGTATCCACGTCGATTCTCAACCCCAACGCTTTGGCCACGAACCCCTCCGAGTCGACTGCCGATGGTAGCAGGGGGGCGTAAGAGGTTCAACTGACAAGAAGCAGGGGCCGCAGTCCGGAAGGAGACAACCGCACCTGTTTCATGCGTTGTGCGTCGATGCGCGCCCCGATGGGGGGGGCTGAACACAGTTGCCGCAGGGGGGACGTCCGGACGAAGAGGCGCTACCGGCGCTTCCTCTTCGGCGTCGGCGCCAGCACCCGCTCGAGCCACTTCTCCATGATGCCCACCAGTTGCTGCGGGTACTCGACCGCGCAGTAGTGGCTGGCATCCTCGATGACGTGGAGCTCGGCATCGGGAATGCGGCGGGCCATCTCGTCCGAGAAGACCTTGGGGGTGAAGAAGTCCCGGCCTCCGCCCAGGATGAGCGTCGGCACCTTGACGTGCTCCAGGATGTCCTCGGCCGAGTGGTTGATCAGCGATGCAGTGCAATCGCGGTAGGCAGAAAAATCCAGCTCGATGTAGCGCTGCACCAGGTCGAGAAACACGTCCTCGTCGAGCTGCTGCGACACGAGCCCGACCTTCTTTGCCAGCTTGAGCGGGCGGGTGTTGGACAACAATTTCCGCGCGACCGGGCGGAGCCGGTCCGCGGCCACGGCCAGGAAGCTCACGACCGGCATGGCCGCGGGCTTGAGCACCGTCGGCGCCTTGTCCAGCGGCGTCCCGTAGGCGCCGTTGGCCAGGATGAGCCCCACGACCCTGCCCGGAATGCGCCGGTAGACCTCGAAGCAGACCTGGACCCCCATGCTCCAGCCCATGACCAGCGCCTTGTCCACCTTGAAATGGTCGAGCACCGAGACCGCGTCACGGGCATGGGCATCCATGGTGAAATCGCCGTTGGTCGGGCGCTCGGAGTCGTACATGCCCCGATAGTCGAAGCTGATGAACCGGAGCCGATCCCGGAACCGATCGATGACGAACTTCCAGGTGACCAGGTTGCCGCCGAGCCCGTTGATGAGCAGCAGGACCGGTGCATTCCGGGGACCGATGTCCCAGACGGCCAGCCGCGTGCTGTCGAACGAGCGGATGTACGCAGGGGGAGGGAGAGTGGTGGGAGTCATGAGCGGAACGCTAGCCCTTTCGAGCCTTCAACTTCCCGGTCAGCTCGGGGAGCACCTTGAACAGATCCGCCACCAGTCCGTAGTCGGCCACGGTGAAGATCGGGGCCTCCTCGTCCTTGTTGACAGCGACGATGACCTTGGCGTTCTTCATGCCCGCCAGGTGCTGGATCGCACCGGAGATTCCTGCCCCGATGTAGAGATCCGGAGCCACGATCTTGCCCGTCTGCCCGATCTGGTAGTCGTTCTCGATGAACTCGGCGTCGACCGCGGCGCGGGTAGCGCCGACCGCGGCCCCGAGCGTATCGGCCAGCTCGTACACGATCTGGAAGCTCTCCTTGGACTTGAGGCCGCGGCCGCCGGCCACGACCACGCGTGCCTCAGTGAGCGCCGGACGAGCGGACACGGTGGGACGGAACTCGAGCATGCGCTGCTTGAGAGCCGCTGCCGTGACCGTCGTTGCTGCCGCCTCGATGGGGGATGGGGCGCCGGCCGGGGCCGCGGCATCGAATTCCGCGGTCCGAACGGTCAGCACGTGCACCGGGGTGGCAATCTCCACTTCGCCCAGGACGTTGCCGGCCCACATCGGACGCACGTACGTGATGCCCGCACCGGTCCCCAGCCCGACGACTTCCGAGGCCATCCCGGCTTCGAGCTTCACCGCCACGCGCGGCATGCAGTCCTTGCCGAAAGTGCTGGCGCACGCGGCCACGACCGTGGCACCGGCCTTGCGGGCCACTTCAGCCACCGCCAGGGCATGTCCCTGGGCCGTGTACTTCTCCAACTCCGGCGAATCGACGACGTAGACCTTGGCCGCACCGTACGCAGCCACGGCCTGGGCCACGCTGCCCACGTTGTGCCCCACGACCGCCACTTCCACCGTGCCGGCCGTCCTGGCCGCGATCTGGCGTGCCAGAGTGATGACCCCGAGGGTCCCCTTGCGAAGCTGGCCGCCGGCGTGATCTGCGATGACGAGGATCTTGCTCATGTCGCCCCTCCTAGAGCACCTTGGCTTCGTTGGTGAGTTTGTCGAGAAGCTGGTCCACGTCGGCCACCTTGATCCCCGCCTTGCGTTCCGGCGGATTGGAGTAGCGGACCGTCTTGACCTTCAGCGTCGGCGAGATGCCATAGTCGGCAAAGGTCCTCTCGTCCAGCGGCTTGCGCTTGGCCTTCATGATGTTCGGCAAGGTGGGCAGCCTGGGCTCGTTGAGCCGCAGGTCCGCGGAGACTACGGCCGGCAGATCCACTTCGACGATCTCGGCTCCGCCGTCGACTTCCCGCACCGCCAGGGCCTTGCCGTTTGCCACTTTGAGGCCCGGGGTCTGCGACGTCATGCCGGCAGAACCCTCGGGATGGGACACGAAACAGGCCTGTCCCCAGCCGAGGTACTCGGCCACGAGCTGTGCCACCTGGTTGGAGTCGCCGTCCACGGCCTGCTTGCCGAAGATCACCAGGTCCGGCTTCTCCGCCTCGATGATCTTCACGAACACGCGGGCAACGAGGTCGGAATCGAGCTCGTCGTCCTTTCCGGCCACGCGGATCGCCCGGTCGGCCCCCATGGCCAGCGCACGTCGCAGCTCAGTGCCGGCATCTTCGGACCCGATCGAGACCGCAACGATCTCCCCTCCCTGCGAGTCCCTCAGACGGATGGCCTCTTCCACCGCGTTCTCGCAGAATGGATTGAGCTTGAACTCCAGCCCTTCCGACTGGATGCCGCTCAAGTCGCTCCTCAGCCGAATCCGTGCATCAGGATCCGTCACCCTCTTGGCGCTCACCAGGATCTTCACGGCCCCCTCCTTCGTCCTCTCAGTTGACAAAACCCGCCACGCGGAACCACCGGCCAGGCAGCCGGCCCGACGGCAAAGTAGCAAGACGCTCCCGCGCTTGTCAAACCATTTCAACGCGTCGCGTCCTGACTTGGCCGCGGTGCGTAATGAAGGCCCGGGCAACCGATGCAGAGGGCGATCTCATCGGGGCTGTCCGTGGGACCGAACGTTGTCTCGAGACACGCCATGGAATCGTGGATCAGGAGGCTGAACCTGGGCAGCCTCCTCAGTCGACGAATTCCACCTGGACCGCGGTGAAGGGCAGCACGACCGGCCACGCGAGGTGACCGTCCACCTCCTCGGGCTGCGTGGGGCACTGCTTGAGCAGGTCGTACAGCGTGGGCATGGGCAGGAGCCCTATGTCCACTGCGACCGACTTCGCGATCTCCTCGGGCAGCCATCCCTGGATGAGCCCGTCGGTCAGCGCCCCGTCCGGCGGCCAATCGGTGACCCGGGCCTCCGCCGTGGCGTTCGACAGCCCCAGCACCACGCCGGAGAACTGCAGTGCGAAGTCGCTCTCTCCGGTCAGGAAGCAGGGCGCAGGAACACCGGGCGAGCACTGCCCCGACGACTGCACCACGACGTTTTCGAACGTAGCCGGCGTGGTCGCCGGGTCGAAGGAGCACGATCCCGCCGGTGGCGTGTCACCCGGTACACCGCCGAGGTTGCAGATTCCCTGCCCCAGTGTCAGGGTCACCGGCTCGTCGACAAGGAACGGCGTGAACTTGCCCACCACGTTGAGTTCGCCCGTCGCGACGGCCTCGGCCAGCAGCTTGTTGACCTCGTCCTGGAGCGGGAGGCAGCCGTTTTCCATCGGATAGCAGAATTGCGGCTCTGCGAGTGACAGCCAGTTGACCCGGAAGGTAGCGCTCTCGACCGGAGGCAGGTCGGGAACGACATCGGGAACGTCCGGACCCAGGTCGGGGGGGACGTCGGGCAGATCCGGCAGGGTGTCGGGGGCATCGACCGGGATGGAGTCGACTTCACCGGCCGCATCCGCGGCATCCTGCGCATCCGGGGTCACATCCGCATCCGGGGTCACATCTCCGTCTGGCGCGTCGTCGCGGAACATGTCGCACGGTCCCAGGCGGCAGCCGCGGGTCTCCTGCTTCTGGCGGATGTCCGGGATGTCTGTGTCGCTGACGGGCTCGCGGCCGGTGCCGGAGCAGGATGCGAGGAGAAGAACGAGAAGAAGCGTGGCATATCGGACCATGTCGACCTCCGAGGGAAGGGGAGGACCCCGAGGGCGATCCTAAGAAGGAACCGCACATGATCAAATTAATGAGCACCCGCTCAGACAGGAGTCAGAGGATCAGCATGCAGTCCCCGTAGCTGTAGAACCGGTACTTCTCCCGCACCGCCTCCCGATAGGCATCGAGGATGAAGTCCCGCCCTGCGAGCGCCGCGACCAGCAGGATCAGCGTAGAGCCGGGAAGATGGAAGTTCGTGAGCATCCGGTCCACCATGCGGAACTCGTGGCCGGGACGGATGAACAGCGACGTGGCCCCTTCGCCGGGAACGAGGCGGCCGGACGAGCCTGCGGATTCCAGGCAGCGGACCGACGTGGTGCCGACTGCGAGCACCGGGCGCCCCTCGGCCTTTGACCGGTTGACAGCGGCTGCCGTGGCCTCGGACACGGAGAACCGCTCCTCCTCCATGCGATGCTCTTCGACGTTCTCGGTTCGCACCGGCTGGAACGTCCCGGGGCCCACGTGCAGGGTCAGCGTTGCCAGCGTGCACCCCCTGGCCCTGACGTGCTCCAGCAACTCCGGCGTGAAATGCAACCCCGCAGTCGGCGCGGCCACGCTCCCTTCGGGCCGGGCGTACACGGTCTGGTAGCGCTCCCGGTCGAAGTGCTCGTCCCATCCCCGGTCGCGGCGGATGTAGGGAGGAAGTGGGATGCTCCCCTCCTCCTGGATGATGGGGAGGGGGGCGGAGCCGCATGCGAGCAGCGCCCGTCCCGGTTCCGGGATGGACGCGACAACCACCTGCTTCCCCGTCCGCTCCAGCGTGAGGGGCTGCCCAGCCCGGAGCGGCTTGGAGCAACGGGTCATGGCCTCGAACCGGTCCGCGTGCAGGCGGACGACGAGCAGCTCGACCTCACCTCCGCTTTCCTTGCGGGCCCACATGCGGGCCGGGATGACGCGGCTGTTGTTGACGACGACCGTTTCGTTCCCCGCCAGCAGGTCGGGAAGGTCTCGCACGCACCGGTGCTCGATGGTTGCCGGATTCCGGCGGACGACCATCATGCGGGACGCGTCACGGCATGGCAACGGCTGCTGCGCGATCAGCTCTTCGGGCAGGTCATAGTGGAAGTCGGAAAGGCGCACGAGTCACCCGATGCTGGAAGTGGATGGGGGAACCCGGCTCCCGGAACAGCCGAAACCGGGCGGCCCGGAGCGCAGGTTCTCCGGTCTACCCGATCCGGATCCCCGGAGGGGGGAAGCCCTTGCAGAACTCGGCCACTTCGGCAGCGACCAGGGCCTGCGCATCCTTGTCCTCGATGATGTCGATGGCCCGGCCGATGAAGCCGGCAAGCGTCTTCATCTCCGGCTCCTTCATGCCGCGGGACGTGATGGCCGGTGTGCCGATCCGGATTCCGCTGGGGTCGAACGGCTTTCTCGGGTCGAACGGGATCGTGTTCATGTTGCAGACGACCCCGCACCGGTCGAGCACCTTGGCCAGCTTGCGCCCGCGGGTGCCCCGGCTGGTGGCATCGATGAGGATCAGGTGGTTGTCGGTGCCGCCCGTGATGAGCTTGAAGCCCTTCTCGACGAGTGCTTCGGCCAGTGCCTTGGCGTTCTTCACGATCTGGTGGCCATACTCCTTGAACTCCGGCGTCGCTGCTTCCTTGAGGGCCACGGCGATGCCCGCTGTGGTGTGGTTGTGCGGTCCGCCCTGGAGGCCGGGGAATACGGCCCGGTCGACCTGCTCCGAAACTTCGTTCTTCATGAGCAGCATGCCGCCACGCGGTCCGCGCAGAGTCTTATGGGTGGTGGTGGACACGACGTGGGCATGCGGTACCGGCGACGGGTGTGCGCCGGCAGCGACGAGGCCTGCGATATGGGCCATGTCGGCCAGGAAGAAGGCGCCGACCTCGTCGGCGATGGAGCGGAACGCAGCGAAATCGATGATCCGCGGGTACGCGGTCGCACCCGCGATGATCAGCTTGGGTCTCTCTTTGAGGGCCAGCTCGCGGATGTAGTCGTAGTCAAGCCGGTGCGTTTCCGGGTGCACGGTGTACTGGACCGACTTGTAGTAGTTGCCCGTGATGCTCACGTTCCAGCCATGGGTGAGGTGGCCGCCGTGAGGCAGGGCCATGCCCATGACCGTTTCGCCCGGTTGGAGCAGGGCGAAGTAGACGGCCAGGTTGGCCGGAGAACCGCTGTACGGCTGGACGTTGGCGTGATCCGCGCCGAACAGCTCGCACGCACGCTTGTTGGCAAGGTCCTCGAGCAGGTCGACGTACTGCTGCCCCTCGTAGTACCGCTTGCCCGAGTACCCTTCCGAGTACTTGTTGGTGAACACGGACCCCGTTGCCTCCAGGACAGCGGTGGACACGTAGTTCTCCGACGGGATCAGCCGGATCTTGTCGAACTGCCGCTTCTCCTCGTTCACGATCAGGTCGTAGACTTCGGCATCCGTCTGTCGGATATGCTCGAGATGGTGCATGGTATCCCTCCCTCCATGTCGGGGCGAACCTACCCAGGGCGTGGGTGCTTGTCAATGCGAAGTTGGGCTTACAACCTCCCCAACGCCCGGAGCACGCTCTCCGGAGTGAACGGGGTCTTGAGGAGGCGGATGCCGACGGCATCGTAGATGGCATTGGCAATTGCGGGGATCGGGCCGTTGATGCCGATTTCCGAGACGCTCTTTGCGCCGAAGGGACCGGTCGGCTCCCAGGTGGGGACGAGGATGGTGCGGATGTCGGGAAGGTCGGCCGCGCCGAAGATCTTGTAGTAGTTGAGGTTGTTGTTCAGCATCCTCCCGCGAGGGTCGAAGATGTACTCCTCGGCAAGCGCGTAGGAGATGCCGTTGAGCACCGCGCCTTCGATCTGCCCTTCCGCCAGCTTGGGGTTGATGGCTGTGCCGCAGTCGACCGCGGCCACATACTTGAGCACCCTGACCTGGCCGGTCTCGGTATCCACCTCGACCTCTGCGAACTGGGCCGAGAAGGGGGGGGGCGACTTCCGCGTGATGTGGCTCGCCGCTCCCTGGACCTGGCGCTGGTTCTTCACATAGAGCGCGTGGCGACCGATCTGGGCGAAGTGGACCTTCCGGCCGTCGCGGGCCACCGCGTGGGCGTCGGCCAGCTCGATCTCCTCGACCGGGCAGCCCAGGATTTCGGAGGCGACCTCGAGGACCATCTCGCGGGCCTGGCGTGCGGCCTTGGCCACTGCCTCACCGGACAGGTAGGTGGTGCTGGAGGCATAGGCGCCGACATCGAACGGAGTGAGGTCGGTATCCGAGGAGTAGACCGTCATCATGGAAACCGGGATTCCCAGGACCTCGGCTGCGACCTGGGCCAGCACCGTGTCGCTGCCCGTACCGAGATCGGTGGCCCCCATCAGGAGATTGAATGTGCCGTCCTCCCCCATCTTGAGGTACGCGGCCCCCATGTCGACGCGGGGGATGCTGGAGCCCTGCATGAGACAGCACATGCCTACGCCGCGGCGGATCGGACCGTTCTGGAGTGCGGCCTTGCCCCGCATCTCCTTCCAGTCGATGGCTTCGGCACCGAGCTCGATGCACTCCGCGAGCCCGCAGCTCCCGATCGTCTGGGCCACCCCCTCGCTGCCTTCGCCCAGTGCCTGGAAGATCGGGCTTCCCTCGCCGCTGCGGATGTGGTTGCGCCGGCGGATCTCGAGAGCGTCCATGCCGACCTTCTCGGCCAGCTCGTCCATCAGCACTTCCAGCGGGAAGTAGGCCTGCGTCGCACCGTACCCCCGGTACGCACCGCCGACAGGCAGGTTCGTGTAGACCGAGGTCCCCCGGAACCGGATGTTCTGCCAGCGATAGAGGGGCAGGGTCTTGCTGCCGGAGTTGCACACGACGGTCAGGGCATGGCTGCCATAGGCCCCCGTGTCCATGAGGATGTCGAGGTCGTAGGCGGTGAGCGAGCCGTCCTTCTTCGCCCCGGCCCGTACCTTGAGGATCTGCGGGTGCCGGGTACGGGCGGAGACGAACTCCTCGGCGCGGGTGTACTCGAGCAGCACGGGCTTTCCGGTTCTGATGGCCAGGACGGCGGGAATGTCTTCGACGAGCACCTCCTGCTTCCCGCCAAAGCCGCCGCCGATTCGTGGCTTGATGACCCGGACCTTGCCGATGGGCCACTGGAGCCGTTCCGCCACGATCCGGCGGACATGGAACGGCACCTGCGTGCTGGTCCGGATCACGAGCCGGCCCCGACCGTCGACGTACGCGAGCGCCACGTGCGGCTCGATGTGACAGTGCTGGGCCCTGTGGACTTCGAACTCACGCTCGACCACCACGTCGGCCCCGGCGAGCCCGGCCTCGACATCCCCGACGTTAGCGGTGACCTGCGCAGCCATGTTGTGCGACTTGTCATACGCGGCGGGGACAATCATCCGGGCTTCGGGCTCGTCGTGGATGACCGGGGCCCCTTCCTTCATGGAATCACGCGGGTCGAAGATGGGTGCGAGCTGCTCGTACTCGACTTCGATGGCCTCGCAGGCCGCCCGGGCAATCGCAGGGGAATCCGCAGCAACCGCAGCGACCCGGTCGCCGACAAAGCGGACCTTGTTGTCCAGCGTGAAGGAGTCGTAGGGCGACGGCTCGGGGAACCCCTGGCCGGCCGTCGTGTGGGCCACGCGGGGGACATCCTCCCACGTGATCACGGCCCGAACCCCCTTCATCTGCCGTGCAGCCCCGGCATCGATCCTGAGGATTCGGGCATGCGCCCAGGGACTGGTCAGGATCCGGGCGTACAGCGTCCCCTGCGGCAGGTCATCCCCAGCGAACTTCTCCCCTCCGGTGGCAAGCGCCAGCGCATCGAGCTTGTCGACCGAATGGCCCACGACTCTCAGACCCCTGGCATCAGGCATGGGGCACCTCGTCCTTGCCGGCAAGTGTGCGGGCCGCGCTCTGCACGGCGTCGATGATCTTGACGTATCCGGTGCAGCGGCACAGGTTTCCGTCCAGCGCCAGCTTGATCTGCTGGACGTCCGGCTCCGGTACCACGTCCAGCAGCGCCTTGGCAGCCAGGACCATTCCGGGCGTGCAGAACCCGCACTGGACCGCCCCGGCCTTCACGAAGCTCGACTGGATGGGGTGCGGATTGTCGGCCGTCCCGAGCCCGGCAGCGGTGAGTATCTCCCCTCCGTCCGCTGCTGCCGTGAACACGATGCACGAGGCGACCAGGCGCCCGTTGAGCAGGACCGAGCAACTTCCGCAGGTCCCCTCACCGCACCCCTTCTTGACGTCCGTTCGTCCGAGCCGCCGCAGCGTGTCGAGGAGCTTCTCGTCGGGCAGGACCGTACAGGCCGTCTTCTCTCCGTTGAGCGTCAGCGTCACATTGACCATTCAGGCCTCCTACGCCAGGGCTTCGTGCAGGCAGCGCTTGACCCACACCTTGATGAGTTGGCGCCGGTAGTCTTTCGAATAGCGGAAGTCGAGAGACGGCTCGAGCACCCCGGCCGCGCGTGCTGCCGCACGGATCATGTCGTCGCGGGTCGGAATCCGCCCCACGATCTCCTCCTCGGCCTGCGGGATCCGCACGGGAAGGGGCCGGACCGCCCCCAGGGCAACCGAGCATTTCCGCACCTCGTTGCCCGAGAGCCAGGCGACCACGGTGACCGTCAACCCCGCATAGTCGAACGCCGTCTTGCCCACCTTGACGAAGCTCGACTGTACTCGTCCAACGGGCTTGGGAATGCGGACCTCGGTGACCAGGTCACCGGCAGAAAGGCTGTTCCTCGGATGGGCCGCATAGAAATCCCTCAGCGGCACGATCCGCGGACTCGGTCCCTGGATCACGATCTGCCCGTCCAGTGCGAGCATGACCCCGGGCAAATCCGACCAGGGCATCACCTGCACGAGATTGCCTCCGACGGTGATCTGGTTGCGGAGTGGCGTGCTGGCCACGCACAAGGCAGCCCTCGCCAGAAGTCCGCCGTACAACTGGCGGGACTGGGGCATGGCTGCCAGCTGAGCCACGGTCGTGCATGCCCTGATGGCGAGGGAATCCCCTCTGTCTTCCAGACCCGTCAGCCCGATTCGGCTGATGTCCACCAGGGTATCGACCCCCGGCGGAAGTCGCAGTGCGAGACTGGTCCCGCCGGCCAGAACGCATGCCTTTCCTTTCCTCTCCGCCAGTATCCGGAGGGCCTCGTCAAGCTTCTGCGGCCTCTCGTAGTGCTGGATTCGACCCATGGGCACCTCTCCAGGAAGCACGGGAAACCATTATATCGCGTTAAGGGCCTGTGCAAGTATGAGTCGATCGCACCGAGGCAACCGTGGCGCCCGAACGGAATCTCGTCTAAACATCGTCGTGTTGAGCGACGATCAAACATGGCCGACCTGGCCGGCAAGCACCGGCCGGACAAGGAAGCCGTCGAAACCGGCAGCGCAGGCGTACTTGAGGTACGTCGAGCATGCCAGTCGGCGGCTGACGCAGTCCCGCCGGATGATTGACGGTCAAGGCGGCCATGTTTAGAATGGCGCCATGATTGCCTGGAATATACTCCCCATCGAAGCATCCGGCATCCCCGGAGCGGGGTACCTGGGTATGACGATGCTCCCGGGACGTGCGCTCTTCTTCGCCTGTGGCGCCGGCCAGGAGATCGTCCTCTGCGCCCGACTGAAGGAAGCCGGTTCCAGGGCGTTCCGGACCGGCCGGAACCTCCAGATCGAGTACCGCCGGTATCCGGCCCACGGTCCCGAGCGCGGCCTCTCTCCGCTGCTCGAAGCGCTCGCCGCCCGGATCCTGGGCCGCGAGGCCGACCTCGCGTCCCGGCTCGGGGCCGGCGAGGAGGGTGAACCGGCTGCTCCCCTGAGACAGCATCTTGCCGATTCGACGGTCCAGAGATGGCAGGAAGGGGACGTCCTGTGTCTGGAGCTGCCTGCGGACGGCCGTCAGGATGCCCTGCGAGTCAAGGTGGGCCCCAGAGGGCGGTTCCCCCTGGACCTGTTCCACTGGTCGGCAAGCGTTGCGGACGGGGCCGGCCGACCGGCGGTCTCCCTTGCTCCGCCGGTCCAGGCTTTCCTGCTGGAGCTGTTCGGCCGGCGCCTCTATGACCTCCCCGCACCGGGGACCCCCCGGCAGGAGCCGATCGGGACCGGACAGGGCCGGCACCTCTACTTCGACCTGGGCCGGCCGGTGGCCAACGACGTGCCGTTGCAGGACAGCCGTTCCCTCGATGGCGGGCGGCTCACGCTCTGCTTCGACGTCCCGACGATCTGCGACAACCGCTGTCTGTTCTGTGCTGCCACCGGCGACGAGTCGGAGCGCGTCGTCCGGGCCCAGGCCGGAGTCATGGCCGAGCTGGAGAGAATCCTCGGGCATCTCCGACCCGTCATGCAGGCCGCGGGGCGGGTCGACATCTCGCTGACCGGTCGGGATGCCCTGGCCATGCCCGGGATCGAGACTCTGGTGAGACGCCTGAGGGATGAGCCCTTCGTGGGGCGGCTGACCTCCGTGACTCCAGGGGGCCGCCTCACCGAAGAGCAGCTGGCAGACAGGCTGCGGGAGGCCGGGCTCGACTCGGTGGTGCTCACGCTCCTAGGCCCGGACGCTGCAACCCACGACCGCGTGGCCGGAAGGAAGGGGGCCTACCGAGACCTCCTGGCCTCGATCCGCAATCTGAAGGCCGAAGGACTCGGCTGGGAGCTCAACATCGTGGTCGTCCGCCAGAACATCCGCTGTCTCGCCAGGATCATCTCCCGGGCAGAGAGCCTTGGCGCGGCAGTCCGTATCTACCACTTCCTGAGCGAGCCCGAGATCCCGACCGGGCTGGTGCGACGGTGCCTGCCGCGGTATGCCACCCTCGCCCGAGCGCTCGATTGCAACCGCCGCCTCGTCGAGAAGGCCGTGTCCTCGATCCACTACGTCCCGCTGTGCGTTCTCCCGGCATGGGCCCGCTCCCTGGCAGGTGACAGCAGCCGGCAGAGCCCCGAGCCTCCGGATTCCCCTCCGACGGCGTGTGCGGCCTGCCCGGAGTACCTGTGCCGCTGCCCGTCCGTGGGCCGAAGATACCTGGAGATCCACACC
>Ga0194127_10003466_pt1 | contig 20174 bp, 22 predicted proteins | sample TA2KigC100mmetaG_FD_148624 | JGI IMG/M metagenome (GOLD analysis project Ga0194127, IMG submission 148624) | Freshwater microbial communities from Lake Tanganyika, Tanzania - TA2015036 Kigoma Deep Cast 100m | ecosystem: Environmental > Aquatic > Freshwater > Lake | place: Tanzania: Lake...
CAAGCGTCTGGCCCGCGCGCATCGCTTCAGGGATCAGGCGTTCCAGTGCGGCTACAGCGTCGTCATAGGCGGCCTGGGCATCGCGCGCTTCGGGGCTCTCGGCTCCCGATCGCCGGGTCGCCACCATGGCTGGGCCAAGCGTGCGGATGCGCAGGCGCTCGGCCTCGATCACATCACCCTGCACCTGCTGGCAGTGGCTGTAGCGCTCGGCGGCCGTAGCGGTGTTGGCCCGCTGCTCCTCTGCGGCGCGTTGTTCGTCTTGGGCTTGCGCTCCGCGTGCGTCCTGCTCGTTCTGCTGTTGCTGCCGCAACTCAGCATCAATGGTTTTGAGGCAGCTGCGGTAGGCCTGGCGAATCGTTTCGCTGCTGCTGCCCGGGGGGCTGTCGGCCTGGCGCTCCCGGCAGATCTCAAGGCCGCGTTGACTCACGCCGTTGGCTTGCCTGGTGCCGCAGGCCGCGAGGGCAGCAGTCAGAACCGTCAGTGCCGCGGTTGTCAACAGGTCGCGCAGGTTGGGTCGGCGTTGCCTTGGCGTCATGGTGATCAGTTGATGATGCGGCTGCGCGTGTGCGCGCCCGAGGGTTGAGAGCGGTTCTGGTAGACGACACCGGTTGGGTCGCTCAAGGCCAGGGTGTAGTCGACCTCGCCGCTGTCGCTTGTGGGGCAGAAACTGGTGACTCCTGTCATCACCACCTGATCCGAGGGCTCCGATCCTTCGACGATGGTGCCGTCATCGGCCGAGACCTGCGGGCCATTACGGCTCAAGGTTGTTCCCGACAGCGCGTAGGTCACCGTGTCGCTGCCACCACTGCTGTCTGGAATCTCAAGGCTCAAGCTCGTGCAGCTGACCGTTGTTGGTGTGCCGATCGCTTCCTGGATCTCCTGATCCAGAAGAAACTGCACACGGCTCCAGCCGTCTTGCAGGCGAATCAAGGCTTCAGAGCGCGCTGTGGTGCGGATGTGCGAGATCAGCATCGAAACGGCGCCGCTCATCAGAGCGCTTCCGACGACAACGGCGATCAGGACCTCACTCAGGGAAAACCCCTGACTCGCGGCAGGGCCAAGGGGGCGCGGCTTGAACATGCGAGGCCTCATCAGAAACGACTGCCAGTGCTGCAGCTTCCGCTGCTGCTTTTGCCGACCTCCACCACGCCCAACAGCCCTGAGATCTGCACGCAGCGGCTGGGGCCTCCTGAGCTCAGGGTGAGTGTGATGACCACGGGGCTGCTGGCAGACCAGAAGGTGCCCCGTGGTGTGTAGCCAAATGTGCCTTCTGGTGAGCTCGAGAGCGAGAACGCCATGTTGCTGTTGGCATTCACGCGTAGGGGGTCGCTATCGAGACAATTGTTGTCGCCTACAACAGCATCGTCATCACTGGTCTGGGCCACGATGTCATTGGCGCTGACATTGCCGCTGGTCACGGTGATCGCGCAACTGGTGCCGCGCAGTGAGGCACGTCTGACGGTTTCGATCCAGCCCGCCAGTTGAACAGCCATGCCGTTGACGCGTTCACGTTGCCATTGGCGGATGCCGATGTTGATCGCTAAGCCCGCAAAGATGCCAACAATGGCGGTGACGATCAGCAGTTCACTGAGGCTGAAGCCTTTGCTGGCTGTGGCATGGCTTGGATGGCGGAGCACGGTCATGGACACCAATTGGCCACGGTGGGCACCAGGGTGATCTGCCGCAGAGGCCTGTCGTTGCTGTCAATCCAGGTCACGGTGTAACGATGACTGCTGCTGTCGGCATCGAGCGTCGGGCTTTGGCGTGTGATGCCAAGGGCCGTCAAGCTCGCCGGTGGATCTGTGTCATTAATGGCACTGACAAGGTTGCTCAGCAGATCGCTTGAGCCACATAGATCAAGATCAAAGGTGTCGTCGGCACTGCTACCACCAGGGTAGTAGTCATCTTCGCCAGGATCACTCTCTGAGATGCCACAGCTGGCACTGCCGCTGCTGCAGCTGTAGCGCTCATTGAGGCGTTGAATGGTGGCGATGTCATCGCTGATTGCTGATTGCTGCTCCTGTCTGCCGCGGCTTGAGGTGCTCTGGCGGTTCGAGAGCATGAACAGCAGGGCGCTGCCGGTGGCCACGATCACCATCAGGCCTGTGGCCACGATGATTTCAACCAGGCTGAAACCTGCAGCGCTCCGGCTCAGGCTCCTGCGTGTGATGTGCCTTGAGGGTGTGATCCTGATGGCAGGTGAAGGCGCGCGCAGGGACATCATTGGGCCTCACAGCCAGCGGTAGCGGTTGGTGGCTCTGGCAATGAAGTCGAAGGCGATCAGGCTGTTGCTGGCGCTGCCCCCGTCGCTGGCGGGCAGCATGTCCATGTACTCGAACACGGAACCCACACCAGAGCCCGGTACGGTCCATGTCGGGTTGCCTGTTGAGCTGACAGCGTTCGTCCAGAGCAGGCCCTCAAAGGCGCTGTTGCCATAGAGAGAAACATCGCCCTGAGGGAAGTAGGCAAACAGCTTCAGCGTTCCTGTTGTGCCCCGTAGCGTCAGTGTTTGGGTGCCGCAGCTTTCACAGCCAAACAGGCTCAAATTGGTGATTTGCGCTCCTGTGGGTTCGCTGGCGCAGCTGTTGGTGCTGCTGCCCGGGGGGCTGTCGGCCTGGCGCTCCCGGCTGATCGTCAGGCAATGCAACAACGTACCTTTGCCTGTGCTGCTGATTACTGTGCCTCGATCTGTGCCTCGATTAGGAAAGTAGAACCTGATTTTGCGCGTGCCAGTGACAAATAATGTTGTGTTGTTCCTGTAGGAAAAGCTCGCCAGGTTGCAATGCACCTCGCTGGCGCTGGAGCTGCAGTAACTCGGGAAGTTGGTGCTGCTGGTGAAGCTGCCATTGATGACGTAGTAGGCCGAGCCGCCCCTGCCAACCTTGTAGAGAAAACGCGACGTCTGAGTGTCGTTGATGTTGTTGGTGTCCAGGGCCCCTGGAGTCGGTACAGGGCTGTTCGGATAGGTCTTCGGTGGCGGTAGCTCGGCATCGACGACGGCCACGTCGGTGTCGGCTGCATTGACGCTGATTGCGCAGCCGGCCTGGTTGTCGGCGATGCAATAAATCGGGTCAATGGGATCTCCAGCGCTGTCTTCTATATCGGTTGCCCGGCCTCTGAGCGTCACCGAGCCGGTGTTGTTCTGGGCGGCGCCGGCCAGCAGCCCCAGCCCCAGTAGGTTGCGTGTGCAGAGCGATTCATTGTCAGCATCGAGCGCATAGCTCAGGCCGCCATGCTCGCCGCCAAAGGAGCTTTTGCAGCACTTGGGCACCAGTTCAAAGGTCTTCTCCAGGGTCACCGTGGCATTCGCCGTGCCGTCGTTGCGCAAGGATCGTCCCTGCACCTGCAAGGTGATCGCGCCAACCCCTGAAGGTGTTGCGCTGCGATCGCGAAACGGACTGAGCTGATCGGCGCCGCTGTAGCTCTGGCGCGTGACGCCGACGAGCTTGTAAGCACGCGTGGCACCTGCTGCTGAGCTGCTGACACTGCCGTCATCGGCGATGTACCAGGTGCCGTAGCTGGTGGACGCCGCGTTGTTGGGATCGAGCTTGCTGTAGTCGGCGGCGGTCTGGGGTTCGCAGGGGTTGGTGCGCAGGGTGGCAACCGTGCCGCCAGCGGCTGGGCTGCTCCAGAGCTGCTCGCTATCGCCGTCGCGTTTGACCATCAACCAGCGGTTGCGCTCTTTGTTGAGCTCGCTGATCAGCCGGTTCATGCCGATCTCGGCGGCTTCGCGGGCTTCCCAGCTTTGGTTCTGAAAGATCGAGCCCAACAGCCCCTGGTTGGCGCGGTTCGCCAAGGCAATGCCACCGACCACCAGAATCAGGGCGATCACCATCACCATGGGCATCGAATAGCCCCTCTCATGGCGCTTGCTCAGCAGCAGAGTTTTCAACAGCTGCTGCCGGGCAATGGAGCTCAGGTTCCTTGGCGCCATGGGCATCAACCGATAGCGATGGGTTCGTCGTGGTGCTGCCTCAGGAGCAGCTCATGGTTCCGTCGGTGCCGATCACCAAGGTCACTGAGGTTCCTGTGACGGAGCTGCCCAGGCAACTGACGCTCTGCTCATCGTTGAAGGTCTTGCTTTGAACGCTTGCTTCGGCGCTGCCATCGCAGGTGACAACAGCGCCATCAGCTGGGTTGACAACGGTTGAGCCAGAATTTTGCTCGCGCTGCAGATTGGCGCACTCTCGGGCGATTCCGGCGGCTTCCCCGGTTTTGGTTTTGGCATCGGCCCTGTTGCGCACACCGATGTATTGGGGAATGCCGATGGCACCGAGAATGCCGATCAAAATCACAACGATCATCAACTCCACCAAGGTGAAGCCTTGGGTTGATGAGCGTGTCGATCGTTTCGGGTTCAGGCGCTTGGTTGAGCGAGTCACCATGGCAGAACGACGGGGCTGCGCTGCAGTTGACAAAGGCGCGACATGGTGATGTCGAGCGCTGCTGCGTTAGAGCAGAGAAAGATTGAGAAGCGGCCCGAGGGCCGCTTGTGTTGAGGGGTGATCACAACAGTGCAGAGATTGCGCTGTTGCGATCAGGCGGCTGCGCAGGTCATCGAACCGTCGGCGGCCACGGTGATCGTCACCACGGTGCCGGTCACTTCAGTGCCAGCGCAGTTGACGGTCTGGGAGCTGGTGAAGGTCTTGCTGACGATGTCGGCTTCGCCGCTGCCATCACAGGTGGTGGCGGCGCTATCGGCTGGATTCACAACGGTCGAGCCAGAGTTCATCTCGATCTGAAGGCCGGCGCACTCCTTGGCGATGCCGACGGCTTCACCGGTCTTGGCCTTGGCGTCAGCGCGATCGCGCACGCCCAGGTATTGCGGAATGCCGACAGCGGCCAGGATGCCGATGATCACCACAACGATCATCAGCTCCACCAGGGTGAAGCCTGAGCGTGCGGCGCGCTTGAGGTTGCCGCTGCGAGCCTGGCTCAGCAGCTTGTAGAAGGTCATGGACTGCATGGATGGGGCACATAGTGCAGCGTCAGTGTGATCACGACACAACGTGTTGTCAGCTCTCTTGTTGAGAAGCTGCACAACACAAGCGGCTCTCGACGGGGCCTGGCGGCATCTGTCACGATGCTCACTCATGCGAGCTGATGTGCCCACCGCCACCTTGTCGGCCCGTCTGGCCCGTTGGGGTGTGGTGATTGTGGTGGTGTACGCCTTGGTGGCATTGCTGGTGCCTGTGCTGGTGCACGCCAGGGTGTTGAGCGATCCGGCGGTCGGTGTCGACAACCCTGTCAATGCGCCGCCATCGCTGGCTCACTGGTGCGGGACTGATCGGCTTGGCCGCGATGTCTGCGCGCGCACCCTGGCCGGCAGCGGCGTTGCCCTGCAGGTGGTGGCGCTGGCTGTGGTGATCGCCCTGGTGGTCGGCGTGCCGCTGGGCATGGTGAGCGGCTATCTGGGTGGGCCTCTCGATCGGCTGCTGGTGCTGCTGATGGACACGCTCTACACCCTGCCGGTGTTGCTGCTGTCAGTGGTGATGGCTTTTTTGCTGGGCCGCGGCATTCCCAATGCCGCAGCGGCCTTGTGTGTCGTGTACATCCCCCAGTACTTCAGGGTGGTGCGCAACCAGAGCGTGCAGATCAAGGCCGAGCTGTACATCGAGGCGGCCCGATCGCTCGGGGCAGGGCCGTTGTGGATTCTGCGGCGCTATCTGCTGCGCAATGTGATCACCTCGGTGCCTGTGCTGCTCACCCTCAACGCCGCTGATGCGGTGCTGGTGCTAGGCGGGCTGGGTTTTCTGGGCTTGGGATTGCCTGAGAGCATTCCTGAATGGGGTGGTGATCTGCAGCAGGCGCTCACGGCCCTGCCCACCGGCATCTGGTGGACCGCGCTGTATCCAGGCCTGGCTCTGTTTGTGCTGGTGCTGGGGTTGTCGTTTCTCGGTGAAGGGCTCGAGCGTTGGCTCAGCGAGGGTTGAGGCAAGCCTGATGGAGGCCTGATCGAGGCTTGTTTGGAAATCTGAGGGTGACTTGAGCTCGCCTGGACTGCGCGCTGGGCAATTCAGGTCAGCTCACGTCAGACTGAGCTCTCTGGAGTGTTGGCGCAGGCCATGCCTTGGTGGTTGGACGGGGTGCTGTTGCTGTCGGCTCTGCTGCTCTGGTTCTCAGGCAGTGCCCACCGCGACGATGTCTGGGGGCTCCTGCAGAAAATGCTGGCTGTCCTTGCCGCTGCAGTTGTGTTGCTGGGCGGTCGTCAAATGGTGCTCGAGGCTGCCGTATTGGCTCTGGCCCTGTGGCTTCCAGGCGCCCAGAGCCGTCGCCTGCGCAGCGTTAACAGCGCAGTTTCAGGGTTCGAGGCAGATCGCCTTTGATCGTGCCTTCCGCGTCAAGCGCTGGGTAGGCCTTGCCCTGGTCGCGGCACCAGCGCGCCACATCGGGATAGGCCCACTCAAACAGCAGATCGTCGTAGCGTTCAGCAGGCACGCCTTCGCCCTGGTTGGGCAACAGCCCTGCTGCCTGGCGCTGACGCAAGGCCTCAAACAACAGCGTGGCGGTGGCCACACTCACATTGAGTGACTGCACCATGCCCTGCATCGGGATCACGATCACCTGATCGACCAGCTCTGTGGTGGCCTCGCTGAGGCCCCATTTCTCGGCGCCTAACACAAAGGCCGTTGGCCCGGTGAAATCGCAGCTGCGGTAGTCAACCGCTGCAGCGCTCAGGTGGGTCCCATACAGCTTGAAGCCCTGCGTTTTCAGGGGTTGGATCGCCTCTGCTCCGCTGGTGTGGCCATGCAGGGGCACCCATTTCTGGCTGCCCTGCGCCGTGCTGTTGAAGCTGCGCTCGCGGCCTTTGAGACTCACCACATGGGCCTCAAGAACTCCGACCGCATCGCAGCTGCGCAGGATCGCCGAGAGGTTATGGGGCTTCTCGACATGCTCAAGCAGCACGGTCAGATCGGCCATGCGGCGGTTGAGCACCGCCTTGAGCCGCTCATAGCGCCGTGGCAGCAGGGGCATGAAGTGGTGGCGGGAGCATGGACCAGCATCCCGCAGGACCGCTTTCAGATCTCTTCCTTCTTCTCTTGCTGCAGTTGACCATGGTCATGACCATGGTCAAGTTGGCGAGAGGTCGTGGACAAAGGCGGCCACTGGCATCGAGGCAGGGGTTGAGGTGCCGGGCCTGCCGCAGCGCCACACTGCAGCGATGGATCGCGCCGGCCTCAGCTTTGATCAGCGGGTGCAGGCGGCGGTGGCGCTGGTGCCGCGCGGCCGCTTGGCCACCTATGGCCAGATCGCCGAGTTGATCGGCGCCTACGGCTGCGCGCGGCAGGTGGGCTGGGCCCTGCGGCGCCTGCCGCTGCCGAGCGCTGTGCCTTGGCACAGGGTGGTGAATGCCCAGGGGCGCATCAGCATGAGTCCGGGCCGTGAAGGCAGTGACTGGATGCAGATCGAACTGCTGCGCGCCGAAGGCATTCCGGTGCAAGCCGATGGGCGTCTGCCGCTGCGGCGCTATCTGTGGAGTCCGGAGTTCCCCTTGGTGGATGCCTGCAGCATCAGCGCTTGAGCCGGCCCCTGCTGCCCCTGTTGGGCTGCGGCCGCGGCTGCTGGCCTGGCAGGTGCTGCAGGCGGTTGATCGGGGTGCCTATGCCGATGGCGCCCTGGAGCAGGTGCTCAAACGCTCTGAGACTGGGGCAGCAAGCCCGTTGAGCGCAGCCGATCGGGCGCTGCTTACCGAACTGGCCTACGGCACCATCCGCCAGCAAGGGTTGCTGAACGGTTGGCTCGATCAGCTGGGCAAGGTGTCAGCGGCGCGCCAACCGCCCAAGTTGCGCTGGGTCCTGCAGCTGGGTGCCTATCAGCTGCTGTTCTGTGCGGGCATTCCCGCCTCGGCGGCCGTCAACACGGCTGTTGAGCTGGCCCGGCAGGTGGGTCTGGTGCGGCTGGCGCCGGTGGTCAATGGCCTGCTGCGGGAGCTGGCGCGGCGTCATGCCGCAGCTGCATCTGAGCAGCAGGGTGGGGCGCCTGAACCCTGGTGTGGCCTGGCATTGCCCAGCGATGCCGCCGCCAGCCTGGCGCTGCGGCGCTCGCTGCCCTTGTGGCTGGCTGAGGCCCTGGTGCAGTGGCTGCCTGTGCCTGAGGCCGAGGCGGTGGCGGCTGCCTGCAATGCCCCGGCGAGCATCGATCTACGGGTGAATCCGTTGCGCAGCACGGTTGATGCGGTGCAGCAGGCCCTGGCTGCAGCAGGGGTCAGTGCGGCGCCGATCGGCGACCTTGCCCAGGGGCTGGTGCTGCAGGGACGCAGCGGCGATCTGCGCGTGCTGCCTGGCTACAGCGAGGGGCACTGGAGCGTGCAGGATCGCTCGGCCCAGCGGGTGGTCGAGCTGCTTGATCCCCAGCCGGGTGAGCGCATTCTCGATGCCTGCGCGGCCCCTGGCGGCAAGGCCATTCAGATTGCCGAGCGCTGCTGCGGCGCCGCTGGGGCACCTGCCACGCTGTGGGCGGTGGATCGCTCTGAGGCGCGGCTCAGGCGGCTTCAGCGCAATGCTGAGCGCCTGGGACTGGCAGCAGCGCTTTCGGTGCTGGCTGCCGATGCGACGGCGTTGCCGCAGCTGCGCCCCGACTGGGTTGGCATGTTTGATCGGGTGCTGCTCGATGCCCCCTGCTCAGGCCTGGGCACCCTGGCCCGCCATGCCGATGCCCGCTGGCGCATGACGCCTGCGGCCGTTGCAGAGTTGGCGCTGCTGCAGCGGCGCTTGCTAGAGGCGCTGGCGCCTTTGCTGAAGCCAGGCGGCCGGCTGGTGTACGCGACCTGCACCATGCATCCGCGCGAGAACAGCGATCAGGTTCAAGCTTTTTTGGCGGCCCGTGATGGCTGGTCTCTGCAGCAGCACTGGCAGCGCTGGCCAGGCGATGGCGACGGTTTCTACGCAGCGCTGCTGGTGGCGCCCGCCTAGGGCGCCGGTGGAGCGGGCACCGCAACAGGTGGCGGCGCCGTGGCACCCGAGCCTGCCGGGCTGGCCGCCGCTGGCGGTGGCGGCGGGGCGGGGGTTCCTGCTCCCGGCCCACTGGGCGGGCCATCGGTTGGGGTCCCTTCTGGAACCGGGGCAAAGGTTTCGGGCAGCACGGGTGCCGCTGGGGTTTGTGCCCCGCCCTCGCCGCCGTCAGCAGGCGTTGCCAGCTCCGGCTTGGCGGGTTTGGCTTCGCCCTTGTAGGTGCCGCTGAGTTGCGGTTTGGGCGGGAACTGCCGCACCGGCAGGTTTTTGCTGATTGGTGCCATGAAGTCGCGCCACGCCAGGGTGGCCACGACGCTGGTGCTCTTGGTTTCGCGGCTGTCGTCGTAGCCGAGCCATACCCCAGTGGTCAGCTGGGGGATCGAGCCAATGAACCACAGATCGCGCCCACCTTCTGAGGTGCCCGTTTTGCCGGCCACCGGCCGATCGCCAAGGGCGGCGCCACCGCCGGTGCCGCCCTTGACGACCAGTTGCAGCATCCAGAGCATGGTGTCAGCGATGTCGCTGGCCACGGCCCGGCGGCCGCGGTCGCCATCGACGCGGCGGCTCCACAGCAGCTGGCCGTCGGGCCCCAGGATGTCTTCAAACGGCGTCGCTTTGACGTAAATGCCGCGGTTGGTGATCGCCGCGTAGGCAGTGGTCATGTCGAGCAGGGTCTGCTCATAGGCGCCGATCGCCATCGGATAGAACTTGCCGAGCTCCCGGGTGATGCCGAGGCTCTTGGCGGTCTCGATCACCTTGTCGAAACCCAGCTCCTTGAGCAGGGCCACCGCCACGGTGTTGAGTGAGTTCTGCAGAGCCACGGCCAGCGACACCTTGCCCAGGTAGCGGCCGCCGAAGTTGCGCGGGCAGTAGCCCTTGAAGCACTGCGGCTTATCAATGACCGTGCGCTCGGGCAGCATGCCGGCCTTGAGCGCGCTCAGATAGACGAACAACTTGAAGGTGGAGCCCGGCGAGCGCAGCGCCTGGGCAGCGCGGTTGAACTGGCTTTTGCCGAAGTCCTTGCCGCCGACCATGGCGCGCACCACCCCGGTGCCAGGCTCCATGGCCACCAGGGCCCCCTCCATCTGACCGGGGGCAAATTTGTTGATCGAGCTCTGCGCCTGCTTTTGCCAGGTCAAATTGAGCGTGCTGCGCACGGTGAGGCCGCCGACTTCAAGCTGCTCGCGGCTCAGCACCGTGGGGAGCTCCTGTTGCACCCAGCTGCTGAACCAGGGGGCCTGGCTGACCCAGTACTTGGGTTCGGCCGGTTTGAGATCGAGCGGTGTGGCCTCGGCGTCGGCGCGCTGGGTGGCATCGATGAAGCCGGCTTCTTCCATGCGGGCCAGCACGATGCTGCGGCGCCTGAGCGCCAGTTCGGGGTTCACCAGCGGCGAATACACCGATGGGGCCGGCGGCAGGCCGGCGATCAGCGCCGCCTCGGCCAGGTTCAGCTGGCTTGGTGTTTTGGAGAAGTAGATCCAGGCGGCATCAGCGACCCCATAGGCGCTGGAGCCCAGATACACGACATTGAGGTATTCGGTGAGAATTTGCCGCTTGCTGAGCTGGCGCTCGAGCTTGCCGGCCAGGGCGGCTTCCTTGAGCTTGCGGATCAAGGTGATGTCCTGGCTCAGAAACACCGTTCGGGCCAGCTGCTGGGTGATCGTGCTGGCGCCTTCTTCGACCGAGCGCTGGGTGATGTTGCGCACCAGGGCGCGGCCGATGCCGACCGGATCGATGCCGTCATGCCGGTAGAAGCGGCGGTCCTCGGCGGCGATGAAGGCCTGCTCCACCAGCGTGGGCAGGGACTCGGGGGTGAGTTTTTCGCGGGTGGCCGGTCCGATCTTCTGGATCACCTCGCCATCGGCCGAGAGGATCGTGAGCGTGCCGGGGCGGTTGAAGCTGCCGACGCGGCGCGCATCGGGCAGCAGCGCGTCGATGCCACTGACCAAGGCCGCCTGGCCCAGGGCAACACCAACGCCAACCAGGGCTGCGGCGCTCGCCGTGCGCTTCCAACCCAGGGTTGCGGGTGGCTGTGGCGCGGCGGTTTTGCCCAAGTCAGCTCAGCTGCGTGGCCACCAGGTCGCTGTGGCCGATCGCCAATGCGGTCACTAGCATGCCCAGCACCAAAAAGGGTTGGGCACTGGCCTGATATTTGACGTCAAAGGCCACCGGATCACGCAGCAGCCAGATGTCCTGGAAGGTCATCTGCGGCACGATCAACAGCACCAGCAGCACCGCGGCAAAGTGCTGGCCGATGGCGATCAGCACGGCCACCATCGCGAGCTGAAACAGATCGATCATGCCGGCGCTGATCCAGCTGGCCTTCTCAATCCCGAACACGACCGGCAGGCTCTGCAGACCCAGGGTGCGGTCGCCCTCGACGCTCTTGAAGTCGTTGACCACGGCAATGCCCAGGCCCGCCAGCGAGTAGGCCAGGGTCAGGATCGCGGTGGTCCAGGTGAGCTGGCCAAACAGGGCCTGGCCCGCCCACCAGGGCAGGGCGATGTAGCTCGCCCCCAGGGCGTAGTTGCCCAGCCAGCCGTTCTGCTTGAGCTTGAGCGGCGGCGCCGAATAGATGAAGCTGACCAACGAGCCGCCCAGGGCCAGCAGCAGCAGCACCGGCGTGCTGTGACCGGCCCAGACATCGAGGCCATAGGCCACGCCCAGGCCCGCCAGCAGCAGAATCCAGATCTGAGCTTTGACCTGTCCCAAAGGAATTGCCCCTGAAGGGATCGGCCGGTAGGGCTCGTTGATCGCGTCGATCTCGCGGTCGTAGTAGTCGTTGATGGTCTGGGTGTAGCCCGCCAGCAGCGGACCGCTCATCACCATGCAGGCCACTGCCGCCAGCACATCGCCCAGGCGCCAGTGGTAGTTGCCTGAGGCGGCAGCACCACAGATGACCCCCCAGATCAAAGGGATCCAGGTCACCGGCTTCATCAACTGGAGCCGGATCTTCCAGATGTTGGAGGTTTCGCTGGCACCCTTCATGCCCAGCAGCTGCCGGGCAGAGGCGCCTGTTGCGGCCTCGGGGTTGGGGCTGTTGGTCAAGACGCTCAGGCGGGGGTGATCTCGTCTTCGAAGAACCACGCCTTGGCGCCGTTAGCGAGCTCAACCACCACGCCGACGCCCTTGCCATCGACCGTGCGGAACCCGCTCACCGTGGCGGTGGCATCAGCCTTGAGGGCCTCGACCATCTCAGCGGGGATGCGATCACGCACGCGAGTGATCCGCACCTTGGCGCCGATGGTGATGCTCGCTGGGGTGGCAGCCTGGGACATGGCCGGCGCGACTGGAAAGTGGCGCCACCCTAACCCGCCTGACGCCTGCGCCCATGGCCTGCAAACGGATCATTCCCTGCCTCGATGTGGCCGATGGCCGGGTCGTCAAGGGGGTGAATTTTGTGGGTCTGCGCGATGCCGGTGATCCGGTCGAGCTGGCCTGCCGCTACAGCGCCTCCGGCGCCGACGAGCTGGTGTTCCTTGACATTGCCGCCAGCCACCAGGGCCGCGCCACCCTGGTCGATCTGGTGCGCCGCACTGCCGAGGCGGTGACCATTCCGTTCACGGTGGGGGGTGGCATCAGCAGTGTTGACGGCATCACCGAACTGCTGCGTGCTGGCGCCGACAAGGTGAGCCTCAACTCGTCGGCGGTGCGTGAGCCGCAGTTGGTGGCTCGCGGGGCGGAGCGCTTCGGCTGCCAGTGCATTGTTGTCGCCATCGATGCGCGCCGCCGCGCCGGGGATGGCGGTTGGGATGTCTATGTCAAGGGCGGGCGCGAGAACACCGGCCTCGATGCCATCGCCTGGGCTCAGCAGGTGGTGGCGCTGGGGGCGGGCGAGATCTTGCTCACCTCCATGGATGGTGATGGCACCCAGGCCGGCTACGACCTTGAGCTGACCCGTGCGGTGGCCGATGCCGTTGAGGTGCCGGTGATCGCCAGCGGCGGTGCTGGTTGCATCGACCACATTGCGCAGGCGCTGGCGGCTGGACCGTCAGGGGGGCATGCCTCGGCGGCGCTGCTGGCGTCACTGCTGCACGACGGGGTGCTGACCATCGAGCAGATCAAGGAAGATCTGCTGGGACGCGGTTTGCCGATCAGGCCCCTGCTGCAGGCGGGCTGATCGCGCTCGCGCAGTCTCGATCGTTACATTGTTGGCTCTGTTTGCTGCCCGTTCAGGCCTGCGGTGACTGCTCTGCTCTTGCTGCCATCGGGTCTGCTCAGCGCTATCGCCCTGTCGATCGTTGTGGTGATCGTGGCTCTGGTGGCCTGGGCCCTGCAGTTGATTCAGGCGGCCACAGATCGCCAGGAGTTTTCGTTGATGCTGGCTGGTTGCATGGTCTGCTCTGCGGCTGTGGGGCTGGCCACGGTGATGGTGATCACGTTCACCAGCCCGGCGCGCCTTGATGCCCAGGGCCTCGCTTTGCTGCAGGCGCAAAGCGCCCAGTGGAGCGATCCGATCGATCAGCTCAGCCAACCGCTGTGACGCGGTTTGAGCCCGGCGATGCTGCGGCCGTTGAGGATCTTTTTGATGCGGTAGCCCCGCGTTACGACCAGCTCAATGATCTGTTGAGCCTGGGTCTGCATCGCCTCTGGAAGCGACAGGCTCTGGCGTGGGTGGATCCCCAGCCCGGCCAGCGCTGCCTTGATCTGTGCTGCGGCACTGGCGATCTGGCCCTGTTGCTGGCGGCCAGAGTCCGCCCAGGTGGCACCGTGCTTGGCCTTGATGCTGCCGCCGCTCCGTTGCAGCAGGCAGAGCGCCGCGGCCGCTGCCGACCCTGGCTGCCGCTGCAGTGGCAGCAGGGCGATGCCCTGGCCACCGGCCTTACCGATGGCTGGGCCGATGGGGCTGTGATGGCCTATGGCCTGCGCAATCTGAGCGATGCCGCGGCTGGGCTCGCCGAGCTCAGGCGTGTGCTGCGGCCTGGGGGCCGCGCCGCCGTGCTCGATTTCAACCGGCTCGAGGATCGCAGTGGTCAGTTCGGTGCTGCCGCCGCCGCCGCTTTTCAGCGGCTCTACCTGCGGCAGGTGGTGGTGCCGGTGGCGCGCCGCGCCGGCCTGGAGGAGCATTACGCCTATCTGGAAGCCAGCCTGGCGCGCTTTGCCACAGGCCGTGAGCAGGAGCAGCTGGCCCGCTCGGCGGGCTTTCGCCATGCCGAGCACCGGCCGCTGGCGGGCGGGCTGATGGGGCTGTTGCGCCTGCAGGCTTAGCCCACGCAGACGCGATCACGACCGCCGGCTTTGGCGGCATACAGCCTCTGATCGGCCTGTTTCAGCAGGTGTTCGATCTGCTGATGCCGTTCGTCGGCTGGTGCGCTGACGTCTTGGTGGCTCAGCCGCACCGATGCCACGCCGATGCTCAAGCTCACCACAGCGGCCACTGGGCTGGCTGCATGCTCGATCTGACGCCCGCGCAGGTCTTGCAGCAGCCGCTCTGCCATGGCCGCGGCCTGAGCGCCAGTGACCCCGCTCCAGAGCAGCACGAACTCTTCCCCGCCGTACCGCGCTGCGCAGTCACGCCCATCGCGCACCTGCGCCTTGAGCCGCTGGGCAACCTGCTGCAGGCAGCAGTCCCCCGCTTGATGGCCGTAGTGATCGTTGTAGAGCTTGAAGTGGTCGATGTCGATCAGGGCCACGGCAAGATCGCCACCGCCTGCAGCAGCCAGTCGCTGCCACTGCTCGCGCAGCAGCGCATCGAAGTGGCGCCGGTTGGCGAGGCCCGTGAGGCTGTCGGTTTGGCTCAACTGGCGCAGTCGCGCATTGGCCTGGGCCAGCTCATCGGTGCGTTCGCTGACGGTGCGTTCGAGCGAGCCGGCCAGTTGTGCCAGCTGGCGGCTGGTGCGCGAGCGGGTGTTGCTTACCACCAGCACCACCAGCCCGACAAACAGGGTCGTGGCAAGGGTGAGCTCAAGCAGTTCCTGCGATTCAAGCCCGCTGAAGCTCTGCAGCAGCTTCTCGTCTTGATCGGGCGGTAGCGACAGGCCAAGCGCCAGCACCACATTGGCGGTGGTTGCCGCGGCAGGGCTGAAGCGCAGCGCGCCCCACAGCGTGAGCGGCAGCAGCAGGGTCAAGGGGCGCAGCGCCAGCACCTTGATCACGCCAAGGTTGATCGTCACAGCTGCCAGCAGGCAGCCCAGCAGGAGCAGCAGAAATTTGGGCCGCTGCAGCTCCCGCAGCCGCGGTGCCGCCGGCCGTCCTATCCAACACAGCAGGGCGGGTGCCAACACGATCACCCCGGCGATCTCGCTGCCCCACCAGCCCAGCGCGTTGCCCTGCAGCGACCAGTCGCGCAGCTCGGGCAGAACCAACGCTGCCATCAGGGTGCTGAGCAGCGCCGACAGGGCGGCCGCTGCCAGAAAGGCCAGCAGATTGCGCAACGACGCCAGCAGGTCCTGCCCGCGCATCCACCAAGGTGCCAGTGCCGCCAGCAGCGCGGTGGCGCAGGCGTGAGTCAGGCCGACCACCAGCACGCTGGGGCTGAAGAGTGCTGCCGTGCTCGGCTGGCTCAACAACGTGCCCAACACCGGGATGGGCACCGCCCACAGCCCGATCCGCAGGGCCAGCGCTGCACTGAGACCAGCCGGCAACCACAGCTCTGCAAGGGCGGTGTCACGGGGACCGCTCAGGCCGCTGAGCAGGGCAAGCACCGCATAGGCGACGCTGGCGCTGAGCACAAGCCTCAGATGGGCGCCAGGCTCAAGCTCGATGGCGCGGGGCACAGGTGCAGCTGGGCTGGTACGGGCTGCTTCCACCTTGGCCAGAAAGCCCGCAGGAGACAATGGCGCCAGCAGGCCAGTGTTCGTGCTCTTCCAGGACATCATCTCGACCCTCAATCGCTATTGGGCCGAGCAGGGCTGCCTGATCCTGCAGCCTTATGACACCGAAAAAGGGGCCGGCACGATGAGCCCCCACACGGTGTTGCGGGCGATCGGCCCCGAGCCCTGGGCCGTCGCCTACCCCGAACCCTGCCGCCGTCCCACCGATGGCCGCTATGGCGAGAATCCCAACCGGGCCCAGCACTACTTTCAGTACCAGGTGCTGATCAAACCCAGCCCAGACGGCATTCAGGAGACCTACCTGGCCTCGCTGGAGGCGCTGGGCATTCGCGCGGCTGACCACGACATCCGCTTTGTCGAGGACAACTGGGAGTCGCCGACCCTCGGGGCCTGGGGCGTGGGTTGGGAGGTGTGGCTCGACGGCATGGAGGTGACCCAGTTCACCTACTTCCAGCAGTGCGGCGGCCTCGATTGCCGGCCGGTGTCGATCGAGATCACCTACGGGCTTGAGCGCCTGGCGATGTACTTGCAGGATGTCGAGAGCATCTGGGAGCTGGCCTGGGACGGCAAGCGCAGCTACGGCGACATCTGGCTGCCGTTTGAAAAGGGGCAGTGCACCTACAACTTTGAGGCGTCCAACCCCGAGCGGCTGCAGCAGTTGTTTGCCCTCTACGAGGCCGAGGCTGCCGATCTGATCAAGGCGGGTTTGCCGGCACCGGCGCTCGATTACGTGCTTAAGTGCAGCCACACCTTCAACCTGCTGGAAGCCCGCGGCGTGATTTCGGTGACCGAGCGCACCGCCACGATCGGCCGCATTCGCAACCTGGCGCGGCAGGTGGCTGAAGCCTGGCTGGCCGAGCGCGAAGCGCTGGGCTTTCCTCTGCTCGGTGCGGATCAACATGCTGCGTCGGCCGCCGTCACCGCATGACCAACGCGATCAAGAACCTGTTGCTGGCTCTGGTGCTGCTGGCTGGGGGCTTTCAGGCTGGTCGCCTTGCCGAGCGCGCCACCTTCCCCTGCCGGGTGCAGCCCATCTCGCGTCTGATGGCGCCGCTGCTGGGCAAGCAGATGCCCAGCAAGGAGCTGTGTGATCTGATTCTCAAGATCCCTCAGTTCTGAGCGATTGGCCGCCACGGCATCGCCCAGCTAATTGCCGCTGTCGGGCGGTGGTGGGATCGCGGCCGCCGGGCCGTCGAGGGTGTTGCTGCAGAGCTGCAGCACGATCTTTTGCGCCACACTGCCGGCCTCCGGTGAGGCCCAGCGCTCCCAGGCGCCATCGACGCGCCAGGTGTTGCGCAGGCTGCTGCACTGCACAGCGATCGCTGTAGCTCCGGAACGCCGAGCTCCCACATCGGCCAGGGCCGGTTGCACCAGGGTGATGCGCACGCCGCCGGGGTGCAGCTGCCAACCGCTCCAGTCGACCAGGGTGTTGCTGAAACGCCGCCATTGCACCTGAGCGCTGCGCTCGCGCAGGGTCATGGCTGCCCGGTCGCGCCGTTCGCCTGGGCTCAGCAGCAGGGCGGCCTGGGCATAGGGATCAGCTGTCGGGTCGGGACCGGGGGTCAGGGCTGGCGCTGGTGCTGCTGCGGACTGGCGGCTGCTGGAGCTGGCTGCCGGCAACCGCAACCAGTGACCCACCAGTAACGCCTCAGGCTTCACTGCCGGATTGGCCCGCTGCAGCGCTGCCACCGTGGTGCCCTGGCGCAGGGCGATGGCCTCAAGGGTGTCGCCCGCGGTGATCTGCACAGCGTTCTGAGGCGGCGGCAGGCGAAGTGTTGCCCCCACCTGCAGCGCCAGAGGATCAAGACCCGGGTTGGCGCGCTGCAGTGCCGAGATCGTGGTGCCGTGGCGCAGGGCGATGGCCTCGAGGGTGTCGCCGTTTTGAATCACGACACTGCTTTGCGGTGCGGCGATCTGAGCCTGCACTGGAGCGCCTGAAACACTCAGAATCGTCAGGCTCAGACCAGTGCTGACCGCAGCGATCAGCGTTCCTAGCTTGCCCATGCAGCCGTCGCGGGTGATGGGCTCAAAAGCTAAGGCCCTGCTGCTGGTTCTGTTCGTCGCGCTGTTGTGCTGGCGGGTTGGGTTGGCCTTGCTGCAGCCCAGTGGCCCTGGTGCGGCTGATCCGGCACAGTTGCTGGGCACGCGCGCGCAGCGCGAGCTGAGTCTGCAGGTTCGCCTGCTCGAGGATCCCAGGGGCAGTGCCGATGCTCAGCGCTGCAGGGCCCTGGGCCAGATCGAGCGTCCTACCAGTATCCAGGGACGCATCGAGCTGAATGTCTCGCCTTGTCAGCCGTTGCAAGCGGGTTGGTTGGTTGAGGCCAGCGGCGTGCTGAGCCGTCCCCAGAGCGCGCCCCATCCACTGCTCGCAGGTCCTGCCGAGCGGTTGGCCAGGCAGGGGGTCTGGAGTCAGCTGCGGGTGTCGCAGGTGCAGGTGCTGGCACGGCCACAGGCACCGGTGGCTGAGCTGCGCCGGCGCATCGCCACGCGCCTGCAGCAGCAGGCCGGCCCCGTCAATGGCGGGGTGCTTTCGGCCCTGGTGCTCGGCAGTGCGGTGGTGCCGCTCCCTGATGCGGTGCGTCAGAGCTTCCGTGCTGCCGGGCTCTCACACGCGCTGGCGGCCTCAGGCTTTCATCTGAGTGTGCTGCTGGGGGCGGTGCTGGTGGTGGGACGGCGGCTGGCCCGTCCGCCGCGTCTGGCTCTGGCAGCCGCGGCGATGCTGTTGTTTCTGCTGCTGGCAGGCCCGCAGCCCTCGGTGTTGCGGGCCGTGGGTATGGGGGCCATCGCCCTGCTGTTGCTTGAAGGCGGGCGACGCAGCAGGCCTCTGTTGGTGCTGCTGATCACGGCCAGCGCTCTGTTGCTCTGGCGCCCCGACTGGCTGCTCGATGTGGGCTTTCAGCTCAGCGTGGCGGCGACGGCAGGTTTGATCCTCACCGCCCGACCGCTTGAGCAGGCCCTGGCCAGCCATGGGCCGCGTTGGCTGGCTGCCGCTGTTGCCGTGCCGCTTGCGGCCATGGTGTGGACCCTGCCGCTGCAGCTCTTGCACTTTGGCGTGGTGCCGCTCTATGCGGTGCCCGCCAACCTGCTGGCGGCGCCGCTGCTCACCCCGCTCACCCTGGCGTCCATGGCGCTGGCCCTTGTGGCTGTGCTGCTGCCGGCTGGCCTGCCGCTGCTGCTGCCACCGGTGGCGGCCCTGGCGGCCCTGCTGGTGCAGATCACCCAGTGGATGGCGGCGTTGCCCATGGCCCAGTGGCAGCTCGGGCGCCCCGAACCGCTGCTGGTGCTGCTGCTGGCTGGTGCCAGTGCGGCGTTGGCGCTGCCGCGGGTGCCTGGGCGTTGGCGCTGGGCGGCGGGTGGCGCGCTGCTGCTTGTGGCGGCAGTGCATCTGGGTGCGTTGCGCGCCGATCAGCTGCTGCTGGTGCACCAGCAGCGGGGGCTGCAGGCCTCCGATCTTTTGGTGGCGCGGCACCAGGGGCGTGCAGCGCTGATCAGCAAGCGCGCCGATCGCGCCAGCTGCCTGCAGGCGGCGCGTCTGGCCCAGGGGTTGGGGATTCAGCGTTTTGACTGGGCCCTGTTGCTTGATCCGATCGCGCCTGAAGAGCCCAGCTGCTGGCAGCGTCAGGCGGGTTTGGTGCAGCCGTCTGAAGCACAGAGCGCGCCGCTGCTGCCCGGGCAGCGGCTGGTGAGCCCGGGGCTTGAGGCCACCCCTCTGGCGGTTGAGGCCCAGGCCTTCGCCCTGCGCATTGGTGATCGTCACTGGCTGCTGCTGCCCGATCGCCAGTCGCTGTGGGCCTGGCAACAGGGTGCAGGCGAACCACCATCGCCTGCGTCATGGCAGGGGCTCTGGCTCGGCTTCAAGCCATCGGCCTCAGAGCGCCGCCAGCTCGATGCCGTTGGGCAAGGAGCCCTGCAGCGCTGGTTCAGCGGCTCGGCAGCGCGTCGCCGTTGGCGTGGCTGGTGGGCAAGTGGTCCCAGCGGGTCCCTGCTCTGGAGCGGCGGCGGCACCCGGCAACTGGCCGGGGGTTAGCTCGGGGCCGGTCGATCCTTAAAGTGCCTGGAGCCTGCGGGCTGTTCCTGGTGCGGATCGCCGCCTCGTGGCGATCAGGCTGAGGGGCCATGGAGAGGTGGCTGAGTGGTCGAAAGCGAACGACTCGAAATCGTTTGAAGGGCAACCTTCCGTGGGTTCGAATCCCACCCTCTCCGTATTCAGAAGGTCCCGCGAAGACCGTCCAAGTCCCACTTCCCTTGCGGTGGTTGGATTTTTGCTGTTGGGGTGGTCCTGGTTCGTTTACCAGAAACCAGGGGTGTCTGAGCATTGTGTTGTTGGATGTGCTGTTGGATGCAGAGCGCGTGTTGTTGGATAAAATGCGTGTTGTTGGATTCCTGAGATGTCTCTCTCTGACTCGCAAGTTCGTGCCCTGAAGGCAGGTGAGCGCAGACAGAGCAAATC
>Ga0194127_10003467_pt1 | contig 20171 bp, 17 predicted proteins | sample TA2KigC100mmetaG_FD_148624 | JGI IMG/M metagenome (GOLD analysis project Ga0194127, IMG submission 148624) | Freshwater microbial communities from Lake Tanganyika, Tanzania - TA2015036 Kigoma Deep Cast 100m | ecosystem: Environmental > Aquatic > Freshwater > Lake | place: Tanzania: Lake...
TATGGATAAAGATATTGTTAAAGAAATTTTCCTGCTTACCTTTGAGATTTTCAAGGCGCTCTGCGAGATCGTGTGGAAGAATATAAAAGGACTTGTTGCCTTAATGTGGGATAGATTTTTCGGCCTGGCAGACGCATCCAGAGAACAGGCTACCCAACAAGAGTGGGGCGTTACCGGCGAAGATGAATGGCCGATTACTCCTGAAGCGCCGTCCGTCAAGCAGGAAGAACCGCAACAGAAAATTGAAACAAAAGAGGTCGTATATGCCTTGCACATTCCTGAACTCCCGGATTCTTACGGAGACAACCGGATTGTCCTGATGGTGAGAGACCCTGAATGGTTGTTTACCTACTGGGAGTTGCGACAGGACGTTATCGACAGCGCCCGGAATACCCTGATACCTCTTGCAGAGGGTGCAAAAACCATATTGAGGGTCTATGACGTCACGGATATTATCTTCAATGGCTACAACGCCCACAAATACTCTGATATTGAAGTGACGGGCGGAGCACGGCGTGGGTATATTCACGCAGGCGAGCCGAACAGGTCGTTTTGTGTGGATATAGGGTTTCTTGCGCCCGATGGAACGTTTCGTGTCCTTTCCCGATCGAACATTGTTAGGACGCCACGCATGGGCGTTTCCGGGGTAGTGGATGAAGAGTGGATGAGCATTAAGGAGCTTTACGAAAAGGCGTACGTCCCGATGGGACGCGGCATTAGTGAATCGGTGTTTGAAAGGGCGCGTACGAACTGGCAGGAAACGCTCAAAGAGGGTGTCTCTTCACCAGAATCTTCGGGTGGTTTAAAATCTTAAAAAAATAATTATTATGGGAAAAGGCTACCTGTCATTAATCCTGCATGCGCACCTGCCGTTTGTCCGTCATCCGGAATACCGCGAGTTTCTGGAAGAAGACTGGCTCTTTGAGGCAATTACCGAAACCTACATTCCGCTCATAGACGTCTTTGACAAACTGATCGACGAAGGTATCGATTTCCGCATAACCATGTCTCTGACTCCCCCGCTGATATCGATGCTTACTGATGAGCTTTTGCAATCCCGCTATATCCGATATGTCGAAAAGCGGATTCAACTTTCGGAAAAAGAGATCGAAAGGACAAAACATCAACCGGAATTCAATCGCCTTGCGCAGATGTACTATAAGCATTTTACCAATGCCAGATACGTCTATGCGGAAAAATATCATCGGAATATCATCCACGCCTTCAAAAAATTCCAGGATATGGGCAAACTGGAGGTGATAACCTGCGGAGCTACCCACGGCTATTTGCCCCTGATGAATAACAATGTGAATGCCATGCGCGCCCAGATCAACGTGGCAGCACAACATTACGAAAAACATTTCGGCAGAAAACCGCGCGGGATATGGCTGCCTGAATGCGCCTATGAGCCGGGAACAGACCAACTGCTCAAGGATGCCGGTATTCGTTTTTTTATTACCGAAACACATGGAATTCTCTTTGCCTCTCCGAGACCGAAATATGGCAACTATGCCCCTATTTACTGTCCGACAGGCATAGCAGCCTTCGGCAGGGATATGGAATCCTCCAGGCAGGTCTGGAGCTCAAAGGAAGGGTATCCGGGTGATTTCTTCTATCGCGATTTTTACCGAGACGTAGGCTTTGATCTCGATTATGATTATATACGACCATATCTCCACGGAGACGGCAAACGCACCAACGTCGGCATAAAATATTACCGGATTACCGGCAAGACGGATCACAAAGAACCTTACTCGCCGGAAAGGGCGCAGGATAAAGCTGCCGAACACGCGGGGAATTTTATGTTTAACCGTGAGAAACAGATTGAACACCTCGCCTCGCTCATGGACCGCAAACCCATCGTTGTTGCGCCCTATGATGCAGAACTCTTCGGACACTGGTGGTTCGAAGGCCCTGACTGGATCAACTTCCTGTTCAGGAAGATCGCCTTTGACCAAAAAACCATATCGCTGATTACCCCGATGGAATACCTCGAAATGCATCCCGTGAATCAGGTTTCCACGCCGTCTCTTTCGAGTTGGGGATATAAAGGGTATAATGAGTACTGGCTGAACGACAGCAACGATTGGATTTACCGGCATCTTCACAAAGCGGCCGAACGTATGGTAGAATTGTCCCAAAAATTTTCGGATACAAACGGAAATGCCCTAAAAAACCGGGCGCTCAACCAGGCCGCGAGGGAACTCCTGCTTGCACAGAGCAGTGACTGGGCCTTTATTATGAAAACCGGCACGATGGTGGAATATGCGGTAAAAAGGACGAAAGAACACCTCTTCCGTTTTACCATGCTGTATGACGATATTCGAGCCAACACTATCGACGCCTCATGGCTCTCTGAGATAGAAGGTAAAGATAATATATTTCCGGACATTGATTACCATGTTTATCAGTAGAGACAGGTTTTAAACCTGTCTCTACAATTTCAATAAGGGAAAAATATTTTATCGTGTATTTTTAGGGGAGGGAACTATATGTCATCCGAAATGATGAAATGGCCGTACTTGCCTGGTTTGGGTTCGTTCAGGGAGGAGATGAATAAACTCTTTGAGGGCTTTACAAGAAGAGGAGCCGCCGCAGGAATGGGCTTGGTGCCACCTCTGGATGTTTCTGAAACAGAAGAAAACATCCTCGTAAAGGTGGAAGTCCCCGGAATCGAACCAAAAGATATTGACATCTCGATCAGCGGCGACACCTTAACGATCAAAGGCGAAAAGAAATCCGAAAAGGAAGAGAAGGGAAAGAATTATCATTTTATTGAAAGGAGCTACGGGAGTTTTTCCAGGTCCGTCGGGTTACCGGCATCGGTAAAATTCGAACAGGTAAAAGCGGAATATAAGAAAGGAATCCTGGAGATTACCTTGCCAAAATCAGAAAAATCAAAAATAAAGAAAATTCCAGTAAAGGTTAGTTAGAGAATTTGTGAAAGCCGCCAACAGGTTATAAAACCCGGAATAATCCGCCGTAAATACCTGCGGGAAATATAATAAGGTCTTATGAAAGGAGAAAAACAAGAGAATGAAAGTGCCAAGAGAGGTTGGAAAACATACCAGGAATAAAGTTTACGCAGAGAACGATCCATACCTGCCGCCAAAGGGAAAAGGACTGGTGGGTGTCTCTATTTGTAAGGATTGTACGGCTGTTTATCATAATAAAAAATGGTTCCTCGATGCCAAGCTTTATGAACAGAAAAAGAAATTGAAAGACATCAACTGGGTAACCTGCCCGGCATGTAAGAAGACCAAGGAAAACGTCCCGAACGGCGTAGTGACGCTGAAGGGCGATTTCCTGAAAGAGCACAAACAGGAGATTTTAAATCTTATTCACAATGAAGATGCGCGTTCAAAGAATTACAATCCTTTAAAAAGGATTATGAAGATCAACGAAAAAAAAGGCGAGATCGAGATACTTACCACGTCAGCCAAACTGGCGCAGCGTATCGGGTCTATACTGTTCAAGGCATACAGCGGTGAAGTGGAATACAAAAAACACGAGAATGCAAAGTTTATGCGCGTAGAATGGAGGCGGTAATTCAATAATATTTGTTTCTTCGGTTTATTGCACAAATGAGTCAATCTTGGGGAGGCGGATACACGATGCATGATAAAGAACCGGCTGTTTCGTGCCTCCTGCATCGTGTATCAGGTATCTGGACAAGCAAGAGTTTCTACCGTTTTTTACCGGTTTGAGGTAATATAATGCCTCATTATATCTTTACTCAGGAGTCAATTTCATGATTAAAATAGAAAGAATTCTATTCCCCACCGATTTTTCAGCCAATGCGAAACATGCCTTGAAATACGCGCTGGATTTTGCCGCCGAACGCGGGGCAAAACTTTATGTCCTGCATGTAATTCCCAAGCTGAACATCCCTATAGGAACGGGGGGAATGACTTATCCGGTATCAAAGATATATGACGACATGGAGCGGGAAGCCAAAAAGAATATTCACCACCTGATACCCAAACGATTTCTTGAGAAGATCAAAGTAGAAAATATCGTTGTGAGGGGAACTCCTTTCCTGGAAATCATCAAGGCTGCAAAGAAATATGACGTGGATCTGATAACCATTGCTACACATGGCCGGACGGGAATTTCCCATGCGCTTTTGGGGAGTACGGCAGAAAAGGTCGTGCGAAAGGCCCCCTGCCCGGTGCTGTGCGTCAAACACCCGGAACACGAATTTGTATTACCTTAAGAAACTCAAGCGGGGTAATTATTCAACGAAGTTGAGGTTCTGCTTACGGCATATTAACAATACCTCTTTTTCGAGGTGATCAAATCTTTGTTCGAGATTTATCTTTCCCCCGACAGATTCAATCGGGGGCAAGTTTTATATATCTTAGACAGGATGAACGGGATTTACATGATAATTTTTCATCCTGTATATCCTGTTAATCCTGTCTAAAATTATTTTATTATATCCATTCTCACTGTTGCCAACAATTTCCAATAACGTTTTCAGGTAAAATAAATGCTATAAGTATTTTTTTTCAAGTCGATCTTTTAGTTTGTTTTATCTGCTGTTGCTGGCATTTTTTTTGAAAATTAAGAAACAAGACCCTCATATGTTTATGTACCTATGCTTGATGGAAATGACAGAGCATGGGTATTAATTCCTTTCGGCAAAATTAAACACAGGAACCTTTATCGTCTTAACAGGCTTAAACTCATCTCTTGCAAATCTCAATAGCTCGTCAGCAACTTCAGGAGAGTATGTCTTTTCTCCGCATTTCGTGCAAACCTCAGCAGGAACATTTTCTATGAAAAGGTATTTATCGTCCTCGTCGTAACAAAACGTCACCTTCTTTTTCTCTACGTTACCTCCACAAAACACACATCTCATTATAATTACCTCCTGATTTTACAATTGATCCATTCTGCCGGATCAGGTTCATAGGTAGTAATAACCACAACTATGGGCGGTAGTGAAATCTGAACATGTAAGTCTCTTCCTTTTTCTGTTTTGCCGTAAATAAGACAACTTGGGGAGTATTTATCGTCTGGATACTCCTCAATAATTTCCCCTCCCAATACAATTTCCTCAACCTCATGACGGTCTATAGACCTCTTGATCATCCTTTTTATTGCATGATCGGAAAATCGGTATTCACTTTTTTTTATTTTATCCTGAATTTCCTTAATTGTCATATAATTCTTGTGAACGGCAGTATTTGTAAGTCAATTTTTCAGCTTGTTTTATCTGCTGTTGCTGGCGTTTCTTTTGAAAATAAAGAAACAAAACCCTCTTTCCTTTCTCATGATTAAAAGATGTGATAATTAACCTTTTACACCGCCATTATTGACAAACCGCCTTACATTTGTCAAACGATTTTTGAGGTTCTGGGTTTCCCCTCCTATCCAGCGACACTCTTAGAATTATCTTGAGAATGGGGCGTGAAAATCTTATATTTAATGACTTGGAATTTCGATAACTGAGATTCTTCGGTTATTTTATTTCCTTCGACTTCGCTCAGGGCATGCCCTTCTGAATGATAAAAGAATAATATTACCATTTTGTGTAAGGAAGGAGAAAAGGGAAAGTGGAGAAATGGGGAAGAGAGGAATTAACCGAGAAAATCATAGTCGAAGATGAAATTATGGTAGAACTCAAAACAGTAGAAGACTTAAACAAGAAATATTATGTACAGGTAAGGTCATATCTAAAAGCAATGAAAAAAGATATAGGGCTGTTAGTGAATTTTGCTGATTTTACGATTGATGTAAGGAGGGTGGAGTCAAAGAGAAGAAAGGATTAATGCAAAAAGGAAAATAAAAAATGTTTTATAATAACCATCGTAAATAAGTTAACAGCAAGCGTAATTCGACAACCCCCTGTCTCCCCCTTTGTTAAGGGGGAGTGTTTCGAGCCAACGCCATCACGATGACAATTTTCTTTCTGCGTTTACTATAGATTTTAGAATCTTTTGGAAACGGGTTTTATTTTTCTCCATTTCCCCCCTTTCTCCCTTTTACCTTTAACATTTTTTCTAATTATGAAGAAGTCTATTATTGCCCGCGGTATACGGGTGAATAATTTAAAAAATATCGATATTGAAATCCCCCATAAAAAACTGGTGGTGGTCACGGGGGTCAGCGGATCGGGCAAATCCAGCCTCGCATTCGATACCCTTTTTGCAGAAGGGCAAAGAAGGTATATAGAATCCTTTTCGGCCTATGCGCGCCAGTTCCTGGAAAAGATGGACAAGCCTGACGTAGACCACATCGAAGGCATCCTTCCCGCCATAGCCATCCAGCAGAAAAACCCTGTCAAGAACAGGCGTTCTACTGTAGGGACTGCTACGGAGATTAATGATTACCTGCGGCTGCTGTTTGCGCGGATTGGCAAGACCTATTGCAGTTCCTGCAAACGACAGGTGCAGATAGATACGGTTTCTCATATCGTCGATACCGTCCTGTCATTGCCTGAAGGCACAAAATTCCTGGTTATGTTTCCCATCACCGTGAGCCAGAAAGTTTCGAGTCAAAGTCAAATCAATCTTCTCAAAGAACGCGGGTTGGTGAGGATACTGGTTGATGAAAATATTGTAGACATTACATCCGAAACAAAAGATGTCGATATCCTTTCCGCGCTGTCTGTTTCCGGGATTGTTGATCGGCTGGTTGTTAAGGATGTCATCAAGGAACGGCTTGTGGATGCCCTGGAAACGTCGTATCGACTGGGTTCCGGACATTTAAGTATTGTATACAATATTCCACAGGAAATTTCTGTCCGGCCAGGCGCACAGATACAGGGTCATCCTGTTACTATTCAGGGTTCTCAGTGGATTGAACTCAAATACAGCAAACAATTCTTTTGCAGTTATTGTAAAATTGAGTACCCGGAACCTGTCCCTGCGCTATTTTCGTTTAATAATCCTATTGGCGCATGTCCCGGGTGTCAGGGCTTCGGGCACACGATTGATATTGATATGGACGCCGTCATACCGGATAAAGAAAAGTCGTTGAGCGATGGGGCTATCGCCATGTGGAATACGCCCACGTACTCCTCGATGTACGAATCGCTTAAAAAGGCGTCATCCAAATATAATATTCCCTTAAACGTCCCATTCCGCAAGCTGACAAAAGAACAGACAAAATTGATTCTGGAAGGTACAGAAGATTTCTGCGGCATCTATGACTTCTTTCAATGGCTGGAACAGCGAAAATACAAGATGCACGTCCGTGTTTTCCTGAGTAAGTATCGGGGATACAATCTATGCCAGACGTGCGCCGGAAAGCGGTTGAAAAGTCAGACGCTGAACGTCCTGATTAACGGCAAGAATATTTCGGATATTTGCACCATGACGATTGATGAGGCGTACCGATTCTTTGATGGACTTCAGCTTACCGATTATGAAAAGAACATTGCCCATTTGCTCTTGCAAGAAATCAAAAAACGATTAGACTATATGCTCAAGGTGGGTTTGGAATACCTTACCTTAGACCGTATGACCCGCACACTTTCCGGTGGGGAGTCCCAGCGGGTCAATCTTACAACGTCACTGGGTTCTTCGCTGGTAAATACCCTTTACATACTGGACGAACCCAGCATTGGACTCCACTCAAGGGACACTGACAGGTTGATCCAGATACTCGAACGACTGCGTGACATCGGAAACACCGTTGTTGTTGTAGAACACGATAAAGAGGTCATCCGCGCCGCCGACGAGATCATCGACCTTGGGCCGGGTGCGGGCGAAAATGGCGGCACGGTTGTTTATCATGGGTCATTTAAGAATTTACCTGCGCGCAACGGTTCACTTACGGCACAATATCTAAAAGGTAATAAGGCAATTAAAATACCTTCCAAACGGAGAAAATCTACAGGCAATGCCATTGTATTAAAGGGCGCATCACAAAACAATCTGAATGATATAGACGTTACGTTTCCCCTCAACATGCTGGTATGTATAACAGGAGTTTCAGGGTCGGGGAAAAGCACTCTCGTACAAGACACCCTCTACGGAGCGATCAAAAAGAAGAAGGAAGGTTACACGGGATTCGTTGGAAAATATGAAAATATTGAAGGCGTACAGTTTATTAACGACGTTATTCTTGTAGACCAGTCCCCTATAGGGCGCACCCCGCGTTCTAATCCCATCACCTATGTAAAAGTATTTGATGAGATCCGAAGACTCTTTTCTTCAACACGGGATGCGAGGATGCACAATCTGAACAGCGGTTCTTTCTCATTCAATGTGGTTGGCGGTAGATGTGAACAATGCGAAGGCGCCGGCTACCTCCGTGTTGACATGCAATTTCTTGCGGACATCTACGTCACGTGTGACAAGTGTAACGGAAAACGGTTCAATAAAAAGGTACTCGATGTAAAGTACAAAAACAAAAACATCCACCAGGTTCTTGAAATGACCGTGGATGAAGCCATTGTTTTCTTTCATGAATCTCCCAGAATTACCAGGGGATTGAAATTCCTTCAGGATACGGGATTGGGCTATTTGCGGTTAGGCCAGCCCGCCACTACCTTGTCGGGCGGCGAGGCACAGAGACTCAAGATTGCCACGTATATGGCTCAGGAAAGTATCGACACAACGCTCTTTGTATTCGACGAACCCACTATTGGTCTCCACATTGATGATATCCAAAAATTGCTTACGTGCTTTCAGCGATTGGTTGAGGCAGGACATTCTTTAATCATCGTGGAACATAACCTGGACATTATCAAGTCCGCCGATTATATTATTGATCTGGGGCCCGAAGGCGGCGATGCGGGAGGATTTATCGTTGGATGCGGCACGCCGGAACACATAGCACGGATAGAGAAAAGTTATACCGGCCAGTACCTGAAACCTTATTTTTCTTGAAAGGTCACCATGAAATTTAACAAAAAAAACATCATATTTATCCTGAGCATTATCCTCAGCATTGTTTGCTCATGGTTATTTGTCAGAAAGATCGACTGGTCGCTCCTTAAAAACGCCTTAAAGGAAGCAAATTACTGGTACGTTATCCCCACACTCATTTTAACCATTCTGGTTTACGTCGTGAGGGCAATCCGGTGGCAGGGGTTGTTATCTCATATAAAACCGGTATCCGTGTTAAATTTGTTGTCTATCACCTGCATCGGTTTCATGGCAAACAATATACTTCCTGCCCGTGTGGGAGAGGTCTTGAGGCCATTTATTTTGTATAAGAAGGAAAATGTAAAATTCTCAACCTCCGTTGCTACCGTAATCGTAGAGCGGATATTTGACATGCTGGGGCTCATCATATTTACCGTCGCCGTTATTGCCCTGCTGCCGCATCCTGCTCATCACGACTCCGTTGTCCCGCTTTCAGCACATGAGGCACACACCGTTAGAGAATCGATTATCCCTTCCCTGAAAAAATGGACTGAGGTATTCGCTGCGGTAGGAGTACTTACCATTGCCTCCCTCTTTTTGATCGTTATTAAACCCGATTTCTTCAAAAAAGTACTCTCCAAAATATGCTTTTTCCTGCCGCATAAACTCAAAGATAAAATCTTTGGACTGTATGATTCCTTTGTGCATGGTTTAAAAATTCTGGAAAACAAGACACAAACGGTATGGATGATGGCGCTTTCCCTTGTAATCTGGGTTCTTGGCGGCGCGGAGATATATCTACTCGGGTTTTCTTTCCACATGCACCTTCCTTTCGTGGGCGCATGTCTTGTTGCCATCTGTTTAGCGCTGGCAGTCGCTTTGCCCCAGGCGCCCGGATACATTGGCGTGTTTCACATAGCAGTCCTGAAATCACTGGATATATTTGGAATACAAACGACAGCGGCTCAAAGCTATGCCATTGTTTTATGGGCCATCAGCATCCTTCCTTCCACACTTATGGGATTTTTCTTTCTCTGGCGGGAAGGGATTGCCTTCCGCGAGGTAGTAAAACTGGAAGAAGAGATCGTCGAAGGAAAACTGGAAGAGATGGAAGGAATACCAGAAGACACAAAATAATCGTAAATTTTTGTTAAAGGCGATACTTCGACCTGGGAAATGTTTTTATGAGGATAATGCCTAAGACAAACCCTCCGATATGAGCCCACCACGCCACGCCTCCGCCATGAGACGAAGAAATTGATGCAGCTCCGCTAAAAAACTGGATAAGAAACCAAAACCCCAGTACAACAATTGCAGGCAATTCGATCATCTCCCAGACGATAAACAGGGGAATAAGAACAAGCACCCGCGCCCTTGGGAAGGTAACCATATAAGCGCCCAGCACTCCGGCGACTGCCCCGCTTGCCCCAACACAGGGGATTCCTGATTGACTGTTGAAATAGACATGCACAACGGCAGAGCCAATCCCGCAGACGAGATAAAATAGAATGAATTTAAAACGACCGAGCTTATCTTCAATATTATCCCCAAAAATCCACAAATACCACATATTCCCTATGAGATGAATAAACCCTCCATGGAGAAACATAGAACTGAGAAAAGGAAAATAGGTATTTACAAAAGTGGAACCGGGAATATCCGCGGAATAGAATACTTTGACGGGAATGACGCCAAATTGAAAGAGGAAGGAGTCTAATTGGCGTCGTCCTAGGGAGAGTTCAAAAAGAAAAACAAGGACGTTTAAAAGAATAATGCTAACGGTAACAAATGGAAAGGTACCCGAAGGATTTCGATCACGGAGAGGTATCATTTAGTCCTGATGTTTAGGAATTTTATTTAAGCGGGTTTTTGGGGCAATATGAATCATAAAAATCCCCCTTAGAAAAGGGGGTGAGGGGGTTGTAAATATTCTCATTCGAAGAAAGAACACAACCCCCTGTTTCCCCCTTTGTTAAGGGGGATTACCTTATACAAAAACTACCATCGAACGGTTTTTGCAAGCAATTTATAATAGGGAAAATTTCTTCCGGGGCATTCCGTCTCTCTGAAATGCCTGTGCATAATTATATTTTCTGAAGGGATACGACACCGGTCCTGGAGATACCCTACTAATGTCGAAAGCGAAGCCATTTGAGCCGCTGTGGGGTAGCTTTCATTGAAGTTTCCCACAAGGCATATTCCAATGCCGTAATGATTGTATTCCTGCACGCCGGCATGTGCGCCGTCTATCTGATTTATCCATCTACTGCCTATCTCAATCTCTCCATCGCGAGAACCATGCCCATTCCCTATCACAAAATGATATCCCAGTCCATTCTCCCAACCCCTTTTCTCCCGGTGATATTTATCAAATTCAGTAGCGCAGCCGGTTGGCGAGGCGCTGTGATGAACGACAACGTATTTCCAGTCCCGTACGAAATAACGATCGAGTTGACTGACGATGTAAGGTTCTACTTTTTTGGGAGGCTTCACGGTAGTGATCGGTTTGAATGCAGGCGGGGCATAACAACCGCATAAATAAAAGATGGGAAGAAAAGATAAAAAAACATAACTTTTCCACCGAAAGTGCATGGGCAGTCTCCTGAAATGATGTTCAATTCTTTCATGCAAACCTGATAAGTCCGATTAATTCTTGGGAGGAAGTATACCATAAGCGCGGTTTTTGTCAAAAAAAATTTATTTTTATATATAAAGTACAGACAGAGAAATCAATAGGTCATAATTGATACTTTTGTACATATTTGAACTACTTCCTCCTTTTAACAAAAAATCTGAAACTCATTGGTAAAAATTTGTAAATACAATTTTCTCCTGTTGACATACTATCAAACAAATATTAAGATTAAATCGTATTGATAAAAACCAATGTATGGCATATTTTTTGATTAATAAATTGGGAATCTTTGGTTACCATGAAAACAGAAACATGAAAATTTCAAATTCCACCTGAAATAATAAAGGTTACTGCTTCGGGTATTTTCAGAACAATAAGATAATAATTTAGATTCATCAAACTTATCTTCTAAGCATGATAGAAAAATACCTTCATAAACGTAATATACAAATTTTCACCGCCTTGTGGTTTATCCTCGCCTTTCTTTCCCAAATCTCATTCCTTTCCCCTCAAATTTTTGCCAAAGAAAACACGGTCGTCATTGTCCAGAGCCAGCAAATTGCAGCTTATAACGAGGCAATTAAGGGGTTTGAAGAAGGATGCAAGGGAAAGAACATCTCCATAAATGCAATCTATAACCTGAATGGAGATGCAGACGAAGGCAAAAGAATCATTCAGGATATCAAGGATAGCAAACACAAACCCGATCTGGTACTGGCCGTGGGCATACTCGCCGCCACCCTCGTAAAAGAGCAATTCACCGATACCCCCATTATCTTCTGCATGGTAATCAATCACAGGCGATTTAATCTGGAGGGCACCAATATAACGGGTATTTCTTCGGAGGTGTCCGTGGAAGATCAATTTACCATTCTCAAAGAGCTTCTTGGAGCGCGTAAAAATGTAGGGGTCATTTATGACCCTGCAAAGACCGGGAATATCGTCTCGGAGGCTGATCGCGTGACAAAAAAACTTGAATTTAATTTCATTAAAAAAGAGGTCACGTCGGAAAGTGAAGTTGCGCCGGCGCTAAAAAATATAATCGATAAAATTGACGCCTTATGGATGATACCTGACAGCACGGTCATTACAAAGACCTCACTCAATGCTATCTCGAAAACGCTTTTAGAACACCACCTCCCGATATTCTGCACTTCGGATGCAATAGTGAAGGCAGGGGCGCTCGTTTCGGTTTCACCGGATTATGTCTACACGGGACGTCAGGCAGCCCGAATAGCAAAAACGTTATTGAGCAACCCTACGACAACTTCGCTCGGCATTAAACAACCGGACAAATTGAAGTTGACCTTAAATACCCAAACTGCGGAAATAATCGGGATAAATCTGACATCCTTTCAATCCCATCCGGATGTAGTTTTATATCCATAGTATTTTGATTTTACAATCACATGTTTAGCCTTCGCACTAAACTTATCCTCTTTATGGGTATACTGATAATCATTATCGGAATACTCAGCTGCCTCTTCTTTTTAATCTATTCAAAAAGACAACAGGAAGAGGCGCTGAGAAAATTAGGCACGTCCCTTGTTATACTGCTCGCTCAGGACAATGAGGTCAAACATGCGCTGAACTACACACAGTCGGCATTTCTGGACGCCCCTGTCAAAAAGGTACAGGCGCTCGACAGGGAAGAGGAAATTGGTTACTGGCGGATATCAAATATTAAGACCGTTATGGTCGAAGAGAAAGCGCCGTGGCTAAAAATTCAGATGAAAGAAATTCCCACCAGGCATGACTACCAAAGTCCGGATGCACAGCTTACCCATCGCATAATCACCTCTTCCGGCGAGACTTTTTATGATTTTTCGATTCCCGTTGTTGAGAAGCAGACCTTTTCTGAAGAAGCATTTGCAGCTCAACTTTTGGGCGAAGTTCCTGCAAAAGCGGAACAAAAGATTTTAGGTTTCGTGCAAATCGGTTTATCCCCGCATAAATTGAATGAAAGAATTCACAGGATTATTCTGCGAAGCATTATTCCTATGGGAGTGTGTATCGTTTTTGGAGGAATATGCATTACGTTCTTTCTTACCAAATACTTCGTTTCTCCCATACGACACATGGCGAGCATTACCCTTGATATCGCCAAGGGGAACCTCACACGCTCGGTAAATATCCGCTCCGGAGACGAGATTGGACAACTGTCCATGAACTTCAATCAGATGACCAGAGAACTCAAGGCATCGTATGATGAAAAAGAAAAGATTATGGCACAGTTACGGGAAAATGTTAACAACCTGTCCAACGCAAACAAAGAATTAGTCAAAATAAATGAACAATTGAACGAAGCGCAAGAACGCCTGGTACGTTCGGAGAAATTGGCCGTCGTCGGTAAATTGGCGTCGGGCGTTGGACATGAATTGAGAAATCCGCTCGGATCCATCAGAAACGCACTTTTTATCATAAAAAAGAAAACCACAAATACCCGTGGATTAAACGACGATCAAAAAGTAAATCAATTCGTGGAAATCATCGAGAAGGAAACAGACCGGAGCATAAAAATCGTCAACGACCTTTTAGGATTCTCAAGGACGGCAAAACCTGCCGTATCTCCCACGAATATTCGTTCCCTTATTGAATCTTCCCTTTCAAGATTTAAAATGTCTGAAACAATTAACAAAGTTATCCGGGTAGAAGACTCCCTGCCCCTGATACCCGTCGATGCAAACCAGATCGAGCAGGTATTGATAAACCTTATTCAAAATGCCCTGGATGCCATGCCGGGCGGCGGTTGGTTAACGATCCTTGCACAAAGAGAAGATACATTTTTAGTCATTACGATAACTGATACAGGGTGCGGCATACCCGATACGGTAAAAAATAAGATATTCGACCCCCTGTTTACCACGAAACCCAAAGGAATTGGACTGGGGCTGGCCATCAGTTTAAACATCATTCAGAGGCACGAAGGATGTATTGATTTAAAGAGTAAAGAAGGGGAAGGGACGAGTTTTACCATTAAATTACCCATCACTAAAACATAAAGGACAAAAAATGATACAAGAAATACCGGATAAAATCCGTATCATGCTGGTAGATGATGACCCCTCAATTTTACAAACCACAACCGTTATCCTGGAGGAGGAAGGATACGACGTCCTGACCTGCAGTGGGGGAAAAGGGGCGATTGACAAATTTAACGACAGCGTCTTTGGAGTGATACTGGATATTAATATGCCGGACATGTCCGGGCTGGACGTCTTTGAGATTCTCAAATCCAAAAATCAGTACATACCCATCATCTTCCATACAGGCTATGACGAAAGGGAAAAAAGGATTGATATCCGCAAGCACTTTCGGCCACATGCCTATGTCGTTAAGGGCAGCGATCCTGAACAACTGCTCGATACGGTTGCGGGCGCTGTAGAATCATACAAAAATATCGTGGAAAACGTTAAGCTCAATGAAACCCTCAAAGAACGAAACAAACTCATCGAAGAATTCAATCACTCTCTGGAAGACAAGGTGAAAAAACAGGTGGAAGAAATCCAGAGGACCAGCCGTTTAAAAAGGTACGTCTCTCCACAAATAGCCGAAAGCATCATCTCCAATGGAAGCGATAAATACCTGATTAATGCCAGAAAATTATTGACAATATGTTTTGCCGATCTGAAAGGCTTTACTGAGGCGTCTGAAAGTATGGAGCCGGAAGATACCATAAATCTATTAAACGAATATTTCACTGAAATGACCAAGATTATCTTTATCTATGGAGGCACACTCGACAAATTCATCGGGGACGGCATCCTTGTTTTTTTTGGAGACCCGATTAATTTTGAGGACCATGCCGAACGGGCTGTCAGGATGGCCATAGATATGCGTAATAAAACACAGGAACTCCGAAAACACTGGCTCGATCACGGCTGCAATATCGATATTTGTTTTGGCATAAATACCGGCTATGCCACGGTGGGGAATATCGGCTCAGCGACCCAATTGAGTTATACGGTCATAGGGCACCAGGTCAATATTGCCCATAGATTACAGCTTGAGGCGAAGGCAGGCCAGATTTTGATTACCCCGCGGACATTGAATGAAATAAAAAATATAAAACTGGAAACTGAGGAAATTAAAAACGTAAAACTAAAGGGCGTTAATAAACCCACCGATGTTTATAATGTAATACGGAACACACACGCAACGTAATCGTGAAATGCAAAGCAAAATATGTGTAAGGAAGGAGAAAGGGTGTAGGCAGAGAAAAGAATTAACGGTTACAATATTTTGCTATTAAGTCCATCAAATCTCCCGCTATGTCCTGTTTGGTCTCACACCTCGATTCCACCTCTTTGTGTGAATTGATGAGATAGGCGCGGTGCTTGTCTCTGTCAATTTCGTTCTGATTATTGGCAACGACTAAATCCGCCCCGCTTTCTATCATGGATGCATACGCCCTCCCGACAAGTTCATCTCTCGATAAGCCTACCTCTAATTTAAACCCTATCAAAAAAGCATGAGGCCATAAAGTCCGTATTTGCTTTATAACCTTGGGCGTTTTTCGTAAGGTTATCGTCAACGTATCTTGAATCGAGGCTATTTTGCCCTCACTCTGTTTTTCCGGGGCATAATCCAGCACCGCCATAGCATGGGCAATGGCATCAAATGATTTACCTTTCAGTTTTTCCTGAATCGTCGTCAACAGGTCATCAATTGTTTCTATTTCAATCAGCGTAAGTCGGCGGGCATAATCTTTGCCTAACAAAGCAATGTCGGGGGCGCTGCTTCCCGTTCCATAAACAAAAGTTACGAAGGCCTCTCTTTTAAGGGCTTCGATTGCGATAGTAGATCCCAATCTACCCGTGGATTTATTACTCATATACCTTACGGCATCTATATAGCCTCTCGTTGGCCCGGAGGTTATCATGATATTTTTATTTTCTAAATTCCCCATGCCTCTTACGCCTTCTAACAGTTAATTATGATAACAGCCTTACGATGGTTATCAGGCTTGTAGCCTGAACCAAAACCCCCCGATTGCTGCTGTCGGGGGCGAGGGCGATTGATTAACCAGCAAAAAGACATCATGTAGGGGCAGGTTTGAAACCTGCCCCTACCTTTAATTTCTCAATGTTCAATCATAATAACAGCCCTATTGAAAAGATACAATGCATATTTTTAATCTATTGCAATAGAGGACAATGACATTGAAATGTATGGCTTTTTCTTGACCCTGAAACAATTTAGCAGTAATATTGCAGGGTCAATACCACACGCATAGGGGGTGGTATTGACTCAGAAAAGGAGTGTATTCATTTACATGAAAGAACCGGAATCCTTATTTTTGCCAGAAAATTCCCTTGGTATTGTTACCGACTTATACCAGATTACCATGGCTGCCGGATATTTTGACCAGCATAAGCAGGACACCGCAACCTTTGAACTGTCCGTTCGTCACCTGCCTAAAAACCGTTCTTATCTTATTGCAGCGGGACTGGAACAAGCATTGCACTATCTTACCCATATCAAGTTTTCAACAGAGGCCATTCAATATTTAAGGCAGTCACCTGTCTTTAACCACGTAAGTCACAAATTCTTTGAATATCTGAAGAATTATCGTTTCAGCGGCACAGTCCACGCCGTGCCAGAAGGAACGATTGTGTTTGCAGAAGAACCCATACTTCGGGTCACAGCGCCTATTATAGAGACGCAGATTGCGGAAACGTACCTTCTTTCTACCATAAACTTCCAGACATTAATCGCAACCAAGTCGTCAAGAGTTGTTTATGCAGCAAAAGGGCGCGAGGTAATTGATTTTGGCACGCGTCGCGCCCATGGACCACAGGGAGGGGTTCTGGCCGCAAGGTCAAGTTTTATAGGCGGCTGCAATGGCACGTCAAATGTGTTCGCAGCTTATAAACTGGGCATTCCCGCCGTCGGAACTATCGCCCATTCATGGGTAATGGCCTTTGAGAATGAACAAGACTCATTCCGCAAATTCCACGAAATATTTCCCGATAACACCATCCTCCTTATCGACACCTACGATACCCTGGCCGGCGCAAGGCATGCAGCTCTGATTGGCAAGAAGCTGAAGTGCGTCCGTATCGATAGCGGGGATTTATTGAATCTGAGCAGGGAAGTGCGAAAAATTCTCGATGCTGGGGGATTACCACATGTCAAGATCGTTGCAAGCGGAGATTTGAATGAGGAGCGTATCGATGATTTGCTCCGGAACGGCGCGCCTATTGATTCCTTCGGCGTAGGCACCGAGATGGTCACCTCCAAAGACGCCCCGGCGCTGGGCGGCATATATAAATTAGTCGAACGGGAACACGATGGGGAAATCGTACCCATGATGAAATTCAGCGAAGACAAACTTACGTATCCGTGCAGGAAACAGGTGTACCGTGCTGCTGATAAAAACGGCAATTTTATGGGTGACGTAATCGGGCTTGAAGGTGAAACGATACCTGGAACTCCCCTTTTGATGCCGGTTATGAAAGAAGGTAAGATCTGTTACGATTTGCCAACGATACATGAAATCCAGGGCGCTGCAACCGACAACCTTACACGCCTCGCTGAACCCTTCAAACTTTTAAAGGATGCCAAAACCTATCCTGTAATTAAAAGCAAGGGACTGGAGGCGAAAAGACAGGAGGTCGAAAAGCTGCTGAGGAATATTAACGTAACATAAAATTTATTTGCCAAACACCACACCACATATTACATTATTCCTATGCAGTCCCCCTTAATAAAGGGGGGATTCAGGGGGTTGTGTTTTTTTTGGGGTTATTCCCTATTTTCATGAGGACAAGGTTACAACCCCCTAGCCCCCTTTGTTAAGGGGGATATGGGGGTTGTTCCCTTTTCGTTCGACTGAGAGCTCACGACGAAGTCTAAGGGGGATTCTCTATGCCATATATCGTATAACCCGCATGAATAAAATGAAATTTCCTATCCAATTAAAACTATAATATGAAAATTGCACTGGCACAGATTAATCCGACCGTTGGTGATTTTCGAAAGAACACCGAAAAAATCTGCTCGTTCATTGACCATGCTAAGAACCAGGGCGCCGATCTTGTCGTCTTCCCGGAATTGGCCGTTACGGGTTACCCTCCAAAGGACTTTCTGGATATCCCCGCATTTATCGACGAAAATCTGAAGTATTTAGATAAAATAGCCCGCTCCGTATCTGGTATTTCAGCTATTGTGGGTTTTGTCGACAGAAACAAACGACCACAGGGCAAGCTCGTCCACAATGCGGCTGCTTTTATTCAAGACCGGAAGATTGTTTCCGTCCATCACAAGTCACTCCTGCCGACGTATGATGTATTTGATGAATGCCGTTACTTTGAACCTGCACATACCATTTCTCCGGTAAAACTCATGGATTATACCTTAGGCGTCTCAATCTGTGAGGATATATGGAACGATGAAGAATTCTGGACGCGTCCTTTATACGAAGTAGACCCCATCGAAAACCTGATTTCTAACGGGGCTAACCTCATTATCAATATCTCTTCATCACCCTTTGCCGTTGGAAAACATGACAAAATAAGACTTCGCATGCTTACCCACGATGCCGTGAAGTATAAAGTTCCATTCATTTATGTGAATCAGGTGGGCGGGAATGACGACCTTGTCTTCGACGGAAACAGCACTGTAATAAACGCACAAGGCATGCTCATAGCGCAGGCGGCTGCGTTTGAAGAGGACTTGATGATAGTCGACCTCGAAAGCACGGCAGTGCAAGCTCAGTTGAAGTTATATACCCCTGTAGAAACCATCCACAAGGCATTACTGGTGGGACTTCAGGATTATGTAACAAAGTGTGGTTTTAAAAAAGTAGTCATCGGCCTCAGCGGAGGCATAGATTCCGCCGTTACCGCCGCACTGGCTGTGCAAGCGCTGGGTAGCGATAACGTCGTAGGCGTGCTCATGCCATCGCAATTTTCTTCACAGGGGAGTATTGATGATGCGGTAAAACTTGCCGGAAACCTCGCTATTGCCCATAAAATTATACCGATTGAAGATGTATTTGAAACATACCAGAACACCCTGAAAGCTGAATTTAAAGGACTTCCGTTCGATAGTACCGAGGAAAACATGCAGGCGCGCATCCGGGGAAATATCCTTATGGCACTCTCCAACAAGTATGGATACCTTGTCCTGACAACGGGAAACAAATCGGAGCTGGCCGTCGGGTATTGCACCCTTTACGGAGACATGAGCGGCGGCCTGGCTTTAATCTCGGACGTTCCAAAAACCATGGTGTATGAATTGGCCCGGTACCTAAATCGGGAAAGAGAAATTATTCCGCAAAATTCCATTGATAAACCCCCTTCTGCGGAATTAAAACCTAATCAATTCGACCAGGACACCCTGCCTCCTTACGATATCCTGGATGGAATACTGAAGGCTTATGTGGAGGATGCAAAGGGTGTTGACGAAATCATCCGAATGGGATATGATGAAAAAACGGTGCGTGAGATTATCAGAAAGGTAAATAGAAACGAATACAAGCGACAGCAGGCTGCGCCGGGTATCAAAGTAACGTCCAAGGCATTTGGCTCAGGCAGACGAATGCCCATTGCCCATAATTTTATGTGTGAATGAATATTTTCAATGCAAATTGTGATAATCAGGCTGATTTTAGCATCAGTTTTTTTCCACATTTGAATAGATAAAAATACACTTATCATGGACAACCCAAACGTTAAACTCTCTATAGGGGTCTTCGATTCCGGTATCGG
>Ga0194127_10003468_pt1 | contig 20169 bp, 7 predicted proteins | sample TA2KigC100mmetaG_FD_148624 | JGI IMG/M metagenome (GOLD analysis project Ga0194127, IMG submission 148624) | Freshwater microbial communities from Lake Tanganyika, Tanzania - TA2015036 Kigoma Deep Cast 100m | ecosystem: Environmental > Aquatic > Freshwater > Lake | place: Tanzania: Lake...
GGGGCGAGCGTGAGCGCTGCCAGCTCGAGAGTCAGAGGGCTCTTCGAGCGATCGAGGGCACGGGAGGCGGTCTCGCCGGCCCGGGCAAAGAAGCGGCCGCCGAACAGGGCCCGGGCGTCCCGCACCAGGATCTCGATGATCCGCGTCTCGCCGAGCGGTTCCCCCGCGGCCACGGGGGTCACCAGGAACACTCCGGCCGGATCGCCATCCCCGGTGCCGTCGTCGTCCCTGAAGCCCGCAAGCACGAGCGTCCCCCCGTCCGGCGAAAACCAGGACTGGATGTCGAACGCAGCCCGCCTCGGAAGGCCGACGGGGTCGGTTTCTCCCGCTGACGTGAGCAGGGCGACCGAGTGACCGTTCGGAGTCAGGCTGCGGGAGACCATGGCCTTGTTTCCCGGGGAGAGATCGGCCGGCGTCGCATCCTGGATCTGGTGCTGCCGGGCCAGACTCAGCGCCTTCTTCAGCTTGCGCAGCCTGGTGGCCCGGAATGCCGGGGTCTTGTCCGGAGACTGGAAGCGGACCAGCTCGGTTTCGACGGTTGTGCCCTGGAGGTCGACCAGGCGCAGGGTGATCGAGGTCTCGGCATGCCGCTCGGCCAGCAGGATTCGCTGGGAATCGCGGGAGAACCCGAGCACGAGGACGTTGGACCCGGACTGTGGCGTTCCGGCCGGAGACGGCCCGACCGCGGAGGGGGGAAAGATGACCGGGACGTAGGCCGCGGCGCCGCCGCTGCCGGGCATCATCAGCAGCGACCCGAGGAGAGTGAGGAAGAGAGGAAAGGCCAGGCGCAAAATACCACCTCCGAAAGGGCCATGTTATAGTAGCACAGGCCGTGCGACAGGCCAAGGCGACGACCGCAGGCGGGTGCGGACTTCCTGCTGTTTGATCTGCGCCCGCCTGCGGCACAGGCAGGGGAACCGTCGTGGGTTGACGGTGGAGACGTCGGAGGATCGGCGGAATGACGAACGGAGCGATCCTGGTGGGGGTGGCGTTCGCTGCTGCCGCGGCGGTCTGCGCCGGGCCCCTCCACGCGCAGGAGGGGACGGAAGGGACCGTGGTGGACGTGTTTCGGGGGCCGGTGATCTCTTCCTCCCGGGTGCTGGGCATGGGGGGGGCCTACACCGGCGTGGCGGAAGGGACTCAGGGGGGGCTGCTGAACACGGCGTCGCTGGCCAGCCGTTACGCCTGGTCCACCGACTGGTTCGACTGGGACTTCAACGTCGACTGGCTCATCCTCGTTCCCGGAACCGATGCGGACGTGGACAACGACGGGAGATACGCGGGAGAGGGGGATGGCTACCTGGGGCTGAACCTCGGGGCCGGATTGCAGTTCGGGAACCTGGGCGTGGGGCTCTGGCTGAACTCGGATACCTTCTCGGCAGTCTCGGGCGACGACCGGCTGACCTACGGGTTCACCTACGGCTACCTCGGGGCAGCTTACGCGTTCCTCCGGGAACAGCTCGTGGTCGGGGCCGGGCTGGGGGGCGGGGGGCTCCAGGTGACCAGCTCGGTCCGCAAGGGCGATTCGGGCGGGCTCGAACGGTGGACCGACACGGGGTCGGTCAAGTGGAACGGGAGCGGCGTGGAGAGCGGCGCACTGTGGCGGCCGCTCCGGCTTCCCATCCGGCTCGGCGCCAGCATCCGTCTTCCGATCCTGATCGACTCGAGCAAGCGGGACGACCTGGATGGAGGTCTCGCCTCGGTTCCCCTGCCCGATTCGGTCCGGATCCCGTGGCGCGTGGCGACGGGGTTCTCCATCTACCACAGCTTCGGGGGGTATTCCTACAACAAGAGCAGGGAGGCCGAGGCCGCGTCGGCCCCCTCCCAGCCATCCGGAAGCGACGGGGAAGCGCCGTCCGCGGTGCGGCCGAAGCTCAACCGCCGCTACCTCCTGGCCGCGGTCGACCTGGGGTTCTGCGGTCCCTCCCCGGCAGGAGCGGTCGGCGCCGCTCCTTTCGTCGGAGGCGAGCGGACCGAGAGCGGACGGCAGGGCAGCGTCTCGGTCCATGCCGGGCTCGAGTCCGAGGTGTGGAGCAACCGCCTGGTCGTCCGCGGCGGGAGCTACCTGGAGCCGGCCCGTCTCGAGGGCTCCGAGGTTCGGGCTCACGGGACTTTCGGCATGGACGTGCGGCTGTTCAGCCTCCTCGGGTGGGATCTGCGGGCCGGTACGTCGTTTGACCTGGCTCCCCGCTACTACAACTGGGGGCTGGGAATCGGCTTCTGGCACTGAACCGGCACGAAACCGGCAGAAATCGTCGGGGCGTAGCGAAAACTGGCACGCTTTTTTCCCCTTAATACTATGTTGGGTCGATCCGGTCCGAAGCCGTTCCTGCCTTCACGACCACCATGGACCGGTCGCCCTGTCGGTTCTTTGAGGCCCTAGCGGCCGCACCGATGCGTCAGCCATGACGCGTTCCACACGTCCAGGGGGGACGAATCTGTGGGACAAGTAGGTGTGACACCGGCGGGAGTTGGCAACGACCGCCGGTGTCACACCCCCACCTTCCTGCCGGAAGGGGTGTGACATGTCCCAGATGTCTCACGTGTCACATGGGACATTGGGTGTGACATCCGTAGGTGACGCGCAGCGTTCGATCGGGCTCAACCACAGCGTGAAGGGTCACAACGAACCGAGGAGCTCCTTGGCTTCGACGTGGGTCTTGTCGACCGAGAGCAGTCGGGTGAGGTAGGTCTTTGCCTTCTTCTTGTCGCCCTTGTCGATGTGCAGGCGGGCGAGACTGAGGTAGACAGCGACCTTCTGTTCCTTGCTGTCGAGCTCGTTGATCCTCAGGAGGAGGGTCTGGAGCAGCGGGAGCGCCTCGTCCCCGCGCCCCTGCTCGACGCGCAGGGAAGCGGACAGGAAGAGGGCCGGCAGGAACGAGGCATCGATGTCGAGGCATCGGGTGAGGGCGGTGAGGGCGTCCTCGGGGCGGTCGATCGCCTTGAGCACCTGGGCCAGCTCGAAGAGGAGCGCCGGGACTTCCTTGAGCTGTTTGCGCTGGGTCAGCCAGTGGACCCGCCATTCGAGCAGCGGTGCGATCCGCGGGAGGTTCTCCTGTTTCCGATAATGGTGCAGCATCTCTTCGACGAGTTCCGGGTCTTCCTTGGACTTGTGGGCTTCTTCGGTCCAGTTGAGGAAGAGGTCTTCCCGCCCCAGGCCGTCCCTGTAGGCGATGGCAAGCCGTTTGGCCAGCTCGGCGCGACGGTCGTCGTCCTGCGCCTTCTTCACCCTGGCCAGCAGGTTCTGGGTGAGCTCCTCGTAGCGCTGCAGCCGTTCGAGGGCAGCGCTCTCGAGGTCGGCCGCATCGGCGGATTCGGGCTCGCCGGCCAGGGCCTGGCGGGCCAGGAAGAGGCAGCGCTGAGCGTCGTTGAGGTCGTTGAGGGCCACGCGGGCCGCGGCCCGGTAGCAGTCCGCCTTCTGGGCAGGAGTGTCCACCAGGGAGGCAAGCTCCTCCCAGGCTTCGACCGCGCGAACGAAGTCGTTCTGCTGGACGCGGATCTGGGCCGTCTTCCGCAACGCCTGGACGTGACCGGGAGAGCGCTCTCGGATTGCCTGGAGCCGTTCGAGCGCGGCCACGGGGTCACCGACCTCGTCCGCGAGCGTGGCGGCAGCCTGGTAGAGCAGCTCGATGCGACGCTCCTCGTCGCTGGTGTGCCGTGCCTGGTCCTCGAGCGTGGCCACCAGCGAGTAGAGGTCCTCGCCGCCGCGCAGCAGGTCGAGCTTGGCTTCCACTGCGGCCTCGTTGGCGGGGTCGATCTCGATGATCCGCTGCAGGTAGTTGACGGCGGCCTCGGAGTCGCCGGTCTGGACTGCGAGCTCCTTGAGCTCCCAGAAGATGGCCACCTGCTCCTCGGTCTGGAGCAGCTCGGCGAGCCGTTCGAGGGTGGCCGCAAGCTCCTGGGGGCGGTTCTGCCCGCGCAGGATGTCCGACATCACGAGGAGCGCGTCGCGGTGACGGTCATCCCGGTCAAGGATCTGTCGGCAGAGCGCCATGGCCTTGGACGGGGCCGGAAATCGGTCCCTGGCGATCTGGGCGGCGTCAAGGAGCAGCTCGCCGGCTTGGTCCACGTCGACCAGCCCGGCCCACCGTTCCAGGAGCTCGACCAGCTCCTTGTAGGATTCCAGCCGTCGGTAGATCTCCGACAGGCTGCGAATGGCATCGATGTCGTCGGGCACGACGCGCAGAGCCTGCATGTAGAAGTCCGCTGCGCGACGGTCCTGGTCGACCTCACCTGCGATGCGGGCGGCCTCGAGGTAGAAGCCCTTCTTCTGCTCCGCGTCGACTCCGAGGTCACCGAGTCTGGCCAGAACGAGGATTTGCTCTTCGGGCTCATCGAGTCGGGCAAACACCTGGGAGAGGAGCCGGAGGGCGGGGAGGTTATCCGGGTCGAGATGCAGGATCTCACGCAGCTTGAGCTCCGAGAGATTGGCGTTGTTGAGCTTCTCCAGGTAGATGAGTGCGAGGCGGCGCAACAGGTCGGGCTTGATCTCGTCGGAGCCGACGTCGGCGCAGACCTGTTCGAGCGCGGCAGCGAGGTCCTGCCACCGGCCGAGCTTCTCCGCCAGCGTTTCGGCCCCCACGAGGATTCCGCTGGTCTCGAACCGCTTCTGGCGGATGGCGGACAGGTAGGTTTCGAAGGCCTCGGCCTCGCGGCCTTCGAGGCTGGACATGAGCTCGGCTGCCTCGGCGAGGAGCTGAGAGCGGTCGAAGCTTCCTTCCACCTCGGAGGCCTTGACCTTGAGCACGCGGGCCAGCTTCTCCTTTTCACCTCGCTGGCGGTAGGCCGGTTCCAGGACCTCGACTGCGGCCAGGGCCAGCAGCGGATTGTCCAGCATGCCGTCCAGGCGCTCCATTGCGGCCTGGTTGTCCGGGGCCAGGGCCAGCACGTCGCGGTAGCACTGGGCTGCACCGTGCAGGTCGGAGAGGCAGCTCTCCTTCAGGAACGCGGACTTGAGCAGGAATTCCACACGGCCGTTCCCGTCCAGGTCGAGTGCGACAGCGTCGTAGAAGCGAGCCAGCTCCTCGTGCTGTTCGAGCCGGTCGAGGAGTGCCTCGATCCTGCGGATGGTGGGCAGGTCGACCGGTGCTTCCAGCAGCACGCGGCGGCACCATTCGAGTGCGGCTGCCGGGTCGTCCAGCCTGTTCTCGCAGGCGCCGGCGAGCAGAGTGCCGACCGCGATGAACTGCTCGGCACTGCCTGCGTAGTCGAACGCTGCGGAAAGCGTCTCGACGTAGCGGTCCCACCGGCCGCTCTTTTCGGCCAGGCGCTCGAGCCGCCCCGTCAGGTCCTTGTCAGCCGGCGCCTGATCGAGCAGAGCCGCCACCAGTGCGAACGGCTTCTCCTGGTCCCCGATCTTCTCGGACAGCACGTCGACTGCCTTGAGCACCAGGGGAATGCGGTCCTCCAACGCCAGGGTCTGCTCGATCCGGGTCTCGTAGAGTCGCACGAGGGGCTCGTACTCCTCGGTCATCTCGAGCGCGGGCTCGAGCAGCGCTGCCACTTCCGCACCGATCTCGGGGTCGTCGAGCTGGCTCATGGCCAGATCCCGGATCGCCCCGGCCAGCGGCGGTTCCGAAAGCAGCGGTGTGAGCCACTTGAGCCCGTCCCGTCTGCGCCCAAGCTGTTCGAACAGAAGAAGGGCCAGCTCCTGCGTCAGCGCAGTGGCCTCGGTCGGATCTCCTTTCTCGATCAGCCTCTCGTCCGCAAGGGCCACGGCATCCCAGTCCTGAAGCGCGAGGCCGCAGCGGCGGCGTCCCGCAAGGCCGTCGAGGTCGTCGGGGTGGCTTTCGAGGAGCTCTCCGTACCGGTGGAACGCCTCGTCCCGGTTGTCCAGGGATTCCTCGTTGAGGTGTGCCAGCTTGAGCAGCACGTCCCGCCGTTCGTCCGGCTCGGTGACCTCGTCCTTCACCTGCGTGAGCAGGTCGGACAGGGTCTCCCACTCCTCGAGCCCGCGGTAGACGCTCTCGAGGTGGACGCAGACCTCGCGGCGGACCTCGGGGTCGTTGACGATCTCCTCGAACCACTTGCGGGCCTCGCCTGCGTCGTCCAGCTTCTGCCGGTAGATGTGGGCGAGGTCGAGGATGCGTGCGACGCGGGCCTGGGCCTTGTCCTCCATCTCGACGGATTTCACGAGGATGGGGGCGAGCCGGTCCCACTTCTCCCCGTCACGATACCACTTCTCCAGGTGGGCCAGCGCGGTCCGGTCATACTCGTCCACCGAGAGCACGCGCTCCCAGGTGGCAGCGGCTGCCTCCGGGTTCCTCAGGATGCCGGAATCGAGCGACGCTGCCTCGTGCAGGTAGCGGACCAGCAGCGCGCTGTCCTGTGCGAGGTCGGCCACCTCGGTCAGCAGATCGCGGAAGTCGGCGTGCAGCGAGGCCTTGTCCGCGAGTCTGCGCAGGCGGTCCTCGACCTCGGTCACCCCGGGGAACATCCGAAGCGACTGCGCACAGTGCAGGAAGGCCGTGTCGGCCTCCGCGTCCTCGGTCAGGTCGGCCAGCTTCAGGTGGAGCCGGTCGAGCTCGACCGCGTCCTCTTCCAGGGAGAGTCGGATGTCGAGGATCCGACGGATCTTGCTCTCTGCCCCCGAGGCGGGGTAGGCCTCCTCCAGCCCGGCAGTGATCCGGAGTCGCTCTGCGTCCGGGACGTCGTCCGCGGCCACGAGATGCTCGAGGACCGTCCAGACCTGGGCCATCTCCGGGCTCTCCTGGAGGGCCAGCAACAGCTCGTCGACCCCTTCCGGAACCCGGCCCGACCGGGAGAGGAGGAGGTTGCCGAGACGGAAGCGGATTGCTCCCCGCTGGTCCGGCTGCGCCGTCCGGTCGATGCGGCCGGACAGGAACTCCTCGAGCTCGTCCACGCGGGTCTGTGCCACGAGGAGGGCCTCGAAGCGCTCCAGCACGACCTCGTCGTCGGGGAACTCCTGGACCAGTGCGGAAAGGAGTCCGTGCGCCTTGGTCGGGTCTTCCAGGGTGACCCCCGCCACCTGGGCGGCCTCGAGCAGACAGGAGCGGCGGACGGCAGCATCCGCGGCAAGGGTCCCGAGCTGCTCCATGAGGCTCACGTACTTGTCCCAGGCCTCCATGTCCTGGTAGAGCGTTCGCAGCCGCTGGCGGGAATCTGCAGCGAGCTCTTCGAGCGGGCCGTCGGCAACGGTCTCGAAGTGGGCAGCCGCGGCCGCCGGATCCGCGGCCTTGTCCGCGTACAGACCGGCCAGGAGATGCCGGATTTCGAATTCCGGCTCGGCCCCGGTGACACGGTCGTGCTCCAGGAGTCCTTCCAGGAACTCGATGAGGTCTGCGGTCTCCCCCACGGCGACAGCGTGCTCGACCAGCCTCTTTCGGCGGTCTGCGGACGTGGGGTCGATGGCCAGCATGATCTTGGTGGCGGCAAAGGCGCCTCGCAGGTCTTCCTGGGATTCCACCCGGATCGCGTAGATCTTCTCGAACCAGCTCAGGCGCTCCTCGTCGTTCGGGGCGCGTCCTGCCAGCTTCTGGTAGAGGGTGACGAGCAGGTCCCACTGTGCGGCCCGGGTACGGGCAAGGACCAGGCGCTGGATGGACTCCTCGGACGGGGATTCCCAACGGTCCACGACCTCGTCGAGCTGCTCGAGTGCGTTGGAATCTCCCGGGAAGGCATCGAGCACCTCGGCCAGAGTCTGGGCCGCCTCTCCGTACGATTCCAGCTCACCGGCCAGCAGCGAGGCGAGGCGGAGCTGCACCTCCTTGCGCTCCTCGGGCGTCTCCCGGCTGGCGAGCTCGCGGCGCAGCGTCGCCGTGACCCCCTGGAGGTCCCCCTGTTCGAAATGGATGCTCTCGATGCCACGGTAGGCGTCGGCCTGGCCCGGGTCAAGCTGGAGAACCTGCTCGTACACGTCCAGCGCCTGGACCAGGTCAGCGGTCTTCTCCCGGAACACGGAAGCGACTTCGTACAACACTGCGACCCGCCCCTTGTCCGAGCCCGCACATTCCACCTTCATCCGCAGGACTTCCACCAGCCGGTCCCAGTTCTCCTGCTGGGAGTAGAGCCCCTGGAGGCGCTCGATCGCAAACGGGTTTCCCGGCTCATCGTCGATCATGTCCCGGTAGATGAGCTCCGCATGCTCCAGGTCCTTGAGCTCGTCGTGGTAGATGCCGACCATCTTGCGGCGCAGGTTGTTGCGTCCGTCCGCGTCGTCGAGCTGGACCAGCACGTCGAGGTAGATGTCGAACAGCTCGTCGAAGCTGCCCCGATCCCGCGCATGGGCCACCAGGCCGTCGTGGATCGACTCGGAAGTCGGCTCCAGCTTGAACGCCTGGCTCATGTACAGGAAGGCCGCATCCGTGTCCTTGAACTGCTTCTCGTAGAGGGTGGCCAGGGTACGGTATCGTTCGACCCGGTCGACTTCCTGCGGATAGCGGTCGATCTGGGCCTTGTACACCTCAGCGAGCCGCTCGAACCGCTTTTCCTTCTCGAACAGGCTCTCGAGAAGCTGGGAGGCGCGGAATCCGGCCTCGGGATGGTCGGCGGAGATGAGCTCGAGCTGCTCCACCACCTCGTCGGAATGCACGTCGGCCTCGACCAGGGCGCCGAGGGCGTCGACCGCCCGCTCCGGGTTGGCGAGGTCGAACAGCCGCACGCGGGCAAGCCGGAGCAGGAGCGTCTGCCGCTCGTCCGTGTCGCCCACGAGCTCGGAGCGCGTGGAGAGAAGGTCTTCCAGCGCCTCGTGGCGCCCACCGGCCTCGAGGATCCGGACCAGGGCGGAGAACGCGGCCGGGTTGACCGGCTCCGCGTCGAGGATCGCGTTGTAGTGGGCTGCGGCCCGTTCCGGGTTGGTGAGGTTCTCCTCCTCCACCCGTGCCAGGCGGAAGAGGATCTCCTTCTTGCTCTCGGTTTCCTGTGCGAATCGGAGCCGCTGTTCCAGGGTGCGTGAAAGATCGTACCAGCGCTCCTCGGCTTCGAGTGCGGCCTCGATGAGGCGGAACGCCAGGTCGCGGCGGCCTTCGTCGAGCAGCTCCGGGTTGTCGAGTGCCATCGTGAGGCTGTCCACCGCGTCCAGGCGCTGCCCTTCCTGCTCCTGCAGCTCGGCCAGGGTGACCAGCACGTCGGCCTTCTTGCGCCCCTCGATCCGCTCCACCGTCAGCGACAGCACGCGGATCCGGTCGGCAGTCCTGCCCAGCTCCTCGTAGATCCGATCGAGCGACCCGTAGTTGTCGAGGTCGTCCGAGTCGAGGTCGAGCAGTCGCTCGAGCGCCCTGGCCGACAGCTCGATGTCGGTCCCGGCGTCGGCGAGCTCCCGAGAAAGGGCGCGCACCGCGCACAATTGCTGGGAAGTCTCGATCTCTCCGATTCCGGCAGCCAGCGCCCGGATGACTCGGGTCGGGTCGCCGGTCTTGCGCCCCAGCGCGACCAGGTGGTCGACATAGGTCTCCTGGCCGGCGTCCGCCTCTACGGCCAGTGCGAGCGATTCGAGCCCGCCGGCCGGATCCTGAAGCCTGTCGGCCCGGAGACGGCCGAGCATGTGCCATGCCTTGGCCGCTGCTGCCGGGTCGGGGGAGAGGCGCGCCCTGGCCTCCAGCACCTCGGCGAGGCGGGTCCAGTCCTCCGCGTCCTGGGCAAGCGGCTCCAGGACTGCGGCGGCCTTGAGCGCCACGGTTTCGTATCCCTGGGCGGAGGTTGCCCGGAGCAGGGAGGTCATGGCCTCCACGAAGTCGGCGTTGCCGGGCTCCCGTGCGATGATGTCCGCCAGGAGCTGGTACGCGCTCTCGATGTCTCCAAGCTGGTCACGGTGCAGCACGGCCAGCTGGAACGCGATCCGGCGCCTCGGCTCGTCCTCGAGCCGAGCCAGCCGGGTCTGGAGGAGGGCGGCAAGTTCGGGCCACCTCTCGTAGTCGAGGTAGAGGCGCTCGAGCCGGGCGTCCACGTCCTCGTCCTCGGGGGCCACGGCGTGCAGCTCCTCGACCCAGGAGATCGAGTCCTCCTCCCGGTCCAGCTTGAGGGACAGGAGGTCCGCGATGCGGCGGTAGAGGGTCCGCTTCTCGTCTTCTTCCCAGACGTACTCCTTCTTCTCCTCCAGGAGCGCCAGTAGGTCTGCGTTGCGGTCGGCCCGCTCGAGCTGCTCCTCGAGGCGCTCGAACAGTGCGAGGTCGGAGGGGTCGGTCACCCGGGCCCGTTGGAGCGACTGGATCGCGATCGGGGAATCGGCCAGCTCGAGCGCCAGGTCGGCCAGCAGCAGGGCCACGGGCTGGTCCAGCTCCTCGGGGAGCGGCCCCTGAGGCGAGAAGTCCGACTCTCCGATGGACAGGAGCCCCTTGCACACGCCGGCCAGCTCGGCCAGCTTGCCCGAAGCGCGGCCCGTGCGCTCGAGACGCTCGAGCATCCCGGGAGCGCCGGGCATCAGCGCCATCATGAACGAGAGGTTGGCAAAGGCCTCATCCGGCATCCCGAGCTTCCCCTCCAGGAGCTCGGCGCGACGGGAAAGCGTGTCGAACCGCTCCTGGTCGTCCAGGGCGACCTGGGCCTTCCTGGCAAGCACCTCGACCAGCAGGCGCCATTCCCCGGCCGTCTCGTAGCGGTTCTCGAGCAGAGGCAGCACCTGGGCAAGCGCCTCCCCCGCCTCGAAGAGCCGGCGCACGTTGGCCCATGCGACCTCGTCATCCGGCCACTGTTCGAACACCCGCTCCCACGTACGCGCAGCATCCTCCTTTCGGCCGAGCCGACCGTCCAGCACCAAGGCCAGTTGGAGCAGGTCCTCGTGGAGCAGGTCGGGCGGGGCCACCTGCAGCTCCTCCTCCAGCACCTCGGCCAGGTCTTCCCAGGACTCGAGCTCCTCCAGTGCCCGCTTCAGGCCGGAGAACGCCTCGAGGTCCGAGGGGTCGAGCTCGCGAAGCTCCCGGTAGACGGCAGCGGCCTTCTCAGGCTCTGCGACGATCTCCTCGAAGAGCTGGGCCAGCTTGTGCAGCTCCACCTTGCGTGCGGGAAGCTCGACCGAGAGGTCGGCCAGTCTGCGCACCACCCGCTCGAAGTCCTCCCACGAGCTGGTGGCCATGTAGAGCCGCTCGAGCTCCCGCAGGACCTCCATCGAGTCGGATGCCCTGGCGAGCTGGGCCTCCAGCGCCTGCTTGGCTCGGGTCGGGTCCTTGAGCCGCACCTTGAACACGCTGGCGGTCTCGAGTGCCAGGCGCTCCTGGACGTCCGGCGGTGCATCGGACAGCAGCTCGAGCATCAGGCGGGCCATGCCCTCCAGGCTTCCCGAGCGCTCGGCGCGGTCCACCACGGTGGCCAGCAGCGACAGGTCGCCGTTGCGCACCCCTTCAAGGAACAACCTGACCGTACGCGTGTACGCGTTTTCGGTCTCTCCCGCCTGCTCCAGTGCTTCGGCGAGCTTGAGCGCGGCCTTCTGCTTCTCCTGTCCGGTCGCGTGCTCCGCCAGGATAGACAGGGGGCGGGCGGCCTCGATCCCCGGCTTGCCCTTGGGCAGGGCCTCGAGGGCCATGCGGGCCAGCTCCACGTCCTGGGGGAACTGGTCGAGCAGGGAATCGAGCACCTGCCGCAGCTTGGCCTTGTCCTTGAGCACCTCGCTGGTCAGGCGCACCATTTCGAGCCCGGCCGAGCGGGCTCGGGCTACATCCGATTCCTTCTGGCGGAATTCGTCGAGGAAGCGGAGGAGCCCCGGGACGTTCCCTTCCTGCTCGAAGAACGAAAGCAGCTCCCCGAACTCCCCGGACTGGGCGAGTATGCGCTGCAGGTGCTGACGTACCTGGCGGTTGTTCCGGTCTTCCTCCAGCAGCTTGCGGAACACGTCCGCGGCCTCCGCCCCGCGGTCCAGCTTCTCCGCCAGGAGGAGGCCGAGCCGCTCGCGGTTCTCCCGCTGTGCGGCGCCGCTGCTCTTTTCGATGGCCCGCCCGTAAAGGTCGCGCAACTCGTCGTAGCGCTCGAGCTTGTCGTAGAGCTGGCGCAGCCGGCGCAGCGCCCAGGGGTGTTTCGGGTCTGCTGCGAAGAGCTTTTCCAGCAGCTCGGCCCCCTCGTCTTCGAGGCCGAGTCGCTCGATCGCCAGGGTCGACAGCTCCTCGAGGAGCTCCTTGCGGTCCTGGCCTCGTGCGGAGGCGAGCTGGCGCTTGCCGAGCTCGAAGAACTGCTCGTGGTTCCCCTGGGACCGGTAGGCCCGGGCCAGCAGCTTGACCGCTTCGTCATCCTTGGGGGACAGCGATACCACCTGCTCGAGGTGGGGAATCGCGGACTGCTCCTGGTGCTGGTTCTCCACCAGGATGCGGGCAATCTCCTTGTGGATGGAGAGCTGCTGTGCGCTCTCCGTCTCCAGCACGGCCTTGCGCTCGAGCACCTCGATGAGCTCTCCCCAGCGGTTGTTCTTGCGGTAGTAGTCCTCCAGCGCAGCGATGGAGGCGCGGTCCTGCGGATCCACCTGGAGGATACGGCGGTGCAGCGTCACCACCATCTCGGGGACCGGCAGCTTGTCCTTGCTCGCGTAGATGTCGAGCATGCGGCGCAGCAGGTCGATGCGGCGGTCGGTCTGCTCGTCCGGGATGCGGTCGAGGCGGGCCGAGTAGTGCTCGATCACGGCGTGCCATCGCCGGGTCTCGATGAGCAGCCCCGCCAGCCGCTCGAAAGCGTCTTCGTCCCCCGGGTCGAGCACGAGCACCTTCTTGAGACTGTCGATGGCGCGGTCGGGCTGCGCCAGCTCGCCGGCCGCCACGTCGGCCATGCTCTTGAGCAGGCGGATCTTCTGGCTGTCGGGTACCAGGCTTGCCCGGGTGGAAAGGACCGAGTAGAGCTTGCGGTAGTCCTTGTGAGTGCGGCAGTACTCCTCGTAGAAAAGGAGGGCCGGCTCGTTGCGCGGGTCGATCGACTTGATCCGGCGGTAGAGCTTCTCCGCCTCCTCCAGGTCACCCAGCTTGCGCCACTTGAGCGCGGCTTCCCATTCCAGGTAGCGCCGCTCCTGGTCCCGGTCGCGGGTATCCTGCCGCGCTCGGCCCAGCAGCGAGGCCAGCGCATCGTAATCCTCCACCGAGGAGAAGACGTTGACGCAGAACTCCACCACCTCCGGGTCGCCGGGGTATCTCTTGTACAGGTCGTCGAGCGCTGCCGCCCCCTTCCTGCGGTCCTTGAGCTTCAGCATCACGACCCGGACCCGCTCCTTGAGCAGCTCCCGCCGGGAATCCTCGTCCTTGACCCGCGCGGACCAGTGCTCCGAAAGCTCGGCAAGCCGGTCCCACTTCTCGCTGACCTTGTAGGCCTCGGCAAGCTCCACGAACAGCTCCTCTCCCGGGTTCTGGTCGAGGGCCTCTTCGATCAGAGGGATTCCCTCGCCCAGCCGGCCGAGGTTCACCAGCTTGCGCCCCAGCTTCCCTTTGATCACCGCCCGCTCGATGTCGGTCGCGCCGGAAAGCTGCTCCTCGAGCAGATTGACCTGGGCCTCGCTCTCCGCGACCGCAGCTTCGACCTGGGCAGTCCCCTCTCGGGCCTTGTCCGCCCACCCCTTGTATTGGTCCGCCAGCTCCAGGAACGTCTCCCGCGCCAGGTGCAGGTTGTGGCTTGCCAGCGCAGCATGGCCAAGCTGGAAGAGGGTATCCGCACGGCGCTCGGCGCCCACCTCGGCCGCGGCCTTCTGGCGAAGGAGCTGCGTCACGAACACCGCAAGCTTCATCTCCCGCAGCATGAACACCGCCCGCTGCGCCACCTCCTCGGACGGGAGCCGCTCGAACGCTTCCGCCACCAGGATCAACGCCTCCTTGGGATCGTCCGTATGCAGCAGGCCGGCGAGGCGGAGCTTCAGGTTCGCGGCCAGCACGACATCGCCCGCGCCATCCAGGTGCTTGCGAACGACTTCCGGAAGTCGGGCCCTGAACTCGGCCAGCACGCCGCTGTCATGGATGCTCTCCACGACATCCTGCAACCCCTCGTAGAGGGCCTGGAAATCCCCCCGCTGGGCCATCGAGCCCACGAGGTTGTCCAGAGCAGCCTTGTCGGTCGGTGAGTTCTTGACCTTGTCCAGCAGTTCCTCTTTTCTCGCCATCTTGCGCCCCACGCGTACTGGGTAAACCCGAGAACCTGAAAAAGCAGATCGACTCTAGCTTTAATCGCGGGCCCGTTCAAGAAATAAGGCGCGCCCGATCGGTCACCCGGGGAACCCGGCCGTTCCGGGGGTGCACAGGCGCACGCGAGGCATCCGGACGGCTCACGGGACGTCCTTCACCGGCGCACTGGAGGCAAGGAAGGAGATGAACCGGGAGCGGATCTGCCGGTTTGCGAGAAGCAGGCTCCCGGGCGGGAGGTTGAGCATCGCTCCGATGAAGGCCCGCGCCGCTTTGTGCGATACCTTTTCCGGAGCATCGAAGACCAGGTACTGGAGCTTTCCTCGATCGAGGGCCATGTGCAGCATCTTCTCCATCATGTCCGCCGGCGTATGGACCTGCCGAGGCCCACGCTCCATCCGGATGGCCCCCCGGTTGCACTTCGTGCCGCACACTCCGCAGCCGAGACAGAAGCCGGCATCCAGCACGGGCGGAGGCTTTTCCTTGTCGCTCCCGTCCTCCGCGGCGACCCCGGGGGACAAGGCCTGAACCGGGCAGGCTCGGACGCAGTTGTTGCAGCCGTTGCACTTCTCCTCCGCCACCTCCGGCAGGAACCCCGACGTCATGACCATGGGGGATTCACGAAGCATTCGGTATCCCTCGAGCACCTCGCAGCAGCACCCGCAGCAGTTGCACATGAACGCGCCCTTCTGCTTCACGTTGTCGCCGAGCTGCACAAGCCCTGCCGACCGCGAACCGGCCAGCACGTCGAGCGCCTCCTCCTTCTCCACCGCCCGGGCCATCCCCCGCCGGGCGAAGAACTTCGCCGGCCCCCCGAGCGACAGGCAGACGGCCAGCGGATCCGACACCCCGCGGGTGCTGTTCCTGCACGGCCTGTCCATGTGCAGCTTGACGTGCCGGCAATGACAGAGCCCGATCGACCACGCCCCCGCCTCCGAGATCATGTTCGTGGCCCGCTCGAAGTCCAGCACCTCGACCGGCTCCCCCGCACTGTTCTCCTCGTGCACCAGCGGCCGGAAGAGCTGCGTCTCTCCCCCCTTGCCAAGCTCGTGCATGAACCCCCTTGCCGGATCCTCGAGCGCATACTCGTGGACCAGGTGCGCCAGCGCCTTCTGGTCGAGCTCCGGCCGGATGCGCATCATGCTGAACTCGAAGAAGCCGATGACCAGCGGGTTCAGGTACCACAGGGCCTTGCCGTCCCTCCGGATGTCGAAGAGCAATCCCTTGTCGGCCATTCGGTCGAGCACCGGCTCCAGCTCCTCCGGCGCCCGTTCCACGAGCCCCGCGATCCGGCGGGTGCTCGAAAAACCGTAGGGAAGCGCGGCAGCGATTGCCGCCTCCTCGTCCGAAAAGAGCATGGAGAGAATCTCATACAGCGCCTTGTGCGGCGGGGCCCCCACCGGGTTGTTGTCCAGTCTCCTTCGCAACGCTTCCCGTGCATGCTTGAGCGACAGGTGTCCCATCCGTTCCTCCCCAATCCCGCCCGGCATTGGTCGTCCAGCGAGGGTACGGATGTCAGTATCGGCGACGGCGACGGCGACGTCAACGGCGACGTCAACGGCGACGTCAACGGCAACGGCGACGGCAACGGCAACGGCAACGGCAACGCCGCCGGCGACGAACACGACCACCGGCCGGCCTGTGGACAGAACCCAGGCCCGCGATGAGGATGCGCCGTTGGGCCTACCCCCTGCGGACCACCCACCCAGGCCCGGCCACGGCATCGGAGAGCTCCCCGTCCACGGTGGCGCCGGGCAGCAGCAGCACCCGCTCCACACGGGCCGCGGTGCCGAGCTGCGAGCCGGATGACACGATCGTCCCCGGTCCGACACACGCCCCCGACGCGACTTTCGCAAGGGGGCCGACGTAGGCGCCCTCGGCTCCGCTCTCGGCCGGGAACCGGAATTCGCCGGGCGCCAACGAGCGCAGCAGGCCGAAACGGTCTCCGGCCGATGTCAGGACCGCGTGAGCCGCCTCCAGCACCTGGGCCCAGGTACCGAGGTCGAACCAGGGGAAATCAGCGACCTCTGCGGTTACGCGGAGATCCTGTTGCAGGGCGGGCCAGAGCCCCTCCTCGACCACGGAGCAGAAGCGCTCGGGCAGCATCCGGTACACCGCCGGCTCCAGCACGTAGATCCCGGTGAAGACACAGGCATCGGGGCCGCCGCCGCGAGGCTGGATAGCCGTGACCCGTCCGTCCCGTGCGACCCGGGTGGTACGCGGGGCGGCAGGGGAGGCCCCGGGGTGCAGGAGCAGTGTCGCCGGGCCCGCAGCCGCGGCATGACGCCGAAGAAGCAGCGGGACGTCGAAGTCCCACAGCACGTCCCCGTTCACCACCAGCAGAGGCAGTCCGTCAAAGAGGCGGCGCGCCCGGGCGATTCCGCCGCCCGTCCCCAGCAGCGCCTCCTCCCGGCTCACGTGCAGCGTCAGCCCGGGATGGCGGGGAGCAAGCTCCGTCGCGAGGCCTGCCACGAACTGCTCGAGCCCGTCCGCATGGTGGAACGCGTTGACCACGATGTTTCGGATTCCGGCCGCGGCCAGCCGGCGCAGGGTCGGCTCGATGATCGGGACATCCAGCAGGGGGAGCAGCGGCTTGGGATGGCTCTTCGTGTACGGGGCCAGCCGCGTGCCGAGCCCAGCGGCCAGCACCATGGCGGCGGTTTCTCGATCCATCAGACCGGACGCAGCGGGCTAGAACACGACCGACGCGTAGCCCACGAAGTCCACGGGATCACCCTCCGGGACCACCTCGTGGCTCGTGGTCTGCGTCAGCAGCTCTCCGAACTCCGAGCCGAGCAGCCGTGCCGCGGTCACGGCAGCGGCGGCCGCGCCCGGACAGCACGCGTTGTAGTTGCTCAACCCCTCCTCGAGGCAACCCTGAGGGTCGAGGTTGAGCAGCCGGGCGACGAACTGTGCGTCGTTTTCCGTCTTGGCCCAGCGATGCGCCTTCTCGCCGATTCCCTGGCTCGTGAACCCGTAGCGCGGCCCGTAGTGGGTCAGGTCGGTCGAACCCACGAACACCGGCTTCTCGCTGAACCTCCGGGTGAACTCCATGAGCAGGTCCACGATGTCCAGGATGATGTCCCGCGGCGGCAGGTGGAGCACCAGGATCCTGGCCTGCGGCATGAGGCGCTGGATCATCGGGAGCTGCACCTCCACCGTGTTGTCCGGTTCCCAGTTGACCGCATCGGTCTGCTTGAACCGGAACGCGCCGGCCAGCCCCTGCATCATCTCGGCATGACAGCGCAGCTCGCCCAGCGGCGTGACGAACCCGTCGTCCACGAACAGCATCGAGCGCTGGTAGCCGTGGACGTGGCCGCCGAACAGCACGACCAGGTCCGGGTTCCGCCGGGCCAGGTTGTGCCACACCTCGTACGCGACCCGCCCGGAATAGGTCCACCCTGCGTGAGGCACGATGCCTGCCACCGGGGGCTTTCGGAGCTTCTGGGATTCCCTGGCCTGGGTCGCGTACTCGGCGAGCTTCGCCTCTATCTGTTTCCGCGTGCCCGGGTACCAAGTGCCGGAAAAAGTGCTCTTGACGAAAGGCATCTTGACTCCCTCGGTGCAGTCCACACAACCCGAGCCTGCCTATCGCAGTGCCGGCAGAAAGTCAATGAGAATCGGTTGTTTCGCCAGACACTTGAAACATCGCAGCGACGCCGGTAGGATCCTGTGCCGGCGTGGAGGTGGTCATGGGGACGTTTCGCTCTCTCGTGATGTGTCTTGCAGCGGCGCTCGCACTGTCCGGGGCTGCGGGGATTCCGGCAGCGGCAGCGCAGGACAAGCCGGCGCAGACGATGTCGGATGCAGAGTGGAAGGCCTTCTACGCGGTCTACGACAAGCGGGCCGACCTGGCCAGCCACAAGGAATCGCTCGGCCTGCTCATGGATCTTGCCGCCCGGTTCCCCATGGACAAGAAGGCCCAGGTGCTCTGCGCGATGACTGCCTACAGCTACGCGCACCGGCTGGACGACAAGGGGCGGATGGAAGCCGCCAAGAAGGGGATTCCGTGTGCAGAGCGCATCCTCGAGCAGAACAAGAAGGACTACGAGGGCCGTTTCTGGCACGCCATGACTACGTTCAAGGCCAAGTCGGCGGAAGGTATCCGGGCCGCGCTCAAGGAATCGACCCGGGTCAAGAAATACCTCGAGGACATGATCAGGGACGAGCCGAACCGCTTCGAAGCCTACATGCTGCTGGGCAGCCTGTACCGGGAGCTGCCGCCCGTGCTCACCTGGGGTGACCCGAAGAAGGGGCTCGATGTCCTCGAAAAGGGTACGGCGCTCAAGCCGGACGACCCGGAGATCCTCCTCGAGCTGGCCGCGGCCTATGCCAAGGTGGGCCAGAAGGACAAGGCCAAGGCCACCTATCTGCGGTGCATCAACGACAGCAAGTCGCCTCCGGACCGGACCTGGGAAACCGAGGACGCCCGCGAATACGCCCGCAAGATGATGAAGGAGCTCGGCGAGTGACTCGAGGGAACCAGCCTCATGTCCTGCTCGGACTGGACGTGGGAGGGACCAAGACCGAGGTTGTGGCGATCTCGCTCGCTGACGGCCGCCACTGCCGTCACCTGCTCGGCGGAAGCAACTACCAGGGGATGGGGATCCGCCGGGCGTCCGAGGTGTGGAGGGAGGCGGTGGAGAAATGCCTCGTCTCGCTTTCGGCCAAGCGGGAGGAACTGGCAGCAGCGGGGCTCGGGGTCGCGGGGCTCGACCGCCCGCGGGACGAGGCGGTGATCCGTCCTGAGTTCGAGCGGCTCCTGGGAAGCGTTCCGTTCACGCTGGTCAACGACCTGTTCCTCGTGCTGCGTGCGGGAACTCCGGACGGAGCAGGCGTGGCGGTGATCTCGGGGACGGGGTGCAACGCCGGCGGGGTGGCCCGGAACGGGAAGCGCTTCCGGGTGGGTGGAATCGGCCCTGATTTCGGCGACCTGGGCAGCGCGACGGACATCGGCGTCGAGGCGCTCAGGAAGGCATTTCGGGCGCAGGACGGGCGGGAGCCGGCGACCGCACTGGCGGAGATGATCCGGACCCGGCTCGGACTGGAGCGGCTGGACGACATCGTGGATTTCTTCATTGCCGACGGGCCCGAGCTGCCGGGCAGCGGACGGCTCGACGCGGGGTTGCTGGCGCCGCTGGTGTTCGAAGCTGCCGCAGCGGGGGACGGCCAGGCCGGTGCGATCCTCGAGTGGGCGGGGCGGGAGCTCGGGCTGTCGGCCCGGGCCGTGGCCCGCAGGCTGTTCGAGGCGCAAGAGCCCTTCCCGCTGGTGATGGGCGGGAGCGTGCTCCAGCACGGGCGGTCGTCGCACCTGGTGGATGCGCTGCTGGCGGACGTCCGGGCCGAGTTCCCCGGGGTGCAGCCGGTGGTGCTCCGTTTCCGGCCGGTTTCCGGTGCGGTCCGCTACGCCCTGGACCTGGTCGAGGGGGAGGACGGGACGGCCCGGTCCGCCCGGTGCGCGCTGGTCGACGGGGTCTTTGCGCCCCTGGCGGAGTAGCCCGGGTATGCGGTCTGGCGAGGAGAGGAGGGTTCCATGAAGGTGGCGGTCATCGGTGGCGGCAGCACCTACACCCCCGAACTCATCGAGGGGCTTGCCCTGTGGCAGCTTCGCGGCGGGCCCCGCCTGGTCACCCTGCACGACACCGACGCCGAACGCCTCGGGCTCGTGGCCGGCTTCTCGTCCCGCATGGCCGCAGCGCTCAACTCGGGCCTGGCCGTCGAGATACAGCCCGACTTCGACAAGGCCGTTGAGGGCGCGGATTTCGTCGTCGTCCAGATCCGCGTCGGAGGGCAGCAGGCCCGCCACGAGGACATCCGCATGGGGCTCGACCGCGGCCTGATCGGGCAGGAGACGACCGGCGTGGGGGGATTCGCCAAGGCCCTGCGGACCATCCCGGTCGTGCTTGACATGGCCCGCCGCATCCGTGAGGCCAACCCGCGGGCGTGGATCATCAACTTCACCAACCCCTCGGGGATCGTGACCGAGGCGATCTGCCGCTTCGCCACCACCCGCTGCATCGGCCTGTGCAACGTGCCCACCGAGTTCCAGATGGACGTCGCGCGCTATCTCCGCGTCGCGGCCGAGGACATCGTCCTCGACTGGGTCGGGCTCAACCACCTCGGCTGGGTCCGGGGG
>Ga0194127_10003469_pt1 | contig 20168 bp, 15 predicted proteins | sample TA2KigC100mmetaG_FD_148624 | JGI IMG/M metagenome (GOLD analysis project Ga0194127, IMG submission 148624) | Freshwater microbial communities from Lake Tanganyika, Tanzania - TA2015036 Kigoma Deep Cast 100m | ecosystem: Environmental > Aquatic > Freshwater > Lake | place: Tanzania: Lake...
TTATGCACATTGATATGTAATTTAAATTGATACTTACATACAGATAAAAAATATTTAATACTATATACTTCAAGAATGTGTAAGATCTGTAAGGTGTTTAATCTGTGAGCCACCGGGTACCCTTTATGCAATTGATTGTACCTTTTCCAATTTAGTGGTGAGCCACCCTTCTCTAAATAATTTGCACAAAAATTAATTTAATCTTCGTCGGGTTGTTCACCTCTAGTTCGAGTTTTGGACGCTCCATTTTTTAATACGCCGTTTTGTTTTAGTTTGATTGAAAATTTGTCGGCAGATTCTATAAGTGTGCATCCTTGCGGAACTTTACCGCTCATTTTGTAAAATGCTTTGATCTTTGCAAGATCTGGTTTGATGATTTCGGGTTGTGGCCTTGGCAGCTGTGAAAGATTATTATTCTGCATGAATAAATCGAGAGAAGAGATTTCTTTTAAGATCATATCAGCGTGTGCTAATTCCATCTGCTTTTCTTTTTGCTCAACTTCTGGCAGAAGATCATCCAAAAAATTTTTTTCTTCCATTTACTTTCCCCCTTTTACAATGCGAATTAGTACTTCAACTACATCCAGGACCTCCTTGTACCATGGTTTTTTAGGCATAGTACCTCCTTAAATATTTGAGTGATTTATATACTTATACCAAAAACACTAGTTTTATTTTCTTCTTTGATAACATTTCTTTAGTTTGCAATTATTCATTTAAGTTTGCAATTGTAATACCTGGGAAAATACACTTTTCGGATTACTATAGATGATCGAATTCAAAGCTAACGAACGAACTTTTCAAGGTGTTTTACTTTCTATCTTCAATAAAGTAATTGATGATAACCCGGGAATCAAATTCGATTCCGCTTTCCAAGAATTAAATGTTGGTGTTGGAGAATCCCGTTTCAGCGATACAATCATTACATCAAATGTTGATTCCAAGTTAAAAGTATTCATCGAACTAAAAAATCAGAGTTGGGATGCTGCAGATGAAGACCTTATAAACGATGCTATGATGAAAGCTTTTAAGAATGGAATTGAATATTTCATCACCGGAACACCGCGCCAGTTGGTTTTATTCAAAACATTCGAACCGAACACTACTCCGCAAGACCGTAAATTAAAACTCTACTATCTTGCCAATGTTAAAAGCGATAACGATGTAACCACACCGACTTATAAATCTCAAATACAACCAACAGTAAAACTCTTTTTACAAGATTTAAGCAATCTTATTCATGGTATTACCGATGTTCATTGGGATTCTATTGATAAACAATTTATTAATAAGCTTTCCACTTATATACTCGAAGCATCTGCTCAAATGAGCGAAGAAATGACGCCGGTTATTCAGTCCGACGACGTATTTAAAAAGAGAATTAGAGATTACATTCAAGAGCAAGATATTTTCCACGTTTCAATTAATTTCAGAAACGATGATATTTACAATTTATGTCAGCTTGCAAATTATCTTCTTTACTTAAAAATTATTTTCTATTCTTATCTTCTACGCGATGTAAAAGAACTAAACCTCAAGCCCTTAAATATTCCGGAAGATAAACACCTTCTCAACAAAGCATTGCGCGAACGCTTCAATGATGTTCTTAAGCACGATTATGAATCGATCTTTAAGGAAACAGTTCTCGATGAATTCACATATCCTGAAAAATATTTGCCTGAACTTAGAAGAAATGTTAGGCAAATCAGTTATCTGCAATTCTATGATCTAAACTGCGATATAATGGGCTCTATTTATAATACTCTTATTGAAAACCAAGAACAGCATGATCGCGGTCAGCATTTTACCAATACCAATGAAGTTGATATTGTAAATGCATTTTGCATAAACAAAGAAACAAAAACCGTTTTGGATAGCGGCTGCGGTGCCGGGACTTTTCTTGTTCGCGCTTATGCTTTTATGAAACACTTTGATAAAAAAGCAAAGCATATTGAATTACTTGAACGCCTTTGGGGAATTGATATTGCACCTTTCCCTGTATTCCTGGCAAGTATGAATCTTTCTTTGCTCGACATTAAAGAAATTGATAATTACCCGGCAATCATCAACAAAGATTTTGCCGATATAAAAACTAAATCTTATCACGATTTAATTTTTCATAATCATACCACAGAATTTGAAATCAATAAAAAGAATGGGAAATTTAGCAGTGTTCGCATTCCTCAATTCGATGCCTGCATTGGTAATCCACCATATATTCGGCAAGAACTTGTCGAGAGCAAAGATGTTTGGTCTTCGCTTGCCAAAGCTGAACACGGTTTGAACAAAATTAATCAGCAAAGTGATCTTTACGTTTATTATTTAATGCACACTGCTGCATTTCTTAAAGAAGGCGGTCGTCTTGGTTATGTTATCTCCAGCAGTTGGCTCGATGTTGCATTTGGAGCCGGACTTCAAAAATTCTTGTTAGATAATTTTAAGATTATCGCGGTAATTGATAATCAAAAAGTTAGAAGCTTCGAAACAGCTTCTATCAATACAGTTATTCTTATACTCGAAAGATGTTCCGACCCCGAAGAAAGAGAAAAAAACACTGTCCGCTTTATCCGCGTGTATAAAGATTATAAAGAGTTGATTGGTCAAAGCGACAGCGAAGATAGATTTAATAAAGTAATCAATTTTATTTCTCAATTAGAAAAGATTAACAAACAAATAAAAAATGACAATTACTTTGTTAACGTTAGAATCCAAAAACAGCTTGAAGAAGAAAGCACAACAGACAGTAAATTTGAGAATGGAAATTGGGGAGCTAAGTATCTCCGCTCGCCGGAAATATATAACCGCATAATTGATAAAGCCGGCAATAAACTTATTCCATTAAGAAATATTGTTGATGTTTTCTATGGAATAAAATCCGGAGCCAATGATTTCTTTTATGTTATTGACGACACGGAAGAGATTAAAAACCTTTCGGATGATGAATACAAACTTCAGTTCGGCTATGAAAGAAGCAAACACAAAATCAGTTGGGAAAAATACGGCTGGTATTACAGTGAACTAACAAAGAATCATCATTTAATGGAACGGATTTATTTTCAACCTCTTTTCAAATCTCAAAAAGAAGCTGAAAACCTGGAAGTAAATAAAAAGAACTTGCGCTACCATGTTCTTATTTGCAATGAATCTTTAGCGGCATTAAAGAAATACAATACAAAAATTGCAAAGTATATAGAAATTGGAGAAAAGGAATATGATCTTCATAATAACCCCACCAATGCTCAAAGAATTTCAACTGTAAAAGGAAATGAAAGAGATTGGTTTAACCTTGGCAAAGATTTAACAACCGGCGATTTTATTTTCCCTTCAAAGATTGGTGAAAAATTTCGTTTAATTGATAACAGAAAAGCAAAAGTATTCTGTGATAAGGTAAATTATAACATCAAAGTATCAAGAGAATATTCAAAATACCGCGATACAATATTTCTGATTCTTAATAGTACTCTGTTTAGATATTTCGCAGAGCTTTTTGCGAGACAACTTACTGGTAGTCAAACAATTAGCGATGTTGATGTGATAGTTGTTGAAAATACCTTGGTTATTAATCCTACGTTATTGGTTTCTTATCAAAGTGAGTTAGAGAAAATTTATGAGTCTTTAAGAAATAGAGAGCAACAAACAATTTTTGACGAAGTAAAATGCAAAGATCGAATAAAACTCGATCAAATTATTTTAGAAACGCTTGGTTTATCTTTGAAAGACGTTAAAGAGTTACACGAAACTGCTTGTAGCTATGTCTCCAAACGACAAACACATTCTGATTCTGTAACAACAATAAAAAAGAAACAAAAACCAGATTATGAAACTTCATTAAAATTAATTAAAGAGCGTTTCCCAGAGGTTCGTTCATACACTTCAATCATCCAAAATAAAGAAACGGTAGAAATCAATATTCCAAATCTTCCCGCAAAATTTCCAAAAGATATAAAAAGCGGTGATAGTAATTTCTTTAGTACATATTATGTTAATTTTATCGAAGGCAATAAACAGATTGCATTAAGTTTCAAAAGCAGCAGTCAGCTAAAACTTTTCCGTTTCTTCTTCGAAGAGCTGGAGCTTAAAGGCACAAAGATATTACTGCCTGAAGATCCCGCTGCTTGTGAAAAGATATTATTAGTCCTCAGCAATGATTTCAAAAAATATGCTATGCAAATAAAAAGCGTTCTAAAATCATTGCGTAGTACGGCAAGTTATTTGGCTGTGTATAGGGATTTGATAATAAATTGAATAAGTATATGAATTCAAAACAGATTTGAAGGTCAACTAAAATTATGAAAAAGAAATCACCCTTCACAGAGCTATTAAAAAACGAAATAATTTCTAAAGAATCTTACCTATTTCATATTGAACAAACAAAGGTTTCAGAACAAACGTATTTTTTTAGATTAGAGGTTTTTGATTCCAAACAGAAATCTATCTTTAAACTTAAGTTTCAGATTGAACCCGATGAAAATCTCAAGAAACTTAAAATGGGTTCTTCTATAAGCAAAGTCGGCTTATTCAGTCTAGCGAGTAAAAATATTTTTCAATTAGTTAAAGATGGTTTAGGGAATGCTATTGGAGAGGGACGTATACCATTTTTGCCTAGTTAATAAAATTAAATGGATAAAATTATGAACTCACCTAATAAGTATTATTTTGGCAACCAATCATTCGATTTAAACGATCTGCAAGAAAAAGAAAAATTACAGTTAAGAATTAAAAATCTTCTTTTACTTCGAAACGTTAATTTCCTCTTCGGTAATGGTGCATCTCTTGCTTTAGGAGCTCCTTCAATTTCTAGTATAAAAAAGTTTGTTGAACACCTCGGTAAAAAATTTGAAAATAGCAAAACTTCGGAAAGATATGCTTATGAAAAGATTACTAAAACGATGGAGAATGATTATGAAAGTGGATACAATTTTCTTGTTGATTTTAGCAATAACTTAGAATCCGATATCGATTTTGAAACTGCCTTAAGTATACTATCTCAAATTACATATACAAGTACTAAAATTTCAATTAATGGTAATGAACATTCAGACGAATCAATAAATTCATCCATAAAGCTAATCAAAGGTTTCATCTTCTACAGTTGCAAGAATTTTATCGAGAAGATTGATTATCCCTCATTAAATGCTCATAAGGAATTTATGAGAAGAGCACTTCTCCGTCAAACTGGATTACCACGCTTAAAAATATTCACAACGAATTATGATTTAATTATCGAAAAATGTTTAGATGAATCTGGTGTGTTTTATTTTGATGGCTTTGTAGGTTCTTTTGAAAAAAGATTAAGGTCAGAATCCTATAATTATGATTTGTATTATCCTGGTGAAATAACTGAGGGGAATGTTAATCGTGTAGATAGAGTTGTTCAATTGTATAAATTACATGGATCATTAAATTGGAAGCGGGTTCACGAAAGTTCAGAAAATATTTCTGGTATCAAACAAGAATATCCTTCTGATGATCAGATTGGTGATTTAGTCATATATCCCTCAACTTTGAAATACGGTGAAACATTAGGTTACCCTTATTCTGAGATGTTTCGTTTTCTTTCAGCTTCACTTTTCAGACCACAAACAGCACTCTTTACTTTTGGCTATAGTTTTAAAGATGAACATATAAATAGAATAATTTATCAAGCGCTTTCTATACCTACATTTAATCTGATAATTGTCTTGCCGGAAGGAAAAGAGAAGAATCTTGAAGGGGAAGTCATTAATAAGGAATTAGCAAGGTTAATTGAAACTGTTGGAAGTAACAGAATTATTGTTATTTCCGGTGGGGAAATAAAAAACGGTGAATTAATTGGTACTGGTACTTTCAAAGGTTTTGTTGATCAAATCATGCCTGACATGGAAGAGATGAGAGTTCAAGAAAAAATTAATGATGAGATTGATAAACTCTTTCCAAAAAAAGATGAAAATGGAAACAAAAAATTAATTACAACTGAAAACCAAATTGAAAAGGATCAAATAGTTGAACTACCAAACGAAGAAAAACCAGTGACTATAAGTAAACCAAGTATAGTAACAACAATTAAAAAAATATTTACAAAGAGTTGATCTATGGAATCAGATCGCAAAATTGGTAAAATTGTATCAGTAAATTCTTACAGTGCAACAATCGAATTGGATAAAGAGGCTCAATCCTTTGTAAAAAATAGTTTTGCTGGTACTCATAAGATCGGAATCATTAATTCATATATAATTATACCTATCGGCTCGGATAAAATTGTTGGTATTGTTACTAAGGTTAATATGTTTGAAGATGCTGAATTGAATTATAAGGATTCCTCAGCTATTATTCTTCCAAAATCCAAAAGAACGATGACTGTTACAATGATTGGATCTATTGTCACTAAGTATAAAGAATCAGTAAAAGAAAAAGAAACAAGATTTGAATATGGCGTTGTCGGATATCCTTCGTTAGATAATCCAGTTTGGTCTATTACTGAAGATGAACTAGAAATTATTTTTAGTTCTAAAACCAACGCCGATAAAAAAAATATTAAAATTGGTAAATCTACAGTCTTTCCAGATTATAGTATTGCTTTGGACATAGATAATTTTTTCGGAAAACATGCCGCAGTACTTGGTAACACTGGTTCTGGTAAGTCTTGTACAATTACAGCTATAATTCGCTCTGTCTTAGAAGATAAACCGGAAATGAAGAATGCTCACTTTATTATCTTCGATACTAATAATGAGTATGAGAATGCATTTACTATCTATAACGATGACACCAAATCAAAAATAAAAGATACTTTTTTTGAAAGATTAATAATAAGGAATGAATCAGATACACCAACCGGTTTTTATTTACCACATTGGTTTATGAATAGTTCTGATTATTATGCATTATTTCGTCCTGGAGAAGGGGCTCAAGGACCTGTCCTCTTTAGAGCAATTACTGCAGCGCGTGGTATTGAAAATATAAACCAAAGAGTTTCGCATTTTAGTAGTGATCTCAATACTGGCATATCAGTTATAAAAGGAGTTTTGGACGAACCCTCTACTGGTAGCGCAAGTTATTATAATAAGAAAAATATTAATCAACAAGTAGAGGGTATTAAAAAGTTAATCGAAAAAAACAATAAAATGCTAACTGAATCAAAGATGGAAGAATTTATTGCTTCAATGATCTCATCTTTAGAAAAACTTACTAAATTGTATGGAGGCGCTGATGGAAATATTGATGCTGATTACGCTAGTAAGGTAAGAGATGTATTAGATGAAATTGAAGTTTATATTGCCCAAAATTTGCATAAACTTACTTTAGCTTCAAAGTATAATTATGGAATTGACACACCTCAATATTTTGATTTTAGGGAATTCATTGTGTCAACTTTCCCACAATACATTGATCGTTATGCCCAAGAAAATGATAACAGAATTCGTAATTATATTGGCACTCTGCAGTTGCGTCTAGAACAATATTTTAATGATAAACGTTATGGATTTATTTTTAAGAATGAAAAGTTTGAAAATAGTTTAGCTCAATTTTTAAGATATATTTTGGGTGAAAACCCATTTAATAATTCTGATGAAATTAGTGTGCCTTGGGCTGAATATTGCAAAAAGCAATATGAAGTATTAAAATTTACTAACGAAAACAAAAGACACAGAATTACAATTCTGGATTTTAGTAAAATATCTAGTGATGTATTAGAAAATGTAACAGCTTTGGTGGGAAGATTAATTTTTGAATTCATGCAGAGAATCGAAAATCGTGGATCTTTCCCAATTGTATTAGTTTTAGAGGAAGCACATCACTATATCCCAGAATTTACTCAAACTGAAAGGCAAGTAAGAGCAAGACAAGTTTTCGAAAAAATTGCTAAGGAAGGTAGAAAATTTGGATTAAGTCTTTTAATAGCTTCACAACGCCCAAGTGAATTATCAAAGACTATTATGGCTCAGTGCAATTCATTCATAGTGCATAGAATTCAAAATCCTGAGGATCAAAAATATTTTCGTTCTGTTATTTCTTCTGTCAGTCATGATTTACTTAATCAATTACCATCTTTACCACAAAGATCAGCATTAGTTATGGGGGATTGTGTGACTGCGCCTGTACAAGTTACAATCAGAGATGTTAATCCAACACCCGATAGTCGAGATCCAAAATTTTCTGAAATATGGTCAAGGGAGAATTTCCAAGCACCTAACTTTGAGGATATTTGTAAGAAATGGGAAAGCGGAGAATAAAAGAATGAATAATCTTATCCATAACAACAAAATATTTACTCCTTACGAATACAAAACCGAAAAGGAATTCGAGCACGAGATAGTAAATAATGCAAAAGCTATTTTCGGTGAGCAGTCAATTTATATTGATGTGAAGAAAAAATTGGTAAATAATAAAATTGTTTCCATTGCATTTAATTAATAACTAATTGACAAATAAATGTCAGACATCAAACTATTTCATATCGCTAAAAACAAAATCACAAAACCTAAAGGCAAATCTATTCTGTAGAAAAATCCATTGAAACTTTTTTGAAGAACATAAAAGTGAGTTTGAAGATTTTAGAGAAATTAAAACCAGTTAAATGGGAAATAAATTATTAATAAAAATTTTGCAATAGTTTTGCAATAGTCATATCATTTTGAATAGCTAAAAGTCCGAAAATATCAGTAAAAGTTACATTTGTTTAAAAATAAAAACCCCGATTTCTTTCGATTTCGGGGTTTCTTGAGCTGGCGGACGGATTTGAACCGCCGACCGGCTGATTACAAATCAGCTGCTCTACCAGCTGAGCTACGCCAGCAAATTCATTATATCAAAATTTCAAATTTTGCGGCTCAAATCTAAAATAAATTACCATTCTATGCAAACTTTTGTAACTTTCTTTTCAAAATTTCTTATTAGCCATGCTCACAAAAAATCAGTTGAACTATTTTATCCAGCTAAGTCAAAAAAAATTTAGGGATGAGTACAAAAAGTTTGTTGTTGAGGGACATAAGTTAATTCTTGAAGCTTTAACGCATGGAATTGAATGCGAAGTTTTGTTATCAACGCAAAATTATTTCAAAACTAATTCAACTTTATTTGAAAACAGATTTATAAGTAAGCAAGAAATTCATATCATTAAAAAGAATGAACTAGAAAAAATAGCCGATACAAAAACCCCACAAGAAATTATTGGAATTTTTCACTTTCCAGAATTAGCAAAAATTGAATATTCAAAACATAAGTTATTAGCAGTACTAGAAAATATTTCTGACCCAGGGAATTTGGGCACAATTTTACGCAACTGTGATTGGTTCGGAATTAAATCAGTGTTTGCCGGCATTGACTGTGCGAATGTTTATAATCCAAAAGTGATTAGAGCTTCTGCCGGAGCAATATTTCATGTGAATATTTTTCAAAATGTAAATCTAATTAATCAAATAAAAGAATTGAAAAAAAATGGTTTTACTGTACTGTGTGCAGATTTAAATGGAAAAAATATTTATGAATTTATTGTTCCTTCAAAAAGTGCAATCATTTTTTCAAATGAAGCACATGGACCGTCAAAAGAAATGTTAGCATTATCAGATTACACAATAACAATTCCAAGAAAAGGAAAAGCCGAGTCACTAAATGTTGCAAGTGCATCGGCTATATTATTGTCATTTCTTTCGAAATAAATTTATTTCACGACCATCATCTTTTTTGTTTGTATAAAATTGCCAGCTTTTAATTGATAAAAATAAACACCACTTGGTAATTGAGAATTACGAATTGAGAATTGAGAATTATAAGTTCCAGGTTGTAAAAATTCATTTACAAGAGTTGTAACTTCCCTCCCAAGTATATCATAAACTTTTAGTGTTACCCACACATTGTCATTTCGAGGAGTTTGCGACGAGAAATCTTCAAGATTCCTTCGCCCGTCAATTGACGGACTCGGAATGACAAATTGAATTGTTGTTGTTGGGTTAAATGGATTGGGATAATTTTGGTAAAGTTTAAATTCACTTGGAATTACCTCTTCTGCTTTCACGCTAGTGAGGATATTTATTTTTGGAAATTTTAATGTAGAATATAAACGATATTCGCCAGGCTGCAATGTAATTTGAAATCCAGAATCTGTAATGTAAACACTGTCACGTGTAAAATATTCATTCCAAGTATAAGGTTTTGGATGATACAAAGTTGTTGTTTGAGACACGACATCAAAATTCCCAATAATTATAACATTATTTGTATTATCAGAGATCGTAATAGTTTTAACAGAACCAGATGCATTAAGAACAAAATTAGAGCTAGAAAAAACCGGTTCGTTTGTCTTAAGTTGATTTAATGCAGCATAAACATTGAATAATTTTCTTCTCTCATTATCATTATAATATTCCCATTTAATTGGTTTTCGTGATAGCCTTCCGCCTTGATTGATAGAAATATCATATCCAAGTTCTCCAAACTGCCAAATCATTTTAGGACCGGGAATTGTTAAAAAGAAAACTGCAGCAAGCTGTTGTCTTCTTAATGCAGTAGTCAGATTTTTTATGTTGTAACTTCCAGAAGAATTACCATATGTCAAATTTTTAAACATTAGTCTTTCTTCATCATGACTTTCCATATATCCAATAAGGTGTGGTGAATTCCAGCCTCTTGACTTATAAGAAATGCCATTAAAATTAGAACCGCTTAACCAACCCATAGTAGCTTCATTGTAATTGTAATTCATGTTGCCCCACATAAGAATTCCATTTTTATAATGTGCGAGCTCCTGGTCTTCGGAATTAACTGCAAGATGTTCAAATATCATAATTGCAGTTGGATCGTAGGCCCAAACTTTATCAACCATTCTTTTTAAAAGCCGAATTCTATCGGGATCATAATTGCTTCCCCAAGGATCAGACATGGTTTTTATATTATTTCCAATTCCTTTTGTAAAATCAAAACGGAAGCCGTCAAATTTATATTCAGTTAACCAGTACTCAAGAACTCTATCAACAAAGTATTGAGTGTGTTTGCTTTCATGATTAAAATCGTTGCCCCATTGAGCATCTGGATTTTGAAAGTTTGATTGCACATTAAACCAAGGACTGCTTGATGATGGGCGTCCGTTCTCCCAATACATCCGAGCCATAGAATTTGAATTGTATGCGTGATTAAGTACTATATCTAAAATGACTGCAATTCCATTTTCATGGCAAAGGTCAATAAATTTTTTCAATTCATCTTTTGGACCATAATATTTATCCGGGGAAAAATAAGTCATCGGATTATAACCCCAACTATCATTCCCTTCGAATTCTGATATTGGCATCAGTTCAATTGCATTCACTCCTAATTTTTTGATGTAACTTATTGTATCTGCAAGTGTTTTATACGAATGAGTTGAGATAAAATCCCTTATCAACAATTCATAAATAATTAGTTTATCCTTGGAAGGACGAATAAAGTTTTTAACCTTCCAGTTAAATGGAGTTTGATTAGTTTGAAAAACTGAAACAATACCGCTTGTTTTTTGATTTGGATAAGTTTTTAAATTTGGATAAATACCAGAAGAAATGATCTCACTATCATTGCTTGGATCTAAAACTTTATCAGTGTATGGATCATAAATTCTTAAGTTTCCATCTATTAGATACTGATAAGCATATTCTTGGTTTGAAATAAGGTTTGATAGAGTCAGCCACCATATTGTACTATCCGGTTTTGGACTGTATTTGTTCATTAAATAATTCACATCAACTTTCCAATCATTGAAGTCGCCTATCAAGTAGATGAAATTTTTATTCGGTGCAAAAATTGCTACTGTTACACTGTTGCCATTGTAATTGATTCCATGTTTTATTCCAGAAGGAACTTCTGCATTATTTATTGTTGGATTTCTCATAATTACAAATTGAGAAGAGTCTTTTTGACCAGTAATATCCGTTGCAGTTACTTTAACATCATTTCTTCCAGCATTGTATTGATTGGCAATAAATTGAAAACTGACAGTGCTAGTTGATGCCGATGCTTTTTCAATTCCATTAACAAAAATTTTCATTGAAGATGCTGTCGTGCCAACTGTTGCAGCAGTGGCATTTATATTAATTGTCTCGCCAGATTTTATAAATACTGGCGAACGCATGGGGTCACCAAATTCAGTATTAACTGTAGGTGTGTTGATTAACACACTAATTCCTGATTCAAATAGAGGAACGAATAAATCTTCCGTTTGCTTTGAACCATCAGAACTGCGTAAGACGAAGCAGAGTTCTGTAATTCTTTCTACTGAATTTGTAACAGAATAAAAATTGCGAGGATTGTAAATTATTAGCTGATAAAGATCATTTCCTATTCTAGTAAGCTTAGGTTGCACGGAGTTATTGCCCCAATTACCAATTACTTTTTGCCATCTAGAAGCTGAACCGCTGCCTATTTTAATTGTTACTCCGGTATGCGTGTAAACATCACCAGTATAACCAGCAATCTTATTTGCATGTGTTGCATTCTTCACATCAAATGTTATTGTAATATTATCGGTTTGTGTAGGATATTGAGGATTAGTAGTAACAATAGTTTGACCGATAATTGGTAGTGAAAAGAAGAAAAGAAGCAATATTATTTTTTTCATGATTATTTTATTATTTAAAGGTTAATAGTACAAAATAATTTAATTATAGAAATTCTAATCAAAAAATTCCCAAGCTACTCCTAATCTAATTCCGCGCTCGCGTTGAGGATAATATGGAACAATGAAATATTTATTATTCAGTAAATTCTCAAATACAAAATATAAGGTTGCATTTTCTTGTATTGTGCCGGCTAAAAAGAAATCTAATTGAAATTCAGAATCAAATTCTTCTGATGATTTGCTTGGGATAGACCTAATAGTTGGTCCAATAAGATGAGTATAAGTAGTTGAGATGCTTCTCTCAAAATCAATATTTAATCCAATTCGTTTTCCTATCGAACTATAGTTTATACCCATTTTAAGTTGAAGATTGGAATTAAACAATGTATCGATATAATATATCCCACCGTAAGATATAAATTTTGGGAGCCCAAGTTCATTTCGATTCTCATCATTGAAATAATAGCTGGTATTAGTAACTAAATTAAATTTCCAAAAGTTAATGTTGCTGAACAAATTTAATCCTTGAAGCTTTATGTTCTTTGATGTAAAGAAGTAAATCTCATCATTATTTATGGGTAATTTTTTGATGGTTGTAGCTAAGAGATGATTCGAGAGATTTTGGGAAAAATAAGATAATGATAGATCAAATGAGTCTTTAGTATAATTCAATTTCACTTCTGTAACCGAAATCTTTTCAATTTTGGTATGATCTATGAAATACAAATCAGCTTCATTTACAAAAAGATCAAATGGTTTTTGAAAGTTAGAATAACCAATGTATGTAGAAAATGATTTTGATATCGATACAATACCATCAAAACCAAAGCCTAAATAACTTTTACCAAAGTAATCGGAATATTTATTAAATAAGTTTATTTCTCCGATGGAATTGGGTAATGATATTGAAATCTTTGCACTTGTTGCAAAATTAGTACTTGATTTTTCTTTAATTAAAAGCGGAGTGTTAATTTCGGTTTTTTCTAATTCAGAAATGGTAATTAGCTTTCCAAACCCCAAATTAAAATTCTGCACAAGACGCATACCATACGTAGAAAATTCATTGTTAACCATTATTTTATCGATGTTCGACTGCAATTGAGAAGAATCTACTTCATTTTGGCGGAACTCAGTAAGACCATTGTTAAAATAAAAAGTTAAATCAGTTGGATTATTATAAAGAAAATCTCCCAATAATCTAACTGAAAAATTTTGTATTGATGCTTTTTGATATCGATTATTAAACTTAACGGGAGCTAAAAAATTATCATATAAAATTTCTTCGAATTGATCAGCTGAATAGTTAGCACGAATTGTATCTGCATCAACACCCCCAAATAATTGAACGATTGATCTTGCGTAATTGTAATTCCCAACCAGGGTAAGTTTATTATTTACAATGTATCTTAATCGTGCCGTTGCTTGCCAAAGACTTAATTCGGAATTCCTAAATCTTGGGAGAGTGCTTTGATGTGTAACTTCAAAAAAAGTACTTAATCTTTCACTAAATTGAGCATGAAAAATACCATCAAATATCCCTTCTTCATTTGGAGCTTGATAAAACTTAATTCTAGTGAAGGGTTTTTTCAGAGAATAATCAGACGGTATAACATTTATAGTTGAAATATTGCTGTTAGTTCCATAAAGAAATCCACGTGGTAATGGTAGTACCTCTATTGAATCAATTCCTTCGGATTGAATTAGATTTGCATCAAGGGAATTAGAGAGTCTGTTATTAATCAGAATTCCATCATTCAAATAAGTAATATTCTTAAATCCATTTCCATAAAGCATTATTTCGGATGGCTGCCCTAAACTGCCTAATTCACGAATGAATCCAAAAGGGAAATTAAGCGTAAACTCTGATGCGTTTCTATAATCACTTCTGTTTAATGTTTGTTTTCTTATAATATTTCTTGCGAAATTGTCACTGAGTAGATTTTCATTTTTTATTGGAATCAATTTTTGGGGTGATGTAGTTTTAATAGAATCAATATTAGAAATTATTGTTTTTTTTGATGAATCAGGGGAAACGTCTTTTAACGGCTTTTCTTGTTGATTAGCGGATACAAAGTTGTTAGTTAAAATTAAAATGAATACGAACAGAACTTTAATTAAAAGTTTTTTCACAATAGTTTTATTATTCTTTTTACTAAAATAATTTTAATTATACACTCTTAAAAGTCATTAATTATGATATCGCTACGAACCCTATAAACATTGCTTAATAACGAGGTTGCAAGATAAATCAATTGTTGCATAAAAAAGACAGAAACTGTTTGTTTTAATTTAAAAAAGTGCTAAATTTCGTTTGAATTTACATCCAATAAATAAAGGGGTTAAATCATGGCGATGACTAAAAGCCAATTAGTTGCTCATATGGCACAAAAATCCGGCTTAACAAAAAAACAAGCTGGTGAATTTATTTCTGAGTTTGTTGCTCTTGCTTATAAAGAAGCTAAAAAATCATTTGTTATTCCTGGTTTAGGAAAGCTAGTTGTGGTTGATAGAAAAGCTAGAATGGGCAGAAACCCAAAGACTGGTGAACAAATTATGATCCCAGCTAAAAAATCAGTTAAATTCAGAATTGCAAAAGCTGCTAAGGATGCTATCTTAATTTATAAAGCATAATAATTGAAATCTTAATAACCCATCCTTGCGATGGGTTATTATTTTTTTACTTCAGATCTATTCTTTTTCAAATTATCTACAATTTCATTATAGAGATGTTGCGGCACATTCTGCAATATTTTTGTCACCAGCTTCTGAAAATTTCCTACGTGAGAATAAAAACCAATTGTTACATTATTTTTCTTATCATGAATATAGACTGGTCTAGTTGGCCATCCGCTGAAAAATCCTCCTGAAATCTTAGAAATATCTACATGTTTTATTTCATATGATTTTTTGCTTAAGAAAAAATTTCTGCAGATTATTTTTTCATTATCAGCAAATATCTCAAATGGGAAATTCTGATATGTCTTGTAATAGTATTTGTTAAGTACAATTATAATTAATGAATTGATCAGCGCAAAAAAAATAAAATACCATGTTTCCAGCATAATCATTATTGAAGATAAAAGGTGTATGAGAAGAATAGGTGTCGCAATAATGTTTGCATATCGATACAAAATTTTTGAGAATAAACCGTATTTATAGTGTTCCATAGTACTCGAGTTTTTTATTTAACCAGAATCATTTTTTTTGTTTGAATTGCTTTCTCGGTTGTTATGGAATAATAATATATTCCGCTAGATAAATTAAAAACATCGCTGTCAAAATGAACGGTGTAAAATCCTTTATTTTGTTCACTATTAACAAGCGTTGTAATTTCTCTTCCTAATATATCAAAAACTTTTAAGCTAACTTTTCCAGAAAAATCCAAGTGATATGAGATTGTAGTATTTGTATTAAATGGGTTTGGATAATTTTGATATAATTTAAAATTTTCTGGAATTGATGATGAAGTCAAATACTTAGCAGATGTGAGCAATCCAAACTTTGATTTTAAATTAATAATTCTCGTGTAAGCTTCATTGATTCTTGATTGGGAAATTTTTCCGCTTAAAACCCTTTGCTCTATAATATCTATTAAATTATTTGCTAATGATTTGCCGTTTCTCAAAGTAGATGTGTAAAGTAAAATATCATTTCCGGCATTAACAGCTAATTCTACTGCATCTTCAAATGAATAATTATTTGTTATTGCTTGCATGGACATTCCATCTGTGATTGCAACTCCGGAAAATCCTATCTGGCTTCTCAATAAATCAGTTGTTACTTTTTTAGATAGTGATGCCGGATAAGAAACATCAAGCTTGGAATTATATAAATGCCCAGTCATTACAATATTATCATAACCAGTTGAAATTAATGATTGATAGGGAATTAATTCTGAATTTGTCCAAGTATTAGTAATATCAGTAAAACCAAGATGAGAATCTTGAAGCGCGCTTCCATGGCCGGGGAAATGTTTCAAACATGCAATTATATTCTGTTTATTGAATTCGTTAATAAACCATGCAGCATGATTTGCTACTAATTGAGGGAATTGTGAATAACTTCTTTCCAATTTTCCGATTGCCGGACTATTTGGATTTACATTAACATCTGCAACTGGTGCAAGATTCACGTTAAAACCGCTCTGTTTTAACCAGCTTGCCATAATATTTGCAGATTTTCTTGTCGAATCCTCTATATTGAAAGTTGTTCCAAGTGTGAATGCTGAATACGAAGCATCAAATCCATTACTTTTACTCAGTCTGGCAATTCTTCCGCCTTCTTGATCAACAGCAATGAAAGGCGGAGTTTTAGCAAACATTTTAATTGTGTCGTTCAAATATCTAACCTGGGAGGGGCTAGTAATATTACCGGCAAATAATATTACGCCTCCCAGGTTTCTTTTTTGTAAATCTATTTTTATTGTGTCGTTTAAACGTGTGCCGGAAAAACTTGTCCAAACCATTTGACCAATTCTTTCTCTCAGAGTTTGAGATTGTAATTGATTATTAAGAAAACCAAATAAAAACAAAACAAAAATAATTGATAGAATTTTTTTCATACGAGTAATATATTATTTTAAGTATAGTTTCATGAATAGCAATAAAGTTATTTTGAAAGGATCATTTTTTTGACTTGGTAAGAATTTCCATAAGCTAATCTGTAAAAATAAACACCGCTATTTAATTGAGAAGTAGTGTTGGAAAATTTTGCTTGATATGTTCCAGATTCTAATAATTCATCTATAAGAGTAACAACTTCTCTTCCAAGTATATCGTAGATTTTTAGAGTAACATAATGTAGAGACGTCTCACCCGTCCAGGCTCGGTCTTGACGAGGAAGATGAGCCGTCTTTACGTTAGGAATGACATATTGAATAGTAGTTGTTGGATTAAATGGATTTGGAAAGTTCTGATCTAATTGAAAATCTTTTGGCAATGAATTCATTCCAACTTTGGTCGAAGGAGTCCCTTTGAATTTGTAAAGTCTGCCCGTTGAATAATTTGCAAAGTATAACTCATTATTCTGATCAACACCAAAAGTTGAAATATTGTGGCTTGATGGAGCGATTAAAGAATTAACTGCAGTTCCATTTTTATAATCAAGCGCCCAAATGTTTCCGGTAACATAATCTCCATATACATACTTACCTAAAAGTTCTTTTGCATTTAGTCCTTCGTAAACATGGCCTCCAGTTATTGAATAACCACCTTGCTGATTATGTCCGTACTCCCAAATAGGCATTGTTAAGTTTGTTGTGTTGCAATTAGTTTGAGGATTAAAACAATGATTCCCTTCCATAATTCGCCAGCCGTAATTTTTTCCTTTTTCGATTAAATTAATTTCTTCCCATGCGTTTTGCCCAACATCTGCAGCCCAGAGACGATTCTGTTTATCAAAACTGAATCTCCAAACATTTCTTAAACCCCAAGCATAAATTTCTTCGCTTAAATTATTTGTATTTCCTTTGAAGGGATTATCAGATGGAATTGAATAGTGTAAATTACCTGATGGAGAATTAACATCGATGCGAGCAATTTTCCCTAGCAATGATTTTAAATTTTGAGAATAATTTTGAGGATCACCGCCTGAACCTCCATCACCCAATGAAAAATATAAAAATCCATCTGGCCCAAAAGAAATCTGCCCTCCATTGTGGTTAGAATACGGTTGATCGACGGTCAATAAAATCAATTCGCTTGATTTGTCAGCAGCTTCTGAATTGCTGCTTACTTTGAATCTTGAAATAACAGAACGCCTTGGATTATTAGCAGTGTAATTCAAATAAAAATATCCATTGTTTTTGAAGTTCGGATGGAATGCAAGACCAAGCAATCCTTGTTCACCACCGAAGAGAACTTTTTCTCTGATATCTAAAAAAACTTTTTTATTTGATGTAGTTTGGTTATTCTCTATCACATATATTGTTCCAGGCTGTGAGACAATAAACAACCTATTTGACCCGTCCTTTGCATATTGAATATCGACTGGTTGTTCGAATGATAAATTTGGAAATGCTGGTTCAATTTGTATTTGTGCGCTTGTTGGCTGGCAAGAATTAAGAAAAAATACACTTATTGAGATCAATAATAGAACTTTTCTCATATTTCACCTTTGCTTAATGATTCTTCCGTAAAGTATAACAAAATTAAATGTGAATTTGTTCGCTTAAAATTTTATAAAAGAGCTAGAAGTATTTTTAAGTTGGAAAATTTTTGAAACTATATTATAATTTGAATTGTTTGACAATCTGTAGTATCATTAAATATCTTTGAACCCAGAATCAAATCAGAAAGGAACGAATCATGAAAAGGAACTTATTTTCAACTCTGCTTTTAATAAGCATTTTTTCAATAAATCTTTTTGCAAGCGGACCAGATAAAATAGATAATTTCAAACTGAAAGATTACAAAGGTAAGGAACATTCACTTTCAGATTACAAAGACTCTAAAGCAATTGTAGTAATGTTTGTAGCAACAAAATGTCCGGTATCAAATGACTACAACGATAGAATGGCTTCTATTTACAATGATTACAAAAACAAAGGGATTACTTTTTTAGGAATTAATTCCAATAAAGCTGAGGATGCTGAAGAAGTTAAAGATCATGCTAAAGAAAATGGATTAGATTTTGTAATTCTTAAAGATCCCAATAATGTTATTGCTGATAAATTTGAAGCATCCTTTACTCCTGAAATTTATGTTTTAAATGGAAAATATGATGTTGTTTATCATGGTAGAATTGATGATTCGAGAAAAAAAGAAAATATTAAGACTCAAGATTTAAGAACTGCACTTGATGAAATTCTTTCTGGCAAAGAAGTAAGTGTTAAACAAACTAAAGCTTTTGGCTGCACAATTAAAAGGGTTGAGAAATAAAATGAAAAAAATTCTTTCTGTTCTATTTTTTGCTGTCATTGGATTTTTATTTGTAAATGAAGCTTATGCTCAAAACTCCAGCATAAAAGTTGAGACAATCACAAAACCAAAACTTCAAAAACTTATTAAGGAAAGAAAAGGGAAACCATTATTTTTGAATTTATGGGCAACTTGGTGTGTCCCGTGCAGAGAGGAATTTCCTTCGTTGGTAAAACTTGCGGATGAATTCAAAGATGTCGAATTTGTTGGTATTACTGTAGATTTTCCCGAAGAAGTTGAATCTAAGATCATTCCATTTTTGAAATCGCAGAATGTAAATTTTGTTTCTTATGTAAATGGTTTTGAAGGGGATGAAGATTTAATTAATGCTCTTGATAAAGATTGGAATGGAGCCTTGCCGGCATCTTTTTTATATGATAAGAATGGGAAAAAAACATCCTTCCTCGAAGGAAAGCATTCTTACGAAAGCTTCAAAAAGGAAATAGAAAAAGCAAAAAAGAAATAGGAATTTACCCCTCTTACTTTAAGAGGGGTTTTTATATTTTGTCCCGTCCTGAAAAAAGTTGACTACTGAAGAAGAAAAAACAGGAGTCAAAAAATGAAAGAAGAAATAGCGATCCCCCAAGCAAGAAATTATAGCCAATCATTTAAGGTGCAAGTGGTACGGGAATATGAACGAGGGTTCTTAACGAAAGATGCCTTGATGAATAAGTATAAAATAGGAG
>Ga0194127_10003476_pt1 | contig 20145 bp, 12 predicted proteins | sample TA2KigC100mmetaG_FD_148624 | JGI IMG/M metagenome (GOLD analysis project Ga0194127, IMG submission 148624) | Freshwater microbial communities from Lake Tanganyika, Tanzania - TA2015036 Kigoma Deep Cast 100m | ecosystem: Environmental > Aquatic > Freshwater > Lake | place: Tanzania: Lake...
CCCCGCTCAGGCTCGGCACGGGCGAGACGGCGATGTCGGCGTAGTAGGTCGAGCCCATGACGAAGAGCCTGCCGCTCTCCAGGAAGGTGAGGTAGACGCCCCCCAGCCAGACGTCGATGCCGTGGTGGGTCTGCTGGAGGTGCACCGTGCGCTTGCCCATGCCGGTCGGGGCGGAGGCGAAGCGCAGGTTGGCGGGATCGGCGCCAAAGACCTCGGGATGGGTGGAGACGATGTGCCGCGCCGCCGCCTCGGCCTGCGCGCCGTCGGTGAGCGGACCGGCGACCTGCGCGCCGCTGCCGTACAGGTGGGCGGGGGTGTCGGTCTGCGGATTCCAGGAGTAGACGCGCCAGGTGCCGCCGTAGCGCGCGCCCAGGCTGCCGGTCGCCGGCAGGTCCCGCTGCGCCGCCACGCTCTTGCCGAGCGTGTGCAGATCATACTCGGGCAGCGGGATCTCGTAGACGGCGTTGTAGTCGACCGGCGAGAAGGCGGACACGCTGAAGGCCATCCCTGCCAGCAGCGCGACGATCAGGGCCGGGGAGAACAGCATGGAGCGGGCTCTCATGACGCGAGTCTCCTTTGTGCATGGCGATCCATCGATCGGGGCGGAAGGCGGCGGGAAGCCCGGCACGGGCGGCCCCGGGCAGGCGGCGCCGATCCGCCAGGACACTTGCCTCCATAATGATAGCTGAACGGGGCCCCGACGGGGAGCACTTCCGCGCCACGGCACCTCCGCGCGACAGCCCGTTCGCGCCACGGCCCTTCCGCGCGACAGCCCACGGCACGGGTCGGGGCGCCGCATGACGGGCCCGACATCCGCGAGTTGACGGCCTCCGGGAGGGCGCTCGAGCCAGCCGCGTCTCAGTCGCGCAACTTCCTGGCGCGCCCGAAGCAGCCGAGCTGGCAGTCGACGATGCGGATCCCGTGGGCGTTGCAGACCTTGCCGATGCGGGCCGGGCTCACGCCCAGCTCCGCCGCCAGCGCCAGGGCCGCGCGGCAAGGCAGGAGATCCTCCTGGATGTGGGGCTTGAGGGCTTCCAGGATCCCCGCGTCGGCGGGTCCCGCTCCATTCGTCTGCGGACCGGTCATGACCGTGTCGTCCTTTCCCGGCAGGTGATCTGCAGCGTTTCCAGCTCCGCCAGCACCGGCTCGTAGATCTCCGCGAAGACGGGCGCGAGGACGCCGCGGCGGGTGATCCGCCCCTCGAGGATCATGCCCGTGGCGATCGCCGCCGGCAGGCTCACCGTGCGCGCCATCGAGGTGTCTCCGCCCGGGATGCCGAAGTCGACCATCGTCGAGGTCGTCGACTCGCGGTGATCGGGGAAGCGGGCCTGGAACCGGTGATGCATGACCAGCATGTCGCGCTCGCCCGGGGCATAGGCCATGCGCGCGAGCATCCGCGCGACCATCGCATCCATGATCGAGGGCGCGTCGGGAAGCGGCTCGTCGCCGAAGAGGCCGAGCCACTCGAAGCGGCGGATCGGATCGGCGTCCCGGGCCAGGCCGAGGTGGCGGGCCACCGCGCCGGCCGGATCGGCCGGGCCGCGAGCCTCCGGCACGAGCAGGCCGGCCAGATCCCTGAAGGTCATGCCGCGCAGCTCCGGCCGCGGCGCGTCGTCCAGGTAGCCGAGCCGGGCGAAGGCGCGCATCGTGTCGCACCAGCCGGGGTAGCGCAGCGTGCCGCGGAACATGTCGGCGATGCCCTGCAGGCCGTAGAGGTCGATGTAGCCGAGGCAGTCCCGGTTCGTGTAGCCCTCGAAGGTGCCGGCGTCCGGGACCTCCACCGGCTCGTAGTGGGCGAAGAGCTCGGCGCCGGGGATGTCGATCGTCTGGCCGCCGCGCAGGAAGCGCCCGTCGTTCTTGCCCGCCATGAGCACGCCGCGCGGGCTCCAGGAGAACTTGTAGCCCCAGGGATTGGTGTTGGCCTCGGGCGCGGGCAGGCCGCCGCAGTAGGAGGAGAAGGCGGTCACGGTGCCGCCGCGGCGCTTGACGTCGTCGATGACGCGCATGGCCGACATGTGATCGATGCCCGGGTCGACGCCGATCTCGTTGAGGATCGTCAGCCCGGCGCTCTGCGCCTCGCCGTCGAGCGCGCGCATCTCCTGGCTGATGTAGGAGGTCGTCACCATGTGCCGGCGATGCTGGAGACAGAGCCGGGCGACGCGGACATGATGCGTGTAAGGGAGCAGGCTGATCGTCAGATCGTGCGCCGCCACCTCGCGCGACAGGGCGGCCTGGTCGTCGACGAGCAGGGCCAGGGCGCGCCCCTGGGCGTGCCCCTCGAGCAGGGCCTCGGCCTTCGAGACCGTCCGCGAGGCGATCGTCAGGCTCAGGCCGGGTCGGGCCAGCAGGTAGCGCACCAGCGGACGGGTCACCAGACCGGCGCCGAGCAACAGCACGCGTGCCATGAAACGGGCTCCTTTCCCTGCGCCCCCCTGCACGGGCGGGCGTACTACCCCTGGGGCGGCTCCTGGCGCGGCAGGCGGGCGGCCAGGTGCCGGAAGTCGGGCGCCAGTCTCCCGCGCTCGGCGATCACCGCCCGCCGGAGCGCCGCCGACAGCCCCCACTCGTCGATCGGGCGCGCCGGGTCGGCGCCGGAAAACTCGGCGACGAAGCCCTTCAAGGCCCGGCTGAAGAAGCGGCTCGCCTCGACCGGCAACTCGCAGGGCAGGTTGTCGACGGCCATGATCACGGGCCCGGTCCCCGCGAAGCCGTCCAGCGCCTTGCCCGTGAACACGTCGTAGACGAAGCAGGGCGTCTCCGGGTCGGTCACCTTGACGGTCGGCTCGATGCTGCCCTCGACGTCGCAGGAGATGTCCCCGATCACGCGCAGGTTCGGCTGCGCCGCTTCCCCGTAGAGCCGCGCCGCCTGGCCCTTGGTGATCAGGCGCGGGTACTTCTCCGTCCAGTAGATGCCGTTGATCAGCAGGTGGAGGTGGGGGGCGTAGGTCTCGAACGCCGACTCGTACTTCTCGGGGTGCCGGTAGTAGTCCTGCAGCTCGAAGCGCTGCCCCGCGTCGCGCGGGCGCACCAGGTGCTCCTCCCGGAAGACCACCTTGTAGACCTGGTGGCGGGAGAGATCGGGCCGCCGGCGCAGGGAGGACAGCTCCTGCGGGGTGATCGCCTTGACGGGGAGCAGGTCGAGGATCTCCTGCGCCCCCCGGGAGACGTGCCCGTAGCCGGTGAACCCGACGGCCAGCGGCGTGATCCGCGGATCGAGCCCCTCGCGGCCGATGGTCTCGCCCACGGCGGCGATCTCGCTCTTGGCCTCGGCCAGGTCGGCGTACTCGTAGGTGCGGCGGATGCGCGTGAAGGGATTGGGGATCCCCTCGACGCGCAGGCGCTGCCCCAGCGCGTGAAGCGAGACGATCATGCCGGCCAGTCCGGCGAAGCCGCCGAAGAAGACGAGCCGGCGCCCCTGCTCGTCCGTGATCAGCTCGTAGTCGAGGAGCGTGCAGCCCGAGTCGAGAAGCCGCTGCAGCATCGGCATGTTGTGCGCCTGGCCCTTGATCGTGTGCGAGAAGAAGAAGTAGCCCTTGTCGTGGAGGATCGCCGGCCGCGGAACCTCCTTGACGCCCAGGATCAGGTCGCAGCCGGCCAGGTCCTCGCGCAGGTGCGCCCCCGCGGCGGCGTAGGCTTCGTCGGGAAACGCGCGAATCGGCGAGGGCTGGACCTGGAGCTCGAGCCGGTGGCGCTCGCGCAGCTCGCGCACGTCCTCCGGCGTCAGGGGGACCCTGCGCTCCCAGCGGTTCTTGTCTTCGCGGCGAATCCCGATGACCATGCCGGCCCTCCCAGGCGATTCGACTCGGACGGGGAAGCGAAAGCCGGTGAGTATAGCACGCCGCGCCGCGCCGCCCATCCCGGAAAACTTGAGATCCGCCCTCGCGTGCGGTAGAGTGGAAGGGCTGCGTTTCGTGCGACGGCTTCGGGCGCGGGACCGCGGATCGACCGGGGCGTCGCGGCAGGGCGCCCGGCAAGACCGCCGGGAGGCGAGGCCCCATGCGCATCTCACTCCGGATTCCCGGGTTGGGGCCGGGCACCGTCCGCCCGACCGCCGCCCTCTTCTTCCTGTGGCTCGCCGTCTGCGGGGGCCTGACGACGCCGGTCGCGCGGGCCGCGGCCGACGCCGGCGCGTTGCCGGCGGCCTCCGCCACCGGAGCGCGGCGCGTCCCCCTGGCCGACTTCGAGTCGGGCTCCGTGGTCCTGCGGAGCTATCCCGACGAGGACCAGCACCCCCAGTCCTGGGAGGTGCAGTCGGCCAACACCTACGGCGGGTCCGCCTACGCCCTGCGCCTGTGGGGCAACACCTGGAAGGTGCTCGACCTCGATCCCCACCCCGTGACCGCGGCCACGGTGATCGAGGCGGCGCTCTTCGTCGAGGAGATCGGCGAGCTGCAGGCGCTCGGCTTCGGCGACGACAGCGGCACGGTCCTCTTCTACTGCGTGGCGGGCACGCAGCTCGTGCTCTCCGACCGCTGGAACGTGGCCCAGCAGGGGTTCTTCCCCGCCGGCGGATGGCAGGCCTATCGCTTCCCCCTCGGGCAGGACTGGTTCGACACCTGGGGCTACCTGCCGGAGCTGACGCAGCTTGTCTTCGTCAACGACCGCGACGCCACGCCGCGCGGGGCGACCCTCTTCGACGAGATCCACGACGTCACCGACGAGCTGCCGATCGCTCCGCGGGTCGAGATCCAGGCCCACCCGGGCGACGCGGTCCGGCTGGCGCGGGAGGCGGCGCCGGGCGTGGCCCTCTATCGCGTCGAGGTGCAGTTCCAGTCGCTGGTCGACGATCCCGACAGCGACGCGCACGCCTATCATTGGGACTTCGGCGACGGCGCGACGAGCGGCCTCGCCCATCCGAGCCACGCCTTCACGGCGACCGCCGACTACACCTTCACCGTCGCCCTCGACGTCACCGACGACACGGGGCTGATCGGCCGCGACACCTGTCAGGTGGCGGTCGACCCGGCCGGCCATGCGGGGGAGATCACGATCAACTTCACCGGCGATGCCTTCATGGGGCGCAGCTACGACCAGCCGGGCGGGTTGATCGACACGCACGGCGTCGAGTACCTATGGGAGCCGACGCGGGCGATCCTCGGTCTGGCGGCGGACGTCACCGTGATCAACGCCGAGTGCGCCTTCACCGATCGCGGCACGCCCCATCCGACCAAGAGCGTCGTCTTCCGCACCCGCCCCGGGAACATCGCCGGACTCCTCTACGCCGGCGTCGACGTCGCCACCCTGGGCAACAACCACATCATCGACTACGGCCTGGAGGGCATGCTGCAGACCCACGAGGTCTTCGACAGCGCCGGGATCGTCCGCGCCGGCTCGGGCGTCGACGACTATTCGGCCCTGCAGCCCGCCTACCACACCTGCCAGGGCGTGCGGCTGGCGATCTACAGCGCCTGCAACCGCACCGGACGGCAGTACAACGAGCAGCCCTTCTTCGACGCCGCTGCGGGCAAGTACGGGCTCGCCTACTGGCTCGAGCCCAACAACCTGCGCGCCCTGGCGCAGGCCGACACCCTGGCCGACATCGTCATCGCCTGCCCGCACAGCGGCATCGAGTACGACCTGTCGGTGCCGGAGGGCGACGGGGATCCGCCCGCCCTGTTCGCCGGAGACCCGCCTGCCCGCTTCGACATCGAGAACGGCCCCCCGTTCACGCCCGAGGCGCTGGCGCCCGACGTGCGCTTCCGGATCTGGCCGGGCCTGGCCGACCGCGCCCTGCGCCAGCAGGCGATCGATTTCGGCGCCGACGCGGTGATCAACAACCACCCCCACGTGCTGCAGGCCTTCGAGTCCTACCAGGGCAAGCTGATCGCCCACAGCCTGGGCAACTTCATGTTCGACCTCTCCTACGCCGAGACCCTGCCGACGCTGGTGCTGACCGCGCGCGCCGGAAAGGAGGGCATCCTCGGCTGGAGCTGCGCGCCGGTCTTCATCGACCGGCTGATCCCGCGGCCGGCGACCGGCAGGCTGGGCCGCGAGATCCTCGATCGCCAGGCCGACTGGTCGAGGCCCTACGGCGCGCTGGTCGGCGTCGATCCGCAGGCGGCGTCGGCGCGGATCTACCTCGACCCGGGCCAGTGCTACCCGCAGGTCGCGGCGCATGCGGCGGGCAGCCCCTGGCTCGAACGGCAGGGGGCCTTCGTCACGCGCCCGCTGGCCCTGGAGGGGGAGGGCAGCCTGTCGCGACTGGCGAGCGTGGAAGGCGCCGGCCCCGGCGCGCAGGTGCGCCTCGGCCGCGAGGTGCTCTGGTTCGGCCGCTTCGAGCCCGACGAGGGCTATCGGATGTGGAACCTCAACAGCAGCGACGAGTGGCTGGACGAGGAAACGGTGTACGAGGGACGCTACTCGCTCGTGCTCCATCGTCATGCCTCCAACTCGGGCAATGTGACCACGCTCCTCGACCGCCACATCCCGGCGGCCGATTCGCTCTGCTACGGCCTGACCGGCTGGATGAAGACCGACAACGCGGCGGGGGCGGAGTTCAGCGTCCGGCTCTACACGAGCCGCTACAACTGGACGCCGCTGGCGTCTCTGGCGATGGGGGAGGCGATCGGCGGGACGAGCGACTGGAGCTGGTACGCCGCCGACTTCGACGCCGTGCCGGGAGGCCGCTACTTCAACGTCCGCTGCAACCTCGACCGGCCCGCCAGCGGCGACGCCTACGCCTGGTTCGACGACCTGCGCGTGATCGAGTGGCAGCCCTGGCAGGCGCTCGCGGCGCCGCTCGATGTCCCCCATCCGAACAACTACCGCTTCGTCCAGCTGCGCACGGAGGCGCCGGGCGACAGCGCGGTCGTCGTCTACGAGGAGACGAGCCTGGCGGACGCGCTGTTCAGCGCCGCGCCGCCCGTCCGGCCCCCGGCGGCGCCGCGCGCGCGCCTGCTGGGGGCGCGGCCGAATCCCGTGCGGACTACGGCGCTCATCGCCTACGACCTGGCGGAGGCGGCGCGGGTGGAGCTGGCGGTCCACGACGTCTCCGGCCGGCTGGTCACGCGGCTGGCGAGGGGCGAGCTGCAGCCCGCCGGGCGCCACGCAGTCGAGTGGCGGCCCGAGCGCCTGGCCTCGGGTCTCTACTTCGTCCGCCTGAAGGCGGGAGGCGACCATCTCGCCGGCAAGCTGATCCTGCTGCGTTGATCGCGCCGGCCCCGGATCCTGGAGGTAGCCCATGGAGGAGGATCGCCGCCCGCCGCCGCCCGGAGAGGCGCCCGACTCGTCGGCGCCGGACCCCGGCGATCGCTTCGTGCGCGCGCTGCAGCCGGCCCACGAGGCGGGGGGCTGGCTGCGCTTCCTGGGCGTCGTGGCGATCGCGGCGGGGGCCCTGGCCGCGGCGACGATCGTCGGGATCATCGTCGCCTGGCTCTACGTCTGGATCGGAGTGCTCCTCTGGCAGTCGGCCGACCGCGCCCGGGAGGCGTACCTGCGGCGCGACCCGATCGTGCTCGAGCAGCTCATGCGCAAGCTGAAGACGCTGATCACGATCGCCGGCGTGGCGACGGCTCTGTCTCTCCCGGTGGGCCTGATCGGGCTGCTGGCGGCCCTGTCGTTGGGCTGGTTCGCCCTGCTGGCGGGAACGCTCGGGCTGTAGATGGTGGACCGACATCTCCGGGTCGCCCGGGGCAACCCCTCCGCGGGCGGTGAGTTGAAGGCTTCCTGCTGCCGGTCTCCTCATCGCCCCTCGAACCGGCACGCCCCTGGTCTGCCCGCCACCGCGCCCGAGCCGCCGCAACAGCCGCGGCGCCATGGCTGGAGGCGCATGCCTTGATTCCGCTGCTGCTGAACGACGCCGAGATCGCCCTCGATCTCCCGGCAGGACGGCGCGCGCTCGACGCGCTGCGCGGGACGCTGCGCCTGACGGGGACCAAGGAGGGCTGCCGCGAAGGGGACTGCGGCGCCTGCTGCGTGCTCTGGGGCGTGCCCGAGAGTGGCGCCGTCGTCTACCGCGTAGTGCCGGCCTGTCTGCTGCCTTGCGGGGAGTTGCACGGGACCCACCTGGTCACGATCGAGGGCCTGTCTCCCGCCGGCGGATCGCACACGGGCCTCGTCCGCGGCGGGCCTGCCCGAGCCGCTGGGTTGGGCAACGGCCTGACGCCCGTGCAAGAGGCCTTCCTCGAGTTCGGCGCCGCCCAGTGCGGCTTCTGCACGCCCGGCTTCGTCGTCGCGCTGACCGGCTACCTGCTCAGCGCCGAGTCGCTCGATCCTCTCGAGGCCGAGGAAGCGGTCGCCGGCCAGCTCTGCCGCTGCACCGGCTACAGCTCCGTGCGGCGCGCGCTGGCGCGTCTCTGCGAGCAGCTCGATGGCGACGCCTGCGCGCGCACGGCGGGCGATCCCGTCGAGCGCGTGCGCTGGCTGGTCGCCGAGGGGGTCCTGCCCGAGGCCTTCCTCGAAGCCCCGCGGCGGCTCGCGGCGCTCGCCCGCCGGGCGGGGAGTGCATCCCTGGCGCCCCCCGCGCCGCTCGCCGCCCGCTCGCCGGCCGCGCCCCCGATGCCGTGTGCGCCGGCCGCGCCCCCCGCGCCGGACGCACCGCCGATACCGTGTGCGCCGGCCGCACCCCCGATGCCGTGTGCGCCCCCCGCGCCCCCCGCACCGGCCTCGCGGGGCCCGCGCATCGTCGGCGGCGCGACCGACCTCTACGTCCAGCGCCCCGAGGAGATCGAGGACGCCTCCGACCTGCTGTTGCTCTCGCGCCGGGCGGATCTCCGCGGCATCCGCGTCGAGGCCGGCCGCTGCCGGATCAAGGGCGCCGCCACGATCGAAGAACTGCGCCGCTGCCGGACGCTGCGCGCGGTGCTTCCCGCCCTGGACGGCTGGCTGCGGCGGGTCGCCTCGCTGCCGGTGCGCGCGCGCGCCACGCTGGCCGGGAACCTGGTCAACGCCTCGCCGATCGGGGACCTCGCCATCCTCCTGCTCGCTCTCGACGCCGAGGTGACGCTCGAAGGCGGGGGAGCGTGGGCCCCGGCGGCGGGCCCGCCCATGGGGCGCCCGTCCCTGGCGGGCGCGCCAATGGAGAGCGCGCGGCGCACGATGGCGCTGCGTGCCTTCTTCCACGCGTACAAGCAGACCGCTCGTCGGTCCGGCGAGATCATCGTCGAGATCGCCTTCGATCTCCCCGGCGCCGACACCCGCCTCAGCTTCCAGAAGGTCTCCTGCCGCCCGCGGCTCGACATCGCCTCGGTCAACGGCGCGGCCCGCATCGCCGCGTGCGACGGGCACATCGTCCGTGCGGAGCTCTCCGCTGGCGGCGTCGCGCCCGTCCCGCTCTACCTTGCGCGAGCCTCGGCTCACCTGGCGGGACGCCGGCTGAGTGCCGCCGCCGTCCGCGAGGCGGCCGAGATCGCGGACGGCGAGATCTCCCCGATCGACGACATCCGCGGCTCGGCGTTGTACAAGCGCCTGCTCTGCCGGCGGATCCTCTACGCGCACTTCCTCGAGTGCTTTCCCGAGGCGATGGGAGGGGACCTGCCGTGAGCTCCGAGGAGGTCCGGCTCCACGTGCGCGGCGCGTCGCGCTTCCTCGACGATCAGCCGCTGCCCGCGGGAACGCTCCACGCCGCCGTGGTCGCCTCCGCTCACGCGCACGGGCGTCTGCTCGGGATCGACGCCGCCGCGGCCTCGTCGCTGCCCGGCGTGCGGGCGATCCTGACCGCGGCCGACGTGCCGGGGGAGAACCAGATCGGCACCCTCGTCCCCGACGAGCCTCTGCTGGCCGAGGGGATCATCCACTTCGTCGGTCAGCCCGCGGCGTTGGTCGTGGCCGACACGCCGGCGGAGGCGCGGCGCGCCGCCCGCGCGGTGCGCGTGACGGTCGAGCCGCTCCCCGCCGTGCTCGATGCGCGCCAGGCCGGCGCGCTAGGCGCGCTGATCGCCCCTCCGCGCACCTTCGCCTTGGGCGACGTCGACGCCGCCTGGCCGCGCTGCGCGCGCATCGCCGCGGGACGCGCCGAGACGGGGGGGCAGGAGCACCTCTACCTCGAGACGCAGTCCGCCTGGGCCGCGCCGACCGAGGAGGGCGGTGTGCGGGTCGCCTCGGCGACGCAGGCGCCGACGGGCGTGCAGCGCGGCGTCGCGCGCGTCCTGGGGCTCGCCATGCATCGCGTCGAGGTCGACGTCCGCCGTCTCGGCGGGGCCTTCGGCGGCAAGGAGGACCAGGCGACGCACTGGGCCGCGCTGGCGGCGCTGGGGGCGCGGCACCTGGGGCGGCCGGTCAAGCTGGTCCTCTCGCGCCGCGAGGACATGCGCTGGACCGGCAAGCGGCATCCCTACGCCTCCGACTTTCGCATCGGGATCGACGCCGAGGGACGCATCCTCGCCTACGAGGTCACCTACTACCAGAACGCCGGGGCGGCGGCCGACCTCTCGATGGCGATCCTCGAGCGCACGCTCTTTCACGCCACGGGCAGCTACTTCGTTCCCCACGTGCGCGCGCGAGCCTACAGCTGCCGCACGAACCTGCCGCCCAACACCGCCTGCCGCGGCTTCGGCGCTCCGCAGGCGGCCTTCGTCATCGAGGCGGCGATCCGCGCCATCGCCGAGGCGGTGGGACGACCGGCCGAGGAGATCCAACGGCTCAACCTGCTGCGCGAGGGTGACGAGTTCCCCTACGGGATGCGCGCGCGCGGCGCGCGGGCAGAGCGCTGCTGGGACGAGGCCTGCGTGCTCTTCCGCGTCGAGGAGCGCCGCCGCGCGATCGCCGCCGCGAACGCGGCCGCTGATCCGGCCGCCCCTGCGATGGCCGCGGCGAACGCGGCCGCTGATCCTGGCGCCCCTGCGATCGCAGGGGCGAACGGCGCCGGGCCCGCGCTCGCCGCGCCTCTCGCCGCCACGCCCGCGCCCCGCTACCGCCGCGGCCTGGCGCTGATGCCGATCTGCCCCGGGATCTCCTTCACCAACACCTCGATGAACCAGGCCTCGGCGCTGGTCCACGTCTACTCCGACGGCAGCGTGGGGGTGAGCACCGGCGCGGTCGAAATGGGCCAGGGCGTGCACGCCAAGCTGCGGCAGGTGGCGGCGCGCACGCTCGGCGTAGGCGTCGAGCGCGTGAAGGTGGAGAGCACGAACACGATGCGCAACGCCAACACCTCGCCGACGGCGGCCAGCACCGGCGCCGACCTCAACGGGCAGGCGACGCGGCTCGCCTGCCTCGAGATCGCCGGGCGACTGCGCGGCGCGGCCGCAGCGCGCGCCGGCTGCTCGTCCGACGATGTCGGCTTCGACGGCGGGCGGGTGCTCGTCAGCGGCCGGCCGATCGACCTGGACTGGGAGACGCTCGTCCGCGAGGCCCATCGCGCGCGCGTCAACCTCTCGGCCCACGCGCACTACGCCACGCCGGGGATCGGCTTCGACCGCTCGCGCGAGAAGGGCGAGCCCTTCGCCTACCATGTCTACGGCGCGGCGGTGGTCGAAGCGACCGTCGATGCGCTGCTCGGCACCTACACGATCGACGCCGTGCGCGCGGTCCACGACGGTGGCCGCCTCCTCGATCCGCTGGCCGATCTCGGGCAGGCCGAGGGGGGGATCGTCCAGGGACTCGGCTGGATGACGATCGAGGATGTGCGCCACGACGCCGCAGGCGCGCTCGAGACCGACACGCTGACGACCTACAAGGTCCCCGATCTCGACTTCGCGCCGCGCGAGATCGAGGTCCGCTTCCTCGAGGACGCGGACCACCCGGGCGGGCTCTTCGCCTCGAAGGCGATCGGCGAGCCGCCGCTGCTCTACGGCATCGGCGGCTTCTTCGCGCTGCGGGAGGCGCTGCGCGCCGCCCGCCCGGGCGGGGTGCCGCCCTTCACCGCGCCGCTGACGCCGGAGCGCGCGTTGCTGTGGCTCGCCGGGCAGGACGAGGCGGGGGCGTGATCAGCGGGCGTGAGGCGGCCGCGGGCTCCGCGCCGCAGCGGGGGGGGACGGGCGTGATCCGCGGACTGGAGCCGCGCGAGATGCTGCGCGGGGCGCTCATCTACTCGCTGGGCGACACGGCGGGGATGCTCATCCGGGGCGAGTTCGTGCTCACCCGCGCCCTCGCCCTCGCCCTGATCGGCGGCACGCTCTACGCCCGGGAGGTGCCGGCCTGGTTCCGCTGGATCGATCGGCGCTTCCCGCGCGAGTCCGCCGCCGACGGGCGGGGCGCCGGGAGGGCAGGCGACGCCTCGGGCGACGCCTCGGGCGCCGCATCCGGCGCCGGCGTGCTCGCGCGCTGGCGACGCGCGCTGGCGGCGCTGCTCTACTTCAATCCGCTCTGGATCGCGCGGCATCTGCTGTTCCTGAAGCTCGGCGCGGGGGGGTGGAGCGAGATCACTCCCGCCCTGCTGCTCGTCGGCGCGCGCTCCTTCGCGGTCAACCTGCCGCTGACGGCGCTCGGCAACTACGTCATCCAGAACCGGCTGCCGGCGCGCCAGCGCTTCGCGGCCAGCGCCATCTTCTCGTCGCTGATGGCCGTCTCCTACGCGCTCTGCGAGGTCCTGCTGCGGTAGACTCCGCCGCGGACGGCGCGCGGCGCCCGCCGAGATCGTGCGCCGGCGGCGGGAGCGAGGATCAGGATCATGATTGGAAGCGAAGTCTGGCGGTGCCTCCACGACGCGCTCACCCGCGGCGAGCCGGCGATGCTGCTCATCGTCACGGAGGCGAGCGGCTCGACCGCGGGGGCGCCCGGGTTCAAGATGGCCGTGACCGCGACAGGCCGCCTGGCCGGCACGATCGGCGGCGGCGGGGTCGAGGCCGAGCTGGTCGATCTGGCGCGCCGGCGTCTCGCCGGCCCGGAGCCGCGCGCCTCCTTCGAGCGCCGCGTGCACCGCAGCGACAGCGAGCACGCCTCGGGGCAGCTCTGCGGCGGCGAGCAGACCGTCTGGCTGCGGCCTTGCGGAAGGGCCGATCGTCCCGCGCTCGAGGCGCTGCTGCGCATGGCGGAGAGCGGGGAACCGGGGACCCTCGCCATCGGAGAGGATGCGCTGCGCGTGACGCCGGGCGCGGACGCGCGCGGGATCGCAGCGTCCGATCCCGGGACCGCGATTGCCGCCGAGACGGTGCCCGGCAGCGCGGTCGACCCTGGCGGCGACGCCGCGGCGGGCGCCGCCTACCGCGAGGTCTTCGGCCCGGCGGGACGCGTCTACCTCTGCGGAGGGGGGCACGTGAGCCTCGCGCTCTCGCGCGTGCTCGCCGCGCTCGACTTCCACATCACCGTCCTCGACGACCGACCCGAGGTCGCGACGCTGGCCGCCAACGAGTGGGCGCGCGCGAAGGTGATCGTCCCCTTCGGCGAGGCGGGTTCACGGATCCCCGACGGCCCGGATGTGTATGCGATCATCTGCACACCCTCGCACCGGGCCGACGAGGAGGTCCTGCGGCAACTCGCCGGGCGGCCGCTGCGCTACCTGGGCATGCTCGGCAGCCGCCGGAAGGTGGCCGAGATCCTCGCCCGGCTGCGCCGCGACGGGTACACCGATAAGGCGCTCGGGCGGCTGCGCGCGCCGATCGGCGTCCAGATCGGCAGCCGCACGCCGGCCGAGATCGCCGTCAGCATCGCGGCCGAGATGATCGCCGTGCGGCGCGAGCCGATCGTGCCGAGCAGCTCATGGGCAAGCTGAAAACGCCGATCACGATCGCCGGCGTGGCGACGGCGCTGTCTCCGGCGGTGGGCCTGATCGGGCCGCTGGCGGCCCTGTCGTCAAGCTGGTTCGCCCTGCTGGCGGGAACGCTCGGGCCGTAGCGCCGTCCGGGGACTCCGCCGGCGCGCCTCCCGGGCCGGCGTTCGCGGCGGGGATCTCGACGACGAAGGTCGCCCCTCCCTCGGGCTCGTTGCGCTCGAGGTAGATCCGGCCGCCGAACTCCTCCAGCGTCTGGCGCGCCAGGAAGAGCCCCATGCCGCCGCCCCGGTCGCGCGTCGTCACGCCGCGCTCGAAGAGCGGCGGAACGAGAGAAGGGTCGATCCCCGGCCCGGTGTCGGCGACGCGGATGGCGACCATCCGTCCCTGGCGCTCCACGCTCACCGTCATCCTGCGCACCGGGCGGCCCGCCATCGCCCGGACGGCGTTGGTGAAGAGGTCGTCCAGGACCTCGAACACCAGCCGCTGCGGGTCGATCCGCGCCGCGAATCCGCCCCAGGCCCCCTTCGTGATCAGCTCGTGGTCGAGCACGCCGTGCTCAACGAAGAGCGGCTGCTTGATGAACATCAGCATGCCCAACGCGTTCATCACCTCGCAGCGGAATGCGCCTCGCAGTCGCGTGCGCGCGTCGGCCATCCGCAGGTCGAGGTCGTGGATCGCCCGCCCGAGCCCGGTGACCCACGCGGCCGCGGGCGATTCGCCTCGTTCCAGACGGCCGACCAGCGCGGCGCAGTCGCCGGCGATGCGCTCGAAGCCGGCGATGATCGGCTCCGCGGCGATGCCCTGGCGGATCATCGCCTTGCGGGCGCCGAGGATCGAACGCACGAGCGGAGCGTGCAGCAGGCGCAACTCCGCGCAGCTCTCGAGCGCCTGAGTGCGCCACTCGGGCTCGGCGAGCAGCGCTTCGGTGGCGCCCTGGAGCAGCGTTGCCGCGCGCGCCAGGGCGGCCCCCGGCTCCCCATGCCCGAACGCGGTCAGCTGCGTCAGGGCGGCGCGAATCGTCGCGCTCGCCTCCGCATCGGGGTCGGGGCTGGGGGCGGGCGCGACCGAGGCCGGGGCAACCGGAGGCTGGGCCTGTGCCGGGGTCGGCGCCGACGCCGAAGGGGGAACGACATGGCCGGTGACACGGCGCCGGCTGCGGCGGATGAGGGGAAGAGCGCAAACGGCGGCGCCGCCGAGAAGGGCACCCACCGTGAGGCCCGCCAGGGGCGGCCAGGCGCCCATTCCGAGCAGGCCGCCCCCGGCGGCGGCCGGGCTCGCGACGGCCGGAGTCTGCGCCGCCAGTAAGACGCCCGGACGCCGCGCATCGCAGGCAACGCCCGAGGCGAGCCCCAGCACGAACACCCAGGCGCAGGAAGCCCGGGGAAACCTTCGGCGCAGCCCCTTGTGCGACACCCTGCCTTCGCCTCGCCTGCCAGCGCGACTCCCCAGGAGATCGCGACCCCAGCACCCAACCCTGGCGGCCCTGCCCTGATCCATCGCGGGAACGGTCGGATTCTTCGCTACGATTCCGGCGGTTCGGCCGCAGCCGGAGGCGTTCGACGTAGATTGTCAACCACAGGCTGGCGTCTTGTCAACCGAGCGTTTACGATCCGGCGGCGATCACGCCCGAATCGTGGGCGGAACGGTCGAAACATCGAGGTATTCAGCTTCTATTTATCTGTTCTGTAATCAGTTAACGCATAGAAGCAAAAATCTTGCCAATCAAGCCCACTTGGCACGGAGCGTGTCTAGTGGTCGGCAAGCGGTTCGCTTGGAGCCAGACGCGCGGACCACTGGGGCCGGGGAGAGGGGCAGGTGACTGTTGGGCGCCTCGCTGGGCACTTGCCACTCGTGCTTCTGGCAGATGACGACAAGTCATTTGCCCTAGGGCTCGCCCTTCTCCTCCGGCCCGACATTCTTCCCCTCGTAGCCTGCGGATCGGCCGAAGCGCTGGCCGTCTGTCTTCGCAACCCGCCCCGCGCAGCCGTGATCGACCTGGAGATGCCGGCCCACTTCGGGCTCCACGACGGCGTGGAGGGCGTCCACCTCGCGCGGGAGTTGAGACGCCGCCTCGGTCGCGATCTGCCGGTCCTGCTCCTCACCCGATCCGAGCCGTCCGAGATCGCACCCGAGCACCTGGCGCAGGTTCAGGCCGTCTTCCGCAAGCCGCTGCACGCGGGCGAGCTGGCCTCCAGGCTGGCCGCGCTGCTGAGCCCGTCCGGGCGGCTCGCCGGGTCGCCACGCTAATCCCCGACGCCTCCCCGGAGATCCAACGCCGCTCCGTCAAGATGCGCTCCGCTCCAGCCGATCCATGAGCCGGACCGGCCCATGCCCGCAGATGGCACCGGGTGGGAGCCCGGTCGCGACCCCGGGAGACGATCGTGGACGGTAGCCTCCTGCACCTGACCGCCCTGTCCTGGATGCCTGCCGGGATCGGGTGGATCGCGCTGTCGGCGATCGCGGTCGCATCGCTGCGCCCGGAGCGCACGCTGCCCTGGCGTTGGCTGGGCCTCTTCGCCGCCGCGCGGGCCCTCGCGGCCTGGACCAATCTGGCGGACTCCGCGCCAGGGGCGCAGGGGCTGGCGGCGATCCTCGGTCCGGCGGTCGGGCTGACGAGCGGGCTCGCGCTGCTCGAGTTCGCCCGCTCCGGTTGGGCGAGCCACGGCGGGGTGAAGCTGCCCCGACTCATCCTCCTCGCGCCGGCGGGGATCGCCGCGGCGGCCCTGGCGGCCGGATGGTCCTGGCCCATGGATCCCGGAGGCGCGTGGCTGCACGTCTGCGCATCGGCCTGCACGTCGGCGCTGTTCCTTCGGCTCGCGCTGCGCCACGCGGGTCCGGCGCGGACAGGACTGCGGGCGGCGGGCGCGCTCTTCGCGCTCTACGGGATCGGGCAGGGGTTGGCGGGGATCGCCCCGGCCGAGGGTGCCGCCCTCCTGCTGAACCAGGCCGCGGCGCTGCTCATCCCCGCGGCGATCCTGGCCTTCCTGCTCTGGGAGCCCGACGCCGCGAGCGGCCGCGGCCCCGCCCACGTGCGCACCGCGCTGCTCGTCGGCGCGGCGCTGCTCACGTCCCTCGTGCTCGGGCTCGGGACGACGCTGCCGGCGAGGCTCTCCGCCGGGGGATCCCCGGCCGGCGCCGCGATCGCCCGGTGGATCCCCTTCGCCGCGGGCCTGGTCGTCGGCTGCGTCTACTACGGCCTGCTGGCCGCCTGGTACTCGGCCCTGGCCTGGGCGAAGCGGATGCGCAGGCAGGATGCCGATCTGCTCGGACCCATCGTCGAGGCGACGCGCGACGGCCTGATCGTCGTCGACGAGGCGGGGGATGTCGTCTTCCGCAACTCCCGCTTCGCCCTGATGTGGAATGTGGGCGAGGGGCTGCTCGAGCAGCGCGACGCCGAGCGTCTCTGGGAAGGCCTGCTCGAGCAGCTCGCCGACGCGGAGGGCTTCCGCGCCCTGCTGCGCAAGGCGCAGGGCGCTCCGGGCGAGTACCGGGACATCGTCCGTTTCAAGGACGGGCATGTCCTGCAGGTCTACTCCTGTCCGATGCCCGCCGAGGCGGGCGCCCCCGGGCGCGCCTGGAGCTTCAAGGACATCACCGGCCTGACCGGGGCCGAGGTGGAGCGGCGCAACCAGCAGATCCGTCTGCAGAGGGAGGCCGATGCCCTGGCGCGGCTGACCCGGCGGCGCCTGTCGCAATCGGGGGATCTCGAGGCGGCGCTCCGCGAGATCACCAAGCTCGGCGCGGACACGCTGGCCGTCGAGTTCGCCAGCGCCTGGCTGTTCGACGCCGAGGGCGCCCGGATCTACTGCGCCGACGCCTACGAGCGCTCGGGAGATCGGCACGAGAGCGGCCGCATGCAGCCGGCGGAGGAAGTCCCGCGCTTCCTCGCCTCGCTCGAGGCCGAGGGGCGGGCGCTGGCCGTCGAGGAGCCGGCGGAGGATCCGCGGGTGGGCGATCTGTGGGAGCGTCAGCTCTCCCGGCAGTCCGTCGGCGCCCTGCTGGCAGCGCCGGTCAGGCTCGACGGCGAGACGATCGGCTACATCCTCTGCGCTCATCAGGGGGGATCACGCCGCTGGGCGGCGGACGAAGCCCACTTCGTAGCCTCGCTGGCCGATCACGCCGCCCAGGCGGTCGAACGCGACGAGCACCGCCTGACCGAGCAGGCCCTGCAGCGCATCCAGGAGCTGCAGCAGCTGATCATTGACACGGCGGCGGGGGCCGTGCTCGTCACCGACGCCAGGGGCCGCATCACCGCGGTCAACGAGGGGTTCCGGGCCGCCACCGGATTCGTCGCCGAGGAACTGGTCGGCCGGCCCTACGGCACGCTGCAGTCAGAGGAGTGCGGCGGGGACTGCCCTCTGCGCCGCACTCCGGGGGAGATGCAGCGCGTCTCCAGGCACTCCTGCCGGATTCTCGACCGCGAGGGCCGCCCGCACGCCGCGCTCCTCAACGCGGCTCCGGTGCTCGATCCCGCGGGCGCGCTGCTCGGCCTGATCCTCTCCTACACGGACGTCAGCGAGGCCGTGCATGCGCGCGGCCAGGTGGACGCGCTGCTGAACGAGCTGGAGTCGGGCCGGGAGGCGCTGGCGGCGTCGCGATCGCGCGCCGACGAACTGGCCGCTCGGGTCGACGAACTGGCCGGCGCCCGCGACGAACTGAACGCCCGGGTCGAGGAACTGGCCGCCGCCCGCGACGAGCTGAGCCGCGAGGCGGGCCGGCGCGGCGAGGGCGACCCGCAGGTCGAGCAGCGTCTGGCGCGGATCTCGCAGGAACTCGCCGAGGCGCGCGGGGCGCAGGTCGCGGCGCGGGAGGCGCTCGCGGCGGCGCGGCAGGAGACGGCTTCGCTGCAGGTGCGGCTCGACGAGGCGCGCCTCGAAACAGACGCGCTGCGCCGCGAACTCGATGAAGCGGGCCGGGACACGACATCGCTGCGCGACCGTCTCGGCGATGCCGGCCGGGAGACGGCCCTGTTGCGCGGCGAGCTCGATGAAGCCCGCCGGCGCGAGGATGGCGGCGACGAGGCCGGGGAGCGCCTGGCGGAGGCGCTGCACGAGCTCGCCGAGGCGCGACAGGGTCTGGCGGCGACGGGGGAGGAGCTGGCCTGCGTGCGCCGTGAGCTGGCGGAGGTGCGCCGGGAGCTGGAGGCGGCCCTCGGGTCCGGCGGCGCGAGCGCCGAGTCGCTGGCGTCCGAGGTCGACGCCCTGCGCCGCGGCCTGGATGAGGCGCAGTCCGCGCGTGACGCGCACGAGCGGCTGGCCGGGGAACTGGCCAGGGAGGCGGAGGTTCTGCGGGAGGCGGGCAGCCGGCAGGTCCAGGAACTCGAGCGCGGCCTGCAGGACGCCCGGGCGCGCCTGCGCGATGCGCGTGCGGACGCGAAAGCCGCTGCGGAGAAGGTCGCCCTCCTGCTCGACGGCCAGCGCCAGGCCGGGACCGAGCTGTCGGCGCTGCGCGCGGAGCTGGATCGCGCCCGCCGGGATGCGCAGAGTCAGTCCAGCGAGGCGGACGCCGTCGCGGAGCGGGACCAGGCCCTGCAGGCGGAGCTGGCGGCCCTCCGCGACCAGGTCTCGGCGGCGCGCGACGAACTCGCCGGAGCCCGCGAGGCGCTCGCCGAGGCGCGCGGCGAGGGCACGGCGGCCGCCGGGCAGCTCGCCCAGGCGGGGGCGGATCTCGAGAGAACTCGTGCGCAGGTCGCCGCCGCCGGCGAGGAGATGGACGCCTTGCGCCGTGACCTCGCCCGGGCGGGGGCCGTCCGGGACGAGCTGGTCGGGCGCAACGAAGCGCAGCAGGCGCGCCTGGCCGCGCTCGAGACGGAGCTGCGCGAGGCGCGAACGGCGATCGATCGGCTGACCCGCGCGGCCGTGGAGCAGGCGGATGCTTCGGCGAAGGCGCCGGCGCGCGCGGGGCCGTCGGCCGAGATGGCCCCCCTGCTCCGGGTGCTGCCCGGTCGCGGCCCGAACCGGGCGGCGGAGCGCGCCGAGTCCCAGGCGGGAGGCCTGGAGGCGGCCGCCCCCGCCGGGCGCAGGGCCTTCGACGCGCAGGCTCTGCTGGAGCGCGTCGGTGGCGACCGCCAGCTGGCCGCGGGGCGTGCCCGGGCGTTCCAGAAGGGCTCGACCTGGATGGTCGCCTGCCTGCGCCAGGCGCTGCAGCGCAAGGACCCTCGGGCCCTCGTCGGGGCGGCCCGCTCGTTGCGCAGCGCGCTCGGCGACGTGGCCGCCGAGGAGGCCCAGCGTCTGGCCGGCGAGCTGGAAGACATGGGGCGCCGCAAGGACCTCGGCGGTGCCCCGAAGATGATGAAGGCCCTCGAGTCCGAGTTGGAGCGCGTCCGCTGCGCCCTGGCCAGCTACTCCCGAGCGGCCTGAGCCGCAGCGGCGTTCATCAGCCCAGCTGGCGGTCCTCCGGCTCGCCCCCCTTCTCCCACCCGTCGATCGGCTCGCGTAGCCTCCTGCGCGCTCTCAGGTACTTCCCCAGCAGCAGGGCGGACACCGCCAGGATCGCCAGCGGCCAGGTCTTGTCGAGGAACTTCAGGTCCACGCCCAGCGTGATCTCCAGCGTCAGGA
>Ga0194127_10003478_pt1 | contig 20144 bp, 18 predicted proteins | sample TA2KigC100mmetaG_FD_148624 | JGI IMG/M metagenome (GOLD analysis project Ga0194127, IMG submission 148624) | Freshwater microbial communities from Lake Tanganyika, Tanzania - TA2015036 Kigoma Deep Cast 100m | ecosystem: Environmental > Aquatic > Freshwater > Lake | place: Tanzania: Lake...
TTTGCCCTATTCCAACGCGAACTCCTGCTCCCGTGGCCGCTGTGCCGCCCGCGGAGTCGACCCTTACTTCGCGTCCGCCTTCGGCTTCTCGCCCGGGCGCAAGTCGTGCTTCTCGACGCGCAGCCACCGCCCGCGGTCGAACACGAGGCTCTCGTACCACTCGTCCGGCTCCACGCGCGCGTGCACGAACCCCGTGCCGTTCCCGTCCCACGCGTCGCCGCCCCAGAAGCTCACCGCGTCGCACAGAAGGAAGTCGCCGGCCCACGCGAGCAGCGTCGCCGCCGGGATCACCGGCACGATCCACAGCCCCACGTCGAGCCACGGACTCTGCACGTACAACCGGCGATCCCAGTCGTCGACCGAACGCCGCAGCTGGTGCGGTCCGGCGAAGCACGAGCCCAGGGACGCGAGGGCGAGGAGCGGCAGCAGGCGGCAGTGGCGCATGGCGTGCGCAGTCTACCGCGCGCCGCGGCCGCCCCGTGCACCTCACTGCGGCAACAACTTCCGCCGCAGCAGCGCCGCGCGCAGCCGGTCGAGCAGAAGCCCGTGCCCCTTCTCGTTCGGGTGCGAGTCGAGCGGCGAGTTCACGATGCCGAGCGCGTGGTCCTCCGGCGAGAAACGCAGCTCCTCGTGGTCGATCCCGTTCGCGCGGCAGAAGTCCGCCAGCGGCTCGAGCCTCGGCAGCGTGTGGTCGAACAGCACGAACGGCACCTTCGCCTGCCCGCAGAGGTCCCGGATGCGCAGCAGCGACTGCTGGCTGCGCGGCCAGCCGCGCGGCCCCTTGCCCCAGGTCTCCGGCCGGTAGGGCACGTTCGGCGGCAGCGCGCGCTGCACGCGCGCCGCGAGGTCCGAACGCAGCCCCAGCAGCTTGCTGGTCGCGGGCAGCAGCGGCGCGATCGCCGCCGCCGTCGCCGTCCAGAAGTCGTCCGGGATCGCCACGACCTCCTCCGGATGCGGCGGCTTGCCCGTCATCAGTTCCTCGACGATGTCGCGCGTCGGCTCGATGTCGTTGACGACGTAGACGAGCAACACGAGGTCGGGTTGCAGGGGCAGCGCCTCGCGCAGCGTCGCCTCCTCCTGGTTCGTGTCGTACATCGGGTGGGCGGTGTTCACGACCTCGAGGCGCTGCGCCGGGCGCGGGCCGTTCCACTCCGCCTCGAGCCGCCGCGCGAACGTCACCTGCTCGTCGACGCCCCAGCCGAACGCCACGCTGTCGCCGAGCAGCACGATGCGGAAGGTGCCCGCGGGCTTCGTCGTCGCCACCTCCGGGCCGCGGAAGCCGAGCTGGTTCGTGCGCAGGCGGAAGCTGCCGACGTCGAGGTCGAGGCCCGGGCGGTGCCGGTAGAGCCGGCCGTCGAGGTCGACGGCCGCGGGCGGCTTGCTCTCCCATTCGAAGTGCATCGCGTGCGCGCGGTAGACCGCGTAGTCCACGTCGTAGTTGAGGCCGATCGGGTCGAAGACGCGCAGGAAGACCTCGACCAGCGCGATGGCCACCGCGAGGCCGAGCAACGCGGCGACGAGGCCGAGCAGCAGGCGGCGGCGGCGGGGGCGGCGGGGGGGCGCGGCGGTCACGGCGGGGAGCGTAGCGTGCGGCACCGCCCCGCGCCCTTGCTCCGGGCCTGCGCTGCCTGCCGGGTGTCGACCCGCGGCCCTCGTCAGATTCCGTCGGGCCTGCTGTCGAGCTGCTCCCGTACTTCGGCCGGCAGGCGGGCGAGAACCGCCTCGTGGACCTCGCGCGCCAGCGACAAGGCCCGCTCTGCCTCGGCTCGCGTCGGTTCCACCGGCTCGCCCGGATAGCGGTATCGCCACGCGTACTGCGTGAGAACCGCGGCGCGCTGCGCCAACTCGAGCAGTGTCGGGTCCAACAGCGCGCATTGGCGCCCCACCTCGGCGAGGTCGTGCGTCTTGCGGAACGGCTCGTCGCGCCAGACGAGGTAACCCTTCAGGGTCTTCTCGGCCGCTTGCTGCGCGTGGAACACGGCGTCGCGGCAGAAGGGCGGGGTCGCGAGCAACTCGTGGGCGCCGGCGCGCAGGTCCGTGCCGGCCAAGCTCAGCCAGGCTCTCGTGTCCGCGACACGCACCGGATCATGCGGCATGCACGAGCCTTCCTTCGCGCAGCACGGTTCCGGGCAGCGAGGCCTTCAGATGCGTGCGCGCGTGGAACCATCCGCTGGTGCACACGACGGCGTCGACGGCTGCACCGACGCCCCACAGCACCCGATAGGCGAGGCCGGCGTCGCGCTGTTCCGGCGTCGCGTCGTCCGGAACGACGACCAGGAGGTCGTAGTCGCTGTCCGGGCCAGCCTCGCCACGGGCCTGGGAGCCGAACAAGTAGACCCGCTCGGGTCGGTAGGCCTCGACGAGCCGCCGCACGATCTCCCCCAGCACCGGGTTGCTTGCGAGGGGGTCGTGGTTCATGGCGCGGAGTCGCGAGGACTGGATGGCGGAGCAGGGCAGGATAGGCGATCCTGTCGCGCCGCGCGTCGGCGCGTGGGGAGTCTCTCGCCGGCCGGCGGGCGCGAGCAAGGGCCCCGCGCTACCGTTCCCCGCGACTCGACCCGGGCGCGCGCGGCTCCGCGGTCACTGCCCGCCCCAGAGGATGCTGACGATGTTCCACCGTGGGTTGCCCTTCCCGATCTTCCTGCCTGCTGTCTTGCTGCTGGCTGGCCTGGTCCGGGCCCAGGTTCCCGATCCCAAGGCCTGCCCGCCGTCGCGCGTCGCTCTGGCCGAAGGTCTTCGCTACTCGGACAACCTGACCGTCGCCGCGCCGGCGAACTTCCTGCACGACCATCCGGCGCAGCTCGCGAGCGGACTCGTCCACGCCGTGATCGAGAACCCCGCGGGCACGGTCGAGAAGTGGGAGGTCGAGCGCGCGGACGGCGTGATGCGCTGGGACATCGAGGACGGCAAGCCGCGGCACGTGCAGTACCTGGGATACCCGTGCAACTACGGCATGGTGCCGCGCACCAGTCTCGGCAAGGAACTCGGCGGCGACGGCGACCCGCTCGACGTGCTGGTGCTCGGCGCGGCGCTGCCGCGCGGCAGCGTCGTGGCCGTCAAGGTCATCGGGTCGATCCAGTTCGTCGACGCCGGGGAGAAGGACGACAAGCTGATCGCCGTGCCCACCGACTCGCCGTTCGCGCAGCTCGACTCCGTGGCGCAGCTCGACGCGAGGTTCCCCGGGGTCACGAGCATCCTGCGCGCGTGGTTCGAGAACTACAAGGGGCCGGGCCTGCTGCGATGCCGGGGGTTCGGGGAGCGGGCCGACGCCGCGACGCTGCTGCGTTCGGCGTGCGAGTCCTACGCCAAGGCCGCGGTCCCCGGCGGCGCCGGCAGGTAGCCGTCGAGCCTGGCCATCGCTGCTGCGCGGGCGGGTGGCGGCCCGTCGCGCCGGGCGCCGGGCAGCGCGGCGGATCCCCGGCATGCGCCCCGGGCACCGGCGGCCCCTTGATCCTGCGGGCGCGCCGCCGAGACTGGCATCCCCCCATGATCCAGCAACCGTTCGAGAAGATCGTCGAGTCCCTGGCCGCCAAGACGCCGACCCCCGGCGGGGGCGCCGCGGCCGCGCTGGCCGGCAGCATGGGCGCTGCGCTGTTCCTGATGGTCGTCCGCTTCTCGCGCGGCAAGAAGGCCAACGTCGCGCGCGAGGAGGACCTCGCGCGGGCCGAAACCCAGCTCGACGGCCACGTGAAGCGCCTGCTGCCGATGGCCGAGCGCGACTGCCGGTCGTTCGACCTCGTGTCGGCCGCCTACGGCATGCCGAAGGACGACGACGCGCAGAAGGCGCTGCGCGAGCGCGCGATCCAGGAGGCGATGGTCGGCGCGATGGTCGTGCCCGAGGAGGTGCTCTGCATGGTGCGCGACGTCTTCGCCGGCATGGAGGGCGTCGTGTCCTGCATCGGCAAGGCGATCGTCAGCGACCTCGCATCCGGCGCGGCCCTGCTGCTCGCGGCCGCCGAGGGTGCGTTCCTGAACGTGCGCATCAACGCCACCTACCTGACCAACCGCGAACTGGCCGACAAGACCATGGAACGCGCCAGGGTCGTGCTGGCCGAGATCCGGCGGCAACAGGCCGCCATCGCCGGGGCCGTCGACGGGATGCTCGCATGACGAGGCCGCGCAATCCGCTGCTGCTGATCGTGCTCGACGGCTTCGGCGAGGCGGCGGCCGGGCCCGGCAACGCGATCAGCCTCGCGACGCCGCGGTTCTGGTACGACCTGCGCCAGCAGTGGCCGTCGACGCTGCTCGAGGCGAGCGGCGAGGATGTCGGCCTGCCGTGCGGCCTGATGGGCAACTCCGAGGTCGGCCACCTGAACATCGGCGCGGGCCGCGTCGTCTACCAGGAGATCACGCGCATCGACCGCGAGATCCGCGAGGGCCGCTTCCAGCAGAACCCGGCGCTGGTCTCCGCGCTCGACCACGCGCGCCGGACCGGCGGCACGCTGCACCTGTTCGGCCTGACCAGCGACGGCGGCGTGCACAGCAGCGACCGGCACGTGCAGGCGCTGCTCGGCATGGCCAGGGCCGCGGGCCTGGTCGGCGACCGCGTGGTGCTGCACGCGTTCCTCGACGGCCGCGACACGCCGCCGCGCAGCGCGCCGGCGCACCTCGAACGCATCGAGACCTGGATGCGCGAACTCGGCACCGGCCGCATCGGCACGGTGGTGGGCCGCTACTGGGCGATGGACCGCGACAAGCGCTGGGAGCGCGTGCAGCAGGCCTACGACGCCCTGGTGCTCGGCGCGGGCCACGTGGCCGAGTCGGCGCAGGCGGCGGTCGCGGCGGCCTACGCGCGCGACGAGAACGACGAGTTCGTGCAGGCGACCGTGGTCGGCTCGCGCGACCGCGGCCGCGTGCGCACCGGCGACGCGGTGATCTTCTTCAACTACCGCACGGACCGCGCGCGCCAGCTCAGCGACGCGTTCCTGACCCGCGACTTCGCGGGCTTCCCGCGCGCGTCGGTGCCCGTCGTGCACTACGTGACGATGACGCGCTACCGGGACGACTTCACGTGCCCGATCGCCTTCGCGCCGCAGAACCTCGACGGCATCTTCCCGCAGGTCGTCAGCCAGCACGGGCTGCGGCAGCTGCGCATCGCCGAGACCGAGAAGTACGCGCACGTGACGTTCTTCTTCAGCGGCGGCGACGAGAAGGAACTGCCCGGCGAACGGCGCGTGCTGATCCCGAGCCCGAAGGTCGCCACCTACGACCTGCAGCCGGAGATGAGCGCGCCGGGCGTGACCGAGGCGCTGCTGGCGGAACTGTCGGGCGCGCTGCGGCCCGACGTCACGGTGCTCAACTTCGCCAACGCCGACATGGTCGGCCACAGCGGCATCATCCCGGCCGCGGTCAAGGCCGTGCAGACGATCGACCAGTGCCTGTCCCGCGTGGTGCCCGCCTGCCTGCGGCTCGGGGGCACCGTCGCGATCACGGCCGACCACGGCAACGTCGAGACGATGGTCGACCCGGCGACCGGACAGCCGCACACGGCGCACACGACGAACCCGGTGCCGTTCCTGGTCTGCGGCGAGGCCGCGCGCGGGCGGCGGCTCGCGGGCGGCGGCCGGCTGTGCGACATCGTCACGACGCTGCTGCCGATCCTGGGCCTGCCGCCGGGCCAGGGCATGGAAGGCAGGGACCTGTTCGCATGAACCCGATGGCCGTCCTGTCGTGTTGTGCCCTGGGGCTCGCCGGCCAGCAGCCGCCGTCGATCGAGGACAAGGTCGCGGCGGCGCTGCGCGAGGTCGATCCGGCGCGCATCGAGGCGACCGTGCGCACGCTCGCGGGCTTCGGCACGCGGCACGTGCTGTCGCGCACCGACAGCGAGACCGAGGGCATCGGCGCGGCGCGGCGGTGGCTCGAGGCGCAGTTCGCCGCCTGCGTGCCGGCGAGCGGCGGCCGTCTCGAGGTGGCGCAACAGCGCGCCGAGATGCCGTGCGGGCGGCCCGGCCTGCCGAAGACCCTGCCGATCGTGAACGTGCTCGCGACGCTGCGCGGCACGAGCGATCCCGACCGCGTCTACGTGATCGGCGGCCACTACGACTCGCGCAACGATCGGGCGGCGGACGGCGCGGGTCCGGCCCCCGGCGCCAACGACGACGCATCGGGCACCGCGGTGGCGCTCGAGGCCTGCCGCGCGCTGTGCCGGCAGCAGTTCCCGGCCACGCTCGTGTTCGCCGCGTTCGACGCCGAGGAGCACGGCCTGCTCGGCTCGCAGGCCCACGCGCAGGCGCTGCGCGCCGCGGGCGCCAGGGTCGACGGCATGATCGCGTGCGACATGGTCGGCAATGCGCTCGGCATGGACGGCGGCCGCTACGACGGCCAGGTGCGCTGCTTCAGCTACGCGGGCAGCGGCAACGACGGCCCCGGGCGCAGCCTCGCGCGCGCGCTGACCTTCGCGGCGGGCCGGCACGTGCCCGCGTTCGGCGTCAAGCTCGTGTTTCGCGGCGACCGGTTCGGCCGCGGCGGCGACCACCGGCCGTTCTCCGACGCGGGGTGGCCCGCGGTGCGCTGCACCGAGCTGCGCGAGGACTTCTCGCGGCAGCACCAGGGCGAGCTGGTGCGCGACGGCAGACCCTACGGCGACGTGCCCGACTACGTCGACTTCGCCTACGCCGCGAACGTGACGCGCGTCGCCGTCGCGACGCTCGCCGAACTCGCGTCCGCGCCGCCGCCGCCGCTCGTGGTCTCGGCGCAGTTGCGGCGCGACCGCTACGACACCGAGATCGTGTTCGAGCTGCCGGATGCCGGCGCGGGCTGCGAGTTCGTGTGGCGCGAGACCACCGCGCCCGACTGGACTGCCGTCGTCGCCGCGACCACGGCGCGGGTCGAAGAGCTGCGGCCCGGCCGCCGCAAGGCGATCCTCGCGAACGTCTGCCTCGACGACGTGGTCGTCGGTGTGCGCGCGGTCGGCGCGGACGGCAGCCGGAGCCGCGTCGCGACGCCGCCCGAACCCGGGTCCGAACCGGCGCGCGCGGCGGACGCACCGCGGGAGGGACGATGAGAGCCTGGATCCCGTGCTGCGTGCTGCTCGGCGCGGCCGCTTGCAGTGGCGGCACCGGCAGCGACGTCGGGCCGCGATTGCCGCGCCTGCCCGACGCGAGCTGCAAGGTCAGCGTCTTCGACGACCAGGGGCGCGGCGTCGTCGGCGCCTCGGTGGGCATCGTCGGCACCTCGGTGCGGGCGCTGACCGGCCGCAACGGCCGCGCCGACCTGCTGGCCGACCCGCGCGGCAGCCTCCTGCTGCAGATCGACGGCGCGGCCGCGGCGGCGAGTGCCGGCGACGCGCTCGGCACGCTGCGCGTGCTGGTCAGCAGCCCCGGCGGCGACCTGCCGTGGCCGTTCCACCTGCCCGACGTCCAGGCGAGCACGGGCGGTCCGATTCCCGTGGGCCTGCAGGCGGGCAACACGGTGATCGACGACGGCGCGACGAGCGGTGCGCGCGTCACGATCTGGAACGGCTCGAGCCTGGGTCTGCCCGACGGCGCGCCCACCGTCACCGTGCGCACCGGTTCCCTGCGCTGCGAACACCTGCCGGGCACCCTGCCGACGAGCGGGACGCAGGCGGTCCTGTTCGGCCGCGGCATCTACCTCGATCCGCCGGCGTTCACGTGCGCGCCGGGCCTGACGCTCGACGTCGCCGACGACCTGGACCTCGGCAGCCGCACCGCGCTGCTCTACCACCTCGACCGCGACCTCGGCGTCTGGGGCTACGTCGACACCGGCATCCCCAGCACCGGCGGCCGGCTGGTCTCCACCGGCGCGATCGTGCACGGCGGCCTCTACGCCTTCGGCGTGGTGGTCGATGCCGGCGCCGTGCGGGGCCGCGTCGTCGACGCGAGCACGCCGCCGCTGCCGCTGCCGGACGTCGCGGTGCTCGTCGACGGCCGCCCGACGCGAACGGCGGGCGACGGGACCTTCCTGGTCGAACGCGTCCCGGCGACGCTGGCGAGCGGTCTCGGGCGCACGGTCGCCGTCGAGGCCTTCGCCGGTGGCTCGTGGCTGCCCGCGCGCACGGCGACGACGGCGGCGATGTCCCCGTTCGCGACGATCGACGTGGGCACCCTGGTCCTCGACACGCTGCCGGCCGGCAACCTGCGCGTGCTGGCGGTCACGCGCGGTCGCGCCGAACCGATGCGCCGCTGCGCGGTCAGCAGCCTGCTCGGTTCCGTCGCGCTGGTCACGGCGACCGACCGCGAGGCAGTGGCGCTGTTCGAGGACCTGCCGTCGCGCTGGTTCGGCTTCCAGGACGGCCGGCCGCTCGACCGTGTGAACACCTACTACGCGCAGGCCGTCGGTTACGCCGAACCGGGCCGGCGCTGGACCGACGCGGGCCAGTTCTTCGACGAACGCGGCTGGTTCATCGGTTCGCGCCGCACGCGCGCGGTGCTGACCGACGCGCGCGGCGGCGGCCCCCTGCTCGGCGCCGCGCTCGTGCGCGGCAGCGCCGACGGCCAGGGCTTCGTCGGCGCGACCCGCGAGGCGGGCACGATCTTCGTCGACCGGCCGATGGACGGGCGCGCGACGGCGACGTTCGAGAGCCAGCGCGACGGGCGCACGGTCGTGCACGCGTTCACGATCGACACGCCGAACGGCGAACACATCGAGCTGCCGCTGCGGCAGGTGCTGCGCACGGCACTCGGCGCCTACGATCGCCACGGCATCGTGCAGGGCACGCTGGTCGGCGCCGATCCGGGCCGCGAACACCGGCTGCGCGCAACGCGGCGGCTCGAGCTGCAGGAGTGGTGGGAGGACGTCGTCGAGGGCAAGCCGCTCGTGTCGTCGCTGCCGGTCGACGTCGATCCGGCGACGACGCACGGCGCGTTCCGCGCCGGCATCGCGGCGGCGGGCGGGCACCTCGCGGTGGCCGAACTGACGGGGGGCAGTGGGGTGGCGACGCTGCTCCGCGTCGGCGTCGCGGCGGACCTCGAACCGGGCGAAGGCGCGGTGCTGGCGCGCGACGTCGAACTCGCGCACGCGGCGACGGCGCCGTTCCTGGTGCCGCAGGGGCTCGTGGGGCTCGATCCGGCGATCGGCGTGGCGGACCTGTCGTTCGCGCTGGCGCTCGAACAGCCGTCGGGGCGCGCGATCGACGTGGTGCGCGGCGTCGGCGGCAACCATCTGGCGGTCGGCACGGACCTGCGGCTCGACCTGCCGGAGCTGGCGGGAGAACTGGCGGGGCACCGCTGGTGCGCGGTGCTGCAGGGCAGTGCGGTGGCCGGCGGCGCGACGCTGGCGCAGCGCACGCTGGTGCGGCTGCCGGGTTCGGGCGCGGCGGCGGCAACGCCGATGTTGCCGGTGCCGGCGATCGTGGCGCCGGCGGCGGGCGCGTTCGTGGCGGCGAGCGGGTTCACGGTGGAGTACACGCTGCCGGCGGGCGCGCTCTACGCGACGATCGAACTGCGCAGCGAGGCGGGCGGGGAGCTGTACCTGTGGGACGTGGTGCTGCCGCCGTCGGCGACGTCGTTCGCGTTCAAGGTGCTGCCGCCGGAGGCGGTGACGCCGCTGGTCGCGGGCCGCAGTTACACGTTGACGGTGTCGGCGTGCCGGACGCTCGCGGGGCCGATGGTGGGCAAGACGCAGGTCGAGGCCTACCGCGAGCTGACGTCGTTCCTGCAGTCGCTGGGGGCGCTCGAGCGCGGGGTCGACGCGGTGTCGTCGCGCACGATCACGGTGACGGCGAACTGAGGGGCGGCCGCCGCTCCCGCCCCTCACCCCCGCTTGCGCTCCTTGCGCTTGCCGAACAGCAGCTGCTGCTCGAGGTGCTTGCGCTGCGCGGCGTAGAAGTGCTCGAGGAACTTCTCGTCCGCGAACTCGCCCTGCGCCTCGTCCCAGCCGATCTTCGCGCGGATGCGCTGCGCGACCGCGGCCACCGCCTCCTTGCCTCCCGGCTGGCGGGCCTTCCGCAGCACGTCCTCGAGCACCTGCAGTTCGTAGATGCCGTAGATCCCGAGCTGGGCCGGCTTGAACACCGGAGCGCCGGCCTCGCGCTGCTGCGCGCCGGTCGCCGCGCGCCGCACCAGATCCCCGAGCAGGAGCGCGCGCGGCACGCGCACCACGCGCGTGCCGGCGACGAGGTCGCCGAGCCGCGCGCGGCTCCTGTTCCACAGCGGCATCGTCGCGACGACGACGATCCAGCCCGCCGCCGCGAGCCGCACGAAGCCCGGATGCCCCGGCCAGAAGTCCTCGGCGCTCGCCAGGAACAGCAGCGGCACGAACACCTCGATCTCGCGCGTGAAGTTGCGCGTCAGCACCGCCTCGAACGACAGCGGCCCGCCGTCGGCGCGCACCACGCGAAGCCCGAGCCGGCGTTTGCCCGGCGTCGCCGCGCCGGGCCGCGCCTCGAACAGCACGAACCAGAACACGCGCACGAACAACGACGCCGACATCGCGATCGCCGCGAGCCACAGGCTCTCGGTGAGCACCGCCACGACGGCGAGGGCCACGAACAGCAGCACCAGCAGCAGCAGGTCGATCAGGAATGCCGCGACGCGGTCGGCGGCGCTGCCGAGCTCCAGGTCGACGGGCACGCCCTCGGTCGTCAGCAGGCGCAGTTGCCGCGGCGCGGTCACGGCTCGCGCCTCCCGCAGTAGCCCAGGTAGACGAGCCACAGCAGCGCCGACAGCAGGACCAGCGCGTAGCGCACCGGCACGACCTGCACCGTCTGCCGGAACACCCCTTCGATGTTGCCGGCCAGGAACAGCATCACCATGGCCCCGAACAGCAGCGGGCCGGCGCGTTTGCCGTGCTCGGCCATCGCGCGCAGGCGGCCGTGCGGCCCCGCGAACACGAGCCCCTGCGCGACGTGCAGCCCCGCGGCGGTGCCGAGCAGCACGGCGAGCAGTTCGGTGACGCCGTGCGGCAGCACCCAGCTCCACCACTCGACCGCGAGCCCGCGGTCGTGGAACAGCGCGCTCATCGCGCCGAGTTCGAGGCCGGTGACCAGCAGCAGCAGCAGACCCGGCACGCCGCCGAGGATCGCGAGGCCGAACGCGAGCAGCGTCACCTGCGAGTTGTGCGTCCACAGCCAGGCGGCGAAGAAGCCGAGCGCGCCGCCGTCGTACTGTTCCTCGAAGAACAGCGTCGCGCGCAGCTCCTCGGTCGACGCCGTCGGGTCGCGGCCCTGCGCGCGCGAGCCGTCGATGAAGTACCAGTAGAGCTCGAGGTCGCGCTGGCACAGCACGAAGGCGATCGCGAAGCCCAGCGCGAGCACGAGCGAAGCGAGCAGCAGCGGGGCGCGCACCGCCCGCGCCGCGCGCGGGAACACCGTGCGGCAGTAGCGGCCGATCGCCGCGGGCACGCGTTCGCGCGGCCCGCAGAGGCACAGGTGGGCGCGCGCCGCGAGCGATTCGAGGTGGTCGAGCAGGTTGCGGTCGAGCACCGCCGCGCGCGCGACGCTCAGCGAACTCAGCGTGGCGCGGTAGAGCGACGGCAGGCGGCCCAGGGCCTCGGGGCCGATCGCGCCGAAACCGCGCCGCTCGACCTCGCTGACCAGCTTGTCGAGTTCGCGCCAGATCGGCTCGCGCTCGCGGCGGAAGCGCGCGCTCCACGGGCCCTGGGCGGGGGCGGCGGTCACACGGCCTCCCGGCGCTTCAGCTCGAGGTAGCGGTTGACCAGCGCGGTGCCGACCTCGGCGGGCGCGGCGTCGACGACGTGGCCGCCGGCGCGGCGGATGCGCTCGAGCACGATTTCGCGGTCGCGCGCGAGGTCGCCGGCGACGACCGCGCGGTGCACGTCGCGCAGCGAGCGCGGTGCCAGCGACGTCGCGCCGGCGAGCAGCGGGTCGCGCAGCGCGACGAACAGCAGCAGGTGGCGCCGCGCCAGGTGCACGACGTTCGGCAGCATCAGTTCGGCCGTGATGCTGTCGGCGAAGTCGGTGAACAGCACGACCAGCGAGCGCCGCCGCGTCTCGGCCAGCAGCTGCGTCAGCGCCAGCGTGTAGTTCGTCTCGGCGGTCGAGTAGTCGAGCGCGGCGAACGCGGCCTGCAGGCGCGCCAGCGCGCCGAGCCCGGCCATCGGCTTCTCGTGGGCGCGCGGCTGGTCGTCGAAGGCGAACGCGCCGACCAGGTCGCCGGCCGACAGGCAGGTGAACGCGAGCCGCAGCGCGAGCCGGATCGCGTGGTCGAGGCGCGGCACGCCGTCGAGCGCCTCGCCCATGCGGGCGCCGGTGTCGACGGCCAGGATCACCTGGTGGTTGCGTTCGGCGCGGTACTGGCGGCACAGGAGTTCGCGGTGCCGCGCCGAGGCCTTCCAGTCGATCGCGCGGCGGTCGAAGCCGGCCACGTACTCGCGCAGCGAGTCGAACTCGGAGCCGTCGCCGAGGTAGTGCTCGATCCTGGCGCCGGTCCTCTGCTCGGGCCGCGCGCGCAGGCGCAGCGCCGCCTCGCGCAGCGGCCGGGTGTCGGGCAGCACGTCGATCCGGGCGCCGACGGTCTCGGCGTGCTCGTTCCACAGGAGGCCGAGCGGTCCGGTCCAGCGCAGCCAGACCGACGTCACGGTGGTCGGACCGCGGCGCGCGGGCTGCAGCGGGAACGCGACCCGCACCTCGCCGCCGCGCAGCGGCACGGTGGCCGGCTCGGGAGAGGGGGTCGTGCCGGTGAGGCCGGGCGCGATCTCGACCGCGCGCAGGCCGGCGGGGCCGGCGACACCGACGACGAGTTGGCCGCCGGCGCCGAGCGCCAGCGTGGCGGGCGCGCGCACGTCGACGCGCAGTTCGCGGCGGCGGGCGGCGAGCACCAGGTCGGCGCCGACCGCGGACAGCAGGGCCCCGACGTAGCCGACCCACAGCGGCCACAGCGACGGATCGCCGATGGCCGGCGCCGCGGCGAGCGGGGCGCCGAGGCCGAGCAGCAGCAGGGTCCGTCGCGTCGGGCGCAGCATGGCTCAGCGCGGGGCCGGGGTCTGTTCGACGATCTGCTCGACGATCGCCGCGGCGGACTGGCCCTCGATCTCGGCCGCGGGCGCCAGCACGAGGCGGTGCGCGAGCACGGGCACCGCGAGCGCCTTCACGTGGTCGGGCACGACGTAGAGCTGGCCCTCGAGGGCGGCCAGCGCGCGCGCCGCGGCGGCCAGCATGTTGATCGCGCGCGGCGAGGCGCCGCACGACAGCGACGGGTGCTCGCGCGTCGCGCGCACGAGGTCGACGACGTAGTCGGCGACGGCGTCGGCGAGCGCGACCTGCGCGACGACCTGGCGCGCGCCGGCCAGGAACTCGCGGCCGACCACGGGCGCGAGGCCGAAGTCGGCGGGCCTGGGCATGGCGACGGAGCGGCCGTGCACGGCGACCATCGCGCGCTCCTGGTCGCGCGCCGGGTAGCCGACCTTCAGCTTGAGCAGGAAGCGGTCGAGCTGCGCCTCCGGCAGCGGGTAGGTGCCCTCCTGCTCGATCGGGTTCTGCGTCGCGACGACGAGGAACGCCGGGCTCAGCGCGTGCGTCGTGCCGTCGAGCGTGACCGAGCGTTCCTGCATCGCCTCGAGCAGCGCCGCCTGCGTCTTCGGCGGCGTGCGGTTGAGTTCGTCGGCCAGCAGCAGCTCGGTGAACACCGGCCCCTTGGCGAGCGTGAAGCGGCTCGACTGGAAGTCGAACAGGTTGGTGCCGACGACGTCCGCGGGCATCAGGTCGGGCGTGAACTGGATGCGCCGGAACTCGAGGTCGAGCAGGGCCGCGAAGGTGCGCGCGAGCAGCGTCTTGGCGGTGCCCGGCACGCCCTCGAGCAGCACGTGCCCCTCGGCGAGCAGCGCCGTGAACAGGAGCTGCAGGGTCCTCTCGTGGCCCATGACGACGCGGCCAGCGGCCTCGCGCAGCTGGTTGGCGACGGCGACGACTTCAGCGACGGCCATGCACGATCTCCTCGCAGGTAGAGTGGATGCGGCGCGCGAGGTTCAAGGCGCGCCAGGGCGGCACGCGGCGGCCCTCGCGGCCGAGTTGTTCGAGTTCGCGGCAGAGGTCCGGGAACCCCGGCCCGCGCTGCCGCTTCGTCGCGGCCTCGGCGAGCGCCGCGACGAGTTCGGGATCGCCGCCCGGCGGCAGCCGCAGGTCCACGGCCGCCGCGCGCACGCGGTCGCGGAAGTAGCGGCGCAGGCCGTGCAGCGTGTGGTCGGAGCGCAGCAGCAGTTCCGCCGTGTTGTCGAGCAGGGCCTGCTTGTCGCTGGCCAGCTCGCGCGGTGGCGGCGCCGTCGGGCCGAACCGGCCGCGCGCGAGCCAGGCGATCAGCGCGAGCAGCAGGAGGCAGTGCACGAGCACGAGCACGAGCGGGAAGCGGCCGAGCTGTTCCCACAGGCTCGGCTGGAGTTCGAAGCCGTGCAGCGTCTCGTCGACGACGACCGGCCTGCCGTCGCGCAGCGCGTCGAACAGGCCGATCGCGAACTCGGCGTTGCGGCCGTCGTCGATGCCGTGGTTGGCGAGCACGTCGGGGTCGGCGATCACGGTCACCGCGGTGCCGCCGACGTCGAAGCGGCCGGCCAGCGCGCCGTGGCGGCAGCGCACGAGCGGCCGGAAACCGGTGCCCAGCAGCAGCTGCAGGTCGTCGGCGACCGGGAACGGCAGCTCCGGCACCTCGCCGTGGAACTGCCACACGCTGGGCGGGCCCGGCGCACGTTCCACCGTCGCGCCGGAAGCGAACGTGCGCAGCACGGCCTGCACCTCGCCGGTGCCGAGCAGCGCCGCGTCGCCGATCCAGTGCTCGACCTGCGGGTCGCGGTTGCCGCGGCGTTTGGGCAGCACCACGACCGCGGACGACGCATCGGCCAGCATCCCGCGCAGTTCGCCGGCGTCGCTGCCGCGCGGCTCGGCGACCAGCAGCAGGGAGTGCTGCGCGCGGCGACCGGTCCCGAAGCGGCTGCGCGACACCGGGCAGCCCGATTCGCGCAGCAGCTCGACGAACAGGTGGTGGCCGAGCGCGGAGACCGAGTACGAGTCCGCGGCGACGCTGACCGTGTCGAGGTGGTCCGAGCGGTAGACCAGCAGCAGGAACGACAGCAGCAGCGAGCCGCCGATCGTGGCCGTGACCAGGCCGGCGCCGAGCCGCGAGAACGGTGGCGGCTCGGTGGGTGCGGCCGGCGCACGGCTCCGGGGCACCACCTTCACGCGCCCCTCCAGTCCCGGTAGCAGCGCAGGCAGTCCTCGTAGCCGGCGCGGTCGACGGGCGCGCGCCCGAACCACGCGGTCTCGGCGACCCGGAACACCGTGCGCAGCGGCAGGCCGCCGTCCTGGAAGCCGCCGAGGCTCGCGAGGATCTCGCGGCCGGTCTGCGCCGCGGGCCACGCCGCGCCGCGGCGCTCGGCGAGCGCGACGAACGCGTGCAGCAGCAGCGCGTGCACGGCGTCGGCGAACCGGCCCGCGGCGGGGAGGCGCTCGAAGTCGGCGAGCGGCGGCGGCGCTGCGGCCGGCGGCAGCACCAGCCCGCGCGGCTTCGGCGCGGCGATCGCGGCGCGGCGGCGGCGTTCGGCGAGCGCGCGCGCCAGGGCGATCGCGAGCAGCACCGCGACGGCGGCGACCAGGGTCCACGCGAACGCGCGCGCGAGGTCGCCGCGGCCCGCGCCCGAGGGGAGCTCGCCGGAGCGTGCGCCCGCCTCGCGCGGCACGCCGGTCCGTTCGTGCGGCACGGACGGCGAATCCGGCGGCAAGGAACGCGGGCGGCGCCGCGCTGCCGCGGGCTGGTCGCCCGGCAGCTCGGTCTGCGCGTCGACACGTTCCGCGTGCGCGCGCAGCGACTCGCGCAGCGGCGGCGGAGCCTGCGGATCCTGGGCGGCCGCGGCGCCGAGGCAGAGGCAGAGCAGGGATCCCCGGAGCCAGGGCACGCGCGCAGGGTAGCGCTTCGGTTCGGACCGGCAAGCCGAGCGGCCGGCCCGGGTCAGCGTGCGGCGGGCGCGGCGAGCTGGACCGCGGCCGCGAGGCCGGCTGCGAGGCGCCGTTCGCGTGGCGCGTCGAACGGCCGGCCGCCGAAGCGCACTTCCTGGTAGGCGAGCAGCGCGTCGAGCAGTTCGGGCTGCGGCCCGCGCCGGCCGACCAGTTCCCGCGCGTAGGTCTCCAGCGTCTGCCCGCGACCGCGCGGTTCGCCGGCCGCGGCGAGCGCGCGCAGCAGGTGCGCGAGCTGCCGCCGCGCGCTGCGCACCGGCGCCGTGGCCGGCTGGGCCGCCGGCCCGGACGCCGTGCCGGGCCGCAGCCGGACGACCGCGGCCAGCAGCAGGGCGATGCCGAGCACCCACGGCTGCAGCAGGGCGCCGAGCAGGCCGTCCGGGCCCGGTGCGGGCGCCGGTGCCGCCGCCGGCGCCGGGTCGAGCGCCTCCATCGGCGCGGCGACGCTCGGCATGCGCGCGCCGCGCTCGGCCGGCGGCGTCGGGTCGAACACGACGTAGCCGCGGCCTTGCCACGGGATCTCGACCCAGGCGTGCGCGTGCTGCGAGCCGTAGATGCGCGCGGTCCGGTCCGCGCGGTCGACGTCGCCGCCGTAGAGGCCGACGCCGATGCGGCACGGCACGCCGGCGAGGCGCAGCAGCAGCGCGGCCGCGGAGGCGAAGTGCATGCAGTAGCCGCGGCGGTCGCCCGCCGCGAACAGGAAGTTCTGCAGCGCGTGCGCGTACGGCCCGGTGGGCTCCAGACGGTCGTAGCGGCACCGGCGCGCGAGCCCCGCGGCGATGCGTTCGGCGATCGCCATCGGGCTGCCTTGCGCCTGCCAGCGCTCGAGCAGGGCCAGGAACGGCGCGCGGTCGAGGTCGGCCGGCAACGCGAGCAGCCCGAGCCGCTGCGCGCGCGGGTCCACGCGCGCGTCGGCGGGCGGCGGCAGATCCTGCCAGCTGACCTCGTAGGCGCGCAGCGGCTCGCCGGGCCGCTGGCGCAGCCATTCGCGCGCGCGGTCGACCTCGAGCGCGCCGGCGCCGTGCACCTCGCAGGTGCCGGGCGGCACGAACACGAAGTTGCGCGCACCGGCGAAGCGCTCGACCTCGAGCCACACGATCCGGCCGGGCGTGCGCGGCGCGCGCAGCCGCAGCGGCTCGGTGGTGTTGGCCTCCGGGGCCAGCTGGCCGAGCTGCCAGCGGTCGAGGCCGGGCACCGCGAAGAAGCCGGAACGCAGGTAGAGGTCGCGCGGCACTAGAGAGCCGTCGGCCATCGCGACGCGCACGAGCTGCTCGCCGTGCAGGTCGGCCAGCGGCCCCCGGTTGCCGTCGAGCACGAACGAGTCGCCGAGCCCGATGCGGCGGCGGTCGCCGGTGCCTTCGCCCGGCGCGGCGGGCGGCGCGGCGGGCCCGTGGACCAGCGGCGGCACGATCGCGAGCGTGCGTTCGATCGTCAGCGCGACCAGCAGGCACGGCAGCGCGAGCAGCGCGGTGGACCCGAGCAACCGCAGGGCCGGCCAGCGCGAAGCGGTGGGGCCGCCGCCCGCCTCGTGCGCAGCGCGCAGCGCGTCGCAGCGCAGACACAGGCACGCGAGCGCGCCGTAGGCCACGGTGCGCGGCAGGTCGAGTCCGCCGAGGATCGTGCCGACCAGCAGCACGCAGAAGCTCAGGAACAGCGCCAGCGCGGCGTCGCTGTCCTGGCGGCGCACGGCGACGAAAGCGAGCGGCGGCAGGATCGTGCACGCGAGCGCGGCCGGCCGCGACAGCGGTTCGGCCAGCAGGATCGCCGCGGCGACGGCGCCGCCCTGCAGCAGGGCGCCGAGTGCTCCGCGCTGCCAGAACCGCGCCGTCCAGCGGAACAGCACCGCCAGCGAGGCGCTCGGCAGCGTCCACGCCAGCAGCCAGCCGCGCGGCAGCTCCGCGGGCGGCAGCGAAACCAGCGCGAGCACGGTGCAGCCCAGCAGCGCGAGCAGGTGCAGCCGGTCCCGGGCGCGCGCACCGTTCATTCGAGGTCGCCTCCGACGAGCGTGACGGTGCCCGGCAGCGCCGCCTGGTCGCGCGCGGCGAGGAAGGCGCCGGCCGGGATCCAGTAGCAGTGTTCGAGCCGGCGCAGATGGTCGAACTGGTCGGCCGGCAGCGGGCGGTGCGGCGTCGGCGAGGCCTCGGCGAGCAGCGTCAGCAGCTCGTGCTCCTGCGCCATGCCGAGCACGCACAGGCGCGCCGGCTCGGCGTCGATCAGCAACACGTCGATGCGCGCGGCGCGCGCGCGCAGCCGCGCGACCAGCGTCGCCGCGGCGCCGAGGCTCCACTCGAAGCGGCGGCTGGCCTGGCCCAGCGGCCGGCCCGGCGGCCGGCGCAGGTCGATCACGAGGCCGACCGTGTGCGGCACGCGGCCGTGCATCACGCGGCGCACCAGCACGCCGAGCGACGCGCTGCGCAGCGCGTGCACGCCGCGCGCGTCCTCGCCGGGTTGGTGTTCGCGCAGCGAGTGGAACTCGGGGCCGGGCAGCACCGTCCGGTCGCGCGGCGCGGCCTCGCGTTCGGCGAACGCCGGCAGCAGTTCGGCGGCCAGCGGCACGCGCGCGGGTTCGGTGACGAGATCGGCGGCGACGGCGATCACGGCGCGGGACCGGAACAGGCCGAGCGGCCAGCCGGTGGCCAGCACGAACACGCGTTCGAGCACGTGGCAGCGCTGCAGGCTGCGGCAGCGCAGCAGCGCGGGCACGGGCGCGCCCGGGCGCAGCGCCGGCAGCAGCGCCGGCGGGTCGGTGCGCATCGTGCGCGGTTCGGCCAGCAGGCAGTCGCGCAGCGGCGTGCGGCCGCGGTTCACCAGCACGAGGTGCTCGGTGAACGGCGCCCCGGCGGCGGTGCGGCGCGGTCCGATCCGCAGTTCGGTCGCGTGCAGCCGGCGCGGTTTGGCGGCCAGGTCGACCAGCACCGGCGCCAGCAGCAACGCCGCGGCGAGCCGCGCGTGCGGGTCGTCGCCGAGCCAGGCGGCCGCCGCGGCGGCGAGGCCGAGCAGCAGCAGCACGCGGCCGCGCAGGGTGGGTTCCAGGGCCGTGCTGCTGGTCGCCATCGGCTCAGTCCGGCATCGGCGTCGCGGCGAGCACCTGGTGCAGCAGCCCCTCGGCATCGTTGCCGGCGCGCGTGGTCATGCGGTGGGACCAGGCGGGCACCAGCAGCGCGCGCACGTCGTCGGGCACCACGAAGTCGCGCCCCTGCACGAAGGCGCGCGCGCGGCAGGGGCGGTGCAGCGCCTGCGCGCCGCGCGTGCTGACGCCGAGCAGCGCCTCGGGGTTCGTGCGCGTGCGGTTGGCCAGCTCGACCATGAACGCGGCGATCTCGCGGTCGCAGCGCACCGCGTCGACGGCGGCGCGCGCGCGCAGCAGTTCGTCCCGCCCGGCGACGGGCCGCAGGTCGTCGGCGAGCCGGTGGCCGTCCTCGCGCGCGACGACGTCGATCTCGTGCTCGGGATCCAGGTAACCCAGCCGCAGGCTCAGCAGGAACCGGTCGAGCTGGTTCTCGGGCAGCGGGTAGGTGCCCGCCGCGGTCAGCGGGTTCTGCGTCGCGACCACGAAGAACGGGTCGGGCAGCGCGTGGCTCTCGCGGTCGATCGTGACGCGGCGTTCCGCCATGCACTCGAGCAGCGCCGACTGCGTGCGCGGCGGCGTGCGGTTGAGTTCGTCGGCGAGCAGCACCGACGTGAACACCGGGCCGGGGCGGAACGTCAGCTCGCCGGTGCGCGGGTGGTAGACCTGCGCGCCGACGATGTCGGTCGGCAGCAGGTCCGCGGTGCACTGGATGCGCTGGAACGGCAGGTCGAGCGCCTTGGCCATCGACCGCGCCAGCAGGGTCTTGCCGACGCCAGGATGGTCCTCGATCAACAGGTGGCCGCCGGCGAACAGGGCGACCAGGGCGAGTTCGACGGCATCCGGTTTGCCCCGCAGGCTCTGGCCGATGGTGTCGAGCAGTCGGTGCGCGAGTTCGGACATGCGGGGGGTCCTGGGACGGGGCATGCTACCTGCGCCCGCACCGGCGGGCAGCCGGGTGGGCCGATCGGCACCTTGGCTCGGGAACGCCCCAGGCCGATCTTGCGCTGCGGGCCTTTCGCCTGGACAACGACCCTCGCGACCGCCGGTTCAACGCGCCGCACCCAACCGACCGTATGTCTCACCTCACCACGTTCCGTCCCGTCCTTCTCGGCCTCTGTCTCCTGACCGCTGCCTGCGCGGGCACCATCGACAAGCGCGTCGACTACGACGCGCCGGACGAGGTCGGCGGCGCCGTGCTGCAGAGCCAGGATATTCGCA
>Ga0194127_10003481_pt1 | contig 20140 bp, 20 predicted proteins | sample TA2KigC100mmetaG_FD_148624 | JGI IMG/M metagenome (GOLD analysis project Ga0194127, IMG submission 148624) | Freshwater microbial communities from Lake Tanganyika, Tanzania - TA2015036 Kigoma Deep Cast 100m | ecosystem: Environmental > Aquatic > Freshwater > Lake | place: Tanzania: Lake...
CTGGCTGGCGGGTTTATCCAACTCCATTTCTTTTTCCTCCAGAATCTAAAGCGGAATGAGCAGAGCAAGAGCTCATTCCGCTTCTTCCTTCACCTTTCACTTTTGCTCAAACAGCCAAAGTTCAGGGTCTGTTTCTTTGCGGGATGAATTGATAGGCTTACTTGATCTGGTAGACGATGTTCACCGTTACAGAGATCGTAAGCTGGCCAGGTTGTATCGGAACGGCCTCGCCGCCATAAGCCGCCCCTCCTCCGCCTCCCTTACCCTCATAATACGGATACGGGCTGTTATCGAAGAAACTGATATTCTGAACATCACCGAGGGAGAGTTCGGCCGCATCAGCCAGTTCTTTCGCCTGTCGGCGGGCATCCTCCACCGCCTTGGCGCGGGCTTCCTTCACGGCTTCGGTCTTTTCAGCCAGGTCGAATTGGATGCTGTTGATGCTGTTGGCACCGGCGGCAATGGCGGAATCGAGCAGGTCGCCCAGGCCGTCCAGGTTGCGCACCACTACATATACGGTATTGTCCACCATGTAAACCGTGCCGCTCACCGTTCCATCGGGCCCGTACTGCTGGGAAGGCCAGATGCTGAAGTTCGTGGTACGGATGTCCTTCTCCTCCACACCAGCCTCCTTGAGCGCGGCGATCACTGCATTGGTCTGTGTTTTATTCTCCTCCACCGCATCCGCGGCGTTCCCGCCTTCCGAATGAACACCAATATAGATGTAGGCAATGTCGGGGGTGAGGTACACCTGCCCCAAACCGTTCACATTCAGGGTGCGGATGTTCTCAGGGGCCGCCTGCTGAATGGTGGTCGATCCACAGGCGCTCAAGAGAAGCGCCAAAGCCAATCCGGCAAATACAAAAGTCTTCGTACGCATGGTTAAGTCTCCTTTTTCAAATTCCTTGTCAAGACGCTGCGTGACGGGAAATGTTCCCGGGCAGTGCTTGTATTTTATCCTGTTTGGGGTAAAATTTTGCACAAATGTTCTACTGCCCGTTGTATATATCTCTAAACGGGATTAGGTCGAAACAAGGCAGGAAATCGCAACTCCAATTTAGCTATTAACGCAGCACTCTGTAAACATGCCCATCGAGTATCAGCAGGTTCACGAACAAATCCGCCAGGTCAGCCTCGGTGCCCGCGAGCGAAAGGAACGTCTCGCGGAGCGTCGCGCGCAGGCACGGGAATTTTTCCACGCCTTATCATCGAAACTGGACGATTTGCGATCCAAATTGGAATTGGCGGTGGCTCATGACCCAAACCTCCGCTGCGCCGAACCCGTGACTGAGCCTCTGAATGCTTCGAATCCTCCCCCCACGGAGATTCAGCCGGCCACCTTGATCGCAGTGGACGGATCGCAGGTCAACCCGGATCGCCATGCGGCGGTCCAGTTTGGACTGATCAATGTCGGTGCTCTCATGATGAGATTGAATTCAGGGGAAGCTCCCAAGGTCACCACCGATACCCACTTGATGTACGGGGATGATCTATTCCCGAACGAAACCCCTCTCACCGAAGGCCTGGTGGCGCTCCGACGCGATCTTGCCGAACGGTCGAAATTGGATGCGCTATCCCGCGAGGTACAGGGTCCGGTTGTAGCGTTTACCGACGGACCGATCGAGCTGTGGGGAGCACAAGGGGAGGATCCCCGGACCTATGCCGAGTTCATCGAAAGACACAAGGCTGTCCTCTCCCGCCTGCAATCGCGCGGCGTGATCGCCGCCGGTTATGTCGACAAACCATCTGCCAACCTGGTCCTCCGCCTGCTGGAGATCGCGCTGGCGGACGGGGATCAGGTCCGGAACGTGCGGGAGTTTCATCCTTTGCGCGGTGTAACGGACCGGTGGCTTTTCGACGCTATTCATAATCCACTGCTGTCGCCCGGCCACCGTTCGGCAGTCTTTCGAATCCAATCCGGATCGAGGCGAAACTATCAGGGCGATCTCGAATTGCATTTCTTCTATCTCAACGTCGGCACGCAGGGACATCCCTGGCCGGTAAGGGTTGAGATTCCCGCATGGGTGGCAAACGATATGGGGAAACTGGATTTGCTGCACGGGGTCCTGGTCGAACAATGCCGCATCATGGGCAGCCGGCCATACCCCTATCTGCTGCACCGTGCCCATGAAACCGCACTGGTCAAGCCGGAGGAGAAACAGCAGATCGAGCAACTCCTGACCATGGAATCCTTCCGCAACGAGGAAGAGGTGGACGTCATGTCCAATAAGGGATCCGCCAAAGGTTTGAAGGGTAGAACCAGGAATTGAAGGGACACCGCATGAACTCAATTCAAATCACCATGTTCCGATCCTCCCAAGACAGGAGGATACGATGACTTCCATCGAGATCGGTCGATTACTGCGCGCCGGGACCGCCGGCTTCACCGCCGGCTGCCGGGTTCCGCAATTGGAAGCCCCGGCCTTTGGTTCCCTGGTACGTGCGCCCTTGGAGGAGGGATATCAGGTGTACGGATTGATCCACGACATCCGCATCGATGACGACGGGCTGGTGCGCCAACTGGTCACGGCGGAGAACGTCAGTGAGGAAGTGATGAAGGACAATCGCGAGCGCCGCATTGTGCCTGTTGAAATGTCCGTGCTCTCTGTGGGATACGAACAAAACGGCAGCCTGCATCACCTGCTCCCGCCCCGTCCCCCGCTCAGCCTGGATCTGATCTACCTGTGCAGTGAGGTGGACCTCGTAAAGTTCACCTCCGCCGGTCGCTTCGGTTATTTTCGGCACATCGTTCATACAAAGGAAATCCCGGTGGCGGACTTGCTCGCGGCGCACATTCAGCAAGCCGGCACTGCTCACAAGCAGGATGGTTGGACGAATAAAGCGCTGCAGGAGTTGATTACCTTGCTGAGAGACGATTACCCGACCCTCATGGCGGTCCTTGGGGCTTTGAGCGATGTTCCTGCATGAACCAGGATCAGACGCGGGGATGAACACTCATGAAAGCTAGGAACAGGCTGCCCATTTTGATTATCATCGTGGGAGTGGGACTGGCAGCGGCAGCCTCCCTGGCTGACCTGATCGGCTTGGGGAGCAAAGGCGGAGTCCCCGCCGTGCAAATTCTCGCCGCCGAAATCGGCCTGGGGATGGCGCTGTTCGGCTTGTGGATGTCCATTCGACAGAAGGGGAAGGAACCCGAATGGACCGGTGAAAGGGGGGATCGGTTCGAACGAATCCTTTCGCAGCCTGTCCACACCTGGGTCATCTTCGGCTTCCTGACCGCGTACATGTTATTCTTCATCCTGCCGACCTTCCTGAACGCCTCCACTCAATTCCGCTATCCAAGCGATTTCTTCATCGAACGCGAGCACATCGGCTTCGACGCGCGCCTGACCCTCGAACACGTACGCGTCTGGTTCACCGGGGAACGACCAGCCAAGTACATCTTCCCGCCACTGACCACGATCCTGTTCGCCCCGCTGCTCCTGCTGGATTATCCACAATACTATTACGTGATCACTGCACTGACCCTGGTCAGCACGCTGGTTCTCAATCTGCTGCTGCCATTGAAAATGACCAGGGCGCAGGACCACCTGCTGGTCTATTTCATCTTTGGAATTTCAATCTTCTCCTACGGTTTGCAATTCGAACTGGAGACCGGCCAATTCTATACGATTGCCATGTTGTTGAGCCTGGCCGCGATCTACCTCTTTCACCGACACCCCGCGTACCGCTTTTTTGCCTATGTCCTTTTCTGCGTTTCCATCCAGCTCAAGGTCATTCCCGCCATATTCATCCTGATGTTCGTGGACGATTGGCGCGATTGGAAATCCAACCTGCGCCGTTTTGCCGCGCTCGGGCTGGCAAACTTCCTGCTCTTGTTCCTGCTCGGCGGATCGTACTTTGACGCGTTCATCACCCACCTTGCGGACGGCGGCGCCACCCACGAGCTCGAGTACAACCATTCAATCTATGCCTTCGTGACGAATCTCTCTTCCACAGGATACGGGATCTTCCACGGGGAATCGCTCAGATGGATTCAGATGAATTCAAGCGCGATCACAGCCGGGTTGAGCATTTTCGTTCTCCTTTGCCTCGGCCTGCTCGTTTTTCAGGCGCATCGAAAAACTATCCGCGGATTCCACGCGCCCCTTTTCATGGTTTGCACGATCGGCGCGTTGATGCTGCCCTCCATCAGCCACGACTACAAGCTCCCCATGCTGACCGCGCCTTTCGTTCTGGGAATGTCGAATATCAAATTGCCCGACCGCAGGTGGAGGAGGATCGCAACGATCCTGCTGATCGTTCTGGCTTCGCTGATCTATTCCGCCACGCTCGTCCCATGGAACGCACGGCCGGCCTGCCTTCACAATGCATTCCCGTTGTTGTTGGGACTGTTGATCAGCATCTCATTCATCGCTTTCATTCAGAAGGAAGATAATTGACTGCCATTATTGCACGTTGATAAAAACTTCCCAAACCAAACTTGAAACGCCAATTGCAATCTACAATCGTCAATCCACAATCGTCAATCCACAATCGTCAATCTGCAATCAAAAGGAAAGGATCTAGATCATGCCCGCATTTTTCATCCTCCTGTACCGCTTCTTTCGCAGCCTGTGGCACGGATTGAAGGATCGTGAATTTCGCGCGCTCTTCCTGTGGGTGCTGACCATCCTCATCCTGGGCACCTGGTTCTACGCCCGCGTGGAAGGCTGGCGCGTGCTAGATTCCCTGTACTTCACGATCACCACACTGACCACTATCGGATATGGCGATTTTTACCCGAAGACGGATGCAGGCAAGATCTTCACCATCTTATACATCTTCGTCGGGCTGGGATTGATCTCCTCGTTCATCATCCTGCTTGGGGAGAAATCCGGGCTGATCCGGCGGTCAGAGGAAAAGGAAAAATAAGTCTTCCCGGCAAAGGGCAGGCAGGAGAGTTCCATGGAAGCAAAACGGACAAAGATCGGTTATCTGGTCGGAGGTGGTTTAAAGGAGAATTTCCGCGTGCGACTCACGGTCTCGCCACAGGAGATTCAAGAGGGCGCCTTCGTGGTCCTCTCCAGCGGATACTGGCGCTATTACGGCATCGTCACCGATATTCAACTCGGCGCCACGGACCCGCGCTTCGCAGACGAACAGATGGGAGGGCGATTCCCGGCGCACATCTCGAACGCCCTGCACGGACAGACGCTTTTCGCCAATCTTGAGGTGCTGCCCAATCTGATGCTCGAGGTCGGGCCGGACGAATCCAGCCCGGAGTACGCCGGTTGGATTCGATCCAATCCGCAGCCGAAACTGCTGCCTGTAAAGAACATCCCGCCACACCACGCCGAGGTCTACCTTGCGGGGGAGGGCGACATCGCCCAGATCTTCGGCAAACCTGGGGAGAAGGGCAACTTCATCATCGGCCACACGCGCGAGCAGGGACATCCGGTATGCCTCGACCTCGAGAAGTTCGTGCAGCGCTCCTCCGGCGTGTTCGGCGCGACCGGCACCGGCAAATCGTTCCTCACGCGGCTGATACTGGCAGGGCTGATCCAGTTCAATAAGGCCTCGGTGTTGGTGCTGGATATGCACAACGAGTACGGATTCAACGACAAGGCCTCCGATACAAAAATGGAGGTGAAAGGATTGAAGACCCTGTTCAAATCCAGGGTGCGGGTTGTCGGGCTGGGAGCCGGCACCACGATCCGCGGGGAACAGGTTGATTTCAATCTGGAAATCCCGATGGAGGAACTTTCCACCGCCGATATCGAAATCCTGACGCGTGAGTTGAACCTGAAGGAAACCACACCCACCACCCTCAGCGCGCTGTACAACTCGTTCAAAAACAATTGGTTCGCACACTTCAAGGCCATGAACCGCGAGGAAGTGGAAGTAACCGATGACAGGGGAAAGGTGAGGAAGACACCGCATCCCGGCAGCGTGGCGGCGTGGGCGGAACCCAATGGCGTCAACGTGATGGCCGCCGAAGGTCTGCACGACAAGCTGCGGCGGGTGTTCGACAAGCCATACATCGTCCAAAAGCCCGCCGCGGACGGGCTGAAGAACATCATCCAGACGCTCGAGAACGGCGGGCACGTGGTGCTCTCGTTCGGCGAATACGAAAGCGACCTGGATTACCTGCTGGTCTCGAACCTGCTCACGCGCAAGATCCGCAGTTCATGGGAACACAAGACCAATACCTTCCGCACGCACGATCCTGCGTCAGGCGCAGGAGAGCCGCGCCCGCTGGTGATCGTTCTCGAGGAGGCGCACAAATTGCTCAATCGCGAGATGGCCTCCCAGACGACCTTTGCCACGATTGCGCGCGAGTTGCGCAAGTATTACGTCACGCTGTTGATCGTGGACCAGCGCCCGTCTCAAATCTACGACGAGGTGATGTCGCAGTTGGGGACGCGCATTTCCGGCTGGCTCGGTGACGAGGACGACATCCACGCCGTGCTCTCGGGCCTCTCGGGACGTGAGGCTTTGCGAGGCATGCTGGCGCGGCTGCAGCCGAAGGAGGAGGTGCTGCTGCTCGGCTGGGGCGTGCCGATGCCGCTGCCGGTGCGGTCGAGAAGGTATGACGAGGGATTCTGGAAGGAATTGACAGGCGGCACGAAGAAAAGCAGGGAGCAAAACTTGAAGGAGTTGGGGTTTTAAACCATACCTAAGCAGTATAATTTTAGGCGGATGCATGAATGGAAGATATTGAATTCGAGTGGGATGACGAAAAGGCAGAAAGCAACCTTGAAAAGCATGGAGTAAGCTTTGAAGAGGCGGCTACCATATTCAATGACCCATTAATCGCATCGATATCCGACCCGGCCCATTCAAGAGCCGAAGAGCGGTACATCTCGATGGGTATTTCTATAAGTGGACACGTGCTGGTGGTGGTCCACACTGAACGCGAGAAAAGGATTCGATTGATCAGTTGTCGAAAAGCAACCAAAAACGAAAGAAAAACCTATGATGACCAATAAGAAAAAACGGGAACACAAATTGCGTGCCGAATACGATTTTAGCAAGGCTGAGCGCGGCAGGTTTTTTCGTCCTTTGGACAAGGGGTATAAAGTGAATATCCAGCGCCAGGATGGAACCGTGATGGTTAATCATTACACCCTGACGGAAGGGACCGTCCTGCTCGCGCCGGATGTGCGCGAATACTTCTCCGATTCACAATCCGTCAATGAAGCTTTGCGCTCGTTGATTCATTTATCGGAAAAAGTACCTGCTCGAAAATATGGCCAGCAAGGCTCCGCTGCACGGCGGGTGGCTGACAAGGGAAATTAGAACAGGTCTGGCCTTCTGCACAATCAAGTTTGAAGGAGAGATTTTCGCTTCTTGATGCCTCTGCCGGCCAAAGGTGTCAAGAAGGTATGACGAGGGATTCTGGAAGGAATTGACAAGCGGCACGAAGAAAAGCAAGGAGCAAAATTTGAAGGAACTGGGATTTTAGGAGAAAGTGTATAATCTTACCAGTAAGAAAGGAGAAATGATGGAAACCGTCGCCACCACCCGCATGTCATCCAAGGGACAGGTTGTCATCCCTGAAACGATTCGCAAGCGGTTGAAATTGGAGGAAGGCTCACAGTTTGTTGTCGTGGGCGATGCAGATGTCATCATCCTGAAAGCGATCGCCCCACCGGACTTGGGCAAGTTTGACGCACTCATTCAACAGGCGCGCAAACAGGCAAAGGCGGCGGGATTGAAACGAAAAGACATCGAATCTGCCATCGCCAAAGCGCGAGAGCGCAAGTGAAAGTCGTTCTGGATTTGAAAGTTGTGATGGATACGAATGTAATTGTGTCAGGAGTTTTCTTCAGCGGACCTCCCTTTCAAATTCTCGAAGCGTGGCAGTCAGGGGCGTTCGAACTTGCTGTTTCTCAGGAGATATTGGAGGAATATCAGCGGGTCGGGATGACTCTGCAGGAGGGATACCAAAACGTTGACTTAAAGCCCTTTTTGAATTTCGTAATCGAACATGCGAAGTTTTATGAATCAGTGGTTTTGGAAGAAGCCATCTGCGAAGATCCTGACGACGACAAGTTTTTTGCCTGTGCGCTGGCGAGCGGAAGCGAGACCATCATCAGCGGGGACAAGCATCTATTGAAGGCTTCGGGATATCAGGGGATTCGGGTATTGAAGCCGCGCCAGTTTTTGGATACGTATTTGAGATGACGAGATGATCGATGACTGCCCTCCACCGAATGAAGGGCTCACGCAGGTGTGACGAGGAGTTCTGGAAGGAATTGACAGGCGGCACGAAGAAAAGCAAGGAGCAGAATTTGAAGGAACTAGGTTTTTGATTCCTTGAGAGATTGCTATGAGTCAAGACAACAGAGTTCCAAAGATTATAAAAGATTTTGTTGGTCAGCCAGCTGCCCAAACTGTTTTGTCCTTCTTGTCCTTTGAAGATTGGCTCAGTAAAAAGGAAAATGAGGCTCAAGACTGGGTTGTTGTTGCTCGTATTTGGCGTGACGAAACTACTGATTTCTTTACGATAAGTGCCTTAGGATTGTTTCAAGAAGATACACTAAAGAAAATTTTGTCGACAAATTCTTGGGATGTAGATACGCATATTGGGCATCCTTCATTCAATAGGCACGGAGAGGATGGATTTGTATACTACAGTTCATATGAAGTTGAAAAAGTGAATGCTGTCCAATTTCTGCCGTTTACAATTCTTCGAGAATTTCATGGATATGTTCCAAACACATTTGAGCTTGCCCAAGATTTCATTTTATATCACGAAGCTTTTTATGTTCCTGAAAAGAACGAATATCATCGTATTACTGATGATGGTGAAATCCAACCAGTAATTCGTATTATTCGTGAAAAAGAGAATCAAACAATCTTGGTAGAAGCTCACCATCTCAAAGATTATCTCGCTGCCAAAAAATGTTACCTTGTCCGTTATCATGACCATCGCAGGCATGCTACTGATGACATTAGTTCTTATATAAATGGTCAATTTGCAAGTTGTCAAGGCACTGATGAAAAATCAAATTTTGAATTCTGGCTAAGAACTGACATTCCAATTAGAGAATACAAAAGTTCATCTAGACTTCTAGGGAAAGATGTTGTTACTCCCTATTCTGAGCCTGACAAACGTCACACAAACCCATTTTCGAAAGATCGCTATGTTAACTTTATTGTTGGCAGAGACGACCAAGGTAATGAAGTTGAAGCAACATGTAACGAAGATGAACTATCTAACTACTTTACTGATAGAGGTACGCCCCATTTTTTAACAGCTGCATATTTTGGTCGTGAAGTCTTGGGAAAATATTATCAAGAGCCTCGACGCTATAGTCTCAGTCACTCATATCTCAACTGTATGAGCATATGGAGTATTCCCTTTGATACAACGAGTGAAGGTTTAGTCCAAGTTTGGTTGGGAGATTTAGGACGAATTCCTTATAGAGAACAATTACACTGGCGCCAATTTAATGTTACTCCTAAAGGGACTATAACAAAACATAGATGGCTTCGTGATTTTATGGCTGAATTTGCAGACCCTGAACTAGATGCAGATCCAATTTATTACTTTCATACTGCATTCAATCAGTTGCAGAAAGAAAGTAAAGCAAAATATGACGAGGAGCTTTTCAAAGGGCTATCTGAGGAAGATAGCCATGCATATGAAACTTTACATTTGCCTTTGACTGAAGAATGGAAAGAATTTGATGAGCAGGTTCAGGCACTTGCAAAAGTGGTCGTTGACTCTTTGAATGTGGAATTGCTTTCAAGGGAAACTGGCGCAGTCATTGACGGCAAATCGATAAAAGGCTCAATAGATTTATTAGGAGCATTTTTAGAAAAATATGGGGTCGATGAAATAAAAAAGTCTGAGACGCTATCTGCTTTTCAGGTTGTGCAAACAACACGGTCTACTGGTTCAGCTCATAGAAAGGGCGAGAAATTTGAAAAAGCTCTCCAAAAATATGGCTTACTAAATCTCTCAAATTTTGAGAAATTCAAGAAGTTGACTATAGACGTTATTAATGCTCTAACTGCAATTACAGAAATTATTCATTAGAAAGGTAGTGACAAGCAGGAATAAAAGTGTAGTTGCCTGTTGAAATTGCGAAGGAATATTCGAGGGACCTCTCCCCCGTCCCTTCTCCGAACGGAGAGGGATGCCTTGCATGGTTGTGACGAATTAAGTTGAACTTATCTTCAGAAATTGCCAAGTCGTATTCGAGCCCAGCACAGCGAATCCGCGTGATGACGGAGGTGATCGACCTAACCCCCGCCCCCTTCGGGAAGCACCCCCGAAGGGGGCTCCGAGCGGAGAGGGGTGCCTTGCATGGTTTTGACGAATGAAGGCGGGATACAGAATAAACTTGAACTAATCTCCTGAAATCACTCCATAGTATCACGCTGTTGGCAGCGAATCCGTGTAATGACAGAAGAGTGAGTCAGCCTCTCGGGGTTCTGCCCCTCATTGCGGAATGACTTTGATAATCCGGTAAAAGTATGATCCTAGATCAATCATCAACAAAACAGACCGATCGAAAGCCTACTAAATATGCTGAATCGCAACCAAGGTGCCTATGCGCAGTTCAGTAGGCTAAAATCCCGCTGCGGGTACAATCCACTCATCCTGTCCCTTTTCTCTCTTTTCCCCGACTTAACCTGTAGGAACCGCAGCAAGGGACAAAGCATGCAGGCATCCCATATCATGGACGAAACCGCATTGGTACGCGCTGCCCAAATGGACGCGCAGGCGTTCGGGGAAATCGTGAATGGGAAAATGCTTCCAAGCCCTCACGCGGAGATCGTTCAAAAATGGTGGAAGGAAATCCCAAATCATTTCTCAAATGGGGAAACAGGCGAATTTGTCGTGATGCCAAACCACATTCATGGAACAATCTTCATCATGGAACGTAGTAGGGGCACGGTCCCCGTGCCCGATGAAAAGAAAAGGGTTAGGAAGACAATGGGCGGGGAAACCCCGCCGCAAGAGAAACCAACATTGGGTCAAATTGTGGCGTATTACAAATATCAATCCACAAAGGAAATGAATGCATTGGCAAGGACCGGGGTGGTCACAAAGTTTTGGCAGCGCAATTACTACGAACACATCATCCGCGATGAAAAAGGATTGAAAGCCATAACGGAATACATTGAATCCAATCCCCTGTTATGGGAAGATGCTGCTGAAAATCCTGTCAAGGCTCGTCAATAAATAAATCCCCTGCCTGGCTGGCAGGGTTTTCGATCAAAGGGATGCCCCTAATCTTCGATAATGTCAATATCGTGCGTGATCTCGATCGCGTCCCGCAGTGTGGCGTAGACCGAGCAATATTTCTCCTCGCTTAACTGGATCGCCTTGCGGACCTTTTCCTGGTCGATATACCTCCCCTCGACCCGGTAATGGAGGTGAATCCGGCGAAAGCGCCAGGGCGGGACGTCGTCCTGCACGCTCTCGGCGGTCACTTTCAATGACTGCAGATCCTGCCGCTGCTTGATCAGGATCTCGACTACATCGAAGGAGGAGCACCCGATCAAAGCCATGGTCAGCAGGTCCGAGGGGCTTACGCTCCCCGGCTTTTTCATCGTGATTTGATTGCCCTCCGCATCGCTGAGGGCAAATTTTTCCGCAGGATTCCAGGTCAGGTAGGTATTTTTGATCGTCATACCAGCAGTATAGCATCCAAATCATCCGGCCACATCATGGTACGATTGCCGTGGGAGGCTCCAATGAATTCTTTTCTGATTGCCGCCATTTTTTTCGCCGCGCTCGAGTCGCTGGTGTTATGGAAAGGCTGGCGCCGCCTCGAATTCCTGAGCAAGCCGGGGGTGATGATCTGTCTTTTCCTCTGGCTGTTCTCGGCTGCCGGCCTGGACGGAGCCATGTTCTGGTTCGGTCTCGGGATTCTGTTCTCGCTGGCGGGGGATGTGCTGCTGATGATCTCCGTCGACCGACTGTTCCTTGCCGGGTTGATCGCGTTTCTGGCTGCCCACCTATGCTACGTGATCGGCTTCAACATCCCGCTGCCGCAAGTCACCGCCTGGAGTCTGGTGCTTGCAGTTGTGATCGGATTTGGTGGAGCGCGGCTGATCCGCAGGATCGTTGCACCGCTGACGGCGCAGGGGAAGGCGCGCCTGCGGATGCCGATCCTGATCTACAGCCTGGTGATCTCGCTCATGCTGCTCTCCGCCATGCAGAAACTCACAGACCTGACCTGGAACGGCGGCGCGGCAATATTGGTCAGCCTTGGCGCCCTGCTTTTTTACGCTTCGGACATCCTCCTGGCCTGGAACAAGTTCGTCTCGCCGATCAAACACGGGCGCCTGTTCAACATCGGAGCCTATCACCTGGGGCAGATCGCATTGATCGCCGGCGTGGTGATGCAATTCGGGAAATGAACGTGGGATCCGGACGCAATGGCTGGATCTAGATGGAGAACGCAAAAGCGGAGATGATCATCCCTCCGCCCATCACAAGATCGATCACGATCAGCATGAACCACATCCAGAACATGGCAGGAGCTTTTTGTTCAAGCACCGCCTCGGAGGGATCATCCGGGTTGTAATACACCGGAACCATTGCTCCGACCGGGTAGCGCGCGATCACGCCTGCCGCGCCGGAGCCGCCCACCTCCATCCCGGGCGCGATGCGGTTCCCCTGATGGGCTTTTCCCATCACCTTGTATGAATACAATACGAACGGATAATTCACGCGGCCGCGATTGTTACCCGACCGCCTCGATTGCAGCGTCGATACCATGACCGTCCCGGATGTGGACGGCCAGGTGCTAGCTGCGGCAGCCTTTCTGCGCATCGAGAAGATGATCAACAGAAAAATGATGTTGATCACGACGAGCACGGATCCAAAAATCCCTACGATAAGCAGCGTTTCATTTTCCATGAGGGCACCTCCAAAACCTTTAAAGATGGACTGGAAAGTATCAAAAGAAATTCTCATGAGTATAGCCCCGCGTCATTCCCGATTGAGGGGGTCATTGGTCATGGGAGGGCAGTCCCGGCAAGATGTGTGGAGGCCGAATACATCTCCCTCAGGAATCTCGAAGGGCGGCGAGCCAGCAAGCTCGGTGTTTCAAATCCGGAATCTGAGGCGAGGGTGGAAAACATTCCAAACGAAAGCGGGTACGGGACCCATGGATTGCCGGTCTCCACGTTGTATTCGACCAGCAGGAGGATTCCGCCCGGCTTGAGCATCGAGGCGACAAGGCGGAGCATTCGACCGTGATCCTTGAAGAAATGCAGGGAGTTGGCCATCAACACCCCATCCAGCGGTGGAAGGTTCACTGGCCGGGAAAAATCTTTCGCTAGCAGAATCAAGCCATCGGTCCCTCCGAAGCGGGCTCGGTACTCCCCCTCCAAATCCTTCAGCGCCCGGCGATCCTGGTCGATGGCATGAATGACAGCCTGCGAACCGGTCAATTCCCGCAGAGCCAGCGTGAAGGCGCCGCGCCCGGCGCCCAGGTCGGCCCATACTCCGCCCGTGGAGAATCCGGCGGGTTCGAGCAGCCGCACGTGATCCGCATGAACCATAAGGGACAGATCAATCCGTGCTGACGATCACTTCGTGGATCAGGTGCGCGTATCGATTCTGCAGACGGATGTAATGGCTTTGGATCGCATCCGCCTCGGCTCCCTCGGGCGCAAGGAAACGGCCTCGCTCCACGCCGCTGCGGGCGATCTCGCGGCACACTGCTTCGGTGATGAGCTCGGCCAGAAGCACCTGTCCCTCCTGCGTCGTATCCAACCTGCTTTGTGAATCAAGATAGCGCTTCACCGAAGGAGCGGCGGTCGCCACCACGATGTTCGAATTGACGCGATCGAAGAACACGCGTTGACGCGGATCCATGCGATCGTCGAAACGAATGTCGGTGAACAGGGAGCGGCTGCCGCGGGTCGGCGCAGCGATGATCCTTTCCTTTTTCGAATGCACCTGAACCATCGCCTCAGCCTTCAGCCTCGCCAGATAGGCGGTCAACACCGCCTCACCGCCCACCTGCCGCCCCTCCACTCGCACCTTCGCCTGCCCAACTCTTGGATCGTTCTTGAACGGCTGAATGACCACCTGCGGGGTCAGGACGATCACTTCCGGACTGTTCGAGAACACGTTGACGGTGTTCCCGATGCGCGCCTTGTCCACAAGGTCCACACGCAGCGTGAGCGTGACCGGCTGGCCGGTTTGCACGTACACTCTCTCTGGGAAGAAACCGATTCCCGAAGGGGGAAGTTCGATGCGCTTGTCTCCGTCATCCGGAACCCTGGGATCGCTCAATTCGGATACCGCGATCGAATTCAACTCGTGCAGGGCATGATCCAGTTTTTGGCGAAGGCGTTTATCGAGCTTGGTTTGCTCATCGTGCAGGGCGTGCTCGCGTTCGGTCTCGATCAGCGGATCGAGTCTCTTCTCCACAGCGGTCTTTAATGCTTTGGCGAAGGGATGCGTCCAGTTGATCCCGTCGCGGGTGGCGGTCAGGACCGGTTCGTCGTTCTTGAGCAGGTCGTGCAGGTAATCGCACTGAATCGATCCGTAAAAGTATGCCGCATATGGATCGTTCTCATACTTGAGCATGGTCAGTGAAATGACGGTATCGCGACTGATCACCAATAATCCCCCATCGGCGTAATCCCCCTCCTCGCCGCGCGTCGAAAGCTGGATGTTCGAACGAAAGACATGCAGCCGCGCCCCGGCCGGAAAGCCCGGGATCCTGAACTTCTCGCTGAGCACGCGCTCGCCCTTCGGCGATTTGTAGCTGAGCACATGTTCGTGACGGATTTTTCCGTCGCTGCCGACATCCCGCAGCACGATCCGGCGTTTGGGATCGCTCATGATCGGGCGCAGCTCGAAGTGCCGCTGAAGATAATTTCTCAGGTTGTTGTATTGCGGCACATTGACGTCGCTCCGTGAGACGATGATCTCCACCAGCGTCCCGTTCCCCTGGGGCAGGTTGTATTGCTCGCGCAGCGGCACCGTGGCACGAACTGGAACTTCCAGCTCAAAGGTCGGGACCCCTTTCTTGATGAGCAGCGAACAGGAATAATAATTCGCCCCCTTGAAGGATCGCACATGACCGTGCCCGAGACCGAAGATTGCATCCTTCAATCCGCGCCCCCACATGCCGCGCACGTGCTTGTCCTCCTTCAGGCCGCTGGTCGCCTCTCCGTAGGTTCCAACCACCTTGTCCATGCGCGAGTCCGTCATACCTTCGGCGTAATCGTATACGCGAATGAGCGAGTTGCGATGCTTGCGCGTGACCTCGATGACGATCTCACCGCCGGCTTCCAGGCCATTCGATTCGAGGCGCGCGTAGCTGTCGTTACAGTTGGTGATGACCTCCACCAGCGCACGCAGTACATCCTTGCGAATCGCCTGATCCGCCTGCTGGAGCGCCACCCGGTCGGCATACTGCAGTTTCCTGCTGTTGATCGCCATTCACAACCCCGCTACTTTTTCCCTTTTTTCTTCTTAATGGTTTTTGAAGCCGGTTTCTTGTGGGTTCCGAGCAGCGCAGAAAAACGAAGTTCACAATAATCCAGGAAGGCCTGCAAATCCTTGCGCTCGGAGATCTGAACATATTCCCGGAACAATTCCAGATTTCGATTGAGCGTCTGAGGCGTGCTCTCGAGCGTGCACAACAGCATGCTGCGGAACTCATACTCGTTGATCCTGGCCGACTTCCCATGCCTCTTGAAATTCCGGTAGGCATCGGAGGTCTCCATGGTGCGGACGAACTTCCCGGCGCGCGTCCTTAAATCGGTCTGCACGACCAGAGTGGATATCGGGCTCGACCCGCCCAGCATTTTCTCCACCTTCTCGGCGAATTTCATCCCCTTCGGGGTGAGCTTGAAGCTGTTTGACGCGCTGCCTACCAGATACCCCTTGCGGCGGCAGTCGCTCCAGCGCCGGCTGACCGAGGCGGAATCCGGCCAATAGGGATACTTGAGCAGCGAAAACCGCTTGGGAAAAAGTGTGAAACAAGCCGAGACGATGTCCTCGCTGGTGAGCGGGATTCCCTGCGTGCTCAAAAAATGCATCGAGTACACCACCAGTTCGTTCAGGTGAATCCTGGTGTATACCTCAGGATCGAATTGGGGTGGATTGGTCAGGTTCAGCATATCCCCCTCCACGAATCGAATAAAGCAAGAATACAGCGCATGCTGCCTGCGAAGATCATGGGTGAAAGGTCTCTTTTCTCACGGATTTACGGATGGGGGATATTCTACCGCACTCATGAAATCATCCGACCTGCAAGGCGCAAGATGTCCATCCCGCCGACCGAAAGGATCCTTTATCAAGGTGTGATTCTTCCTACAAAAAACTCCCCTCGGTGATTCGAGGGGAGTCCATGCGTGAAGCCAATTTCCTCAGGATGGTTGCCTCCGGAAGTATCTTCGGACTTTGGCCGCGAACTGCCGGTCGGTCAGCTTGTCGGAGGTTTCGATGGCGGCGATGCGGTTTTGAATTCGTTCGTGCCGCATCTGCTTCTGCAATTCGCGTTTCGCCTCACCGGGGCCAAAAATCAGGATCGATCCCGCGTCGCGGATGCTGGCCAGGACCTCGCGATAGAAGCGGTTCAAATGCTCCCTCCGCTGACGGTCGCGTTCCGCCTTGAAGTATTGGGCGCTGTACGGCATGCGTGTGCGCGCTCCCCCGGGTATTTTGTTTGGTTTCTGGACGTTCGACAGGATCCTTCTGATCTCCTCCCTCTTGTCTTGCAGGATCACGATCACGGCTTGCTTGTGGTCGATCCACAGGCCGATCTGCTTTTCCATGGAACCTCCTCGTCTCAAATGAAAGCACGACCTGCTTAAAGTATACAGAATCGGCCGGCTGATTGCAAATTTTTAACCTTAAATTTTTCCCGTGAGAACCCGATATATGGGCTCACCCCCAATGTACTGCGGAGCGAACGGGGTACGATGTATGCTTCGGGAGAGATCGCAAGAATTTCCCTTCGTTAATCCCCGCGAACACCGCGATCCACTGGAGGAAAACGGATTTCACCCTTCCTTCTCGACCCTCCGCAATCCAGTCCATCCCTTCGCCATTCCTTTATAATCGAGTTCACGGGAATCGGATGGACAATAATGGTTTCCAGACCTCGTTGCTATTCCCCGCGGAGGAACACTCCACTTCCCAACAGGCCAGGGCATGGGCGGTGAAAGGATGATCGAGATCCGGCCTGTCCTCTCCCCTCGGGAAAGAAATGCGTTTCTCACCTTTCCCTGGAAGATCTATCGCAACGATCCACTCTGGGTGCCGCCGGTCATGCGCGAGCGTGCCAAGCTGATCGATCCTCACCGGGGGCCGTTCTTTAAGAACGGCACGGCAGATTTGTTCATTGCCTGTAAGGATGATCGCCCGGCTGGAACGATCTGCCTGGCGGAGGATTGGAACAACACCCGCCACAAAGGGCAGGCGGAATGCATGTTCGGCTTTTTGGAATGCATCCGGGACTATTCCGTTTTTGAATCCATGTTCCAATTCGCCGAGGTCTGGGCTGCGGGACGGAACATGAAATCGATCTATGGTCCGTACAACCTGGACCGTGAAGACTCACGCGGCATCCTGATCGAGGGGCGCGACCGGCCGCCGGCGCTGTACTGCGGACATCATCCTCCGTACTATCGGGAATTTCTCGAGCGCTTCGGATTCATGAAAGACGGTGAGGACGGGCTGGCCTATGCCATTGACATCGACCTGACCCAGCCAAGAGTCCGCAGGTTGATGCGGGTGGCGGATCAGGTCCGCGCCCGAAACCCGCGCTTCACCGTACGGAGCGCCATCCTTAAGGAGAAGGAGGCCGAGATCGACCGCATCCTTCTCCTGCAAAATCGCGGCCTGGAGCACATGCCCGGCATGGTGCCCTACACCCGCTCGGATATCGAATCGATGATCCTGCCGCTACTGGACCTGGTCGATCTGGATCTCGTGTTGTTCGCCGAAGTGAATGGGGAACCGGCGGGGTTCTTCCCCGGAATTCCAAATTACAATGAAATCCTGATTCACCTGAACGGCTTGAGATATCCATGGGATTATCTGCGTGCGCTGTACTACAGGAACAAGAAACCAACGAGTCTTTCGATCAAGAGTATCGTAATGCTTCCAGAATATTGGGAGTCGGGTTTGGCGCTGCTGTTATTCGATGAGATGGCCAGGCGCGCGGCCGCGCGCGGTTACACCTGGGCGGACCTGTCTCTGACGGGGGAGGATAATGTGGACACCCGGCCGCTGGCCCATCACATGGGCGCGCAGGTTTACAAACGATACCGGTTCTACAGAAAACCGGTCGATTGATTTCACGAGGGGAATCACAAGATGACCCGGGTTACTGAGTCATCCTTACGAAAAATCCGAATTCATCAAAGTTTCGGAAACCGGCTCACCACCTTCGCCATCGCAGGAGGTCGATCCATGACTCCTCCCTGGTGGATGCCGATTAGCGTGCCCTCGACCGCATATTTCAATTCAAGAAAAGCCTGCCCGGTCAGGTATCGCTCGGCGTCCACTGCACAGGAGGTCACCCAACCGATGCGCTCGCCGCTGGTATTCACTAGCGGGTCGCCGTTATGCGCCATGCGGACGCGCGGCTCGTCGAAGCGGAAGCGGACCACGACTCCGCGGCGTTCCTTCTCTCGTGCCAGGAAGGCTTCGCGCCCGATGAACCACGGCTTGTACGGCTTGACGTAGGATCCGAAACCGCCCTCAGCCACGCCCAGATCGCGCCCGGAGCGGAAGATGGTATTCTCCCACCCTGCGGCGGAAGGACCGCCCTTCCACGAACCCAAGCCCATCTCGTGACCGTACAGCGGCAGGCCGGCCTCGGTGCGCAGCGAATCGCGCGCGCCCAGCCCGATCGGCTTGACCCCGAACGGTTCGCCCGCCTTCAATATCGAATTCCAGAACTCCACGGCGCGCTCGGGATGCACGAACAATTCGAAGGCCATCTTCTCGCCGGTGTAACCGGTGCGCGAGACGATCAGGTCAAAGCGCTTCCCTGAACCTGTCGAAGGATCGCCGACCACGGCATCGCACAACTCGGTTCTCTTCAATTTCATGATCCGCGCCCTTGTTTCGTCGTCCACGCCCATGGCCAGCAGTGTCTCGCGGCTCTTCGGTCCCTGCAGGGCGATGTCCACGCGCATGGCGGTACCGGATTTCGGGTCCCGCAGGTTTCGAATTTCGGCGTTGTATCCGTAGGTGCGCGCCCACGGCCGCTTGATCTCGATCTTCACAGTGCCGTCACGAACGCTTTCCAGCCAGGTCCGATCGTTGTCGTCGTTTGAGGCATTCACGACCACAAGGTAATCGTTCCAGCCGCGGCGGTAGACGAGCGTGTCGTCCACCACGTCCGCCTCGGGCGTGAGAAAGTGCGTGTACAGCGACTCGCCGGGGGATAACCCGCCGCAGTCGTTCCCGCACACCGCGTCCAGGAAGGAGGCGGCATCGGCGCCGCGGACGTCATACACGCCCATGTGCGAGACGTCGAACAAACCTGCGGCCTGCCGCGTGGCAAGATGCTCCTCCACCACCGAGGTGTACCAGACCGGCATATCCCAACCTGCGAAGGGAACCATCCTTGCTCCCAATGCCTTATGCGTTTCGTGCAGGGCGGTGAATTTCGGTTCCCCTTCGGGAGGCTCACTCCATAGAAATGGCAGCTTCTGAGTTGTCTCGGTTTTGACCTCAGGCTGAATTCCGAAGAACCAGGGTTTTTGAGCACCGGCTTCCCTTTTTCCCTTGGGAGCGCCCTTCGAGGAGGTTTTTGACTTCCTCTGAACATCCATCACCACGAATGGACCGGGCATGCGCCGGGCGCTGAAATCCTTTTCGCCATCCAGATTGAAGGATACATACCCGTCCGAGAGATCCCGCAGCCAGGTGCCCACCGCGGCTGCTTTCGCCGGCGGCACCTCCAGCTGGAATGTATTTTGATCGATACAGGTCAACACACAAGCGACTGCGCCGGCCGCTGTGGCAACAGTGGTCGGAGCCGATTTGCCCTTCTTCATTGCGGACATGTCGCACGAGACGGCATAATCCAGCATCTGGCGTACGCGTCTACCTTTAATTTCAAACGAAGTACTCTTGATTTTATCGTCGATATACCAGAAATGAGGGTAGCCGTTCTTCGTTGATTTGAAATCGATCCCCGCGCTCTCCGCCAGTTTTCTCACCTTCACCTTCGCCGAGTTCCCC
>Ga0194127_10003483_pt1 | contig 20129 bp, 11 predicted proteins | sample TA2KigC100mmetaG_FD_148624 | JGI IMG/M metagenome (GOLD analysis project Ga0194127, IMG submission 148624) | Freshwater microbial communities from Lake Tanganyika, Tanzania - TA2015036 Kigoma Deep Cast 100m | ecosystem: Environmental > Aquatic > Freshwater > Lake | place: Tanzania: Lake...
GGGGGAACGTCCGATGACTCGCTGCTGCTCATCAGCGAAGCGGTCGATCAGCTCTTGAGGAAGTGGTCTCTCAAGGGGGTCCGCTTCGACTGCCACCTTTCCAACGGCTTGAGCGACATTCCGAGAATGCTCGACGGCTTCAACGACCCCGACTACCGGGCCGCGGGGGTGAACTACTTCCGGATCACGGATCCGACCCGGTTCGCCGGGCTGCTCGAGCAGGCCAGGCGGGACTACGACAAGTACATGTTTGCCTAGTCCTCGGGGAGTTTCCTCCCGCAGCGGGGACCAGCGAGGAACCATGATCGAGAAGAACGTGCCGACCGATTTCAGCCCGGTTGCGACCCAGCCTTCCGTGGATGCCAGCTCGTTCGTGCATCCGCTGGCAGTGGTTTGCGGGAATGTCCGCATCGGCCGCAACGTGATGGTGTGCCCCACCGCGGTCGTCCGGGGGGACGAAGGCCAGCCGCTGCATGTCGGCGATGATTCGAACGTCCAGGACGGCGTCGTGATCCACGCGCTGGAGACCGAGAGCCACGGCAACACGGTGGAGTCCAACCTCCGCACGGTCGGCGGGATGCGATACGCCGTGTACGTCGGCTGCCGCGTGTCTCTGGCCCACCAGGCCCAGGTTCATGGCCCGGCCGTGGTGCTCGACGACACGTTCATCGGGATGAAGGCCCTCGTCTTCAAGTCGACCGTGGGCAGAGGCTGCGTGGTAGAGCCCGGTGCCATCGTGCTCGGCGTCAGCGTCGCAGACGGCCGCTACGTCGAGGCCGGCAGCGTGATCCGGACTCAGGCCCAGGCCGATGCGCTCCCCCACATCACCCCGGACTACCCGTTCAAGAACCTCAATCGCGGTGTCGTCCACGTCAACACCGCTCTGGCCAGGAAGTACCGCGAACGGCAGTAGCGGTCAGGGATCACACAGCCCCGACTACGCGGGAGGGGCCCTCGGGGCGTCGGCAGATGCAGTCGGGGGTTGGGGGTCACACAGCCCCGACCACGCGGGAGGGGCCCTCGGGGCGCCGGCAGATGCAGCAGGGCCCTCGGGGCGCCGGCTCAAGCAAGCGGGTGGCTTTTGATTCCCGAGCGCGGCAGCCACGGGAAGACCAGCGGTTCCCTGCCGTACCGTTCCCGGTAGAGGTTTGTGTGCAGCTCCAGGCCGGCCTTGAATCCGGTATCGAGGGCGGTGAGCACCCCGGAGACGGGGGTGACGATGTTGCCGGCCGCGACCAGTCCCGGGATCGCAGTCTCTCCCGCCGGTCCGGTGACGATGTATCCCTTGCGTCGCTCGATTCCCATGCCCTGGAGGAAGTCGGTCACGTGAGTCTCCAGCGCATAGGAGTTGTAGTCGACGAGCAGGAAGCGGCACTCCTCGGCCGAAGACGGCCCGGAACGCGGGTGGATCTCGACGACGAGACCGACCCGGTGCTCCTCTCGCACCGCAAGCCTCCCGGCCACGATGCGGAGGTTGCGGGACGGAGAAGGGGGCGGGGTCTCGACGTGCTCGAGCACGACGAGGAAGACGACCTCGGGCCGGAGCTTCTGCAAGCCCTGGGCGAATTCCACGGTCTCCGGTCCGCCGCCGATCACCGCGACCGTATCCCCCGGGATTGCCGGCAGGTGGCGTGCCTCGATCTCCGGGGGGCTGAACACGACGCGTACGGACCGCACCATGGGCACCAGATCGAGGTGCGGGAAGAACCCGGTGCAAAGCGCGACGTTGCCTCCCTCGAAACGACCTCCGGGAGTCTCCACCTCGAACGCACCGCGGCTGCCCCGCACGACGAGGGCCGGTTCCTCCTCACGCACGTCGATGCAGCCGGAGGCCCGGACCTCGGCCTCGAGATCACGCATGAGCTGGGTTCCCATGATGTGCCACCGGTGCGTGATTCGGAGCTTCCCGTAGCGGGCGAACTGCCCGACCCTGAACCGCTCCAGGACCAGGGCGCGCAAGCCGCGCGGCGGGTTGATGGGGATTCCGCCCACCGCGGTCAGCGCACACATCAGCCCGCTTGGGCCCCCTCCGATCACGATGACGTCGTACCTGTCGGTCATGAAACGACTCCCGGTTTCCTGGCGGTCAGCCACGGCGGGCGAAGTTCCGCCGCAGCTCCTCGATTCCGTACATGGTGGCGTAGTTGCACCAGAGCCCCTGGCAGAACGGGTCCAGCTCGCACCTGGGACACAGCTCGGTCTTGACCCGATCCCCGGGGAGCCGGAGCCTGTGAGGGGGCAGATGGTCCTGCAGCCGGTACTCCACAAAGAACCGCTCCAGCCCGGGCAGGAAGCAGAGCGGAATCCCGCACCGTCCCGGGACCGAGGCGTTGAGGCCGAGCTGCTCGGCCAGCAGCAGCGCTTCGGCCAGATACGGCGCTGCCTCGCTGATCGGGGGCACGATGTCCGGACGTCCTGCCGCCCGCCCGAGCGGGGCCACGTAGGAGAAGGTAACCGTGTTCACCTCCCCCAGCTCCCGGGCGATGAACCGCGCCAGCTCCGACAGCTCGCGGTAGTTGAACCGGTTCGTCACGCAGTTCAGGTTGACTTCCACGCCGGCAGCCAGGAGGTTGCGCACGCCGGTAAAGGTCTTCTCGAACGAGCCTTCGAGTCGGGTCAGGGTCTCGACCGTCTCGGGGCGGCAGGAATGGAAAGAGACGAAGGCCGTGTCGAGACCCGCTGCACGACAGGTGGCAACAACATCGGGATCCGAGAAACGGACCGCGTTGCTCTCCACGGTGATGTGTCTCAGCCCGGCCCGTGCTGCCTCCTCGATGAATGCCGGCAGCCTGGGGTTGAGCGTGGGTTCCCCCCCCGAGAACATGACGCCCGAGATGCCGTCCCCGGCCAGTGCGCACAGCAGACCGGGACGTGCATCCAGGTCGGTCACCACCATGGCGCTGTTCCGGGCAAAGCAGAAGATGCAGTCCTGGTTGCAGCGGGTCTCGATATTGAACTTGGCTTCCCAGTATGCGCTCCTTCCCCGGCCGAGAGGCAGCTTCTGGTACAGGTCCAGCTCCAGCGGGGAGCGGGCCGAGGACGAATCGTCGGGTTTCTTCGGTGCCTCGCCGGAGGAGAAGGTCCTGCCCACGGCATCAAACGCATGAGCCAGCAGCATCGCCGCAGTCCCGGTCGGAAGGTGGCGGGTCTGCCCCTCGAGGAAGCGCTCCATGGCCCTCACGCAGTCCGCCAGCGGATCCACGTCGTCGAATCGGGCAAGGATCCGCTCGAATGCCCTGCGCCGTGCCCAGAGGGTGTGGACCGTGCCTTTGCAGCTCAGCGTGAGGGTGCTGTCCGACCCCACGGCGCAGAGCTGCCAGTCTGCGTCGTCATGGCAGGGCTCGACCGTGAGGACAAGCGTCCCCGGGGCGGGGGGGGCGGAGAAGGAATCGGTCGGAGCAGCGTCCCCGGGTGCGGTGCCTGTGCGCCCTGGCCCCGGGGTCCACCGGATGGGCGTTCCAGCCAGCAGGGCAAGAAACGAGAGCCCGATGCACCCCGCGGACGTCACGTCGCCGCCCTCGATGTCCGCGTCGAAAGCGGGGGCCCCCCCCGGCACGCGAAACACCACGGTCTCGAGCCTGCCTGCCATGCCCGTACCCAGCATGTGCCGCAAACGGATGAACGACGCCGCACAGACCGGGGGGTACGCCACGAGCAGCTTGCGCCCCTTGTCCTCCATCGCGGCCATGGCACGTCCCAGCGCCTCGGGCCGTGTCTCGGGAGCCAGTGGAATCGCCACGTGCATCGCGTTGGCCCCCGCAGACGTCAGGAGGTCCGCCAGCGGGCGCTTGCCCGATTCCAGGATGTGCAGCGCACCAGCCGGCACGAGCTGCGCCTCCACGTCCCGGTCGTCGGCGTCCGCCACCGCCACGTCCGCGTGGCCGGCCTTCCAGTAGGCCTCCGCCAGGCGGCGCGCCTGGTGAGACCGGCCGATCACGATGATCACGGGAGGTTTGTCATGGGTCGCCAAGTCTCATCCGCACCAGGAAGCCCTGGTTCCGTTGCCGGAAACCTCCTCCGGTCAGTAGTAGCGCATGTGCCGGCTTTCGGGCAGGAGCACCCAGTTGCCGGGGAACAAAGTCCCGTCCTCGAACTGCTTCTTCAGGTCACGGCACCACGTGATCACCTCCTCCGGGTGATGCCGATCCAGGAAACCCACCGAGCGTCCCAGGAGCTTCATGAGCTCGATCTCGTCCTCGTGGGGCTGCCTGTCCGGTCCGCCGTCTCCAAGGAACACGATCTGGTGCGCACCGGTTCGAAGCGTCGGCCGGGTCTCCTCCCCGTTCGGGGCAACCATCAGCGTGACGCGGCGGTGCGTGCCGCGACGGAAATAGAGGTAGATGCGATCCTTGTCCGCGTACGGGGGCAGCCGGAAGAAACGGAGCAACCCGTCGTGGACCGCGGCAGCCTCCCCCTCGTCCCCTCCCGATGCCGCAAGCACCTTGCCCACCACGCTCACCGGATCGGTCCGGGACGGCTTGAACTCCTGAGTGCCGTAGATCTGGATGTAGCCCAGCTCGATTCCCAGGCAGATGGCCCGCAGCGAGCACTTCTCGCAGACCGAAGGCTGTACCTTGCCCGTGTCGTGGAAGCCTGTGTCGTAGTACTCGTCCGGTGCTTCCAGGTTGATGTCCTTGTAGCGCCGATCCATCACCCTCGTGGTGGCATTGAGCGAATGCCACTCGAACTTCGGCGCCACACACAGCGGCATGTTCTCGGTCCAGAACGGAATGCCGCACTCCTCAAGGTACGCGAACGCGTCCAGGCGGATGTCCGAGAATCGCGTGCGCACCCACTCGTTCTTCAGCGCGGATCCCCGCAACACCATCGACTTGAAGTTGAACCGCCTCGGAAAGCCCGGATACGTCTCGTTCACCCAGCGGCAGATCGGCAGCAGATCGTCCCGGTTCACCGAGTTCATCACCACGTTGAACAGGACGAAGAAACGTTCCGAGTACTTCCGGGAGTTGAGCTGCTCGAGCGCCTCGATCTGGCGGGCGAGGGTGAACTTCCGCCCGGTCAGCCGGGACACCTTCTCCGGGTCATGGTGGATCAGCGAGAACTCGAGGTAGTCGAGTCCGGCCCCGAGCAGCCGATCCAGGTATCCCTTCTTGCTCAGCAGCGTCCCGTTGGTCGCGATCCCCACCGCCTTGTACCCGATCTCCTTGGCATGGCTGATCACGCGCTCGAAGTCCGGGATGATGAGTGTTTCTCCCCCCATGAAGATGAGCTGGTCGCAGTCGAGCTTCAGCCGATCCAGCAGCGCGTTGATCTCCTCGACCGACATGTGCATCGTCGGGGTGACCCCCTTGTCGAGGCAGAACGCGCAGTTCTGGTTGCACCGGTCGGTGACCTTGACGACGGCCGACTTGATGGCACGGAGTTCCCCGCTCACGTTCTCCCCCCGGGGTCGGGGCCACGACCCGCCGCCATTATCCGGCAACGGGACGGAGCAAGTCAATCGAAAGCAAAGGAAGACCATGCTATAGTGACTCACCGGGGCAACCGGAAGACCGGTGCCGGAACCCGGGGGCAACAATGGAGCGGATCGCTGTGTTCGGCAAGGGAGGGGTCGGGAAGTCCACCTTCGCCGCACACCTGAGCGCCTGGTTCGCAGGCCAGGGACGACGGGTTCTGCACGTCGGGTGCGATCCCAAGGCCGATTCCTCCCTTCTCCTCCTCGATGGTGCGGTACCTGCCCGTACCGTCGTCGAAATCCTGTCCGAGAACCCCACGGCAGACCCCAGGGAAGCGATCAACCGAGGCCGACTCGGCATCGACTGTATCGAAGCAGGCGGGCCGGAACCGGGCATCGGGTGCGGTGGTCGAGGCATCACCTGGGCCATCGACTTCCTCGAGAAGGGCGGGCTGCTCGCCCGGACCTACGACGTGGTCCTGTTCGACGTGCTCGGCGATGTCGTGTGCGGCGGGTTTGCGGCCCCGTTGCGCCGGGGCCTGGCCGACCTCGTCGTCATCGTCGCCTCGCCCGACGAGATGTCCTTCTTCGCTGCCAACAACATCGCCAGGGCCGTGGTGCGCTACGCGGACAACGGCGTAGCCCTGGCGGGCCTCGTGCTGAACGAGCGGTCGGCTGCCGGCCAGGACCTGGACGGCCACGCGTTCGCTCGCACCATCGGTGCCCAGGTGCTCGGCCAGCTCCCGTTCTCGCCCGCTCTCGCAGATGCGCGGCGTCACCGTCGGACCCTGAACGAAACCGCAGCCCGCGATCCCTTCGCCGTTGCCGTCGCAAGCATCGGGAACGCACTTGCTTCGCTGGACCGCACATCGCTCGCTCTGCCCTGTCCGCTGAGCAACCAGGCCTTCCACCAGTTCGTGGGGGGAGCTTCGCTCCGATCCGCCGGGGGTTTCTCTCCACCCCCCCATCCCCAGGCTCCTAAGCCCATCACGCCTCAGGCGACCGCGCCCACGCAAGGCAAGGACCAGGGAAGCTCGGGAGCTTCGCTCCGATCCGCCGGGGGTTTCTCTCCAGCCCCCCTTCCCCCAACCCCCAGCCGCCTTGCCGGCCCCTCCACGTTGTCTCGCCTCGGCCACGTCCTCGGCTTCGATCTGCCCGAGCTGCGGGGGGCCAGGGCCTCGGTCGCCGCTGCGGTGCTCACGAGCACGGGCGAGGTGGGCCTGACCGTCCGCTACGGGAAGCTCCCGCCGCAACGGCTGATCGTGCTTCCGCCCGGAAGGGAGGGGGCCTACATTGCGCTGCCCAACCTGGGTATCGCCTATCACGGAAGCGATCCGTCGGTGGCGTTGCACAAGCTCGCAAGCTGGGTGGCCGGGCGGCTGCGGGACATCGGCTTCTCCACGCTGGCCTCGTGGGTCGCTCGCCCACCCGATTCGTCGGACGTCGCGGCCGGGGGTGACCCGGGCGACGAAGCACCCCACCGCACCGGGCAGGGGAGGGTCTGGAGCCTGCGGGCGGGGCGGTCTGCATTGGAGGCGCTCGAAGCCAGGATCCTCCGGGACCAACCCCGACGACGGACCTTGGACGTCTCGGGGCAGCCCGGAGCCCACGGCCCGGCAGGGAGCTTCGAGGGTACCGCCGACGAGTCGCAGTCACTCACCCTCGTCCGGGCCGACTCGCGGACCGACGGGATCCTGGAGCTCGACGTCCGGCTGGCCGACCAGAGTGTGCGCACCCTCCTGCTCGTGCCGCTGGGCAGCCCGTCCTTTCTCGATGTCGCCACCTGCGGAATCGGACACGTGGACGAGGGGGATGCCCGGACTCTGGCCCTGGTGCGGAGGCTCGCCGGGGCTGTCGACGCAATCCCGCTCGATTCCCTGCACGAGGTCGTCCGGTCCGACCCGGAGTCGACTCCCGTGGGCCGTCCGGGCGGCCCGGAGCACGACGATGCCAGCTTCCGCCAGACCCCCCAGTGGCGCCAGTTCTTTGCTGACGATCACTTTGCCCGGAACGTGCACCAGCTCCTCCAGTACGAGGCACCGCACGTTGCCGTGGAACATTGTGACCGCGAGTGCATGTACCCCACGCCCCCCGCACTGGAGCACCAGCCCGACGTCTACGAGTACCCCTGGCTCGAGCCCGAGCCCTTCCACGGAGGGCCGCTGGCCCGCTCCGGGGCGGGCGGAATCACGCTGACCACCGATCTGACCGACCGGGACGTCGTGCGCGGCGCCATCGTCCGCCTCGAAGATGCCCTGCAAAGGGCATGCGGCGCCCTGGAGGAGGAGCAGTTCGTGCTCGTCCACAACACGTGCACCCCGGTCGTTGCAGGCGAGGACGTATCCGGCCTGGTGCACCGTGTCGGGCTCTCCTGCCCGGTTCCGCTCATGCACACGGCCCCCCACATCGATGGCAATCCGCTGGCGGACTTCTTCGCACGTAGGAAGAAGGAGCGTGGGTTCACCCCTCACGCTCCCCATCCCGGCCTCGTGAACCTGGTCGGCTTTCCCACCAACCGGGGAACCGACGAGCTGTGCAGACTCCTGGCCCGGGCAGGCATCCGCGTCAACGACCGGGCGTTCCCCCGCGTCGACCTGAGGCTGTTCGATACCTACCTCAAGGCATCGCTCCAGGTCTTCTACCCCGAGCACTACCTGGCCCGGTTGCGGGATGCCCTCTTCTCCGATCTGCCCCTGGTCACCCTCGAGCCGGAAGCGCCATTCGGATTCGAGCGTACTCGTGCCTGGCTGACCGCGGTGATCGACGCCGGTACCGCCCCCTCGGCAGCGGCCGGAACGCCGGGGCCGCAAGGCGAGGTGGCGACGGATTGCTGCAATGCAACAAGTGATGGAATAGCGGAAGGTTATGGTGGCAAACATTCTGTAATACTGGAGGAATGGGGGGCTCGGCTTCCGGAGTGGGACAGGCATCGCTCCGAGGCCGCCACGTGCACCCTGGGCTTCGTGGTCGACTCGTGGCGCGTCGAGCGGCTCGCAGACCCCTCGGTCAACTTTGCGCTTCCTCTTCTTGCCCTGCTTGCCGAGATGGGATTCCGGATCGAGCTGCTGCTCTACGGCAAAGGGGGGACGGTACCGTCCGCTCTCGAGGAGGCAGCCCGCGGGCTGGCGCCGGGGGCCGACATCACGCTCCGGGGGTTTGGGACCGAGGACGAGCTGACGGAGGCCCTGGCGCTGAGTCAGGCGCAGGCGTTCTACTCCGACTTCACCCAGGATCAGCGGCTGGCTCGGGCCGGCAAGGCGCGCTTCTCTTCCCGGGTGTTCGAGATGGGATTCGCAGGCGCGGTTCGGACGCTGGAGCGGCTGGTATCGGTCTGCCGCCTGCCGTTCTTCCGGCGCTACGGAAGGGTAGGGTGGCCATGAGAACCGATGCCGTCGAGCCGTTTGCCACCCGCAGCAACTTCCCCTACCTCTTCGGGGTGTACCTTGCTGCCAACGCGATCCCGGATGCCGCCCTGGTCGTGGACGGGCCCGACTGCGCCATCTACAAGGCGCAGTTCATCCAGGGGCGCCACGACCTGTGCTCGACGCTCGTGGATTGTGCGGGAGAGTCGCGGCTCCTGGTGAGCTGCGTGACCGTCGAGCAGATCGTCCGGGACCGCTTTCCCGAGCTGGAGAAGCTGTTCATCCAGGCAGCGGGGAGAGGCTCCGTGGTGCTGGCCGCGTCCCTGCCCATGGCCGCGATCACCGGCACTCAGTACGAGCTGCTGCTGAGCCGCATGACGGAGAGCACCGGGGTGCCGGGCGCCGTGGTTCCCTTCGGGTCGCTTGGCGGAGACTGGCTCGACGGCTATGCGGGGACGCTCGAGGCGCTGGTGCGTCTCATTGACGTGGACGAGGCAGCACCCTCGCCGGACAAGGTCGCTCTGATCGGCTGCTTCATGGACCGCAACGAGCACGACCACCTGGCCAACGTGGCCGAGATGGAGCGGATGGTCCGTGCGCTCGGCCTGGACCCGGTTTCGACCTGGCTGTCCGGAAGGCCGTGGCGCCACCTGGAGGCGGCCCGGAATGCAGGCATCGTGATTGCGTTGCCGCACGGAGTCGCCGCGGCCCGTGCGCTGGCGTCCCGCACCGGGGCGAGAGTCGTCGAGCTGCCGGTTCCACTGGGGATCTCAGGGACGATGCGCTGGCTGGCGGACCTGGCCGCAGCGACAGGGCGGGAGGCCGCGGCGGAGCGCTTCCTCTCCGCTGAGCTGGCCGACCTCGTGCCGCGGCTGCGATGGCTGGTGCAGCAGGCATTCGTCGGTACACGGGTCTCCTTTGTCGGCGATCCGTTCCTGGTGGCCCCGATGACCGAGTTCCTGCGGGAGCTGGGCTGTCTCCCCGTGCTGCTGGCCGCGGTGGGGCGCAGCGGCCATCCGTCCCAGTCCGAAGCAGGGCTGCCGGTCCTGTACGAGCCCACCGCAGCAGAGTTGCGGGCCGCCCTGGATGCGCTGCCCGAAGAGCGCCGGATCGACCTGGCCATCCAGTGCGACACCTACGGATTCGGCGGGGGCGGTGAGCACGCAGTGTTGCCCTTCGGGTTTGCCACACCGCTGTGGCATGCTGTGGCCGATTGCCCGTTCGTGGGCTTTCGAGGGGCAGTGTGCCTGGCCCACCGGATGGCCGAGAAGCTGATGGACCGGGTCCGCAGGGCCCGCTAGGGGAGCTCATGGCCGATCACAAGTCAGACGGGCCGACGCCATCCCCCCGCAACGTCCAGGCGGCTTCGAGCCCAGCGGCTTCCCGCATCGGCTTCGTCGACGCGCTGCGGGGGCTGGCCATTGTCCTCATGGTGCTCGTGCACGTCGCCCGTGCAGTGGTCGACCCGGATGAACCCGGCGCTGCCGGAGCATTCCGTTCACTCCTGATGACCACGGAACCGCTCATCTCCACCCTGTTCCTGACGCTTGTCGGAGTATCTCTCGTGCTGGCTCACGGTCGCAGCGCGTCAGGTCGTGCGTGGTGGCGGAGCCGCATCGTCCGTGCCCTCACCCTGGTGCTCCTGTCCTGGGGCATCTTCTGGGTGCATGGCGGGATCAATCCCCCCTATCCGTTTCTGTCCGCCGAGATCCTCTACACCATCGGACTGGCGGTCCTCCTGTATGCGCCTGTCGTGCATCCCAACGGGGTGCGATGGTGGCTCCTTGCCCTGCTCGGAGCGCTGCTTGCCGCGGCGACGGCCCTGGCCGAGGCCTATCCCCGGGAGGCACTGTCCCGCCTGGCCCAGGGGCCAGGAGCGCACCTCCCGAACCTGCTCTTCCCCGCACTGGGAATCCTGCTGGCATGGACCTGGCACAGGCGGAAACCGGAAACGCACTGGGGGGGGGCCGGGACCGGAGGTGGAGCCGCAGGCGGAACGCCGGCCGCACCGGCTGCGGGACGGATGAGGGGCCCCGGAGGCGAGTCGGTCCGGAGCGACCGGGCATGGCTCTGGTGGCGTCGCTGGATGCTCCCCCTGGGCCTCGTGGTCGTGCTCGCGTACCACTTCCTCTGGGCCCCGGCAAACCAGGAGCGGACCGGGCCCTCGGTTGAGCGGCCGAGCAACATCGAGGCCGTGTTCAACCGCCCCCATGGCCGAACCGCCGCCTCCCGGGAGCTCGTGACGGACGGGCAGTGGGGGTCCACGTACGACTTGCGCTGGGTAGCCGGCCGCATGGGCCCCCCCGACCCGCCCCCACGGATTGTCCGCTCCCGGGCCTTCTGGAACAAGAAGCTGGCGCTGGTCCCCTATCTCTCCGCGTGGATGCTGGTCCTGTTCGGACTGGCCATGCCCGGCGCTTCCCGCCGGAAAGGCGCACTTCGTGCCGGCCCTCCGGCAGCGGGGGCCTCTCCTTCCCGCCCCTTCTTCCATTTCCTCCCCGGCAGGGTCGCTCCGGGGGAGATGGCCCCTCTCCTCCAGCCCCTCCATCTCCTCGGCCGCCATGCGCTCAAGCTGTACGTGTTCCACCTGGCGCTGGCCGCTCTGCTCTCCTTCTTCCCGGGCATCGGGGTCGGCATGGGCGGCTACCTGGCGTGCGTGGCTGCCGTGCTCCTCGCCTGCTCCGGGCTCGCCTGGGGCGTGGAGGCGGTCCGGAAGTGACCCCAAATCCACCATCAACGGCGTCGAGAGGGCGATGAGCCTGCCTGTGTGGGGAGTCCCTGGCCACCAGATCGGAGCCAGATGCAAGGCGCGACCGAGCCAGCCGAATGAGGCGTGGCCTAAGCCACGTCGCAGTGAGGCGGCGACGGAGCAACGCCGCAGGTGGCCCGAGATGGTGGTTCAGGGGTGACCCTGGCGTTGCGCGAGCATAAGCGTGTGTGCTACCCTATGAGCCTCCGGCGTTGGAGCGAGTATGCTCTGTGCATCCGAGCAGCGCTCCTACCCGTCCGGAGCGGGTGCGATGTTGTGCCCCAAGCCTGGGAGGGCCGGATGATGTTTCGTTGCCTGCCGTTCGTCGTGGTCGCACTGCTGGCCGCTTCCTGCCTGTCCCCCCGCAAGGCGACACCGAACTCCGACTTGAAGAACGCGGATGTCCCGACACCTCTCGACGGCCCCGGCACGAGCGACACCGCCCTCCTGGACATCCCGACCGGCGACACGGGCGATACCCTCACCTTGGACACGGGCGACACCGGGGACGCACGGGTCGGAGACCTCGAGGTCGGCCCGTGCGAGCCGTTGTGCGACGGCTTGGAGTGCGGGCCCGACGGCTGCGGCGGAAGCTGCGGGACCTGTGGCGAGGGCACCAAGTGCCTGTACGGCAAGTGCGTAATCCCGTCGAACCAGTGCCTCGACCCCCGGGCGGACGACCCCAACGACGGTTGCGAGAACGGCTACGTGACCGACTACCAGGTGAACGCGTCCAACGTCGGCGACCAGGTGGAACCGGTCATCGTCAGCACGGACGAGGAAGAAGGCGCCTTTGCCATCGCCTGGAGCGACTGCCCCTTGTCGGCGGACAGCGATGGTGACGGAGTCCGGGACTACCTGTCCTGCAACGTTGCCTTCCGAGGATTCGATGTCAAAGGGGTGCCGACCTCCTCCAAGGACAGGGTGGGTACCGCTGCCTCGGCCGGCAGCGAGTACCGGCCCGGGATCGCCCCGCTGAACGGTGGATTCATGCTCGGCTGGATTGTGCAGACTGGGCAGGGCCGTCGGGTCCGGGCCCGCATGTGGGCCTTGGACCCAGTCGTGTCAGGGGGGTACAAGCCGTACCCGGAGTGGGAGGATATCGCCGTCGGGGAGACTTCGGAAGTGGACGCTGAGTCGCCCGTCGCCCTGGCCAGTTCCGACAGCGGACTGGATTCCGTCGTCGTGTGGGCCGGAGAGATTGCCAAAGGGGAGCTCGGGATCGTTGGTCACCGGATCGTCAGCCCCGAATTCGGGGTGTTCCAGACGCCCGAGGGCATCTTCCCCATCGCCAAGGATCTGGCGGACCAGCGGCTTCCGGTCGTGGTGCGGCTGAACGGCGACACCTACGCCGTCCTATGGGAGGCAGCGCTCGAGGAAAAACAGGAACCCGCCGGGGAAGGGTCGGATTGCCTGGGAATCATCCGACGCCTGGATGGCAAGCCGGTGACTGAATTCAACTCCGTGTGGTCCGGGATGTTCCAGTTGGCCAATGATGTCTCAGGTTCGCAGACCATGCCCACGGGCGTTGCGGTCGACTGGGGCAATGTCCTGATCACGACGTTTCTCGGAACAGAGGATACCGGCATCCTGGTGAGGTCCTTCGATCTCCTGGGAGCGGGGGCAATCCCCGAGGTACCGGTCTACGTCAATCCGCAGTACGAGATGTCGATGCCTCGCATCGCGGCGCTGCATGGGAGCCGGCTCGTGGTAGTCTGGAAGATCGAGAATACTCCCGAGGACCAGGCCGGAGGCATCTACATGAGGTTGCTGAAAGCGGACCTGACCACATTGCCCGGCCCCATTCACGTGAACGGCTATCACTTCGACTGGCAGAGCGCTCCGCAGGTCGCTCACGTCGGCGGCGGTGAGTTCATCGTCGTGTGGGAGAGCTGCATGGGCCAGGACGGCGACGGCTGCGGCATCTTCGCACGGCGCTTCGACGCCAACGGCAAGCTGCTGCCGCTGGTGAAACCGTAGGCGCCGGAACGTCCGCTCGATAGGGACGGGTGCAGGCGGATGGCGGAGCGGGTCGGCCGGATGCTGAGGGAAGCGTGGAACCGCGGCCTGTTGACAAGAGCGACCGGAGAGAACCTGCATCAGACCTGGTCGTCGAGCGGGGGAGGTAGCGAAATGAGACTCCTGCGAATCGGGGCTGTCGCCGCAATCCTTGTCGTGCTTGCCGCGTGCGGCCGGCCGGTCACCGTAGTCACGCTCGAGCGGGACGGAAGGCAGCGCGGCGTGACCACCGAGCGGGGCGGAGAGGTCGGCACTCGGATCCAAATCCTGCTGCCCCCCGGCTCGAGTGCGGAAGACCTCGAGGTCACCTATGCCTGTCTCGACCGCATCGCCCAGCCCTACCTGCTGAGCGTGGACGGAACCGCGGCCTACCGCGATGCCGAGCCTGGCCTCGCCACGTTCTGGCTCCCCGAGTGCACCGGCCGCATGGTGGTCTACAACGTCGTCGAGCCGACCGGCTGCCGACTGCTCGAACAGCGCCAGGAAAGCCTCAAGGAGGCGGTGCGCCGGTGCGAGCAGCAGAACCACACCGCGGACTTCGCTGCCGAGGTCGCCACCCTCGGCAAGGTCCGCTCGGAGCTGACCGAAGAACGGGACAAGTTCGCCACCGAGACCGCAAGCCACCTCAAGGAGCTGGAGGAGGAGTTGGCCCTGCGGGAATCGGAGAAGCGCGAGTTCATCTCCGTGGGAACCCCTGCCGCACTGGCCGAGCTGAAGAAGACCCAGGAGCTGGTGCGACGGCTCTCCGCCGAGCGGCTGGAGTATGAGAAGCAGTCCCAGGCCAAGCTCGCGGAGCATGACCGGAACCTGTTCGAGCTGACTGCCCAGATCGACGAGGCTCAGGAAGCCCGGGATGCTCCGTGCCGGCCGCTCACCGAGGAGCGGGATCGCACCCGGGCCGAGCTTCGCGCATGCGGAGGCCCGGGGCCGCGCATCCTGAGGCTCGGCGCAATCATTCCAGGTCGCAACCGGGAGACGGTCTGGTACCGCGTTGAGCAGCCGTCCAAAGGGGGGTCCGCCTCCCGGCTCGCACACCTTGGCGATTTCCCCAGGCCGGAGAATGGGGACGAGCTGTACGTGCAGGTGGTTGACCGCGATCCGAACGTCCTTCCCGGTCCGTTCGGGCTCAACGTGACGCTGACGCCGGGCACGGAGCCCAACCCGGCACCCCTTCGGCCAATGTTCGATCCGGGGAGAGCCGCGTTCTCGACGGAGGAATCTCCCAGGCCGCCCCCCGTCGTGCCCCGCGCTCCGCTCGTCGACGTGATCCTGCCCGCGGAACGCGAGCTTCATGGCGGCGATGTCCCCTCCCTGTCGGTCACGCACCCGGGCATCAACGCGGACGGAAAGCCTGCCGACGTCACGCTGGTATCGTCGGTGCTGCCCCAGGTCCGCTCGCTCTACCGATTCAACCTCTCTGCCGGGATGGCTCTCTCCTCCCTGGACGAGGTGAAGTACTCGAAGAAGACCCAGTTCGCGGACGACCCCGCCACAGCGGACACGAACGAAGCGGTCTACCAGACCATGAAGAGCGGCAACACCTTCCAGGTTCAGCCGCTCCTCGCATTCACGGTCTACTGGTTGCCCATGGACATCCAGGAGCCGGTGTCGTGGCGTGACCTGCTCCCGAGCCCGACCATCGGCTTCGGCCTGCTGTCTCCGCTGGACAACCTCTACCTCGGGTTCAGCCACGAGTTCGTGCGCAACCTCCAGTTCGTGTGGGGGCTCCACCTGGGCAAGGTCACCCACCTTCTCGACGAGGAGGCCGATGCCCTCGAGCTCCGCATCCCCGACGCCCCCAAGACCGTGGAGGCCATCCAAGCCGGCTTCTTCGGCTCGATCCAGTTCAACTTCAACTTCTTCGCCAAGCTGCTGGGGAAGTGAGCGTCGCAGCGCCGCCCTCGCTGCCCCGGCCGGCCGGGGACCGGCGTCGGCCGCCCTGTTGGCACGGACCGAGCGATTCCGCCGCCGATTTTTGTGTTGCCATGCGGGCCTCCCTGTGATAAACGCCCCTCGTTGAGTTTCCGGGGCTGTAGCTCAGCTGGGAGAGCGCTAGAATCGCACTCTAGAGGCCGTGGGTTCGAATCCCATCAGCTCCACCTTGTGTAACTCAAAACCGTTCTCCGCGGCGGCCGACGCCGCTGGCGGATTCGTCTACCCCGAAGACCCGCATCTCGGCCTGATTCCAGGCGCATCTGCGCTTCCCGACCCGTCCCGGATCTCGAGGCCTTCGCCCCGCGGTCGGGCACCCCACGGCCTCAAGATTGGCCCCGATTCGGCCTCTCCGTCTCCGAAATCAGGAGGCCTGCGGACCGCGGCCTCAAGATTGACCACCGCGGCCTCAAGATTGAAAAATGGCCGGATTCACCTTTGATTCCAACCGGTTCCGGCCCAACGCCCATCTTGAGGCCGTGGTAGAGAAGTTCGAGTAACGCGCGCATATGCGTGTGTGGCCGGAGAAACGCGGCGGCGGGTCGGGTGGAGCGAACTGTCGTGCATGGTTCGACGGCTCTGCCTAGCCCGACTTTCCGAAATAGGGTAGCGCGGACATCGGATTTGCGAGGAAAATCCAGGGGTTGGCTGCGGGCGGCGCGTAACCCTAACGTGCGGTGACGAGGTCCTTGCGAAGGTCCAGAGCGTCCAGGAGTCGCGCCTGGAGCGGCGAGAGGCGGGAGACGCCGACCCTCACGGGGTGGGCGCTGGCCGCGTCGGGGTCCACGAAGGCCATCTCCCGGATGCCCCCCAACTCGCGCAGCATTTCCGGGATCGACAGGTCCAGCCCTGCGCGGTGCAACTCCCGGTTCAGCAGCGAGGCGAGCAGCAGCGCCAGCACGCAGTAGAAGGCATGCACCCGGACCCGGTCGTCCGTCCAGTGGAACATTGGGGACCAGCTCACGAACTGCGGGTCCTTCATCGTGCGGAATGCGCTCTCTACGCCGGCCTGGCCCCGATAGGCCAGCACGATGTCCTCGCTGTTCCAGCCTTCGTTGTCCGTGAAGAGGATTGTCTTGCCCAGCTTCTCCGCAGACAGGTGATGCATCGCGTCCAGGTCGACCTGATATGAGAGTGCGGGGAGGCCGTCCACCTCCTCGACCTGCACCCGCACGACGTCCTTCACATACTGGCCCTTGAGCAACTCCGCCACTTTCTCGCGGACGGACGCCACCGTGGGCTTGCGCCCGCCGCGGCGGCCCGAATCCCGCCACTGGCCGAGCGACCGGCTGAGCGCTTCCAGGTGGCGGGTCCGCTTGCGCACCTCCATCTGGAGCGACAGGCTCTGGGACAGATAGAGCTGCTCGTTGTAGGCCACCACCACGGTCCGCTCCTTCCCGAAGACCTTCTTGCAGGTCCGCAGCACCCGGACGCCCGGCAGCCGCGGGTGGCGCAGCCGCGCGTAGGTCGAGACTGGGACGGTAAGCAACTCCGGACACTGGTTCAGCTTGAGCGAGCCGACGAAGTGGTATTCGGTCCGGTCGAGCAACTCCAGGTTGGCGTCTGAGTTGTTGCCCTTGTCAAAGACGACGGTGATTTCCTCCACGGCGCCGGTGAGCGCCTTGTACCGCTCCATCAGGCGGCCGGTGACGGAGCCGAACTCCTTGGCGTCGTTACGGTTGCCCGCGTAGGTATCGTGGAAGAGCGGGATGTGGAAGTCCATGGACACCAGGAGTGCCAGGCCTACGATCCGCAGGTCCTCCCGACCCTCCTTGCTGTGTCCCCGCTGCGCCAGGGTGGACCGGTCGTTGAAGGAATCGATGAAGGTGAAGAAGTTGGTGGCATCGAAGAGCAGGCAGTGGGTGTCGACGCCGAACTCGGCAACCACCCGCTCGCTGACGGCCTGCTCGATGGCGTTGATGCGGTCCACGGTGAGGTGGCCCATGTTGTCCCAAAAGCGTTTGCTGGACAGGTGGCTCTTGCGCGCGGGGAGCCAGCGCACCAGCGGGGTCCCTTCGAACCAATCCCCGATCCGCTGCTTGCTGCACGGGGCGACGCACCGGTTGAGCGCCGCGACGAGCATATAGTGGCCGACGCTCAGGCCCTGCTCCCGCTTGGCCACCGCGGCGTCGATGAGGCCGACGAGGTCGAGGCGCTGCGCGAGGCGATAGAGGGCGGCGACCGCGCCGAACTCGCTGACGAGTACCTCCTTGAGGGCAGGCGGGCTGGGCTCGCCTGTGACGGCCGCGACGATGCGCTCGGCCTTGCCGAGGTATTTCTGCCAGACGATCTTGGGCTTGCCGTCCACGCGCCGGCACTCGCGGGCATAGTAGTAGGTGCCGCCCTTGATCCGCTTCCTGTCGATGGTGATGGCCATGGCCGCCTCCGACGGTTGTTAGGTCTTACATGCCACGACATCAAGGCGGCGTCAAGCCTTTTATTTAGCGCCATATCGCCAGAATGCTGGCCGCAATCTGTTAGGTCATACGCATCCCGGCGACACCCCTCCCTCCGTGGAGCGGTCGGAAACGATCTGATTCTCGAGGGTTACGGGTCAGGCTTCGATCCGCCGAGCCGTCTCAAGGCACGATATCTCGGAAAGTCGGGCTAGGGTGTCCTACGGCCACCCATCTCCATGGAAGCACCATAAGTCCGAGTTCAGTACCTTCGGGGTGCCATCGCCGTCAAGGGCAGCGCTGACCTTGCCCGAAGGCCATTCGATTGTCCCGACCTCCCAGACCTCGCAGTCGTGCAGTTCCACATCGGCGATTTCGAAGACGAGCATCGAGAAGATGTACACGCGCACCGTGGCACACGCAGGCCCATACCCCTCATCCTGGTAGTGCACGCCGAACCTGTACTGGAGCGACTCGGGCGAGACGAAAGTCACGGCTCCAGGCATGCACGCGGGATCCCCTTCAGTGCCAGGTGGCCCCCAGTCGGGTGAGGAATTGAACCACCAGCAGTCGTAGGGATCGTTGAACCATGGCTCGATGGCACCATCGCCGTCGATATCCGGACCCTGGGCCAGGGGATGCGCCAGGTGAAGGTCCGGCGTGCCGTCCCATCCCGTCCCAGGCTGCACTGCGTCCGGATAGCCCGGGATGTGCAACGTCATTTCGATCCAGATTGCCTCGTCCGGAAGGACCACGACCTCGTACGTGGCAGGGAAGCAGGAGGGCTCGGTGTGATCGTCCCAGGCGGTCAGGTAGAAGGTGTAGACTCCGGCCACGTTGACTTCGAAGGTCGGGTCCGGTACCTCCGCGGACGGGAGGAAAACCGAAGCGGATTCGGCCGGCTGCTCCACCTCCCATTGCCACTTCTCGACGTCGCCGTAGCAGCCGCGGAAGGAATCCTCCCCGTGCAAGTGGAGAACCGTCTGCATCTCCACCTCGGCGCCCTCGTCGCACTTGATGATGGCCGTGGGGCAACTCATGCACACGGCTGCACCTGAGAGCTCGACCTCGGTCGGGGTCACCTCGGCATTGCTGGCGATGACGAGCGTGCCCGCATCGAGGATCAGCGAGCCGTCCTCGCTCAACGGGGCGTACTGCCACGGCGTGTAGGTCACGTTGACGAAGACCCCGCCCCCGGGCTTCACGACGACCGGCCATTCCGGGGTTGGAACGTGGTCGAGCGGCAACAGGTCGACGCCGTAGCTCGACATCGGATCCTCGCTGATGGAGATGTCCCGGATCTCCAACGGCACCTCGCCGCAGGCACTAATCTCCAGCGCCACATGGGACACGGAGCCCACCTCCTTGCCACCGAAGTTGACCTTGGTCGGATTGACCGCGATGCACGCCGGGGACGGGGTGACCTCGTCGGTGCAGACCTCATCTGGTGCCTCGGCAATCTCCTCGGCATCGGCGGTAGCGACGGTCTCGGCCGCGACCTCGACGCCCGCGGCATCGGCGGTCACGTCGGCCGGATTCGTGCGCACGTCCGCGCCCCGGGCATTGCCGCACGCGGCGAGCGCCAGCCCGCAGACGACGAACAGCCATGTCCACGATCTTTCCATGATTCCGCCTCCACCGAACACCGCCAATCGTAAGGAAAAACGCGGGGATGGTCAACCGCGCGGAAATCCTCGTCGGCTATGCCGACGGGAGGCCCCCCTGATGGTCCCACCGTGCAGGCACGCCCCGACGCAGGGCGGCTATCGAGATGCCGTCCGGTTCATCGCCGCCTGTCCCGAGCCCCGTCGAGGGAGCGACGACGGCCTCGATGACCCGGGGTGCGAGGAGGGTGGCTACGTCGACGTTCTGGCATCCGTGGTGTCGTTGCTGGAATCCGCCAGGCGGGCTTCGGCTCGGGCGGTGAACGCGGTCATGACGGCCACCTACTGGGAGATCGGGCGGCGGATCGCGGAGTTCGAGCAGGGCGGAGCCGACAGGGCAGGGCACGGGGAAGGACTGCTCGTGCAACTCTCGGCGGATCTGACCTCCAGATTCGGAAGAGGATTCTCGCGGCAGAACCTCCAGAGCATGCGGCTTTTCTACCTGTCGTGGGCCGAGAGGGAGATTTGCCAGACGGTGTCTGGCGAATCGCCGATGCTGCCTCCGAACCGGGGGGAAGGTTCGCCGGCGGTGAGCAGCGAGCGGTCGAGAGCGATGGTTGTCCCCGGCTCAGCAGCCTCGCTCCCGCTGCC
>Ga0194127_10003485_pt1 | contig 20122 bp, 12 predicted proteins | sample TA2KigC100mmetaG_FD_148624 | JGI IMG/M metagenome (GOLD analysis project Ga0194127, IMG submission 148624) | Freshwater microbial communities from Lake Tanganyika, Tanzania - TA2015036 Kigoma Deep Cast 100m | ecosystem: Environmental > Aquatic > Freshwater > Lake | place: Tanzania: Lake...
CGCTTGCGCCCCTGACATTCATCGCCTTCCTGACATCGATGGCTTGTGGCAGTTCTTGACTCTTGGAGTAACTCGACCAGATGTATTGCCAAATGGCGAGAGACTTGAACCACGTGTAATGCCGTTTCAGGTCGGCCGCCAAAGACTCAGACAGGGAGACTTTCGCAGCAACATCGGCAGGCTCCGCGCTGAGATCATTCGTCAGCAGCTCGATGATTTCTGTCTGCTTCTCGGCACCCTCGGGCGTCAGCCAAAGAGCACGCTCACGTTCAGGCCACTGCTGCCCAGCATCGAGGCCGATGACCGAATTCACGTGCGGACTTTGGAGTGCTTCTCCGAGCTTCCTGTCCCCGTCCCCTCCTTCACCATGGCACCCCACTTCGGGCTCGGTGAACTGGATGTCGAGCGCCAGTGTCTTGGCCCCGAGATATCGAAGTTCATCGATGACCTCAGCAAAGCGCTCGCGAGGCCACGGCCATCTTCCATAGGTGTCGAGCGCACTGTCGTCCAAAGCCACCAACGCGATGTCACTGGACAAGGCAACTGGTTGCCTGCGAACGTGCGTGTAGCGCCAGTCCGCGGTCGACAACTCCAGATCACGAAACAAGCCGAGGATCGATGCAATCAACACAATGACCGTGGTGAACAGACCCGCACCCACCGCCAACCAGGAGAACTGCCGCATCAGGGCAGTATCCACCCCCCCTCCCGATCACGCAACAGTCGATTTGTCACTGACCGCCGGCGCCACCACCAGGGTTGATTCCCCCCCCCCCCGACTGCGCTGCCAACTGCGCAGCCGCTGCTGCATCCGCCTGAGCCTGCGCTGCTGAAGCAAGCGCATTGTCGGCTGCAGCGCGAGCTTGTTCAGCCCGAGCAACGACCTGAGCAGCACGAGCCGCCGTTGCCGTGAAGAACACCCGCTCCCCCATGGTGGCTGCCGCATCAGCGGCAGCTTGTGCGGCATCCCTCGCAGCGGTCGCTTGTGAAAGTTGCCCGTTTGCGATCGCTCGCGCCTCGGCCGCAATCGTTGCAGCATTCCCGGCAGGAACGGTTCCAAGTTGCTGCGCAAAACCCGCGGCGGCCAACGCGAACGTATCGGATCGGGATGCCGCGGCTGTGTAAGCACTGAACGCGGCAATGGCGTCCGCTGCAGACTGCTGTGCGCCGTTCACCTGCACCGTGTACCGCTCCCCTGCCGCCGCAGAGATCCCAGCCTGCACCACGGCTTGATCTGCATGCCCTTGAGCTTGTATCGCGGCGTTGTTGCTCGCGTTGGCCGCTGTTGTGCTCAGGTTGGCAGCGAGGCCAGACAGCCCAGCATTGAGACTGACATCGGCCGGGATTCCCCCATTGAAAGCTGTCTGCGCGTCGATGAATCGAAGGTTTGCAATGGTTGCCTGTTGAACGGCCTCTTCGGACTGAGTCACAGCGGTCGAGAGTGCGCCACTGGAGAGCGCATCAAGTCCATCGGGGCCGTCAAACCTGCTGAGAGCCAGAGCATGATCATCAACTGCCGCCTGCGCTTCGACAGCGAATCCTTGTGCCTGTGACGCCGCAAGCGCAGCATCGCTGAACGCATCGGATGCTTGCACAGCCGCGAACACAGCACCAACGGTGTTCTCAGCAAGGTCCCCGTACTGCAGTCCGACGAGCACAAGTTGCTGCGCAGCGGCGGATGCGTTCTCACCCTGTCCAACGCCACCGGCGGCAGTGGCAAGTGCACTTGCGGCATTCGAGATTCCCTCAGCCGATGCGCCCAAGCTCATCTGCATGGACGCCGCGACGGCATCTGCCTGCGCGCGACGATCCATGGCAATGATCGCCCGCGTGAGTGCCTCTTGGCTCAGATTGAAGGCACGCTGACCGAGGTCACGCGCCACATCGATGCCCGTCTCACCAAAGGCCTGCGCCTGCAGCGCAGCGGTGGAAGCCTGCCCCGCAGAGGAGTTTGCCGCAGCTGCCGCTTCTGAGATGACCGCCCGAAACTCCAGCGAAGCATCAGCCGTTGCTTGTGCGATGTTCGCTTGGACTTGGGCGCCCACGAGGTTTGCCTCCGCTGCCGCCAATGCTTCGCGCCCCACCCTGACGCCTGCGAGCGACTGCGCCGCATCACCTTGGATGCCGAGAGCCAATGCCTGCACTTGTTGAGCGCGCTCCAGAGCCGCAAGCACATCCAGTGGATCACCCGACGAACCCCCACCTGGTAAGCCGCCAGACGAGACCGTTCCCTCCTGTTCGCCGCCTTGGAGGAGCGTCAACATCTGATCGAATGCGCTCTCCAGTGCAACGAATCGGTTGTCAGCACTTTCTGCCGCAGACTGCGCAGTGGCATACCCGCTCGCAAGCAATCCCGTCTGGATCACTGCGTCTGAGACCAAGCCGTCACGCGTGTCCATTGCCGTGTTGAAGGCTCCTGCCAAAGAATCAAAGGCGACCCCAGCAACCTGCGATGACTCCTCAAGTGCAAATGTTTGCAGGGAGAATGTCAGCGCGTCGACCGCAAGGAAGGCCGTCTGGGTCGACGCAGCGACTGTAGAAGATTGTCCGACGACAAATTCGTAGTTCGCACCGGCTTGCTGCGCAGCTGCCGATGCGACATCAGCCGACTGCGGCACGAACGATCCAAGGCGGGCTTGGAGTCCACTTCGGAGGGCCGCTGCTGTTGTCTGAAGCGTGTCGATCCCATCAACGCTCGTTGCGGCCGAAGCGGCCGCAGCTTGCGCCACAGAAACCAGCGACTGCAACACTTGCTGCTGCTGACTACCCGCCTGCTGTGCCACGAGGCTGAACTCCGCGGCAAAGCCAGCGAAATCGACCGCATCTGATCGAGCGTCGTTTGCCGCCGTGCGGGCAAGGCCGAGGTTGATGAGGGCCCCAGACGCGAGGCCATCAAGTGCGGTGGCCAGATTGAAGTCGGACTCGATTGGCGCTGCCGCCGTTTGCGCCGCGCTTGCGGCAGTCTCCGCGGACTGCCGCGCATGGAGGGCGGCGGCAACAAGTCCAGCGGTCGATGACGTCCCCGGAATGGATGACAGGAATTCTGCGGCAAGCAGGATGTCCTGTGAGTCCATTGCGGCAAGAAGTCCACTCAACCCATCGCCGAGCTGAGCGAGATTGACTCCCACCTGGAGCCGTATCGCCGCGGAGTCGTTTGCCGAGGATTCTGCTATTGCAGTTTGGAAAGCTACCTCGTCTGACGCGGTCGATGCGCGGTCCAATGCCTCTTGGGCGTCAGCAACGAAGAGTCCGATGGAACTCGAGAGACCTTGCGCGGCGTTGAACTGCGATGCTGCGACTGCGCCGCCCGATGCAGCATCAACCGCCGCTTGCGCCGTCGCAGCCTCGGCATCCGCAACCAGCGCGAGTCGCTCTGCCTCGCTTGCCACGGTATCTGCTTGAACGGCCGACGCGCGGGCTTCGTCAATCTCGCCAATCGTGGGGCCGGAAGCCGCGAAGTCGATCGGTGAGCCATCGGGGTTGAGAATGGATCCTTCCAGGGCGGCAACAGTCGACGCCGCTGAACTCGCTTGTTCCGCCTGACCAGCGGCCGCGTCCGCGATCTGAAAGGCATTGGAGACTGCACGCTCAGCAGCTGCAATCGCTGCCGCGGCGGGGGACGACGCGCCCGCGGCACCATCGTCGGTCCCCACATCCGACAGGAGCGCAATGAACGCAGCAGCCCGAGTATCGGCGGTCTCAGCCGATACTTGTGCAGCGGACGCATGCCCCGCGGCACTTGCCGCAGCATCCTGCGCTCTGCCGAGTTGGACACGAAGTTCAGCCAGACGCGCGAGGTACGCGATGCGGGCATCCGCAAGTCCCTCGAGCACAGCTTCCGCGTCATCGGCTGCAACATCTGCCTGATCGGCCGCGCTTCGCGCGTCCCCCGCATGTACGTCAGTCTGGTCTGCAAAGGAACGTGCGGCAATAGCGGCTTGGGTCGCAGCATCCATGTCGGGGGTCGGTGAAGAGAGCGCGTTGAGCGTGTTCGCAAGCTCCACCGATGTGAGACCGGCACTTACGATGGCTTGCTGAAGGAAATCCTTCGCATCAATCAGTGCCTGCGCGGCGTCCACCGCAGCAAAGACCGCTGTTTGCTGAAACTCGCCGCGACGCTGAATCTCAATCTGAGCGAGCGCGGCGCGATCCTCGGCAATAACAAGCGCCGTCTCGGCAGCCTCGCGATCAATCAGCGTCAACTCCGACTCTGTGCGGGCAGAAAGCATCGCGCCAATAGCGAGGTCAAGTCGCGCAATACCCTCTTGCACCCGCGCAGAAACCTCCTCTGCCTCTGCCTCAAGTTCGAGCGCGCGCTCGACATTCGCGACGGCTTCCGCGGCAGCCGCTTCTACCGCATCAAGGACAGCCAGTTCGGCTTCTTCAGCGGCGGCGGCCACGGTCGACACAGCCTGATCACGTAGTGACACGGTTTCCGCGAAGCGTGTTTCAGCTTCCTCGAGGCGATCGAGCGCCACGAGCAATGACTGCGCGATTCCATCGAGAGGTCGCCGCGCCAGAATCGACTCTATATCCACAATCGCAGCGCGAACAAGTGCAACGAATTGCGCCGACTCAGCCCTTGCCTGCTCCGCAGTCGCTGCAGCCGCAGGCGCGTTCTGGACGGCTGCAATCACACGGAGCCGCGCCACGACTGCATCACTGAGCGCAGCAAGCGCCTCATCACGTCCTGCGGCCATGTCAGTCCGCAGGCCCACGATTTCGAGGCGAGCGCTGTTGACAGCAGCTCCCGCCGCGTCCACCTGGTTGAGACGCTGTTGCACCGCCTCGCTGCTCTCAAAGCTCGTCGCGTCAAATGCAGCGGCTGCACGGAAGAGGGCAGTATTGACGCCGTCCTCCAAATCGGACAGCGGTGAGTCAAGCAGCAGAAACAAGTCGGCCACATCGAGTGCAGCCGCGATGGACTCGTCTCGCACCAACTCAAACTCACTTCGGCGAGCCTGCGTGGTCTCAAGGGCCGCCTGAGCGTCCAAGAGAGCCTGCGCCGCAATCGCAAGGCGAGAAAGCGTGCCATCGGATCCGCCCTGTGCATCCTGCGTCCGCTCAAGGGTCCTGTTGAGATCAGCGAAGAGCGCAAGGACATTGTTCCCTGCCCCACTGCCGTCCTGTCCTGCGGAGACGGACGACGCTTCTGCCGCCACCTGCGCCACCACTGCCACGGTTGCCACAGCCTGCTGAATCACCGGCGCCTGTGACGAACCCACCACAGCCGACTGAAATGCCTCGGCTGCACTTGCCACTGTTCCTGCCACGGGCGGCGCACCGACCGACACGATGAGTGAGTTGGTCGCTGGCTCGGGTGTTTCCGCACTGCTTCGCGCCGCGCCACCGTCACCGACGAGTTGCACGGGGTTCGACTGGGCGGCATACTTCAACTCAATCGCAGCGCCAATGTTCTGCGGACTCCCGGTGACCTCCGTTCCGCCAGTCCCAGTCCCGATCATAAACCCTGTACCACGCACAGCGAGCGTGCCGTCTGGCACGACGACATTGAAGTCATTCTTCAGACCGATCCGTTCAACCTTGATGTCCGCCTTCCCCGATTGCATCTGGGCGATTGCCGTGAACACATCGCCACCCGCCTCCTTGCTGTACACGAGCGCGCACGTTGGCACTGAGAAGTCGGTGTAGCCAGGGATGATCACCCGTGCGTGCCGTGGATCACCTTCCTTCCAGCCAGGGGGCGTGAAGTAGAGCGTGCAGCGGGAGTCATAGGAGACCCGGATCTCAACCCCCTCCTTGAGCTCCATGTCTCTGGTCACTGGGGTGGCCTTCTTCCATGGAGTCTTGCTATCTGCGCGGCACAGGACCGTGCCTTCAGCCTCGATCACATGGAGCACGATGGGCTTGTTCACTGGGGGCGCATCTGCAGAAGCGCCCTTGTCCGACGCTGCCGGCATTGCAACAGGATCTTGACGAGCGTCCGCTCCAGCGCTGTGCCCCGCGAAACCCGTCAGTGCCACCACGCAGGCGAGCGTCAACACCGCGCCTCCGCTGCACGAGATGAATGATCTGTTCCTATTCACTGCAACGACTCCTTCCAGTGCCCGATCATCAGTCCTTCACTCGAACCGCCCCGTTGGAGGCAGCACCCGCTTCTCAGGCGAAGCTTTCGCATCCCCTGCGGCTGCTGCCTGCGCGAGGGCGGAGGCACCCCCTAATCCTGCGTTTCGCGACAGTCGAGTCAAGAAGTCCACGAATTCCGCACCCGAAAAACTCATGCTATCCTGTTTTCCCACAAGAATCTGCTCATTCCGCAGTTCCCGAACGGCATACCGTGGAATCGGCCCCCAAATCCGCATGTTGATGCCGCCATCCACCTTGGTGATCCTGCAGGCGGCGGTGGCGATCCACCCCACCTCCGCACTTTCCGTGGATGGCTCGTCGAAACCACTGGCCAACCACTTCCGCCGCTTCGCCTCGGCGACTCGTTCCGCATACGTAGCCCAATGGTCTTCGCCGTCGGCCAGCAGGAAAAGCGCATGGAGCGCATCCTCGTTGCTGACGAGCGGCGAGTCCTTCAACTCTTCGAAGAAGGCGATCTCCTCATCGGGCGTGCTGTAGCGCTCGACAACAGATGTGGTTGCCAACTGTCGTTCGCAGCCGACCGCCAAGAACGCGCACACGATCCACGCTTCAGAACGCAAAGGTGCCTCCGACATATACGAAGTCGCGCGTCCCCGACTGCTGTGGAGCGAACGCCGCCTGATTCGGCATGAAGATGCCGTACTTGAAGCTCAAGTCGAGATCGCTCAGAAGGCGCCACTCAAGGCTGAAGTCGACTTCGCCACCAACGTAGTTTGTGCCACCACGTTGCGTCTGGAACGACAGCGGCGCGTTGGAAAGAATGCGACCAAAGAGGAATCCTGTCACGCCAATGCGGAAGTTCTCGAAGATCCCACCGCCTGGGAAGGGACTGGTGCTGAAGCCGAGCGATGGGCAGAGCAGATTCGCGAAGTCAGGCGAGAGCACAAGCCCGGTATTGACGTAGCCAAGTGAATTGAACGAGGTGTCCACCGCCCCCGGTGCGATGCCGCCGAACGTGTTGCCCGAGTCGAAACGGTCCGACGACCCGCTGCCAGCGACGATTTGGAAGTCGACTCGTGTGTCGGCAGGATCGCGTCCGAGCCATGTCAGTCCACCGAGCCCAGCCACCGCGGAGATCGTGGCGTTCTGCTGCGGAACAGGGTTGATGCTTCCATCACGAGGCAGCGGATCGGAGAGCGTGGTGCCGTACTCGTACATGCACTCTGCGCGGTACACCAGATCTGCGCCGAGCGATCCGTTGCTGCCAAGCCCGACATAGCTCGAGTCATAGTTGAACGTCGTTGGAATGGTCGGAAGCGAAAGGGGCAGCAGCGCCACCTGCCCCGCGTTCAAATCCTTCTGCGCAAGCAGATAGACATAGGGGCGATGACCGGCAAGGCCCGAGTACTCCAACTTCCCGCCGTAGAACAGCCGCCGCGTGTCGGTGTCATAGCCCGGGCGTGAGAGATCCCAGTCGATAGTGTCGTTGCCGCTTGTGACGCCAATGAGTGCCGTCGCCTTCCAGTCACGCCACGAGAAATCAAAGATCCCCGCGTACATGTAGTTGCTGAGCGCAGCACCCTGCCCCCAGATCACATATTGCCGTCCGACCTTCGCGACAAAGTTGTAGTCGGGCTTGATGCCGGTCTGTGCGCGGATCATGCCCGCGAGATTGAACTCATACCAGTAGATTTCGCCGATCGGGTTCTGCCAACCGACATCGTCGTAGTCAGGACCGGTCGCTCGCGTCCCGCGGAAGTCCCACTGGTTGTATTGGAAGCGGAGCCTGCCGAAGAATCGGTGCGCGCCGTCGAGTTCGATGGAGGTGAAGAGCCGCAGGTCGTAGATCTGCTCATAGGTCTCCTGACTCTGCGCCGTATCGATGATGTTGAAGGCGTAGCGGAACGTGCCTCCGTATTCGATGCTCAACCTTTCCGAGATCGGAGCATTGGCGTAGTAAGCCTGCCTCATCTCCGCATCCTCTTGGTTCAGTTGACGCTGCAGGTTTTCAGCGGAACGAAGGGCCGCCGTATCGGATCCTTGCGCAGCTGCGTGCTCGGACGACAATCCCCACCCCAACAGCACAGCCATGGCAAGCAAGATGCATGGAGCAGTCTGCGGGCGATGTTGGGGCAATGCAGCCATTCTCACTCTCATCAGCCAGTCGACATTCCATCCCCTTCGCCACATTTCATGAGATATCCTACCCCCTCCTGTGAGTCTCGAAGCCATCATTCTTGGAACGGGAAGTGCGCTCTCGGAGATCCACTTTGGCTCATCTGCAGCGCTGTCTTGGCAGGATGGCATCGTGTTGATCGACTGCCCCGATGCGATCCTGCGAGCCCTTGCACACGCATCCAAACGCAGTGGGCGCACGCTCGATGCCATGCGAATCACTGACATTCTTCTCACCCACCTCCACGGCGATCATGTGAACGGCTTGGAGACAATCGGATGGAAGCGCTGGATAGCGAAACTGAACGGGCTCGGATCGGTCCCGCGGCTGCACACCATCGAACCCGTTGCGCGCCGCTTGTGGGAGCGGCTCGGACCTGCCATGGACCAAAATGGTGCGCTCGGGTTGTCGGATTACTTCGATCTGCGCATCATCCCAATCGGTGTTCCCACACGCGTGGCGGACTTCGATGTCGAGGCACGCCCCGCCGAGCATTTGATCCCCTGCTGCGGCTATCGCATCTCACGCGGCGGCGCCACGCTTGGTTGGAGTGGTGACACGCGCTTCGATCCTGCGCACATCGACTGGCTTGCGAGCGCCGATGTCATCGTGCATGAGACGAGCGAGTCGCGCGTTCACACGCCGATCGAATGCCTCAACTCCCTCGCACCAGAACTGCGGAAGAAGATCCGCCTTGTGCACATGGAGGACAACTTCGATCAAGCCGTCACGGACATGGTGCCGCTGACCGAGGGCGAAGTGCTCGCCGTGCCGCCACGCTGATTGCGTGGGACGAACTCCAGCCCATGAGGGCCCGTGTAATCGGCATGTGGACGGATGAGTTTGTTGGCTGCCAGTTGTTCGATGCAGTGCCCCGTCCAACCTGACATGCGACTCGCGGCGAACATGCACGTGAAGAGATCAAGGTCGAGCCCAAGCGAGTAATAGGTCGTGGCCGAGTAGAAGTCCACATTGGGGAAGATCCCCTTCTCGCGAATGTTCGGCTGCGCCAGCACGATCTCCTCGATACGGCGGCTCATCTCGTAGAGTGGCAGATTGCCCGTATCCGTCGCGACCTGCTTGGCGAACGTCTTGAGATAGGTCGCGCGCGGGTCATAGGCCTTATAAACGCGATGCCCAAAGCCCATGATCCGTTCCTTCCGCGCGAGTTTGCCAAGGATGTACGGTTCCGTCTTCTCCAGCAGCCCGATTTCGAGCAGCATCTCCATGACTTCTTGATTCGCGCCACCGTGCAACGGCCCCTTCAATGTGCCGATTGCCGTGGTGGCAGCCGAGTACATGTCGCTTTGCGTGGCGATCGTCACACGCGCCGCAAAGGTCGATGCGTTCAGCCCGTGATCAGCGTGCAGCACCAGACAGACGTCGAGTGCGCGGCTCATGGCATCCGTCGGGCGCTGGCCCGTCAGCATCCAAAGGAAGTTCTGCGCAATCGTCAGCGTCGCATCTGGCTCCACGATGGGCTTTCCCTTTCGGAAGCGGTCGAATGCGGCGATCAGCGTGGGCGTCTTGGCGACAAGTCGCACCGACTTTCGACGGTTCGCTGCGGGCGATGCGTCATCCGTTTCCCCATCGAAGTGGGCGAGCGCCGAAACAAGAGTCCGAAGTGCATCCATCGGTGCGGCCGTTCGTGGAATGGTTCGCAGCAGATCCAAGACGCGCGGGTCGACCGCATACTCCGCACGCAGTTCGCGCTCGAGCGACTGCAGTTGTGCAGTCGTTGGGAGCGATCCCTCCCACAGCAGCCACGTGACTTCCTCGAAGGTCGTGTTGCGTGCGAGGGAATCGATGTCGTATCCGACATACTCCAGAACTCCCTTCGCACCATCGATGAACGAAAGTCGAGTATCAGCGGCGACAGTATTGGCGAGTCCCTTGTCAACGGTCAGTGGCATTGGCTCCTATCCTTTCGGTTGGGTCGAAAATGATACCCCTTGCAGTCGATCGACAAAGTCCGATTTCGCCGTGGATCACGACGGCGATCGTGGTCATCAACTTGCTCTCGTTTGTGGCGGTTGGCACTTCCTTGCGGGAGGGCGGGTCCGTCGCGGACTCGGCCTTTTCCTGGGGCGTCTTTGTTCCGTCCGCACCTGCGGTCATGGAACGCCCTTGGACGCTCGTCACCTACGCATTTCTCCACGATCCGTCGGGTCTGGCTCACGTCGGCTTCAATATGTTGTTTCTGTTCATCTTTGGGCGTGCCGTGGAGGGGCGCCTGGGGCACGTGCGATTTGCCTTGCTCTATATCGGCGGCTGCATCGTGGCGGCGCTCGGACAGTGGCTGCTTTCGCGCGCCCCAATGATTGGTGCGAGCGGTGCGGTGGCTGCCGTGACGGGCGCATTCGCGGCTCTCTGCCCGCGCGCACGGGTTCGCCTCTTGGTGTTCTTCAGTGTGATCGAAATCAGCGGTCTGGCAGCTGTCATCCTCTTTGCCGTGATCGACCTGGTCGGGCAGATGGGTTCGTTCCTTGGCGCTGGCGCGCGCGTGGCGTACATCGCGCACCTGGCTGGATACGCCTTCGGCATCGGCACGATGCTGCTCTTGCTCGGGACCGGCTTGATTGCGCGGAGCGAGTTCGATCTCTTCTTCCTTCTGCGCCAATGGCGTCGCCGACGCGCGATGGCGGATGCATTTCGAAACAACAGCCCGTGGATGCGTGAGGCAGGTGCTGCACTGGGCAGCGGGAATGCGACCACGGCTACCGCACGTGCCGACTCCCCGCGCACAGAGTCGGCCATGCGACCGTGGAGCGACTCCGATGTGCGGCGCGCTTCCCATGATGCGAGCAGCGCATTCGAGCGCGGCGATTTTTCCCGTGCCGCAGCGGGCTGGGAACGCATTGCAGCGCGCGCGCCGGACCATGCGGAGGCGGATGGCGCTCTTGTCATGGCAGCCCTCACCATGGCGCGCCACCTGGGCGACCGCGCGCGCGCACAACAGATGATCGATGCGCTGCTGACGCGCTCTCGCCCCTGCTCCGCGGCACTTCGCCAGCAGGCCGAAGCACTGCGTATGGAACTCGCACTTCCAAATCTTGGCGGCAGTGCGTGAATGACTCACGCGGACATCGTGCGCTGCGAAGCGATGGGCAGACTTTCGTCAAGATCTGCGGGCTTCGGGAGGCCAAGGCTCTCCATGTCTGCTGCGATGCAGGTGCCGACGCGGTTGGCTTCGTGCTTGCCGCGGGCAGCCCGCGCACACTCTCACTGAATGACGCGGAAGCCCTTGCCAAGTCTTTGCCGCCGCAGATACTCGCCGTCGCGGTTGTGAGGGCAGGGTTGTGGGCTGGTGGGCCAGCGCAGGTGTGGCGTGGGTGCGTCCAGCTACATGCCGATGCCACATCGGAGGCGGCCGCCGCTTGGAGGGAGGATGCGCCCGCGCAGCGTGCGGCACCGCTGACTCGGATCGCCGCTGCGTCGGACATCCAGAGTCTGCTCGCGTGGAATGACGTGCCGCTGGTAGACGCACTGCTGTTCGATGGACACGATTCCGGGAGTGGGCAGGCGCACGCCGATGGCATGCTCGATCAGATCGCCGCGCTGCGCGGACACTTGCGGAAGCCACTGCTTCTGGCGGGAGGACTCACCCCTGACTCCGTGGCAGCCGCGGTGCGGCTGGTGCGCCCCGCAGGCGTCGACGTGTCCAGCGGTGTGGAATCGGAGCGTGGCGTGAAGGACCACGGGCTGATCCGCGCATTCATCGCTGCGGCGCGCGCGAACTGACCCGCGCTGCGATTAGACTCCGCCCATGCCCTTCACCATTGAAGACGTCACAGCCCGTCAGATCATCGACTCGCGAGGCCAGCCAACCGTAGAGTGCGAAGTGCGGCTCGAGGGCGGCGCCGTGGGGCGCGCGGCCGTACCGAGCGGCGCATCCACGGGCGAGCACGAGGCCGTTGAGCTGCGAGATGGTGACCGTGGTCGTTGGCTTGGCAAGGGCGTCATCACCGCCGTCGAGAACATTCACGCGCTCATTGCACCCGAACTGCTCGGCGCCGACGCACGAACGCAGGAGAGCATCGATCGCCTGCTGTGCGAGATTGATGGCACGCCGAATAAAGGAAAACTCGGGGCGAATGCCACACTTGCCACAAGCCTTGCCGTCGCGCACGCCGCGGCAATCGCCACGGAGCAGCCGCTGTATCGGTATGTCGGCGGCACCCACGCACGCACGCTGCCCGCGCCGATGCTCAACATTCTCAACGGCGGCAAGCATGCCGACAACACGGTCGACTTTCAGGAATTCATGGTGCAGCCGTGGGGCTTCGACAACTTCGGCGAGGCGCTCCGCGCGGGCGTCGAGATTTTTCATGCCCTCAAGCGCGTCCTGCATGACGCGCATCTTTCCACCAGCGTGGGCGATGAGGGAGGCTTCGCACCGAATCTCGCGCGGAACGAGGAAGCGCTTGAGCTGATCGCGCGCGCCGTCGAGGCAGCGGGCTACGACCTCGGACGGCAGATCGTGATCTGCCTCGATCCGGCCACGAGCGAGCTTGCCAACGCGGCAGCCGAGAAAGGTTCCAAGGGCTACTGCTTCTTCAAGAGCGATCCGCACCGCGTCGTCGGCAGCGATGAGCTGGTTCGATTGTGGGAGTCGTGGTGCTCCAAGTGGCCCATCCGGTCGATCGAGGACGGACTTGCCGAGAACGACTGGGCGGGGTGGAAGGCGCTGACCGACACGCTGGGCAAGCGCGTGCAACTGGTGGGTGACGACTTGTTCGTCACCAATCCCAGTTTCCTGCGCCGCGGGATTCGGGAAGGCTGTGCGAATGCGATTTTGGTGAAAGTGAATCAGATTGGGACGCTCAGCGAGACGCTCGATGCGGTGCGCACCGCGCACACGGCTGGCTACCGCGCGATCCTTTCCCATCGCTCCGGCGAAACGGAGGACACCACCATCGCAGATCTCGCCGTTGCGACCAACTGCGGACAGATCAAGACCGGCGCACCGTGCAGGTCCGACCGCACTGCGAAGTACAACCAGTTGCTGCGCATTGCAGAAGAACTGGGCGACAGCGCCGTGTATGGCGGCGAGGTCGCGAGCCCTCAGTCGGCCGCAACGACAAAGGACATGAAGCAGAAGGATTCGGCAGCGCGGCTGAAGCGCCCCACGCGAGCTGCGAATGCGGCGGCAGGGCGAGCGGGTCAGGCGTAAGAGTGCAGACCCGTGATCACGAAATTGATCACGATCCAGTTGAAGAGCATCACCGCAGCGCCAACCACCGCAAGCAGCGCTGTCCAGAGGCCCTTGTCGAGCGAGCGGTAACGCACGTGCACGAGGACGGCGAACACCACAAAGGTGTTCAGTGCAAAGACCTCCTTCGGATCCCAGCCCCACGGCCTGCCCCACGAGTGGTCTGCCCAGATCGCACCCATCGCGATGCCAGCCCACAGCAGCACAAACGACAGCTTCATCAGGAGCATCGTGACCCCATCGAGTACTTCACCCGTTCGCTCGCTGCGAAGCCCACCCATGCCCTCAGGCGAGAGTGTGGCAACGCCACCCACGGAAGCATGCACTCGCTTGCCACCGAGCGCGCGGTAGGTGAGATACAACCCTGCCGACACCGCCGCCATGAAGATCAGGCAGTACGAAAAGATGATCACATTCGTGTGGATATACAGCCACACATCGTGCAGCACCGGCATCATGTTGCCGATCTGTGCGTCGAGTTGAACGGGCAGGAAGTGTGCTGACATCAAAGCCACGGCACTCGCGAACGCGCTCGCGAGTGCGATGAAGCCAGCGACTGCCCGTCTTCGAAGAGCAAACTCCAAGATCATCGCTGCACACCCTCCAAACCACGCGGATGTCGTCACCGCCTCAAACATGTTGCTGTTTGGGAAGCGCGCAGAGATCCACCAGCGAAGTCCAAGGGCAGTCGTCTGCAGCAGAAACGCGACAGCGAACACCACGAGCCCAGCACTTCTCGCACGCGGCCACCGGTACGCGACCGCCAGCAAAAGCAGAATCACGCTCAGCGCATAGACCAGCCAAATCCACGACAGGTTGCCGCTGGCGAAGTACCAAGCTTCCCAGCGCAGGCGGGCAGGATCGGGGAATGCGGCCGGGTTCAGCGTCGGCAAGAGTGCGGCCAGTGCGCGTGCGGATGCGTTCACCCGCTGTGCATCGCCGTCTATCCAAGCCTCAACCATGCTGCGCCACTGCTGCGCGCACTGCTGTTGCAGGCCAACATCCAGGCCGTCAACAGGTGTTGCTTCCTTCCCCGATGCCTTCACTGCGCCAGGGTCCGCGGCCAGCAGCATGACTTCGCTGATGGAGTGCCAGCGTTGGCGCTCATCGGCGGGTGCGGGAGGCACGATCCGCAGCCCACGCAGCAGCGCATCCGTTTGCATCAACATCTGGGCACCACGAACGGTATCCATCACCTTGGCGGTGCGAAGCAGATCCCCCTGCATCTGCTCGAGGAGGGCGGCAACGCCCTCACGAGCCAGAAGTCGACCCGAGATGAGACCGCTCGATTGAAACGCACGCATGCGCTCCTCGAGGGTGGGGTCCTCACGGAGCACGGCATCGGCGATGCGCTGGCGAACTGATCCACCCTTTACGTAGATCACGTCAGCATCCACATATGCCTCGGGCCGTATCAACAGATCGAAGTATGTGAAGAGCGGAGATTGCTGATTGATGAGCCGCGGACCGCTGATGAAGCCCATCTCGCCCTGGGCGAATGAACCGAGGCTCTTGATACGTCCACCGCTTTGCACGGCCAGCTCAGCCAGCGGTTGCAAGTCGACAGACTCCTGAAAGGTCGGCGTGACGGGTCCACCACCGCCGCTGCCGATCTCCGCCGCGCCACCGAGCCACAGTGCGCAGGCGCAGAGAATGGCGTGCATGCCATGACGCATCATGACATGGCTCCCGCGAGTGCCACCCGCCTCTTCGCGGCTTCTTTGGCGCGCTCCGTTCGACGTCGAATCAGCAGTGGCTTCACGTAGAAAGCGTAGGTCATGCCCGCCACTGCAATCACGCAGCCCGCGAGTTGCGTCCAGACGCCTTCGCGGTTGCCCACCCCAAGCACGGTGTAGTTCAGGCCGGCGCTGCCACGTGGATCGCGCGCGGACACAGGCTCTGGCGGATCCCACTGTGCTTGGAAGAACCAAAGACCGCGGTGTTCAACCGGAGCGTTCACGCTGACTTGCGTAGGTTCGCTCCAAGACTCATCGGCGCCGTCACGGAATCGGAGCACACTTGTGTAATCGCGGATCGTTCCGCTCTCTCCCGTGTAGCCGCCCGAATGCGTCGCCAGCACAAAGTCTTCAAGCGCCACATCTGTCCCAAGTGGAAGCCGCTGCCGCGAAAAGAGGATGTCCATCTCGCGTCCATCCGCAAGCCGCACGCGCTGCGGATGGAAGGGGTGCCGACGAAGCGCGAATCGCACGTCATCGAAGGCATAGGGACTGAATCGGACCCAAAGCGGTGCTGCCCCCGGGACGATGATGTGTGCCATGGAGAACATCTCACGCGCATCGCGGATCCGCTGCTCCAGTGGAATCGGCACGGGACCCTCGATGATCCGCGCACGCGGCTCGTAGCTCGACAGTTCGACCGTCAGCCCCGCGGGCAGCCGCACCGAACCGCCCACTTCGATGGGTTGCGCTTTCCCGGCAGCATCACCAAACGCGGCAATGAGGCGCAGCTGACGCTCTTCGGGTCCGGCCACCAGGGTCAGCAGTGCGCGGCCTCCGCCTGGCGTGTAATCGACCTGCACTGCAGGATCAGGCTGTACGGGCGAGGCGTGCCCACCATCACCACCCGGCACATCGCGGGTGAGCGCGGCATCATCGAAGACCCAACGACGAATGACTCCACCAGGCGTCTTCACATCCATGATCAGCACGCTCGCGCTACGGCCAGCAACTGGCAGGTCATCTTGCGCGGCGCGAATCCTGTAGCCGTACCCCAACAGAGGATCACCCACTGGAACGAACGCATCGGCACCCGCGCCGTCTTTCGGAACACGGACGGCCTGCACCACATCGACTCCCACGGCTGGGATGCGAACGCGAATCTCCGCAGGCTTCAACAGCTTTTCAAAATCCGCTTCACTCGAAACCGCCGCCATTCGCAGCAGGCCGTCATCCGCAGTCGACCGCTCGGAGTCGAGTGCCATGAGGCGGTAGGTCGATGCAGCGCCCTGATCTCCAGTGATGTCGAGCGTTGCGGTTGGATTGAAGGGCGCATTCGCGCCTCCCGGCACCAGCAGTGACCGAAGTTGCGCGTAACGCAAGTAACCATCGACCGCAATCGTCACATCCGGGAAGGGATCGCCTGCCGCGGGAGGAACGGGCAGCAGCATTGGGCGCAGCGGCGCGGACGCAGGATCTGCCGCCAGCACATCCGTCACCGACGACACACGGTCGTTGTAGAGCGGCAGCCCCTCGACTGGGCGCATCGTCCACTCCGAACTACCCGCGGGTCGAACGTAGACCGCCCACGCCTTCGCGAGATCGTTCCGCAAGTAGAACCAGCCCTGCGTCTCGTAGTCGAGTCGCATGCGAAGCGATCCATCCACCAGCGCGCTCCCCGTCGCCTTCACCGATCGCTGCATCGGCTGCCCAGGACCACTGCCCGGCAGAAGATCCTCGGTCAGATCCGGGCGACCTGCGATCAGCTGACGCATGAATCGGCGCGCCGCCGTCTGCACACTCACGGTCACGCTGTAGGCCGGCTCGCCATCGCTGCCATCCGTCCGCAGCGTCCAAGCAGGATCGATGTCCACCACTTCCACCGAATACTGTCCTGCACCATCGCCGATCACAGCCCGCGCACCTGTGGCGGCAAGCAACTCGACGCTGCCGTCGCTGCCATCCGCTTCAAGCACGATCTTTCGCCGCGCTACAGGAGCGTCGCCCTCGACCTTCGCGTTGAAATAGTGAACACTGCCAACGATGAGCACAATGATGCCCGTGTGAATCATCCAGACACCGAGGTTGACGACTCGGAAGGGAATTCTGCGGAGCGTGGTCACAATCATGTTGGCTGCGATGAGCCCAACAAGCAGGTTGAATGGCCACCAGTGAAACCACTCGAACTCGGTCATCTCAAAGGGGCGCCACTGCCGCAGTTGATCATGTACCCATGCGTCGGGATGGAAAAGGTTTGGGTGAACGGGATACACCACCCCCGCGCTGCCGATGCTCATGTAGAAAAACAGCAGCACAAGGAGTGTGATGCCAAACCGCACGGAACTCAAAAGATCGTAGAGCCACCTGACCGCGCGCATTTCGTCTCAATGCTAGGCGAGCCACGCTGAAACGCCCGTAGCCGAGCCCACTCCAGACGCAGAGCCCCTACCATGCTCACCATGATTCCTTCCACCCGATTTCTCCGTCCGCTTGCCGGTCTGAGCGCGCTCATCCTGACATGCCTCGCTGCAGCACAGCAGGCGGCACCCACGCCCTCACCCGCACCAGCCCCCTCTGCTCCGCCAAGCGCAACACCCGTGTATGCGGCAATGACGACAAGCAAGGGCACCATCTACCTCGAACTCGATGCAGCGAAGGCACCGATCTCCGTCGAGAACTTCGTGACCTATGCAAAGGAGGGCTTTTACAGCGGCACGGTCTTCCACCGAGTCATCAAGGGATTCATGATTCAGGGAGGTGGTCATGGCACCGACATGAAACTGAAGCCAACCCGCGCGCCCATCCAAAATGAGTGGAACAATGGACTCAAGAATTCGCGCGGCACGATCTCGATGGCGCGTACGAACGCTCCCAACAGCGCAACCAGCCAGTTCTTCATCAACACGGTCGACAATGCCATGCTCGATCAGCCGCGGGGCGGCGCCGCTTACGCGGTGTTCGGCAAGGTTGTTCGCGGCATGGATGTGGTGGACGCGATCGCCGACACACCAACAGGACGGAGCGAGGGCATGGCTGATGTTCCAAAGACCCAGGTCGTCATCGAGAAGGTGGAGATTCTGCCCGGGCCGCCCGCAGCCGATGCCCCGACGCTGAAACCCGGTGCGGCAGCAGCTGCTCCATCTCAAACTGCGCCGAACACTCCGGCGACTCCCGCGCCAAAGGCACCATGAGCGCGCAGCAGGTCTTCAAGCCGCATGCGCTTCTCGATCAGCTTGGCATCGCCAAGCACCCGCTCATCGTCGCGCCCGACGCGCAGAACGCGGCGATCGTTGTCACGAACAGTCCCGCGACAGGCACACCGATCGCTGGCGTTCGCCTGCAGTCGCGCGAAGAATTGAACGCCGCTGTCGAGCGATGCGACCGCGCATTCGCCGCGTGGCGAACGCTGCCTGCGCCCCAGCGCGGCGAAATCATCCGCCGCATCGGCGAGGAGTTCCGCCGACTCAAGGAACCGCTCGGCGAGCTTGTGTCGCTCGAGATGGGCAAGATCCGTGCGGAAGGCCTCGGTGAAGTGCAGGAAGCCGTGGACATCGCAGACTTCTGCGTCGGACTCTCGCGGCAGTTGTACGGACTCTCCATGCACAGTGAACGCGCGAGCCACCGCATGTACGAGCAGTGGCACCCGCTTGGGACCATCGGCATCATCACTGCGTTCAACTTCCCATGCGCGGTCTGGGCTTGGAACGCGATCGTGGCGGCCACCTGCGGCAACGCATGCCTGTGGAAGCCGAGCCTGCTGACACCGCTCGTGGCCATCGCATCAAACGAAGCCGCGCGCAGGGTCATGTCGCGGCAGGAGATCTTTCGGCCCGCCGATGTCGATCCTGCCGATGTCTTCTCACTCGTGATTGGACGCGATGACGAGGTGGGCGAGCCAATGCTTGCGGACCGTCGCATGCCGCTCATCAGTGCCACGGGTTCCTGCCGGATGGGTCGGCGCGTGGCGCAAGTTGTCGGAGCGCGACTCGGTCGAACGCTGCTCGAACTCGGCGGCAACAACGCCATCATCGTGCTGCCCGATGCGGATCTTGACCTCACCGCGCGTGCCGTGCTCTTCGGCGCAGTGGGAACGGCGGGTCAGCGCTGCACCACGACGCGGCGGCTCATCGTTCATGCATCGGTTGTCGATGCACTGCTGACGCGGCTCGAGCGCGCATACAAGTCCGTGCCCGTTGGCGACCCGCTCGACGCGCGCACGCTGATGGGGCCACTGATTGATGACCGCGCGGTCGCCGCGATGCGCGCGGCGATTGAGAAGGCCATTCGGGAGGGCTGCACGCTCGTCTGCGGCGGTACCGAACCGATTGACCGCCGCGCGAAGCAGCCAGGCTACTTCGTCGAACCGACGATTCTTCGCGTACCGCGCGGCAGCATTCCCGCGATCACCCGCGAGGAGACCTTTGCGCCCATCCTCTATGTGTTCACGGTCGAATCACTCGAGGAAGCCATGACGATCCAGAACGGCGTGGATCAGGGTCTCTCCAGCGCCATCTTCACCGACAGCGTCCGTTCGGCAGAGCGGTTCCTCTCTGCGGCGGGCAGCGACTGCGGCATCGCGAACGTCAACATCGGCACGAGCGGTGCGGAGATCGGCGGCGCGTTCGGCGGCGAGAAAGACACGGGCGGTGGTCGCGAGTCAGGGTCGGACTCGTGGAAGTCGTACATGCGCCGCCAAACCTGCACGGTCAACTGGGGCGGCGCCCTACCGCTCGCACAGGGCATCCGATTCGGAGAGTGAGATGCCGCTCGACCGCACCCAACTCGCGCAGCGCGCAGCGCAGGAACTTCGAGATGGATTCCATGTGAATCTCGGCATCGGTATCCCGACGCTGGTGGCCAACTTTGTTCCCGAAGGCATGACCGTCTGGCTGCAGTCGGAGAACGGCATGCTCGGCATGGGACAGTTCCCAACAGACGATGAAGTGGACGCGGATCTGATCAACGCTGGCAAGCAGACGGTCACGGGTGTGACAGGGCATTCGTTCTTCT
>Ga0194127_10003491_pt1 | contig 20104 bp, 19 predicted proteins | sample TA2KigC100mmetaG_FD_148624 | JGI IMG/M metagenome (GOLD analysis project Ga0194127, IMG submission 148624) | Freshwater microbial communities from Lake Tanganyika, Tanzania - TA2015036 Kigoma Deep Cast 100m | ecosystem: Environmental > Aquatic > Freshwater > Lake | place: Tanzania: Lake...
TGAACGCTGGGTAGCGGCGGGCCATTGTCCACCAGGAGGTGGAGATGGCGCGGACGAGGCTACCCATGCGGAAACTCAGAGAAATCCTGCGACTGAAGCTCGATCTCGGCGCGTCGGTGCGCGAGATCGCGCAGTCGTGCAACCTGGCGCGGAGTACGGCGAGCGACTACGTGGGCCGGATCGCGGCGGCGCAGCTCTCGTGGCCGCTGCCGCCGGAGCTGGACGACGACGAGGCGCTGGAGCGCCTGCTCTTCCCGCACGAGGGGCACCCGAAGGCTCGGCGTCCGGAGCCGGACTGGGCGGAGGTGCACTGGGAGCTGCGGCGCAAGCACGTCGAGATATTGTCAAATTCTGTGGACGGCGACGTGATCAGGCGGCGCGCGCTTCCTTGTTCTCGATCTGAACTCCGTCTTGGTACTTGACTCCGTGAGCGACGAGCGGGAGCAGCTCCGGCCCGTTGAGCCGTCGCCATCGCTGCCCAGCCATCTCCAGGAGTTTGAAGGCCATGGTGATCGCCTTCGCCCTCGATCCCGGCCCCTTCGTCACGCGCTGGCGCAGCCGTACCGTCGCAAACGGCGACTCGATGATGTTCGTCGTCCGAAGGTGCTTCCAGTGCTCAGCAGGGAAGTCGAAGAAGGTCAGCAGCTTCTCGAAGTCCCGGCGTAGCGACGCGACCGCCTTCGGGTACTTCGCTCCGTACTCGGCCTCGAACTCATCGGCGGCGCGTTCGGCGTCGGCCTTGGTCTCGGCATCCATGATCTCGTGCAGCGCCTTCTTGGCGCGGCCCTGCAGGCGCTTGGGCAGCTTGTCGAGCACGTTCACGAGGCGATGCACCCAGCATTGCTCTCGCGTCTCGGGCCAGACGTCGCGCACCGCAGCCCAGAAGCCGAGCGCGCCGTCACCGACCGCGACGACTGGAGCTTCGAGACCGCGATTCTTGAGACCACGGAGCATCGTCTGCCAGCTCTCCTTGCTCTCCCGGTAGCCGTCTTCGACGCCGATCAGCTCCTTCGTCCCGTCCGGACGGGCGCCGATCATCACCAGCAGACACACGCGGTCGTCTTCGAGCCGGACATTCACGTGGATCCCGTCGACCCAGACGTACACGTACTCCCGATCCGAGAGATCGCGCTTGCGAAACGCCTCGTGCTCGGCCTCCCACTGGTTCGTCAGCCGCGTAATCGTCGTCGCCGAGAGCCCCGCCGCATCCTCGCCCAGCAGCGCCGGGATCGCTTCCTGAAAGTCTCCTGTCGACAGGCCGCGCAGGTACAGGATCGGCAGCACCTCATCGATCTTCGGCGATCGCCGCATGTACGGCGGCAGAATTTTGCTCGTGAATCGCTGGCGCTCGCCCTCGATCACGCGCTTGTCGTTCACCCGAGGCGCCTCGACTTCGATCGTTCCCGAACCAGTTACGATCGTCCGGGCAGGCTTGTGCCCGTTGCGTACGACCAGGGCGTGACCGTCCTCGTCGCGGTCGTCCCGATGGCTCGCGACGTACTCGGCGACCTCGGCTTCCAGCGCCGCCGTCAGCATCCGGCGCGCTCCCTCACGCGCGATCGCTTCCAAGCTCGGGATCTCGTCTTCTTCGTTCTTCTCGACTACTCTCAGCACGGGTGGCGTACTCCTTCCCCCTCGGTTGGCGCCGAGGGCCTTGTGGTTGGAACTCACAAGGAAGGGTACGCCGCCCTTTTCACGTCCTCCAGAATCCACAGGATTCGGTCATATCTCAAGCACGTCACGCGCATGCTGCTCTGGCAGGAGTACCGGGAGGGCGAGCCCGAGGGCTACCAGTACAGCCAATTCTGCGATCGGTACGGGCAGTGGGCGAAGACACTGCCGCTCTCGATGCGGGAAATCTAGGAAGGGCTGTTGCTCCCCGTGGCCAGCAGCGTGAACTTCAGGCCCGGCGGGGTCACGAACAACAACGGCTTCGTGCCGCTCTCGACGGACGGCGCCGCATCGTTCGATATCTACAACGGCGCGCCCGGATCTACGCACGTCGTAGTCGACGTGACCGGCTACTTCTCGTGACTCCAATCCCCCTCGACGGGGGCGTAGGTTCCCCCGACGGGGAGTGTAGGTAAAGCCGGCACCCGGCTCTGAAAATCGAGTGCCGACACGACGACCGGATCGATCCCATCGTTCGCGCCGGGGGCTGTCCACCCGCTGGATGACCGGGCTACGGCGGCGTGATGGAGCGGCGGCGCGGTCACGTCGAGCTGGCGCGGATCCGCGAGCTCGCGGGCGCGGTCGAAGTCCGGCGTGACGATCGCGTTGAGCGTGGGGTTGACGCGCTCGGCGCGCGCGATGGCGGCCGCTACCAGCTCGGTGGCGGAGATCTCACCGCTTCGCACCAGGGCTGCCTGTCCGACGGCGTCGAGTTCCAGGAGGTCGCTCATGGGTCTCGATCCTCTCAGGCTCCACGCCGGGAGAGCAAAGCGCAGGGCCGGCTGCCGGCGTGCTAACGTCGGGGCCCCACGAAGGAGAACGTGCGCATGACCGAAGCAGCCGTGCATCCGCTGGTCCAGGCCGGCAAGGTGGCCGTGGTACCAGGCGTCTACGACGTCCTCTCCGCGCGCATGGCGCACCGCGCCGGGTTCGGCTTCGCCGTCCTCACGGGCTACGGTGTCGCCGCCAGCTACCTCGGTGAGCCCGATTTCGGCTTGCTCACCCAGACCGAGATCCTCGACACCGCGCGGCGCATCCTGAACCGGGTGCCGATTGGACTGGTCGTCGACGGTGACACCGGCTTCGGCGGGCCCCTCAACGTGCAGCGCATGGTGCGCGAGCTGATCCGAATGGGCGCCTCCGGTGTGATCCTCGAAGACCAGACCTGGCCGAAGCGTTGCGGCCACATGCGCGGCAAGGACGTGATCGACGCCGAGGAGCATGCGGCGAAGATCCGCGCCGCCGTCGATGCGCGCGGCGACAAGCCGTTCGTGATCACCGCCCGGACCGACGCCGTGATGACCCACGGCCTCGACGAGGCGATCCGTCGGGCCAAGCTGTACAAGGACGCCGGGGCCACGGTGCTGTTTGTGGAGGGCCCACGCACGAAGGAGGAGATCATGCGGGTCGGCAGGGAGCTTCCGCCGCCCCTCGCGATCAATCTCATCGAGGGCGGCGACACGCCGCTCTTCACCGTGGAAGAGCTCCAGCAGTTCGGGTTCTTCAGCGTAGGCTTCGTGCTGTCGGGCCTGTTCGCGGCCACGCACGCCCTCGAGCGTACCTACCGGCACATCCGCACCCACGCGTCGACCGATGCGGTCCGCGACCAGATGATGGACTTCCCGCGGTTCGTCGACTTCATCGGTGTCCAGGAACGCTATGCCGATGACGAGAAGTACCGGGCGCGCTAGGGGACACGTTCATTGTCGGCGATGACGGCTCACGAGCTGACGACCACCGGCGGCCCTGCCATGCGCGAGGTCGAGCACAGCATGACCCACGCCGAGCCGGTCTCATTTCGGCAGCTGTGCGAGCGCACGTCGCGCGACTCGACCGGAGAGGAAACGAGAGGAAGAAGAAGGCTGAGCACCGCGGGCCCATTCGCCCGGCAGGGGCGTAGGTGAAAGTGGGCACCGGCTCATCCCTCCGAGGGACGCACACCAGCTGATCCTCTGGATCCTCGGTGGCCCGAAGTGCGACGCGCCGGGCTGCACGCAGATCCAGCCACGCTCGACGATGCCGATCCGCGGCCTGCGCGACACGCTGCCGCTGCACTGGGACGGCGTCCCGGGCGATCCCTACGGCGGCACGAACGGGCAGGTCGCCGGCGGGCCGGTCGCGAGCGTGCCGCCGCGGTGCAGCGGGGAGCTCGACTGCTTCCGTGACCTGATCGACGGCAGCCTGTCGTCGACGATGTGCGACCTCGACGACTGCGGCCGCAACGACGCCGGTCTGCCGGGTGAGCTCGACGAGGACGCGCGCGACGCCATGGCGGTACGAGCTCGCGTCGTGGGCGATGGGCTTCGGCACGCCGGCGACCCCCGCGATCAACCGCATCAACTTCGGCTTCGGTCCGTTCGCGGTCTGGCAGATGTTCCTCGAGGGCGGCACCGGATTCAGCGGTGCCTTCGCGCGCCAGGTGACGATCGACGCACGAGCCGCGGGCGCGTCACGGGCGGAGACCGAGGCACGGCTCGCCGACCTCGAGCGCGCCGCCGCGGAGGGCGTGATCGAGCTCTCGGGCGAGGGCGTGCGCTTCGACGGCGGGACGGCCGAGCCGGTCACGCTGGTGTTCGCGCGCGGCGTCTACGCTCCGCGCCGTGGCCGGGCCGCGCCGCTGACGCGCGGCGCGCTCCTCGAGCGGGCCGCGTCCGGGGCGCTCGTGGTCACGTTCACGGGGCGCCTCGGCCCGAACGTCGGCTTCGAGCACCCGCAGCCGCTGCTCTGGTCCGAGCCGCAGCCCGGCCGGGCGGTCCTCCACCGCTTGCCGCACCTGCCGGCGGAGAACCCGATGGAGCTGTTCGGGCGGCACGTCGCGCCGGGCGCGTGCGTGCTCGTCGACGGACGCCGCGTCCACGGAACGGTCGGCTGCGCTGGCGGCGGACGGCTGCCCCGATGCGACGACGAGCGGGTCGAGATCCGCATCGACCTCGACGGGACCGCGACGCCCGGGATGCACCTCCTGCAGGTCGTGAACGTCGGCGGCTTGACGAGCAACGAGTTCCCGATCTTCTTGGACGAGTAGGACGAACGAGGGAGGGACACGCGTGCCGCACGACCTGATCATTCGCCACGGAACCGTGATCGACGGCACCGGTGCGCCCGGACGCCGCGCCGACGTCGCGATCGACGGCGATCGGATCTCGGCGATCGGGGACCTCGCGGGCGGGAGCGCGGCGCGCGAGATCGACGCGACCGGGCTCGTCGTCACGCCCGGCTTCGTCGACCTGCACACCCACCTCGACGCGCAGGTGGCGTGGGACCCCTTCATGACGTCGAGCTCGTGGCACGGCGTCACGACGGTGGTGACGGGCAACTGCGGTGTGACGTTCGCGCCGGTCCTGCCGGGCGACCGCGAGTACCTCGCGTCGATGATGGAGAGCGTCGAGGACATCCCGCGCAAGGCCATTCTCGAAGGCCTGCCGTGGGACTGGGAGACCTTCCCCCAGTACCTCGACTCGGTGCAGCGCCTGGCGCCGGCGCTCAACGTGGTCGGCCTCGTCGGTCACTGCGCGGTGCGCTGGCAGGTGATGCGCGAGCGCGCGCTCACCGACGAGGCGCCGACCGCGGCCGAGATGGCGCGCATGCGCGAGATCGCGGCCGAGTCGATCGCGGGCGGGGCCGTCGGGTACTCGACGTCGCGGCTGCTCGGCCACGTCGTGCCCGACGGGCGCAAGGTGCCGGGCACGTTCTCGCCGATCGAGGAGTACCTGGCGATCGCCGACGGCATGAACGACGCGGGCGGCGGGCCCTTCCAGGCGGTGCTCGACTTCGACACCAAGTTCGAGCACGAGATCCGTCTGCTGCACGCCATGGCGGAGCGCTGCGGCGACGTGCTGTACTCGGGCGGCGTCGGCAACGCGCCGGCCACGAGCGGCGACCGGGCCGCGCTCGACTTCTTCGGCCGCTTCCTCGAGGACACGCGCGCGCGGTTCGGACGCATCACGTCGATCGCGATGACGCGGCCGAGCGGCATGCTGATCGGGCTCGCGCAGGTGTCGCCGGTCGCGGGCCGGCACTGGGCGCGGCTGCTGGCGCTGCCGACGATGGCGGAGCGTCTCGCGGCGCTGCGGGACGCCGCGACGCGTGCCGAGCTGATCGCCGAGGGGCAGCGCAAGGGGCTCTGGTTCGACCCGCAACACGTCTACCCGCTCGGCAACGGCGACACGCCCGACTACGGCATCGAGCACGGGCGCTCGGTCGCGGCGCTGGCGGCGGACGCGGGTGTGCACCCGGTCGAGGTGCTCGTCGACCGGCTGCTCGCCAGCGAAGGCCGCGAGCTGTTCAACGCGTGGTTCTACAACCGCAACACGCCGGCGCTCGCCGAGTACCTGCAGCTCGACGGCGTCTGTCCGGGGCTCAGCGACGCCGGCGCGCACGCGGGGCAGATCTGCGACGCCGACGCGCAGACGCACTACCTCGCGTACTGGTGCCGCGAGCGCGGGAGCGTGGCCCTCCAAGATGCGATCCACCGGCTGAGCGCGCGTCCCGCCGCGGTCCTCGGGCTCGTCGACCGCGGCACGCTCGTGCCCGGCGCGTACGCCGACGTGAACGTGCTCGACCCGGCGGGGCTGCGCTTCGGCTACCCGGAGTACGTACGCGACTTCCCGGACGGGAAGGGGAGGCTGCGCGTGCGGTCGGAGGGCTACGCCGCGACGCTGGTGAACGGCCGCGTGGTCACCGAGCGCGGTGCACACACGGGCGAACGTCCGGGGCGCGTGCTGCGCGAGTTCGCGCGCGGGTGAAGGGGGAATCACCATGGGTGAGATCGACGGCGGCGAGGTCCTGGTGCGCGGGCTCCGCGCCGAGGGGGTCGAGGTGCTCTTCGCCATCGCCGACGTCTCCTACACACCGGTGGTCCGCAGTGCGGCGGCGGCCGGAATGCGCATCGTCGGCGGGCGCCACGAGAGCGCGAACGTGCACATGGCGGACGGCTGGGCGCGGGTGACCGGTGGAGTGGCCGTCGCCATGGCGGGTATGGGCCCGGGTGTCGCGAACCTCGTTCCGGGCGTCATCACGGCCTGGATCGAGGGTGTGCCGGTCGTGGTGGTGGCGACGCAGCGCACCCACCGCGCGCACCTCGCGATCCGCCGCGGGCGCTTCCAGTACACGCCGCAGATCGAGGTGTTCCGTCCGGTGACGAAGTTCGCTGGTCAGGTTCCGAACGCGCGGCGCATCCCCGAGTACGTGCGCGAGGCGTTCCGCTGCGCGCTCACCGGACGGCCGGGGCCGGTCTACCTCGAGATCGCGGACGAGATTCTGCGCCAGCGCGTCGCGGAGGAAGCGGTCGGTACCCCGTTGCCCGAGCGCTACCGCACGCCGCCAGCGGCGCCCGACCCCGACGCCGTGGCGCGCGCCGCCGACCTGCTCGGCAAGGCGCGCCGCACGTTGATCCTCGCCGGGCAGGGCGTGCAGCGCGCCGGCGCGAGCGCCGAGCTCGCCGCCCTCGCCGAGCGGGCGGGCGCGCTGGTGACGGGCACACCGGCAGCGCGCGGCGTCGTCGCGGAGGACCACGCGCAAGCCGTCAACCTGAACTTCCCCGGCGGCGCCCAGGCGATGCGCACGGCCGACGTGGTGCTCGCGGTCGGCACGCAGATCGGAGAGATGCCGCTCAGAGGCCCGATCATCGCTTCGGGCGCCCGATTCCGCGCTGGCGACGGATGTTACAGAACGCCTCTTGCCGGAACTCCGGGCTAGGATCGCGCTTGTTTGTCCTATCCTCCGTTCGCATGCCGGTTCATCGCTTCTTCCTCGTTCGCTTGCGGGGCGGCGCTGGCACGGTTAGCTCGCGCACTTCGCGGCGAATCTCTCTCTGCAGCTCGGCTACATCGCGCAGCAGCTCGGGCACGCCGACATTGGCGTCACCGCGCGGCACTACGCGAGATGGTGGGGGGGGCAGCGAGTACCGCGAGCCGCTGCAACTCGAGGCGGGCGAAGTACCCGCGGATCTACTCGCGCGGCTCGTCGAGTCCCCCCAGGGCCCCACAGCTACGACTTCGACGACGACGGGCCGTTCGGCGGCGATCTCGCAAGTGACCGAGACGGCAGCGATTCCGATGGTGCCCAGGACTGGACTCGAACCAGCACCCCATTGCTGGGACCAGGCCCTCAACCTGGCGTGTCTACCAATTTCACCACCTGGGCAGGTGGAGCACTTGCGCGTTTATAGGAGCGCGCGGGCGCGCTTTCAACTCGGAGGCTTGGCGGGCGCCTCGGGCGCCGCCGGCTCGGGCGCCGGGGCGGGCGGTGACGCGGGGACCTCGATCGACTCGAAGCCCGACGGCGCGCCGCCCGGCTCGCTCGGCGGGGCGGTCGATTCGGCCTCGGGCGCGGTCTCGGGCGCGACCGGCGCTTCGATCGCGGGGGCATCGAGCAGGTCGTCCGCGCTGGTGTCGGCGGCAAAGCGTGCCAGCACGAAGGCGAGCACCATGAAGAGCACCGCGGACACGGTCGTGAGCTTTGTCAGGAAGTTTCCTGCACCGCGCGCTCCGAAGACCGTCTGGCTGGAGCCGGCGCCGAGCGATACGCCGATGTCTGCTCCCTTACCGTGCTGCAGAAGCACCACGATGATCAGGAACAGGCAGACGGCGATGTAGACGATCGAGAGAAGAATCGTCACCCGGAGACTCCCGTGCCGCGCTCGCGGAAGCGGATGATGGCAGAGAAGCTCTGCGGGTCAAGGCTCGCGCCCCCGACCAGCGCCCCGTCGATGTCCGGCTGGGACAGCAGCTCGGCGGCGTTGTCGGGCTTCACCGAGCCCCCGTACTGGATTCGCACGCTCGCGGCCGCGGCGCCGAAGCGGTCCGCGAGCCGCGCCCGGACGAAGGCGTGCGCCTGCTGCGCGAGTTCGGGCGTGGCGGTCTTTCCCGTGCCGATCGCCCAGACCGGCTCGTAGGCGACCACGAGCTCGGACGCGAGCCCCGGGTCGGCCTCGGCGAGCGACCCCTCGAGCTGCGCGCGGAGAACGTCGAGGGTGCGGCCGGACTCTCGCTCGGCCAACGACTCGCCCACGCAGAGGATCGGGCGCAGGCCGGCGGCCTGCACCGCGCGGAGCTTCTTGGCGACGAACGCGTCCGTCTCGCCGAAGATCGCGCGGCGTTCGGAGTGGCCCAGGATCACGTAGCGGCAGCCGACGTCGGCGAGCATGGCAATCGAGATCTCGCCGGTGAAAGCGCCCTTGGCCTCGAAGTGCGCGTTCTGGCCCGCGAGCGCGACGCGGCTCTCGGCCAGCGTGTCGCGAAGCGCGGCGAGCGCGGTGAAGGGCGGGGCGATCGCGACCTCGACGTCGGTCACGCTGCGCACGAGCGGCGCGAACGCGCGCGCGAACTCCACCGACTCGGCGATCGTCTTGTGCATCTTCCAGTTCGCGGCGATGAACGGGGTTCTCAAGCGTGCCTCCGGAGCGCCTCGACACCGGGGAGCGCGCTCCCCTCGAGGAACTCGAGCGATGCGCCGCCTCCGGTCGAGAGGTGCGAGATCCGCGCGCCGACACCGGCCGCGGCCACCGCGGCGAGCGAGTCTCCGCCGCCCACGACGGTATAGGCGGGGCTTCGCGCGAGCAGCTCCGCGACGGCGCGCGTGCCCGCGTCGAACGGCGGCTTCTCGAACAGGCCGAGCGGCCCGTTCCAGAACACGGTCTTCGCCGAAGCGAGGCGCTTCGCGATTGCCTCGCGCGAGCGCGGCCCGATGTCGAGCGCCATCGCGTCGTCGGGGATGCGGTCCACCGTTCGCGCGCCCGCGGTGTCGTCGATGCTCGAAGCCACGACGTGGTCCACGGGCAGAAGGATCTCCGTGCTTCCGGAGAGCAGCTTGCTTGCGGTCTCGATCAGGTCGCGCTCGACCAGCGAGCGTCCGATCGGCTCATCGCGCGCGAGCAGGAACGTGTAGGCCATCGCGCCGCCGATCGCGATCGAGTCCGCGCGACGAGCGAGCTGTTCGAGCACGCGCAGCTTGTCGGAGACCTTCGCGCCGCCGAGGATGCACACGTACGGATGCTCGGGCTGATCGCGCACGCGCGAGAGCGCCTCGACCTCGCGAAGCAGCAGGAACCCGGCCGCCGACTGGCTGCACGCGTGCGCGAGCCCCTCGGTCGAGGCGTGCGCGCGGTGAGCGGTCCCGAAGGCGTCGTTCACGTACACGTCGCAGAGCCGTGCGAGCTTGGCGACGAAGGCCGGGTCGTTCTTCTCCTCGCCGGCGTGGAAGCGCAGGTTCTCGAGCAGGATCGCGTCGCCGTCGCGGAGCCGCGCGACGCGTTCCTCGACCTCCGCGCCGACGCAGTCCGAGGCGAGCGGCAGACCCATGTGGCGGGCGACCGGCGCTAGCGAGTACTTCGCTTCGGGCGCGGCCTTGGGCCGGCCCAGGTGCGAGGCGAGCACGACGCGCCCGCCGCGCGAGCGCACGAAGTCGAGCGTCTCGCGCGAGGCGTCGATTCGCGACGCGTCGGCGACCTGGCCGCCGGCGAGCGGCACGTTCAGGTCCGCGCGGATGAAGACCCGCTTGCCGCGGAGCTCGAGATCCGCGACCGAGGGCAGGCGGATCCCGGCGCTCACAGCTTCGCGGCGACCATGCGCGCGAGGTCGACGACGCGCCTCGCGTAGCCCCACTCGTTGTCGTACCAGGCGAGCACCTTCACCAGGTTTCCGCCGAGGACCTTGGTGTTCTGCGCGTCGACGATCGCCGAGTGCGGATCGTCCAGGAAGTCGATCGAGACCAGCGGCTCGTACGAAATCGCCAGGATCCCTTTCATGGGGCCCTCGGCCGCCTTCTTGAACGCCTCGTTGATCTGCTCGACGCTGGCGGTGCGATCGAGCTCGGCGACCAGGTCCACGACCGAGACGTCGGGCGTCGGGACGCGGATCGAGATGCCGTCGAGCTTGCCGGCGAGCTCTGGCAGAACGAGTCCCACCGCCTTGGCCGCGCCGGTCGAGGTCGGGATCATCGAGACCGCCGCCGCGCGCGCGCGGCGCAGATCGGAGTGGGGCAGGTCGAGGATCTGCTGGTCGTTGGTGTACGCGTGGATCGTCGTCATCCAGCCGCGCCGGACGCCGAACTCCTGGTGCAGGATCTTCGCCACCGGCGCGAGGCAGTTCGTGGTGCACGACGCGTTCGAGATCACGTGGTGGGCGCCGGGCTGGTAGACCTGCTCGTTCACGCCCAGCGCGATCGTGACGTCGGGCTCGGTCGCGGGTGCGCTGATGATCACCTTCTTCGCCCCGGCGGAAAGATGCTTCGCGGCGTCGGCGCGCTTGGTGAAGAGCCCCGTCGACTCGATCACGATGTCGACGCCGAGCTCCTTCCACGGCAGCTTCGCGGGATCGCGTTCGGCGATCACTTTGAGCTCGCGATCGCCGATCCGGATCGACTTGTCGGCGACCTCGACGCGCTCGCCGAGCCGACCGTGCACGGAGTCGTACTTCAGCAGGTGGCCGAGCGTCTTGGCGTCGGTGAGGTCGTTCACCGCCACGAACTCCAGCGCCGACTCCGCGAGACCCGCGCGCAGCGCGCAGCGTCCGATGCGTCCGAACCCGTTGATGCCCACCCGCGCACGCGCTGCCATCTCGTCCTCCTCCGCTCGACCGGCGCGCAGAATAACGGCGGCTCCCGACAGCGTCAATCGAAGTGAATCCGCTAGCTTACGCGCGGATGTCCCGGTTTGCGCAAGGTCCTGCGTGATCATCGGAGGCGGCATCGACGTGGTCGAAATCGCGCGCGTCGAGCGCGCGCTCGTCCGGCGCGGAGAGCGTCTGCGAACGCGCGTGTTCACCGAGCGCGAGATCGAAGACTGCGCCCGCCGCGTGCGCTCGGCCGCACATTTCGCGCTGCGCTTTGCCGTCAAGGAGGCGGGGATGAAGGCGATCGGTACCGGCTGGCGGCGCGGTGTGGCGTGGCGGGACTTCGAGACGCGCGAGACCGCGCACGGACTCGAGGTCGCGATTCTCGGTCGCGCGCTCGAGATCGCAAACCAGCGCGGTCTCTCGCGCGCCTGGGTCGGTGCGTCCTACACGCGCACGCACGCGTTCGCGCAGATCGTGCTCGAGGGCTCCAGGGGCCCGGAGCGCCCGTGAGGCGAATCCTGAACGGAGCCGTGCTCGTCGCGGGGGTCGCGCTTCTGGTCGCGACGGTGGGGCTCGTCGCGGTGCTGTTGCTGGTCGGTCGCGATCCCGGCCCGCCGGCTCGCGGCGCGCTCTCGGTGCGCGGGCTCGACGCGAACGCCCGCGTCGTGCGCGATCCGTTCGGGGTGCCCCACGTCGAGGCCGAGACGCTCGCCGACGCCTGCTTCGCGCTCGGCTTCGCGCACGCGCAGGACCGGCTCTGGCAGATGGAGCTCGCGCGGCGCAGCGCGCACGGTCGGCTCGCGGAGCTCTTCGGCGAGGGCGCGCTCGCTCAGGATCGCCTGGCGCGAACGCTCGGCTTCTCCGCGGCCGCGGCCCGGGAGCGGCCCCAGCTCGGCCGCGAGGCGCGCGCGGGTCTGGAGGCCTACGCGGCCGGGGTGAACGCGTGGCTGGCCGAGATCGCGGCGAATCACGCCACGCGCCCGTTCGAGCTGCGCTGGCTCGAGATCGAGCCGGAGCCGTGGACGCCCGAGGACTCGCTCGCGATCTTGCGGCTCCGCGCCTGGAATCTGGGCCGATCGATCTCCGCGAGCCTGCTTCTCGACCGCCTGGTCGCCGAGATCGGCGGCGTGCCCTCGCGCGACTTCTTCCCGGTGCGGCCGAGCGACGGCTCGCACGATCCGTTCGCGGGCCTGCTCTCGCTGGGCCGCGTGTCCGACGCATTGGCGCGGACGAGCGGGCTGGGCGGCGCCTCGGGAAGCCTGGGGGTTCTGGTGCCGGCCGCGCGCTCGCGAAGTGGCAAGCCGCTGCTCGCCAACGATCCGCACGTCGGCTTCTCCTCGCCCCCCGTCTTCTACCTGGCGCACCTTCGCGCGGGACGCTTCGAGCTCTCGGGCGCGACCTGGCCGGGACTGCCGATCTTCTTCACCGGCACGAACCGACAGATCGCCTGGGGGCAGGTCGCTCTACACGCCTCGGTGTCGGATCTGTTCGAGGAGGCGCTGGACCCGAACGACCCGACCCGCTACGAGCGCGCGGGACGCTGGCAGTCGGCGCGGGTCGAGAGCCAGCGGATCGCCGTGAGAGGGCGGGCGCCGGAGCCGATCTCGATCGTCGTCACCGAGCACGGCCCGCTGCTGCGCAGCGTGTTTCCCGACCCCCCGCGCGCGAACTCGCTCGCGCTGCGCTGGACCGGCCAGGCGGAGCGGAGCGGCGCCGAGGCGCTCTACCGGCTGCAGCGCTGCGGCGACTGGGGCTGCTTCCGCGCCGCGCTGCGCGAGCTGCGCGCTCCCGCGGCGACGTTCCTGTACGCCGACGCGAGTGGCGCGACCGGCACGCAGGTCGCTGGGGACCTGCCGCTCCGCGCGATCGAGACCGGTCTGCTCCCGCTCGCGGGCGCGTCGCGGTACTACGACTGGCGCGGCACGGCGGACTTCGACTCGCTGCCTTCGAGCTACGGCGCGAGTCTGCCCGTGCAGGTGGTCTCTCCGCATCCCGAGGCCGCGAGCTTCCGGACGCCGATCACCTGGCTCTGGAGCAATCAGGGCGCCGCGGAGCGCGTGCGCGAGCTGCTCGCCCGACCGGGAGCGCTCGACGTCGAGGGTCTGGTCGCGATCCAGCGCGACACCGTCTCGCGTCGCGGCCCCGCCACGGTGAAGCTCCTGCTCGAGCACGCGGCGCCAGCGTCGTCGGCCGCGCAGCGGGTTCGCACGCTTCTGCTCGAGTGGGACGGCTCGACCGCGACCGACTCGGTCGGAGCTTCGCTGTACCACGTGTTCCGGCAGCGGCTGGCGGGCAAGCTTCTCGAAGGGCTCTCGCTCTCGAAGGGATCGCGGGCGCTGCTTGCGCAAGCCGAACCCGCGCCTGGAGTCGCGCTCGCGCGCGCGCTCGATCGCGTGGGTCGGGAGAAGCTGGCGAGCTCGATCGACACCGCGCTCGACGAGACCTGGAGCTTCATGCGCACGCGCGTGTCGGCCAATCCGAAGCGTTGGAGCTGGGGAGCGGTGCACGAGGTCCGCCTCGAGCACGCGTTCGAGCGGCTCGGCTCGGGCACGCTGGGCTGGGTGGGGCGGCGTCTGGGGTCCGCGGCGTTCGCCGCGCCGGGCGATCCCGACTCGGCCTGGACGATGTTCAGCGCAGGGCTCGGCGATCCGTCCGTCGCACTCGGCCCGGCGTTCCGCTACGCGGTCGATCTCGGCGATCCGGACCACGCGCTCTTCGGCCTCGCGGGCGGCCAGTCGGGACACCCCGGCTCGGCGCACTACGCGGACGCGCTCGACGATTGGCTCGGGGGGCGCCCGCGACCGCTCTGGATGCACGCGAGCGACGTCTCCTACCACCAGAAGGGAACCTGGGAGCTGCATCCCGCAGAGCCATGATCGTCTTCATCCTCGTGCCAGGGCTGTACGCGGCCGTCGAACAGGCGGACGATCCAGCGCTGCGCGGCCGCCCCGTGATCGTCGGCGGAGATCCCGCCAAGCGCGGCAGCGTGACTGGCGCGAGCCGCGAGGCGCGTGCGCGCGGCGTGGAAGAGGGCATGGAGATGCGCCGCGCGCTCGAGCTCTGTCGTGACGCGATCCTGCGCCGGACGCGCCTCAAACACTACCGGGAGCGCGTCGCGGAGCTTCGCGAGCTTCTGCGCGCGGACTGCGAACGGCTCGAGGAGCTCGGGCTCGACGGAACATTCCTCGAGCTCGCTTCCCCCGCGGATGGTCTCGCCCACGCCGCGGAGCTCTGCGTGCGCCTGCAAGCGGAGTTCGGACTTCCCGCCGTGGCAGGAATCGCGCCGACGCGATTCGTCGCGGTGCTGGCCGCGCGGCACGCCGGACCGGGCGGAATCCGGCGCGTGAACGAGGCGGAGGTCGAGGACTTCCTCGGCCCGTTCCCGGTGGACGAGATCTGGGGGCTCGGTCCCGCGACCGCGCAGAGGCTCGCGGAGCACGGGGTGCGCACGATCGCCGAGCTGCGCGCGCTCGATCCCGCCCGGCTCGCCGAGCTCACCGGCGCGCGCGCGGCGGCGATCCTGGAATACGCGCGCGGAGCGGATCGCGGCCGGCTCGCGCCCAAGCCGCGCTCGCGCACGCTCAGCCAGGAGCAGACGCTTCTCGGCCCGAGCACCGACCTGCGCGCGATCTCCGAATCGCTCGCGCAGCTCGCCGAGCGCCTGGCCGCGACGTTGGCGCGGGAGCGACGCGCGGCCGGCTCGGTCACGCTGGTCGTCTCGTACCTGGACGGCACTCGCGCCTCGCGGACGCTGGCGCTCGACGGGCCGACCGGGGAGCCGCGCGAGCTCGCGGACGCGGCCGTGGCCCTGCTCGCGCGCACCCACGCAGGTGCGCGAGCGATCCGCCGACTGCGTCTCGCGGTCGCGGGGCTGGAGCGCCTGACACCGGGCACCGAGGGGCGCCAGCTGCGACTCTTCTGACAGGCGCTCGTCCTGCTTCGCACGGCGACCGGCAACTGCGGCTTCAGGAGCCCCCGCCTGCCGTCCGAAACGGTAGGCGAGAGGGCCCGTTGGACAAAGACAACACGTTCGACCGCCGCAAGTATCCGCGCGTCCACACCGAGTCGCTGGTCGCGATCTCCCGGGTGGATTCGCGCGGGGCGCTGGCCCACGCGCTCGACGTCTCGATCGGCGGCATCCGCTTCCGGTGCGTCGGTCTCGAGGTCGAGCTCGGCGAGGTGCTCCGCGTGCTGCTGACGATCGGCGAGCGAACCGTCTCCGTCGTCGGACGACTGGTGCGCGTGACCGAGCTCGACGGCTTCACGCAGGAGGTCGCGCTGAGCTTCACCGAGGTCGACCCCGACACGCTGCGCTTCCTGTCCGCGAGCCTGCCGGAGGCCTACGAGGTCTAGGTTCCCATTCGGGGGGCTTTGCAGCTAAGCTCGGGCCCCCGGAATGAGCGACTTCTACCAGAACGGCGTCATCACGACCCTGCACCGCCTGGGCGCTTCGTCGCTCGGCCGGATCGAGGCCGAGCTCAAGCACTACGCGCGCGAGCGGCCGATGGCGCTGGTGCTGCCGTGCCTGCACACGGAGATCGACGGCTCGGGCTTGCGCGGCATCCTCGAGGTTCTGCGCGAGGTCTCCTACCTGCACCGGATCATCGTCTCGGTCTCGGGCACCACGCAGGCCGAGGAGTTCAAGCGCGTGCGCGAGTTCTTCCGCCCGCTGCCCGAGGTGGTCTGCGTCTGGGGCAGCGGTCCGACCGTGGGCGAGCTGCTCGAGCGGCAGCGCGCGAGCGGTCTCGAGCCCGGCCCCGACGGAAAGGGGCGCGCGGTCTGGCTCGGCGCGGGGGCGGCGCTCGCGCTCGGCGACGTCGACGCGCTGGCGTTCCACGACTGCGACGTGCTGACCTACGACCGCGAGTTCCTGGCGCGGCTCTGCTACCCGGTGCTGAGCCCGCACCTCGATTACGACTACTGCAAGGGCTACTACGGCCGCGCCACCGATCGCCTGCACGGCCGCGTGACGCGGCTCTTCGTCACACCTCTGATCCTTTCCTTGAAGCGCACGCTGGGCCGCGAGCTGCCGCTGATCGAGTTCGTGCACGGCTTCCGCTACCCGCTCGCAGGCGAGTTCTCGATGAAGACCACGCTCGCGCGCCAGGTCCGGATCCCGAGCGATTGGGGTCTCGAGGTCGGCCTGCTCGCCGAGGTGTTCCGCAACGCGTCGTCGCAGCGGATCTGCCAGGTGGAGCTCTGCGACAACTACGACCACAAGCACCAGGAGCTCTCGCCGCTCGATCCGACGCGCGGGCTGCACCGGATGGTGATCGACATCGCGACATCGCTGTTCCGGAACCTCGCGAGCGTCGGCGTGCAGTTCGACGCCGGGTTCCTCAACACGCTCTGCTCCGCGTACCTCCGCCAGGCGCAGGACACGATCAGCGCCTACTCCGACGACTCGCGCATCAACGGGCTGCACTTCGATCCGCACGCGGAGGAGCTCGTCGTCGAGACCTTCACCGCGGGTCTGCGCGCCGCCGGGCTCGCCTTCGTGCGCGACCCGATGCGCTCGCCGCTGATCCCGAACTGGCACCGCGTGAGCGCCGCGATTCCCGAGTTCCTCTCCGACCTGCGCTACGCCGTGGAGCTGGACAGACGCCTCTGACCGATTGACTACGCTCGGCTTCGCCTCGCTGCGCGCGCCTGCGGCGCTTGCGGCTCCGCGCGCGGGCGGCCGCGCGCTCCGCCGTCGCCGAACGAAGCGAAGGGCCGGATCCGCGGCCGCCCGCGGTCCGGCCCGCAAGCGCCGCGCAGCGGCGCGCGCAGCGAGGCGAAGCCGAGGGTAGTCGACAAGGTCAGACCAAAGATGCCCAGGACTGGACTCGAACCAGCACGTCCTTGCGGACACGAGGCCCTGAACCTCGCGTGTCTACCAATTTCACCACCTGGGCGCGGTGGTCGCATCGACCCGGAACGGGCGCGATCCTAGCGGAGGCCCCGGGACGCTGCCAAGCGGACTTCAGTCGTCGAGCTGGCGCGTCACGGTCTCCCACTCGGCGTAGAGCGCGGCGATCGCCTCGCTCAGGGTCCGGCGCTCGAGCGCGAGCGTTCGCATTCGCTCTCCGTCGCGGGCGGTGGACGGCTCGGAGGCCAACCAGTCCAGCCGTCGCAGCTCCGTCTCGGACGCCTCGATCTTCTGCTCGAGCGCCGCGCTCTGCTCGCGGAGCTTGCGCTGGCGCTTCTCGCGGCTGCGATCCACGGCGGGCTTCGCGGTCGGCGCCGGCTTCGCCTTCGCGGCCGGCTTCGGCGCGCGCTCGGCGGCCTCGCGCGCCAGCGTCGACTCGTAGAAATCGTAGTTGCCCAGGAACGCGCGGACGCAGGCCTCCGTCTCGCCCGGCGTGACCTCGACCACGCGGGTCGCGAGGGCGTTGATGAAGCGGCGGTCGTGGCTCACGAAGAGCAGCGTCCCCTCGTAGCCGGCCAGCGCCGCGGTGAGCACGTCGCGGGCCTCCATGTCGAGGTGATTGGTGGGCTCGTCGAGCACCAGGAAGTTCGCGCTCGCGAGCAGGAGCTTGGCCAGGGCGAGCCGCGCCTTCTCGCCGCCCGAGAGCACGGAGACGCGCTTGTCGACGTCGTCGCCCGAGAACAGGAACGCGCCGAGGATCCCGCGCAGGCGCGGGACGTCGTCGATCGCGGCGTCCGATTCGAGCTCCGCGAGCACGGTGCGGCGCGGATCCAGCGCGTCGACCTGGTGCTGCGCGTAGAAGCCCGCGCGCACGTTGTGTCCGAGCTCGCGCGCGCCGGCATCCGGCGGAAACGCGCCGGCCGCCAGCCGGAGCAGCGTCGACTTGCCCGCGCCGTTGGGTCCGACGAGCGCCACGCGCTCGCCGCGGCGCAGCTCGAAGTCGAGCGCGCGGTACACGACCTTGTCGCCGTACGCCTTCGCCGCGCGCTCCAGCCGCAGCACGGTCTCGCCGGAGCGCAGCGAGGTCTTGAAGCGCACGCGCATGCTGCGCTCCTGCGCCTCGCTCGGCAGCAGCTCGCGCTCGGCGCGAAGCTTCTCGATCTGCTTCACGCGGCTCTGCGCCTGGCTGGCCTTGCTGGCCTTCGCCTTGAAGCGCGTGACGAAGCGCTCCTTCTCGGCGATCTCGCGCTCGAGGTTGCGCCGGCGCGCCTCGGCCTCGTCGAGCCGCAGCGCGCGCTGCTCCACGTAGGCGGAGTAGTTGCCGCGGTACGAGGTGAGTCGCGGCGCGGAGAGCTCCGCGATCCGATTGCAGTGCCGGTCCAGGAAGACCCGGTCGTGCGAGACGACGACGACCGACCCCGGATAGGCGGCGAGCATTCCCTCGAACCAGCGGATCGAGGGCAGGTCGAGGTGGTTGGTGGGCTCGTCGAGGAGCAGGATCTCGGGCCGCGCGATCAGAAGCTTGGCGAGCTCGACGCGCATCAGCCAGCCGCCCGAAAGCTTGGCGAGCGGCTGCTCCCACTTCTCGGGTCCCAGCCCGAGCCCGACCAGCGTCGCGCGAAGCTCGGCGTCGGCGGAGAAGCCGCCGGCGCGCTCGAACTCGTGGCGCAGCTCGTCGTAGCGCGAGGCGAGCTCGTCGGGAACGTGCTCGTGGTCGCGCGCGATCTCCTCCTCCATCTCGCGCATGCGTCGCTCGAGCGCGCGCAGCGGCTCGAGGGCGGTCTCCGCCTCGGCGAGGACGGTGCGGTCCGAGACCGCGCTCACCTCCTGGCGCAGATAGCCGACGCGCGCGCCGCGGCGCAGCACCCGCGTTCCGGTGTCGGGCGCGTCGAGCCCGGCGAGCATGCGCAGAAGCGTGGTCTTGCCCGCGCCGTTGCGACCGACCAGCCCCACGCGGTCGTCGGGGCGGACGTGCAGCGACGCCCCTTCGAAGAGCGCGCGTCCGCCAAACGACTTGGAGGCGTCTTCCAACCGGAGCACAGCGGACGGGAGGCTAGCGGGGCGACTCGGCGCTCGCCCGCGACAGGATCGTCGCCTCGTCCCACTCGACCGGCAGCTTCACGCGCTCGCCGCTCTTGCGCTCGAAGAGCACGTGGCCCTCGCGCGCTGCGAACTCGAGCAGATCGCGCACGAGCTCGACGTCCTTGCGGCAGTACGCCTCGATCAGATCGATCCGGCCCTCCTTCCACCAGACCAGGGACTGCATCCCGTCGCCGCTCTTGCCGCGCCCGAGCGTGTGCATGGCGAGGTGGTCGAGCGAGAGCCGGTAGCCGAGCTTGCGGTGGATCTCCTCGAGCAGGTCGAAGGTCGCAAGCTGCGACAGATCGCGCGTCGTGTAGGCGCGCAGCACCCCGTAGTCGAAGCGGCGGCTGTTGAATCCGACCACCGCCGGCGCGCGAAAGAGCCGCTCGATCAGCGCCTCGGCACGCTCCTCGGTGTAGGTCTCGAACTCGCCGGTCGCGGCGTCGAAGACCACCGCGAGCGCGAGCCGCATCAGGTGCGTGTTGCCCCAGCCGCCGACCTCCGCCGCGGAGCGCTGCGTCTCGACGTCGAAGATCAGCGGCGCAAGCCGCGGTGGGGGCGCGAGCTCGAGCGAGTCCGGCGGCTCGAGGTCGGGCTCCTCGAGCTCGACCGCGCCCGCCGCCAGCGTCTCGCGCGCGAGCGCGAGGTCGACGGTGCGGATCACCGCGGTCTTGTCGAGCGGCCGGTTCCCCGCGCCGCAGCGCGGCGAGTGGATGCACGAGGGGCAGCCGTCGACGCAGGGGCACTCGGAGGCGATCTGCCCGGCCAGCGAGATCAGCTCCTCCACGCGCGGAAAGATCGCGCGCGCGATCCCGATCCCGCCCGGGTGCGAGTCGTACAGGAAGATCGCGGGGCCGCGAACCTGGGGGTGGCGCGGGATCGAGATCCCCGCGGCGTCGAAGCGGTCGCAGAGCGCGAAGAGCGGAAACAGCGCGAGCGACGCCCC
>Ga0194127_10003495_pt1 | contig 20096 bp, 18 predicted proteins | sample TA2KigC100mmetaG_FD_148624 | JGI IMG/M metagenome (GOLD analysis project Ga0194127, IMG submission 148624) | Freshwater microbial communities from Lake Tanganyika, Tanzania - TA2015036 Kigoma Deep Cast 100m | ecosystem: Environmental > Aquatic > Freshwater > Lake | place: Tanzania: Lake...
TCGGATACTGGGAAAGGCTTCTCAGGGAATTCCCCAACCACCCGGAGAAGAACGAGGTCTTATACTGGCTGGCCGAGAGCCATCTGCTGAAGGAGGATTACCGCCATGGCGTCAGATATGTGGACCACCTCAAAGGAGATCCTGTCCTTTACCCACGTGGTTTGACCAATCTGGGGTGGCACCATTTTCAGAGAAAGGAGTGGAAGGAGGCCAATCATTACTTTCTCAAAATTGCGGCCGAATTTCCCCATCATCGATCCACCCCTCCCATCTCCCTTTTGATCGGCCAGTGTTATTTAAACGAGAACAATTATGATCAGGCAAAAACCCATTTGATGAGCCTGATTCACTCGCCCGAAGAAGAGGGGAAGGAGAAGGGTTATTATCTTCTGGGATGGATCGCTTACAGGGAGGAGCGGTTCGATGAGGCATTGAATCATTTCCAAGGGTTGAGGGAGGCTTTCCCCTCGAGTTCCTATCGTGACGAAGCTCAATACTGGACGGGTTGGTCCCACTTCCGGAAAAAGGATTTCCAAAAGGCCATTGAAGAGTTCCAGTGGCTCAGCCGGCAATACCCGGAAAGCCCCTTTGTCATCTCATCGCTGTTAAAAATAGGCGATGGTTTTTATAATCTCAGGCAGTATGGGAATGCCATTCAAGCCTATCAACAGCTGATCAGGGAGCATGGCAAATCAAAGGAGGCGCCGGAGGCTGATTATGGAATCCTCCTCTCCCTTTTTCAGGAGAAAAGATATGAATCCTTCACCGCCCGGGCGGAGGCTTTCCTGAAGCGGTATCCCCAGCATCCCCTGGCAGGTCAGGCGCTGATGCAACTGGGAGACTATTACCAGCAATCCCGGATGACGGAGAGGGCTTTGAAAACCTACCAGGAAGCGGTTCGACTCTACCCTCAGAGCGAATGGGCAGGGGAGGCGCAATTTCGCCTCGCCCTCCTTTTGAAGTCAGAGAGACGATGGATGGAGGCTTCGGACGAGATGGAGAGATTTATTAAGAACCATCCGAAAAGCCATCTCCTCATCGAGGCCCATCTCGAAGCGGGAGAACTCCATCTTTTTCTTAAGGCCTACCCAAAAGCGCTGGAACGATTTGAATGGGTGATGAAGAACCATCCTCAAATGCCGCCAGCGAAGAGAAGCGCCATGGGGATGGAGGAGGCCTATCGGAATCTGGGAAAGGTTGACGAAGCGGAAAAGATTTTAAAGGAATTTATCGAAAAATTTCCTCACGATGAGGCCCGGTTTGAAGCCTATTTGAGAGCGGGACTTATCCATCTCACCCTTAAGAGATTTCCGGATGCCATTGCTTCACTTTCGACCGCCCTGCGAAGCCCCGAAGAAAGAATCGCCAGCCAGGCCCAGTTCAAGTTGGGAGAGGCTTATGCAGAGGCAGGAAACAGGGAAGCAGCCATCCTCCAATTTTCAAAGATCCTCTACCTCTACCCTCATCTTCCGGAGCTGGTGGAGGAAGCTCTGCTGAAATTGGGGGCGCTCTATACGGAGGAGAAGAGATGGACTGAGGCAAGGCAAGTCTATCAGAAACTCCTTGAGAAAACGAGCCGGGAGGAAAGACGCCGGACAGCCAGAAAGATGCTCGATCAGATACGGGAAGGAGCGGCTCGTCAATGAGAGAGGAGATGAAGCGGGTTGAAAGAAAACGTCTCACCATTCTGATCAGCTTTCTGATCATTGGAGTGGGTTTTTTTGTGTGGGTAATCCTTTTCATCCCTTCTGTGCAATTTCCCCTCGAACAGGGATGGCGAATCCTGACCAAAGAGGCCGGAAGGATTCTGGGATTGAAAAAGAGGAACGAAGTCCCCCCGGAAGAGAAGAGAATCCGGGAGGAAGTGATTTTGAAGAAGATGGAGGAAGCCAGCGCGCAACAGGACTGGAGGTCTCTTGCCCCTGAATATCCCAGACCGAAGAAGATAGACGCTGCCACAGATGAAGAGAGGATGAAGGCTCTCAGGGGTTCCCCGGAGTTTAAGGAACTGGAAAGAGAATTAAAAGAATATTTAAGAAAGAAAGAGGACCAGTTGGTTCCGGAACCTCCTGTCCCATCGATAAAAGAGGCTTCTAAAATAGAGAAAATGAAAGACAGGGGCGCTGAGAAGATTATCGAGAGGTTACTTGTTGCAAAAGAAAAGCCCTTGCCAGAGAAAGTTCTGAATGAGAACCTTCAACTGGGGATCAAGGGACCCCTGGTGGCACGAAAAATTTTAGAAAGGCCGCCGCCTCCCCAGGTAAAAGTAAAGGTGGAAGCCGAAATCGAGATGACCCTCTGGGTTTTACCGAACGGAATGGTGGACCGGGTCATCCCTGCTCTTAAAGGGGAGGCGGAACTGGAAAGGATTGCGAGCCAGTACCTAAAGCAGTGGCGATTTGCTCCTCTTCCAATAGATCAAGCCCAATCAGAACAATGGGGGACGATTCCCATTAAATTTAAACTCCAATAAAACCCATGGCCATCAACCTACGCAAGAAGCATCTCTTTCTTTTGCTCCTCTGCTTACTCCTCATTTTCGGGTTCTTTACCTTCTTCGGAGATAAAGGAATCCTTCACCTCCTCCGGTTGCAGAGAGAATTAGCGAGGATTAAAGAGATGAATATAAAAATGGAGGAAGAAAACCAAAGGCTGAAGGAAGAGGTGAGGCGACTTCAACATGAGAAACGCTACATTGAAGAGATTGCCCGAAAAGAGCTGGGAATGGTCAAAGAGGGAGAGATCATTTATCAATTCGATCTTCCTAAGGATAAAACGATTAGGACGAATGATAACAAATTACCCTAATATTACCATAAATGGAGATTGTTCAGTTCGTGACATTCGTTTACCCCGTTAGAAAGCCCTGCTGCTTGCCCCGTGCGAAGCTTAGCTTCTATCGGGGTGTGAGCCTTCCCGTAGAAGGGCGAAGCTCTTCTAACGGGGTTTACATTCGAGTCATTCGTGAATACCAGAGGTATTCCAAATGAAATATGAAGGGATGATCTTTCGGCCACCCAGCGAAGCGGAAAGCCTGATCCTACAGGTGACCGTGGGCTGTTCTTATAACCGGTGCACCTTCTGCGGGGCCTATCGTGAAAAGACCTTCCGGGTTAAGCGTTTTGAGGAGATCAAAGAAGATATCGATGAGGCGAGCGATTATCCAATTCGAAGAGTCTTCCTGGCGGACGGAGATGCGCTGATCCTTCCTCAGAAAGAACTTATCCGGATTCTATCCTATCTTAAAACAGCGTTGAGAGGACTTGAAAGAGTAGGAATCTACGCCAATGCAAAAGATATTCTTCGGAAGAGCGCAGAGGAATTAAAAACCCTCAAAGAATCAGGTTTAGGAATCATCTATCTTGGGTTGGAATCCGGAGATCCCGAAGTATTGAAGCGGATTAAAAAGAATGCCACTGTGGGTCAGATGATCCATGCGACACGGAGAGTGAAGGAGTCCGGGATCCTTCTCTCCGTGACTGTGATTTTAGGCCTCGGCGGTGTGGAGGGCAGCCAGACCCATGCGCAGGAGACGGGAAAGGTCCTCTCGGAAATGGATCCGGACTATGTAGGAGCGCTTTCACTAATGATTGTTCCCGGGACTCCGATTGCTCACGAGATCGAGACGGGGGAATTGATCCTACCTACGCCCTTTAGACTGATACAGGAACTTGAGACGATGATAGAGAATAGCCATATGACCCACTGTTTTTTCGCATCCAACCACGCCTCCAACTACCTTCCGCTCCGCATCCAGCTTCCTGAAGAGAAAGAGGAAGCCTTACGCCGAATTCGGGAAGTCCTCAAGAGGAAAGATCCAGCGTTATTGAGACCGGAATACTTGAGAGCCCTATAGGAAGTTTGGGGAGATGGGGGGATGGGGAGATAAGGAAACTATAAAGAAGAGACAGTAATCAATGATCAGTAATCAGTTTATAAATCATTCGGAGCAGTTTAGCGCTTTGAAACTGGTCAGTGACTTTTGTGCGGAAAAATATGGGCATCAGGTAACCAGGATATCAGGTTGCAGAATACCAGGGTACCAGGACCTCAGATAAAGAATAACAATTATTGATGGTCTCGTAAAAAGTCGTAATTCGCGCTCTTTTGTCATTCCGGCGAAAGCCGGAATCCAGTGTTTTCAATTATTTAAGAATTTTCTGGACTCCGGTTTTCACCGGAGTGACGACTTTTTACGAGTCCAACAATTATTGGTTTGACCTGATATTCCAATATCCTGACATCCATTTCCTGATCACCTGATCGTCTGATAACCGCTTCAAAAGGCTAAAGTATTACAATCATTCAAATATATTGTCATTAGGACTATTCGAAAGAGGTGTTGTGATGAAAGACTATGCGGATGTGGATATTCGAGTGAGATATGCGGAGACGGACCAGATGGGGGTGGCCTATTATGCCAATTACCTGGTCTGGTTTGAGGTCGGCAGGGCGGAGTTCTGCCGGAAAAAGGGATTCCGGTATGCAGACCTCGAAGCCGTCGGCTATCGGCTTGTTGTCTCCGATGCCCATTGCAGGTATCGGAGCTCTGCGAAGTATGATGAGCTCATCGTCATCCGGACCCGGCTGAAGCACCTGAATAAACGGATGATCACTTTCGGTTATCAGGTCCTCCGTGAAGATCGTGAGGAAGTGATCGCCGATGGGGAGACCCAGCATATCTGCACCGATTCCAACGGAAAAACAAAAAGCCTTCCCGAGAAGTATCTAAATTGCCTCGCCGGTTCAATCTAAAACACAGGTCCGTCTCATGTTTTCTTGAAAATTGGGTGTGAATGGGATAATGTTTCGACAATGGATTTCTTCGAAATCGAGTCTAAAAGGTAAGGGTTACGATGCCCGTATCGTTTATAAAAGGCCACGTTAGTTGTTTCTTAATTCTTTACACGTAACCGTAACCAGCAACCGAAACGGGCTTCGTAACCGTAACCATAACCTGACCACACTGAACTCATCATGGAAGATTATAATAGAATTTTAGTTTTGAGGCTGAGCGCCGTGGGGGATGTGATCCGGACGCTTCCTGCGGTCAAGGCGATTAAGACCCACTACCCATCCGCCTCCATCACCTGGATTGTTGAAGAGCCCTCAAAAGCCCTTGTAGAGAGCCAGCCGGGAATTGATGAGGTCATCCTCTTTCCAAGACAGAGATGGTCAGAGGGGATCCAGTCCCTTAAAGGGTGGTGGAGGACGATAGGAGAAGTTCGAACATTTATTCAATCCCTCCGGAGGAAGAAATTTGATCTGGTCCTTGATTTCCACGGCATTTTGAAGAGTGGCCTCCTCTCCTTCCTCTCTGGCTCTCCTCAACGGATCGGATTTGATCGAAGGTCGAGCAAAGAAGGAAATTTCCTGTTTTCGAATATCAAAGTGAAGCTTCCTGAAGAGAGAATCAGTCGGTTTAAAAAGAATTTTAATCTCCTGAAAGGAATGGGTTTAGAGGTTCAGCCTGAGGACTATCCACTCTTTATCCCGGCTGAGGACAGGGGATATGTGAATTCTTTTTTTAATCAACTCTTCCCTCCGCTTAAGAGCCCTTCCATTGCGATCCATCCCGGAACCAGCCCGAAGACTACATATAAAAGGTGGCTACCCGACCAATACGCCCGGCTGGCAGATCGACTGATCCGGGAGATGGATGCGACGGTGCTCTTCACATGGGGTCCGGGTGAACTGGAATGGGTAAAAATGATTCAGAGGAGGATGAAAGAATCTTCCATTCTCGGCCCCCATACCATCTCCCTCACCCAATTAGGCGAGGTATACAGGCACTGCGATCTCTATATTGGGGGAGATACGGGGCCAATGCATATCGCTTCCCTGATGGGGACTCCCGTAGTGGTCATTTATGGTCCGACAGATCCGGTGCTGAACGAGCCTTTTGGACCCCATAAAAAGGTCATCAAGAATGTGGGATGTAATCCTTGCAGGGATCGCTCCTGCAAGAGACTCAAGTGCCTGGAGGAAATCACAGTCGACGATGTTTTTAAAGCAACAAGAGAGGTATTGTCTATAACTGTTTGAAAATATTTTGTTATTGACCCATTCGACGGCGCCAAACCTCGCATTTGAAGATGGGAGGTAGAAATACCGCTCAGGGTCAACCCTGAGCGAGTTCCAGTATTTATTATGGGGAGTCGAAGGGTTGACTTTAAAGATTGGATAGAATAATTTAAAAAGAGACATCAAAAGGGGACAGATGTTAAGCCTGTCCCCTTTTAAGCAGGAAAAGGAAAGAGCGTTGAAATCAGATTTCAGCAATGTGAATCGTATCTTGGTGCGAGGGGTGAACTGGGTAGGGGACACCATTCTCACCTATCCGACCCTCGAAGCATTGAAGAGACGTTTTCCCAACTCCAGGGTTTCTATTCTTGTCCCAAGCCATCTGGCCGATTTGTGGAAGACCTCTCCCTTTGTGGATGAGATCATCCCTTTTGAGAAAAGGAAAGGCGTCAGGTCCATTTTTGAAGATCTCAGGGTCAGCCGTTCATTAAAGAAAAAGAAATTTGATCTGGGACTTATCCTGCCGAGGTCCTTTCGTTCCGCTTTCCAGATGTTTTTGGCCGGAATCCCGATCCGGGTGGGTTACAAAGACGAAGGGAGGTCTTTCTTGCTCACTCATGGGATTCCTCGAAGGGAAGAAATGCTTCGCATCCATCGGGTTCACTATTATCAAGAACTGCTGGGACCCTTTGGGAAGATGAACGATCTTGCTTCCCCTCGTCTCCACCTCGGAGAAGAGGATAGAAAATGGGCTGAAGAGGTTTTAAAAGGACGGGGACTTTTGGATGGAAGGCCCTTGATCGGCATCAATCCGGGAGCCGCTTACGGATTGGCCAAATGCTGGCATCCGGATCGATTTGCTGAATTAGGAAGAAGGCTCTCCAAGAAATGGAAGTCAACTGCGCTTATTTTCGGGAGAGAGGAAGAACGGTCCATGGCTGACGAAATCTTGAAACATTTAGGAAGCGGAGGAATTGATTTCACAGGCAAGACCCGTCTCCTTCAATTAGCCGCCCTTCTGGAACAGTGCCGTCTTCTGATTTCGAATGACACCGGAACGATGCATGTGGCTTCGGCAGTAGGAACTCCTGTTGTGGCCATCTTCGGCTCGACAGACCCGGTTGCCACAGGCCCCTGGGGAGATGGCCATGTGGTCGTGAAGAAGGAGGTTTCATGCAGTCCCTGTTTTAAAAGGGTCTGCCCTACGGACCACCGGTGCATGGAAGGGATCACTGTGGATGAGGTGGAAGAGGTAGTTGTTAAGAAATTGGGAGGCTTATTAAATAGAGTCTGTTTATAAATGCACTTTTCTCGTCATGCCGGACTTGATCCGGCATCCAGAAAGTCTTGAAAGAACTGGATTCCGGCTTTCGCCGGAATGACGGCCTTTTTGGGAACCGTTAGTTTATAAACAGACTCTAAATAACCAAATTCCAAGCACCCCCGAGGAGGTCAAAATTCGAAGCACGAAATCCGAAATTCGAAACAATCTCAAATGACCAAATTTTAAGGGAACCTCTAATAATTCCAAATTCGTCACTCCGGTGAAAACCGGAGTCCAGTCATATCAAGAGCTTCTGGATTCCGGCTTTCGCCGGAATGACATTTTTAGAGGTAGCCTTAAATGTTCCAAACAAAAGAGTTTAGAAAATTTGAATTTTTGTATCACTTTAGCATTTTGAAAAAAAGAGTTTTACGAGTCAATTGACCAAAAGATTTATCATAAAATCCCCCTTAATCCCCCTTTGCCTGCCTTTGGCAGGATAAAAAGGCCAAAGGGGGAAACCCTTATCTCCTCCCTTTGGCAAACCTGTCCTGAGTTTGCCGAAGGAGGGAGGTCGGGAGGGGTTTTACAAAGATTTTCAAACCGCTAAAGTGTTACAAACTATTTTTGTTTTGTCTGGCGATTGGAATTTGGTGATTGGTTATTATTTGGTTATTGGGGTTTGGTTATTGATGATTGAACCCTGGTCATGTCTATTATGGCAAATAAGATGACTGATAAACTTCCCATCTCCGTCTATGTTCTGACTTTTAACAACCATCGCACCATTGAGCGATGCCTGAAAAGCCTTCAGTGGGCGGAGGAATTGGTGGTTGTTGATTCCGGAAGCACGGATGGAACTTATGAAATCTGCCAGCGATACACAGATAAGCTCTACCGGAGGGAATTCGAGGGCCATCGCGATCAGTATCAGTATGCGGCCGATCTGACCACACGGCAATGGATCATGTTCGTTGACGCCGATGAAGAGGTCCCTCCGGAGTTGGTTGAAGAGATTGGAAGGATGTTAAGGGACAGCGCTGAGGGCGTGAGTGGTTTCTTTGTCTATCGTCAGACCTATTACCTTGGGAAATGGATTCGGTATGGCGGATGGTATCCGGACGGAGAGATACGGCTCCACCGGAGGGATAAAGGAAGGTGGGAAGGCGGGCTCCATGCCAAGATCACGGTGGATGGCAAGGTCTCCGTTTTGAAGAACAAATATCTCCATTATACTTATCGGGATATCTCCGATCAGATTCAGACGATTGATAAATACTCGAAGATTGCGGCTGAAGATATGGCCCAAAGCGGAGAGAAGTTCAGTCTCTTCAGACTCCTCTTTCATCCCCCTTTCCGTTTTATCAAAGAATATCTTTTCAAATCCGGATTTCGGGATGGACTGCCCGGATTGATCATCATCGTTTCAACGATGTTCTATGTCTTCATCAAATATGCCAAACTCTGGGAGATAATAAACTCAAATAAATCCCTCCCGCCCTCCCTTTTTCAAAGGGAGGAGATTCCTCCCCCCAATGTGACTCCCCCTTTGGAAAAGGGGGAGAAAGGGGGATTTAATAATATGTCAAAGAGCTAAAGTGATCCAAAATACTTAAAAGGAGATGAAAGATGGCTCTCAATGAGGAAGCCTTTCAAGGAAAGAGGGTGCTGGTGACAGGGGGATTGGGTTTCATCGGATCGAATCTCTCCATCCGGCTAATGGAGTTAGGAGCCAGGGTGACGATCGTCGATAATATGATGCCGCGCCTGGGAGGGAACCTTTTCAATGTGAAGGCGATCCTGGACCAGATCCAGATCAATTTCAGCGATGTCCGGGATGAACATTCGATGGACTATCTGGTGAAAGATCAGGATTTCATCTTTCATCTGGCGGGTCAGGTTAACCATGTGGATAGCATCCGGAACCCCATTCAGGACCTGGACATCAACTGCCGGGGAACGCTGGTCCTTCTTGAATCGTGTCGAAAATATAATCGGGAAGTAAAGGTCATCTTTTCAGGGACAAGAGGGGAATACGGGGCCAGTGTAAAACTTCCCGTCGGAGAAGACCACCCCACCAATCCCAAAGGCATCTATGCGGTGACCAACCTCTCTGCAGAGAAGATGGTCCTGGTCTACGACGATGTCCACAAGATCTCCGGGACCTGTCTCAGGATTACCAATACCTATGGACCCCGGCACCAGATGGCCCACGATGAGTATGGTGTGTTCAACTGGTTTATCCGGAAGGCGATCGATGATGAGGTGATTCCCGTTTTTGGTGATGGTCATATTTTAAGAGATTTTCTTTATGTGGATGATCTCGTTGACTGTTTTCTTCAAGTCGCTGCTTGTCCGACAGCTTTTGGAGAGGTCTTTAATGTCGGGACAGGCGTTCCCATCAGCTTCATCGATCTGGCCAAGAAGATTGTAGAGGTCGCCGGCTCGGGGAAGGTAGCCTTCACCGAATTTACAAAAGAGCGGAAGGAAGTGGAGCCAGGGGATTATTATACGGACATTTCCAAAGTCAGGAAAGTCGTAGGATGGGCGCCCAAGATCTCTCTTGAAGAAGGCCTTCGAAAGACGGTCAAGTTTTACAGGAAGTATAAGGGGGAGTACTGGGGGTAAAAGTAATGCGGAATGCGGATTGCAGATTGCGGAATACAAAGATTAAAAAATTGGTTTTCAAATTCCGAAATCCGAATTCCGCAATCCGCATTTGAGGTAGAGATGGTTCCATTCATCGATTTGACCAGGCAGTACAAAGAGATTGAGGATGAGATTTTCTCGGCCGCGAGGCGGGTTTTTGAGAAGGGGAGGTTCATTCTCGGAAAGGAGGTCTCTGCCTTTGAGGAGGAGTTTGCCCGTTATTGCGGGGCTCGATATGGAGTGGGAGTGAATTGCGGAACGGATGCCCTTTACCTGGCCTTGAAGGCGGCCGGGATCGGGAAAGGCGATGAGATTATCACCGTCGCCAATTCTTTCATCGCCAGCGCTCTTGCCGTCTCTTTCACAGGAGCAAAACCCCTCTTCGTGGATATTGATCCAGAAACCTATAACATAGACCCAAATGGGTTGGAAAATCTTTTGAAGAATCGAAGGGGGAAGAGGATCAAAGCCATCCTTCCTGTTCACCTTTACGGGCTCCCCGCAGATATGGATGGAATTATGGATATTGCCAACCGTTACGATCTCACAATCATCGAAGATGCCTGTCAGGCCCACGGCGCAGAATATAAAAGAAAGAAGGTTGGTTCCTTCGGAGCCATGGGCTGTTTCAGCTTCTATCCAACGAAGAACCTGGGCGGGTCCGGAGACGGCGGCATGGTGATTACGGATGACAAGAAACTCTATGAAAAACTCCGGCTTTTTCGATGTTATGGAGAGAAGAAGAAATATGAGCATATTCTTAAGGGAGGCAACAGCCGTCTGGATGAAATCCAGGCCGCACTCCTGCGGGTCAAATTGAGGTATCTCGATCAATGGAATGAGCAGAGAAGAAGGAAAGCCTCCATCTACAAGAAGAAGCTTGAGGGGTCAGGGGTGGTTTGTCCGGTGGAGAAGAAAGGAAGCCACCATGTCTATCACCTCTTCGTTATTAGATCAAAGAGAAGAAATGGTCTTCAGGTTTTTTTAAAAGGAAAGGGGATCGATACCCTCATCCACTATCCTATCCCGATCCATCTTCAGAAGGCTTATAGGGAACTGGGTTATGGCAGAGGAGATTTTCCAATGACGGAGAAGAGTTCAAGAGAAATTCTCTCTCTCCCTTTCTTTCCCGAGCTTACCGAATCAGAAATGGATGAGGTAGCAACCCAAATAAAGGTTTTCTTAGGTCAAGGTGACGGTTACGAAGCCCCTGCCTGCCGGCAGGCAGGCGTTTTGGTTAAAATCAATCTCGTTTCACGGTGACGATGCTCGTATCGAAGCACGAAGTTCGAAACTTGAATCTCGAGTCTCCAGCGTCGATACGAGCTTCAATAACGACAACCGTAGCCTTCTAATAACGATACGGGCATCGTTGCCCTGACCGTAACTGAATGACTTTATGTCCTGAAAAATATGAAGATCCTCCATCTCTTCAGCGATTGGAAATGGACAGGGCCCTCTGAGCCGATTGTGAGTCTCTGTAAAGAATTGGAGAGAAGAGGTCATGATGTTACTCTCGCTTATCGAAAGCCTCCGTTTCCTGTCGAGGATAGTTTAGAAAAAAGGGTTCTGGAAAGAAGTGTTCGTGCAACAGACCGGTTTCGTTTGAACCGCCCCCTGAAATTTTATTCCCCTTCTTCGATCAAGGATACTCTCTCTGATATTATGGACCTTACCGATTACCTCCGCGCAGAAAATGTGGACGTGCTGAATGTCCACCAATCTCACGACCATATTATAGGAGGCATTGCGGCAAGGAGGTCTGGTTCTCCCGTCGTCGTCATCCGGACCGATCATAAACGGGATCCGATCAGCCCTCACCCAGGAAATCGTCTCCTCATCTCGAAACTGACCGACGGGATGATCACTTTCTCTGATCGGGCGAGAAGAGAGGATGCGAAACATTTCGGACTTCCAAATGATAGAGTCTGCAAGATCAACCCTGCCTTAGATCTGGACCGATACCATCCTGAGAGAGAATTCAAGGACATGAGGTCCATGTTCGGGATTGGAAAGGATGAGATCGTCATCGGAATGGTGGCGCGGTTCCAGAAGTATCGGAGGACAAAGGTCTTCTTAGATGCGGTGAAACGTATTGTTAAAGAATATCCAAAGATCAAAGTGCTTCTGGTGGGCCGTTCGAGCCAGATGGAAGAGAGCGTCATCAAACCGATGAGGAGACTTGGCATCGAGCCGTGGGTGGCGCTCGGGGGTTATCAGACGGAAAACTACCTTGATACATTGGCCTGTATGGATATTTTTGTCTTCCTGATGCCAGGTTCGGATGGAACAGCGAGAGCTTTGAGAGAAGCTATGGCCATGGGAAAACCAGCCGTCGTTGCGGATCGAGGGATCTTACCTGAATTAGTGGAGGATGGAATATCAGGTTTTGTAGTTGAAGATACGCCGGAAGCATTGACAGAGGCGACCCTTCAACTCCTCAGAAATCCAGAGTTGAGGAAGTCAATGGGTAAAACGGCTCATGAGAAAGCCCAACGCGAGTTTCGTCTGGATCACCAGGCTGAGGCAGTAGAGGAATTCTATCAGAAGATAATAGGGCTCGGGAGATGGAAAAGATCCCGATAGGGATAATCGATAATAGGCCGGCGATTTATCGCCGGTGATGTAAATGAAAAAAGAAGTCCCATGGGGACGAATGAAAAAGGGGTCTGAAAATGGCCAATTCTTACATCAGCCTTTATATTCACATCGTTTTCAGTACAAAGGAACGCCAGGCCATGATCACACCCGACTTGCAGAATCGATTGTGGGCCTATATGGGTGGGATCGCACGAGAGAATAATATGAAGGCGTTATCCATAGGTGGAACCCAGGATCACGTTCATGTCCTTCTATCGCTTCCCGCAACTCTTCCGGTGTCAAAGGCAGTGCAACTCATCAAAGGCGGTTCCTCAAAATGGATTCATGACACCTTTGCCGGCTTACGGAAATTTGCATGGCAGGAGGGATATGGCGCCTTCAGCGTAAATGTTTCCCTATTGGAAGATACGATCCGGTATATTGAAAGTCAGGGGGAGCATCATAAGCGGAAGACATTTCAGGAGGAATACATTGAGTTTTTAAGACGACACAGGATCGATTACGATGAACGGTATGTTTGGGGGTAGGATTCAGTCGTCCCAATGGGACTGTTCTATTATTTTATACCCCCAGCGATGAATCGCTGGGCTATTGTCGTTCAAGCCCCATTGGGGCACTAGTTATCATTCGTAACATTCGCATTATTTTCATTCGTGTGATTCGCATATGAGGTTTGCCACAGCCATTCCTAATTTTTCCAGGAGCAAGGGAGGAGCGGAAAGATATCTGGTGGATCTCTGCGCCCGGATGGCCGAGGAGGGCCACGAGGTCCATGTCTATGCAGAGCGCTGGGAGGAAGAAATTCCCGGGATTTCCCTCCACAGGGTGAAAACGATTCCGTTTCCGAAGAGCCTTCGTCTTCTCTCTTTTGCTATTAAGGCAACGAGAGAGATAAAAAAAGGAAATTATGATGTGACGCTCGGGGTTGGAAACACCCTGGAGGCAGATGTGATCCAACCTCACGGCGGTGTCCATTGGGCATGGTTCTGGAGAAGCCTTCAGGCTTATGGCAACCCGTTGGTTTGGTTAATTAAATTTTTTGGAAGAGTGTTGAGCCCCAAGCAGTGGGCCCAGGGTTATATTGAAAGCATACCCTATAAGAAAAAGAGTTTTAAGAAGATCATCGCCATCTCGGATATGGTCAAACGGGATATGATACGATGGTATAAGGTCCCAGAGGACCGGATTGTCGTCATCTATAATGGGGTTGACACAGAACGCTTTCATCCTCGCAATCGTCAATACCGCGACGAGATCAGGAGAAAACTTAGCATTGGCGATGAATTCGTCATGCTTTTTGTCTCCAATAATTTCAGGATGAAAGGGCTGGTCTTTTTGATGAAGGCACTGGCCGACCTTAAAAAAGAAGGCGCCCCTCCCTTTAAACTTCTTGTTTTAGGAAGAGATCGCAAAGCTCCCTATCTCTGTCTGGCAAAGAAAATAAATATCTCTGAAGAGATGGTTTTTGCAGGTTCTACGAATGAACCGGAGAAGTATTATGGAGCAACAGACCTTTTCATCCATCCTGCTTTTTATGATGCATTTTCACTCACTGTCCTGGAAGCCCTTGCCAGCGGTTTACCGGTAATTACAACCTCTTCTACTGGAGCGAGTGAGGTTTTGAATCATGGGAAAGATGGTTTTGTCATAAGAAGCATAAGAGATCTGGAGGAATTGAAAGTGGGGGTCAGATATTTTTTAAAAGAAAATATTAGACACCAGGCTTCACATCTGGGAAGGAGGAAAGCAGAAATGCATTCGGATAAAATAAATTTTAGTGCGATAACCCAAGTTTTCAAAGATACGATCAATGCCTGCCCACCCAAGAAGTGATAAGGTTTGGTAAAGGATGATGTGAGGACAAAGTATTTCGGATGAAAATAGGATATTTTATTAACCATATTGGCATGTCAGGTGGAGTAAAGGTTGTTTTGCAACATGTCACTCTCTTGAGAGGAATTGGGTATGAAGCAGTGCTCCTAACGAAAAGATGTGAAAATAAATTGGATATATCCGAACCATTGATAATCTCCCAAAGGGACAACCTGGACGATGTCCCAAATTGTGATATATATGTTGGAACGCACATTAGTGATGTGGAATATCTCTTTAAACATAAGAGGAGAAAAGTAGTTCACCTTTGCCAAGGTTACGAACCCATAAAGTATATGGCAAGAGTTAAAAAAGAATTTATACGAGAGAAGTATTTAAGGGAAGGGATTCGCTCCAACATTAGGCAATATATAAATATCCTGAAATCGAAGAGGAAGATCAAGAGAGTTGAATCTGTCTATGCGCTTCCAACAGTTAAAGCTGCCGTGTCAAAGCATCTTGTAGAGCTAATAGAAAAGAAATATAGGCAGAAATGTCATTTAATACAGAATGGGATAGATCAAAGGATTTTCTACCCTGACGAAAAAAGAGTTTGGGGAGAAAACGAAGTTGTAAGCATCCTATCGGTGGGTGCGATGCAGGTAGGTTTTAAAGGTATACAGGATACTCTCATTGCAATAAAATTGCTGAAAGATAAAGGGGTCAATGTAGAACTGACCAGAGTTTCTCCTACCCCCCCTTCCAGAAAGGAGTTAGATCGAAATATTGTGGATAGATTCTATGAAGCACTATCCGAAAAAGAGATGGCAAACCTTTATCGAAACACCGATATCTTTATCTCTTCCTCCCTTGAAGTTGAAGGGTTTGGTTTGCCAGCGATGGAGGCTCTTGCCTCTGGTGTGCCTTCAATACTTACTGAAATATCGAGTTATAAAAATTTCGATGAGAAGATGGATTTCGCCTATTTTGTCCCGACCCATAGACCCGATAAAATAGTTGAGGGGATTCTGGCACTTATAGAAAAAAAGGAGTTAAGGGATAATATGATTCAAAAAGGCCTCAGGGTAGCAAGACGTTACACCTTAGAGATAACCCAGGCACATCTTTTAAATTTTATTCAAACATTTGATTCTCGATAAATTGGATTTTCGTCGAACCCTGGCGCAGTTTGATATCCCTTTTATTCAAGGGAAACTTTTTTACCAAAGGATTACCGAAGAATTTCTTTTCCCCAACGTTAATTTTTGGGGGTCCGAGAAGAAGGAAGGCGGTATTGAGAAAATGAACACAGTGCCCTGGAGTGAACAGTTTCAGTGGCGTGAAAAAGTTCATCAACAATATCCTGAGGTCTGGAATTTGAGGATCGTGAGAAAACGTCTCCCATTCATTCTAAAATATTTGAAAGACGGTGAAGCCGTTCTCGACATCGGCGCCTATCATCGTGAATTAGGTAACCGAATTAAGAAATATTATCCCCGAATCCTCTATAAAAGCTTGGATATTGATCCTTCCTACCAGCATGACTATACTTCATTTGAGGAAATCAAGGAGAAATTTGACATGGCCCTCCTTTTTGACGTTATCGAGCATTTGGATTGGGAGAGCGGAAGGGAGATGGTGGCAAACATATTTGAGATATTGAGACCGGGGGGAAGGGTCATTCTAACCACCCCCGATGTTTATACGCCAGGACGGTATTGGAAAGATGTAAGCCATCGTACACCCTACCACCATGAGGAACTGGGATCTCTGTTCTTGAGCCAACGATTTGACTCGATTGAACTCTTCCGGTTATTCAATGCTCCTTTTCTAACATACGTTATGAAAGTATACCTTTTTGCTCCCGTTTTTCGTTTTTTTACAATCGATTTTGCAAAATCTATCTTATTGGTGGCTCGAAAGCTTTAATGGAGGACTTGGGAAGGATGACGAAGATTGCCTTTTTGATTCATCATCTGGAAGCTCCCAGTTGTCGTTATCGCGTAGTTCAGTTTATCCCTTATTTAAAAAGAATGGGCATGGATGTTTCGACTCATTCTTTTAAACACAATTTTCTTGATAAATGGAGTTTTTATAATACGGTGGGGGAGTATGACATCATTTTTATCCAAAGAAAACTTTTTTCGCCGATAGAATTTTTGTACCTTCGACAAAAGGCAAAAAAAATAATCTATGATTTTGACGATGCGATTATGTACCGAAGCCCCAGATCGAAAAATCCGTATTCGTTTTCGAGGAGGATAAAGTTTGCTTTTATGATGAAACGGGTGGATGGGGTGATCGCAGGAAATCAGTTTTTGAAATCAGAGGCTCTTCCATATAATCCAAATGTTGTGGTCATCCCCACCTCGATCGATTTGTCTCAATATACTTTAAAAAAAGAATTTTATCACTCAAAGCCAATTACCATTGGTTGGTTTGGGAGCAGGAGTGGTTTAGGATTTTTAAGGAACCTCATCCCAATCTTTGAAAATATCTTTAAAAAACAGATTAATATCCAGATTAAAATAGTGTGTAGCGAATTTTTAGATTCAGCCAACGTGCCCATCATTAAGAAAAAATGGTCCTTGGCGGAAGAAGTGGAAGATCTTAAAAGTTTTGATATTGGTGTCATGCCTCTCACGGATAATCTCTGGTCAAAAGGAAAATGCGGTTTGAAAATTCTTCAGTACAACAGCGTAGGTATTCCAGCGGTTTGTACTCCGGTTGGAATCAACAGAGAGATTGTACAAGATGGGGTGAATGGTTTTTGGGCCGAAAATGAGGCTCAATGGGAGGATCGTCTTTTGAAATTGATCAATGAGTGGGAACTGAGAAAGGAAATGGGACTTAAGGGAAGGGAGATTGTGGAAAAGAATTATTCCTTCGAAGTCAATTCCCCATATCTTCTTTCAGTCATCAAGGAATTGACAAAGAAGGTTTAGGATCATGAGGACACGAAAAGGAATCTTTGAAAGAAATGGCCAAATCATCTTATAAAATCGTTTCGCAGGGGGATATCAAAGGCTGTTTGAAAGAAGAGATATGGAGTCTTCTTCCGGCCGCCTTCTTTGAGGATCCGGTTTCTTCCGCTCAGAAGGCAGGAGCAAAGGTGATCAAGGAGTCAATGCTCCGTTGGGCTGCCATACTTACCCTGCCCCATGGGAGAAGAATATTTTTAAAGAGGGATAGAACGAAAGGAGGGCTTCGATCTTTAAAATATTTTTTCCTCCCCTCCAAAGCGAGAAAGGAATGGTTCATTGCGTATCAATCAAAAAAGAGGAATCTCAACATCCCACAACCTTTGGGCTGGATAGAGAAGGGACATTTCGGTTGCACGAAAGAGAGCATCTATCTTTCAGAAGCCATTGGGTCGGGGGTTTCGTTGATTGAGGAACCCGCGATCGCAGGAGAAGGCTCTTCGGTGGATGAGTTGGCAAAAACCGTGCGGAGGATCCACGATTCAGGATTATTCCATAAAGATCTTCATGCCGGGAACTTCCTGCGGGATGACCGGTCTTTCTTCCTGATCGATCTCCATCGGGCCAGAATCCTCAGGTCGGTTTCGCTGGATCAGAGGGTGTGGAATCTGTCTCACCTCTTTCATTCCCTGAGGTCCGTATGGGGAGAGAAGGAACATTTGAGATTTCTCGACCGATATTTTGAAGGAGATTCGATCTCCTCAAAAGAGAAAAAAGAATATCTTATGAAAATCCACTCCTGGATGGTTCGCCTCCAGAAAAGACAATGGAGGAGCAGAACGAAGCGCTGTCTGAAAGAGAGCACAGAGTTTTCTGTCGTCAAAAAGAATGATCGAATCGTCTACCGCCGAAGGGAATTTGACCTCGAAGAGGTAATCCAGGGGGTAGAAGAACACCTCCGGATCTCCAGCCGGGAGCCATGCGAATTGATCAAAAAAGATACAAAAAGCACAGTTTCTTACTTAAAGCGTGGAGACAAAGATATTTATGTCAAACAGTTCATCTATCCTTATGGCAGAGGGCGATGGAGTCAATATCTTTTCCCTTCCAAAGGTATACGAGCATGGGTGGGAGGAAATGGGTTAAAAGTAAGAGGGGTCTCTTCGATTACCCCCCTGGCCCTTTTGGAAAGAAGAGGCTGGTCGGGGAAAAGGGAAAGTTTTTTGTTTATGGAGGCCCTTCGGGATGGCCTTGAGATGGACCGGTATATTTTAAGCGATTTAGAGGGGAGGGAGAAGAAAAGGGCATTTGTCAAAGCGTTTGCCCATTGGCTATCTTCTCTTCATCAGAAGGGGATCTATCATCAGGACATGAAGGCATGTAATGTATTGGTTCGGGAGAACGAAGGGCGATGGGATTTTTACCTGCTCGATCTTGAGGATGTCCGGCTGAATGTCAGGGTGGGCGAGAGACGTTTGATGAAGAACCTTCTTCAGCTAAACACCTCTATTCCTGAAACGATCACGAGGACAGACCGTCTGAGATTCTTAGAAGAATACAGGAGTCTCCGGCCGGTTGTTGAAAAAATAAAACCTTTTCTTCGTACCCTCCTCAATGAAAGTAGGAAGCGAGGTGTGGTTTATGTTTCACCCACTGGAGTTGTCACCGATAAGGGGTGTTAATGGACCTTTCGATTATCATTGTCAACTGGAATACAAAAGATGATCTTCTTAACTGCCTTGGATCCATTTTTCAATATAAAGGGAGGCTTAATGAAGAAGTCATCGTTGTGGATAATGGCTCTCAGGACGGAAGCGGGAGTGAGGTGAGGACAGCTTTTCCCTCTGTCTTTATTATCCAAAACGATAAAAACTTAGGATTTGCAAAGGCGGTCAATCAGGGGCTGGAAAGATGCAGAGGGGATTATATTCTCCTCCTCAATCCGGATACTCAGGTGAAGGAAGGGGCCGTTGAAGCATTGCTTTCTTTTATGGACACCCATCCGGAAGCGGGTGTGGCGGGAGCACAGCTTTTGAATCCGGACGGTTCCAAGCAGAACTCCATTGCCAATTTCCCATCTCTGGCCACAGAGCTTCTTAACAAAAGTCTTCTGAGATGGCTATTTCCGGATCGTTTTCCCGGCAAGGAGAGAGGTTATTCCACGCCCATCGAAGTCGATTCGGTCATCGGCGCCTGTATGATGGTAAGGCGGGAGGCAATGGAGCAGGTGGGGTTGTTAGATGAGGATTACTTCCTCTTTCTTGAAGAGACGGATTGGTGCTATCGGATGAAGAAAGCGGGATGGAAGGTCTATCACGTGCCTCAGGCTGAAGTTTATCACTTTCAAGGAAAGAGCGCCGAGAAGGACAAAAAGAGGGCAAAGGTCGAGTATTATCGCTCCCGCTATCAATTTTTTAAAAAGAATAGAGGGGTAGGGCAATGGTTCATTCTTCTGATAGGGCTGCTGATCAGACTATCGATTGAATTATTATCAATGGCCCTGGTTTGCATCCTGACTGGTTTTACGGTAAAAAGGTGGAGAAACAGATTTTCAAATTATGCTTATTTATTGGGGTGGCACCTTAAAGGATGCGCCGAAGGAATGGGGCTCAAAGAAACAAAATGATCAATGATCAATTAACAATATTCAATGACCATTGATCATTGGCCATTGAATATTGGTTTTTGAAGAGGGGGTTTTATGATCGGAATTGCAGTGGTGGGAGCCGGGGCTTGGGGGAAGAACCACGTTCGGGTTTTTTCAGAGATTCCCAATGTTCATCTGAAGTATGTTTGCGATTCCGATCCATCCAGACTCACCAAAC
>Ga0194127_10003496_pt1 | contig 20096 bp, 17 predicted proteins | sample TA2KigC100mmetaG_FD_148624 | JGI IMG/M metagenome (GOLD analysis project Ga0194127, IMG submission 148624) | Freshwater microbial communities from Lake Tanganyika, Tanzania - TA2015036 Kigoma Deep Cast 100m | ecosystem: Environmental > Aquatic > Freshwater > Lake | place: Tanzania: Lake...
CTTCTCGTCGCGCAGGACGACGTTCGCGACGTCGAAGACGCCGCGCGTGAAGACCACCGGGTACGCGAACGGCACCGTGAACTGCTGCCGGAACTCCTGGATCCTGGAACTCACATGGCCTCGGTGGTTACGGCCCCTGCGCCCGGCGCGGGGGGACTCCCCGTCTTCCGCCGGGACGGCCGGATTGGACTCGCCATCCGGGGCGTCCCGGATGCGGTCATGCCCGCCGGCCGTCGAGGTGGTCCTCCACGGCCTTCGCGAGGTGGAGAAGATCCTCCGGCTCGCGCCGCAAATCAAGTGTGGAGGCCCAGGCGACGGCCCGGGAGGGCCCGGCGCGGCCGTGGGTGCCGCGGATGCGCGTCGGATCCGTCGAGACGCGGGTGGGCGGGAAACCGGCGAACAACTCGCACGGGTCGTAGCCGGGCTTGTTGTGGATGTCGACGTGCGGCGCGAAGTCCGGGGCGTCGCGCGGCGCCTCCCACCAGGGATAGGCGAACCAGCGCCCCTCGGCGGCGACGAGGAGAAGGTCGGCGCCCATCGGCGCGTCGACGCCGGCGTTGCGCTGTCCCTCGGCATCGAGCACGAGCGCGACGCCGTCGAGCGACTCGAGAGCGGTGCGGGCCTCGCGCGCGGCGGCCGCGTCGGCCGCGTAGACGAGCGCGACCTCGTGGTCGACGAGGACGACGGCCCGGCTGCCGGCGAAGTCCGGGTAGAGCCTGCCGCGGACGGGCCGCGTGTGGAAGAGCCCGCGGCGCTGCAGACACCGGGCCGGGAAGACCGGCGCGCCGGTGACGGGAGCGATCGCGTAATCGCCGAACGCGAGCACATCGGCGCCGGCGTCGCGCGCGGCGGACCAGATGCGCTGCAGCAGGACCAGGGTCTCGTCGAGCGCGCGGGCGGCGCGCGGGTCGGCGGGGCCGAAGCGCTGGAGGTCGTAGTCGAGGTGCGGCAGGTAGACGAAGAGGAGGTCGGGAGCGCGATCCTCGTCCTCCAGCACGGCGCACGCGGCGTCGGTGATCCATTCGCTCGATTTCAGGGATGCGAGGGGGCCCCAGTAGCGATGGAGGGGGAAGCCGCGGCCCAACTGTCCGCGGAGGAGGCCGTAGAGGTCGTCGGGGACGGACTGGCAGTCCTGGATCAGCCCGCCGTGGTGCTTGTGCACGGGACGAGGCGAGAGAAGGAGGTCGACCGACTCCCCGAGGCTCTGCTGCCAGAACAGCATGCCGACGCGGCCGCCCGCGGCGCGGAGGCCGGACCAGATCCGCCTGCCGCGGACGAGGCCGGCCGACGGCTCCCAGAAGAACGGCCGCGCGAGGCGGCGGGCGTAGAAGCCGTTGGCGGCGAGGCCGTGGAAGCGGGGATGGGCGGCGGTGCGGAACGAGGCCTGCACGGGGCAGGTCAGCGCGGGAAACACGGTCTCGGTCCGCCGGAAACGGAAGCCGTGCGACTCGGCGGCGGCTGTCCGGGCGGACACGAGGTCCCACCCCAGCGCGGCCACGTCGACGACCACCACCTTTCGGCGACCCTGCACGGCTGAATCCCCTTCCTTTCCCGTCGGGCGGAGTGTACCGCCGCATCCGGCGCGTGGAACCAAAAAAGCGCGGGCGGAATGCGCACCCTTCCGCCATTCCGCGCCCGCCTTGACACCCCGCCCGCGGCCGCTATGCTATCGGGCGCTCTTCGAGTGGCGGGGTAGCTCAGCTGGTAGAGCAGAGGACTGAAAATCCTTGTGTCGGCGGTTCAATTCCGTCCCTCGCCACCACGTTCCCCATCCCATTGTCCCGGTCCCGTCCGGGCCGTGCATCATTCGAGGATGTCCATGGCCTCCGAGGCCGCGCGGCACCTCTGGACCTGGAGTTCGTACTCCTGCACCCCCGCCTCGGCGAGGCCGGAGGCCTTGGCGATGCGGCGGGCCTCCTCCGCGGCGCGCTGGGCCTTGGCGTAGTCGCCGGCGATGTAGTAGCCCCCCGCGAGCGTGCTCCAGACGTGGTAGTCCATCGGGGCGATCATGAGCGCCTCGCGCGCGAGCGCGATGGAGCGGCGGCCGTTGCGGAACCGGATGTCGCGCGCGGTCGCGTGGAGCCAGGCGAGGTTGTTCAGGGCGAAGTAGTCGGTTCGGTCGCTGTCGATCGCCCGCTGCAGGATGTTGGTCGCCTCGCCGTACTGTTCGAGAGCGATGTGGGAGGTGCCGAGGCCGAACATCGCCCGCCGGTTCCGGGGATCGGCCGCGAGGGCCTGGCGGAAGACCTCGATCGCCCGCGCGTGGTTGCCGACCCGGGCCTGGAAGAACCCCTCGTCGATCATCGGCTGGGCCCGTTGCGCCTCGGGAGTCATCTCGACCGCGGGCCGCTGCGACACCGCGGCGGCGACGCCGCCGGTCTGGGCCCGTGCGTCCCCGGGGATCGCGAGCCCCGCGAGGGCCGCGGCACCCGCCAGGGCGGCGCGCGCCGCGCATCCCAACCGACTTCCGCTGCGATTCGTCACTTCTTCACCGTCGCCCTTACCGACGACGGCTCCACGGACAGGAGCCGGACGCCGGGTGGAACATACACCTGGACCGGGAGTTCGTACACGGCGCCGCGGTCGAGCGCCACCGTCTCGGCGAACGCGTGCACCATGGCGGGATCCAGGGTCTCCAGGCTGGCGGCCCGCCCCTGCAGCTGGATATGGACGGTTTCCGGCTCCACGTCAACCTCGCCGGTCCCGCCCGCCCGCACCAGCAGGCGGACCGGGACGGACGCCAGCCGGCGGACGGCGGCGTGCTCGACGATGCCCACCTCGATCGTCACGCGGTCCGGATCGACGCGGGCGCCGCTGAAGGCCGCGGCCGGCACCGCCGAGGCGCGGACGCGGAAGGACTGCACGCGGCCCTGCAGGTCGATCGGCAGCGTGCGAACGACGTCGACGTCCTGCAGCTTCGACAGGGGCCCCTTCAGCAGGACCGTGGCCGGCATGCAGGTGACCCCGCCGATCTCGTACCCCTCGGGCGGCGCGTCCTGGAACTCCGCCTTGACCGGCACCTGGCGCTCGCCTTCACGGTCGATGCTGAAGGCGACCTCGTCGGGCTCGATGCGGACGGCGATGGCGCCGGAGGGGCTCTTCACGTGGACGGGGCGGAGTTTCACCGAGAGCCGGGCGCCCCGCTCCGACGCCGCCGCCGAGGGGACGTCGACCTGGATTCGCGTCCGCTCCGCGTCGAGCTGGGCGAGGTCCGAGCGGGCGCCGCGGAACCGGATGTCGGCGGTGTCGTGCGAAAGCTCGAGCACGGTCAGACCCTCGCCGGGGCGGACGACGATCGGCACGTCGCGCAGCACGGTCTCGAAGCTGATGGCCTCGCGGATGGCATACCAGACGATCACGGCGAGAACGAGCGACAGCACCGCGAGCCACCGGTTGGCCCGGCGTTCGCGCGCGTCGGAGGCGGGAAGGCGGTCAGCCATGCACGTCCTCCTCCCCCTCGCCCGACCCGTCGCCCGGCCCGGCGGCCGCGGGGGACAGCGTGAGGCGGTCGCGCACCCGGTCGAGCCGCGACTTCTTCTGCTTGGACCGGTGCAGCACCGACGTCAGCGTCCGCCGCAGGCGCTCCTCGTCGATGCCGCGGCTCAGGCGCCCGTTGAAGGCGATGGAGATCGTGCCGGTTTCCTCGGACACGACGACGACGATGGCGTCGGACTCCTCGGTGAGGCCGATGGCCGCACGGTGCCGGGTGCCGAGGGTGCGGGTGGCCTCATCCTGCTGCGAGAGCGGGAAGACGCAGCCCGCCGCGACGATGCGGTTGTCGCGGATGATGACGCCCCCGTCGTGCAGCGGCGTGTGCGGATGAAAGATGGTCGCGAGCAGTTCCGGCGTGACGCGCCCGTCGATCGGCTTGCCGGTCTCCTGAATGGGCCGCGTGCCGATCTGCCGCTCGACGGCGATGAGCGCGCCGACCTTGCGCTCCGAGAGAAGGGTCGTGGCCTGCACGAGCGCGTCGACGAGGCTGCGTTCGCCCGCGGTGATGCCGAAGACGTGCTGTTTGCCGAGTTCCGCGAGGGCCCGGCGGATCTCGGGCTGGAAGATGATCACGAGCGCGACGGCGAGGTAGACGGAGAACCTCTGAAGAAGCCAGTAGAGGGCCTCCATGTGGAAGAGCCGCGTCAGGATGGTGAACAGCAGGAGGACCACGACGAGGCCGGTCAGCACCTGGGCGCCGCGCGTGCCGCGGAAGAACTGGATCGTGAAATAGAAGCCCGCGGCAAGGACCAGGATCTCCAGCACGCCGGAGAACCCGGGCCACGGGATGCCTTCAGTCCAGCTCCAGCCCATGTTTCGTTTCCTCGAGCCGCATCCTATCCACAACGCGCACGGCGTCGCAAGTTTCCTTCACATCATGCGCCCGGACAATGTGCGCCCCGCGGAGCGCGAGATAGGCCGCGAGGGCCAGGCCGCCTGCGAGCCGCTCCCCCACGCCCCGGCCGGTGAGACCGCCGATGACGCTCTTGCGCGAGACGCCGACGAGAACGGGCCGCCCGACGGCCGCCACGGCGTCGAGCCGCGCCAGCAGGGCGAGGTTGTGGTCCAGCGTCTTGCCGAACCCGATGCCCGGGTCGAGGACGACGGCACCCGGCGGGATCCCGGCGGCGTCCGCGGCCGCGAGCCGGCGCCGGAGAAACCCGGCCACCTCGGCCACAACGTCGTCGTAGGCCGGGGCCGCCTGCATCGTCGCGGGCAGGCCCTGCATGTGCATCACCACGAGGCCGGCCCCGGCCTCGCGCACCACGCCGGCCATGTCCGGATCGCCGAGGGCCCCGATGTCGTTGACGATGTCCGCCCCGGCCTCGATCGCCGCGCTCGCGACGGATGCGCGGCGGGTGTCGACGGAGATGGGGACGCTGCCGGCCGCGCGCAGCGCCCGGATCACCGGGACGACCCGCGCGGCCTCCCCGGCGGGGTCGACGGGCGTCGCGCCGGGACGCGAGGACTCGCCGCCGACGTCGAGAAGGTCCGCCCCCTCCTCCTCCATCGCCCGGCCGCGGGCGACGGCCGCCCCGGGATCAAGGTAGCGACCGCCGTCGGAGAAGGAATCGGGCGTGACGTTGAGCACGCCCATCACGAGCGTCCGCGGACCCGTCTCCAGCACGCGGCCGCGGATCCGCCACGCCAGCGCCGGACGGGGATTCGCGCTCACGGGATCTTCTCGCCCCGGGGGGATGCCGGACGATCAGGGCGCGGCGGGCGGAGGCTCCGCCGGGGCGGCGGGGGCCGGCTCGGCGGGCGCGGCGGATGACGCCGACTGGGCGCGTTCCGCCTCGCTGAGGATCCGGCCGTGCGCCACGATGTCGGCGACGTCCTGCCCGTCGAGCGTCTCCTTCTCGAGCAGCAGGCGGGCGACGGTGTGCAGCGTCTCGAGGTTCTGCCGCAGGATCGCCTCGGCGCTGTCATGGCCGGTGCGGACGATCCGGCTCACCTCGGCGTCGATGCGCCGGGCGGTATCCTCGCTGAAGGTCTGCGAGCGCGACACCTCGCGGCCGAGGAAGAGCAGCTCCTCCCGTTCCGCGAAGTTCTGGGGGCCCAGGTCGGGGCTCATCCCCCATTCGCAGACCATCATGCGGGCGATGTGCGTGGCCTGCCGGAAGTCCATCTGGGCGCCGGTCGTGACGTCGCCGAAGACGATCTCCTCGGCCACGCGGCCGCCCATGAGGCCCTGGATCATCTTCTCGAGCTTGCTGCGGCTCTCGGTGTAACGGTCCTTCTCCGGCAGCTGCATCGTCGAGCCGAGCGACTGCCCGCGCGGGATGATGGTGACCTTGTGCAGCGGCTCGCCGCCGCCGATCTGAAGCACGAGCGCGTGTCCGGCCTCGTGGTAGGCGGTGAGCCGCTTCTCCTTGTCGTCAAGAAGCCGGCTGCGGCGTTCGCGGCCCCACCGCACCTTGTCGCGCGCCTCCTCGAGGTCGGGCTGCTGGATCGCATCCGCGCCGCGGCGGGCGGCGAGCAGGGCGGCCTCGTTGATCAGGTTCTCCAGGTCCGCGCCGGAGAAGCCGGGGGTCCCCCGGGCGACGCGGCGCAGGTCGACGCCGGAGGCGAGCTGCACGCGGCCCGCGTGGATCTTGAGAATCATCTCGCGCCCCTCGAGCGTGGGCAGGTCGACGACGATCTGGCGGTCGAAGCGGCCCGGGCGCAGGAGCGCGGGGTCGAGGACGTCGGGGCGATTCGTGGCGGCGATGATGATCACGCCCTCGCGCGTGTCGAAACCGTCCATCTCGACCAGCAGCGCGTTGAGCGTCTGTTCGCGCTCGTCGTGCCCGCCGCCGATGCCGCTGAAGCGGCTCCGGCCGACGGCGTCGATCTCGTCGATGAAGATGATGCACGGCGCGTGCTTCTTGCCCTGCTCGAACATGTCGCGGACGCGGGAGGCGCCGACGCCGACGAACATCTCGACGAAGTCCGAGCCGCTGATGCTGAAGAACGGAACCTGGGCCTCCCCGGCGATCGCCTTCGCGAGGAGCGTCTTGCCCGTGCCGGGATGGCCGACCAGCAGGACGCCCTTGGGGATGCGCCCGCCGAGCCGCTGGAACTTCTTCGGGTTCCTGAGGAACTCGATGATCTCCTGCACCTCCTCGCGCGCCTCGTCCACGCCGGCGACGTCCTTGAACGTGACCTGGTTCTTCGTCCGCGTCAGCATCTTCGCCCGGCTCTTCCCGAAGCTCATCGCGCCGCGCCCGGCGATGCGCATCTGGCGGACGAACAGGAAGTACACCAGGCCCATCAGCACCAGGAACGGGACCGCCCCGGTCAGCATCTGCCACAGGTACGGGTTCTGCGGCTTGAACTCGAAGCGGACGCCGTTGTCCGTGAGGAGCTGCGGGAAGTTGTCGGTGATGACCACGTCCGTCCGGAACTTCGCGGGCTTCCCGGTCTTCGGGTCGAGGTCGGTCAGTTCGCCGCTGACGTACTGTCCGCCGGAGACCTCGAGGATCACCTCGCACTTGAGGATCTTCCTGTCCTTCACCAGCTGGACGAAGTCGGGACTGTAAGGCAGCCGCACGCGACGGTCCTGCCCCTGGGCGAAGAAATGGAACATGCTGAAGAAGAGCAGGAGAAGCAGCAGCCAGATCATCATGCCCCGCAGGGGGAGGCGCTGGCCTTCCTGTTCGTCGTCGCGCCGAGGTTTGGGATCGGGATCGTCCACGTGCCTGTTTCCTTTGATGAAGCGAAACACTGTAACACCGCCCCCCTCCGATGCAAAGGCCCATCCGGCGCCCCCGGGACGGGTGTCGGCGCCGCCGGGCGCGCGCGTCCACGGCGGCGGCCACGGGCCGCAGGGCAGACGCATCTTCCTCGAGGTCGTGGCGCCTTTCGGTCGGCGGGGCGCGGAGTCGCTGGCGGACGCTGGAGCGCCTGCGGTTGCGGGGGTGCGACGCGCACCAGGCCGGCCGGATCGCGCGGGATCCCGCCCCGCCTGCAGCGTTGCCGAAGGGGGCGCGGACACGAGTCCAGCGCCCCCTTCGTCGCCTTGCATCCGGGGCGGTCTGCCGCGTTCCCGGCCGGGCCCCTCGCGGGCTCGGGGCCACCTGGTGCGCGCCGCGGCATCGCCTTCGCCTTGATTCAAGGATCGTCCGGCTGGGATCTCCCTTTCCCGGCGATGGAAGGGGAATCCTGAGGATCCCGCGCACACAGCCGGGTTTCGACAGGAACAGGATGCGTCTGCCCTGTCGCATGCGGCTTGCCCCGCGCTGGATCATCCGCAATACTGCGCCGACGCCGCGGCCGGGCCGCGGACCACCGACCGATGAGCGACACCGACAGCCGCGACGACCGGCCGACGACGGCGGCCAGCCCCGCCGGGACCGGCCGGGCCGAGGCGCTGCGGTCGCACGCATGCGACGTGCTCCGGGCGCGTCTGCGCGGGCCGGAGGGCGCCTTTCCGACCCGGTGGAGCATCGCCGACGGCCCGGCGGACGACGAGATCCACCTCAACGAACTGCTGCCCCTGTGCGCCGCGTGGGTTGGAATCGATGCGGACGTCGCGCGCGACCTGGTGCTCTCCGCCCTGGCGGTCCAGCATCCGGACGGATCGCTCCCCCGCCGGGTTCGCTCGGACGGATTCGCCCCGGACACCCACGCCCCGTGGCCGCTGATCGCCGTGGCGGCCGACCTCGCCGCCGGCGACTCGCCCCACCCGGACTTCGTCGCGGAGGCGCTGCCGGCCCTGGAGCGGCACCTCGAGTGGACCCTGGCCCACCATGACCCCGGGGACACGGGGCGCCCCCGCTGGCGCTCGCGCGAGGAATCCCTGCTGCCGGACGTCTGGGAGGCGGGCCTGGTGACGGTCGATCTGACGGCCATGCTGCTGGCCGAGATCGACGCCCTGCTCTCGCTCGCCTCGCGCAGCGGCATGAGCGGATCGGCCGAGGTCCGCTTCCGGCCGAAGCTGCGCCTCTACGAGCGCACGCTCGAGGATCTCCTCTGGGATCCGTCGGAGGCATCCTACCGGGACCGCGACGAGACCGGCGCCGCGATTCCGCGCATGACGCTGTCCTCGTTCCTCCCGCTCCTGTTCCGCCGTCTCCCGGGGGACGTCCGGAGTCCGATCGAGGCCCGGCTGCTCTCCGGCGCCCCGCTGGCCCGGGACGGCGGCCTGCCGCTCTGGGAACGCTGGCCGGACGATCCCGCCGATCCGCCCGTGCCCGCCGTTCATCAGGCCATCGTGTGGGCCGCGCTGCGGAACGGCCACGGCGGGGCCTCCGTCGAGCGCTACCGGGCCGGCGTGCTGGACAGGCTGGAGGGCGAGTGGATCCGCACGGGCCGCCTGCCCGAGGATCTGGGCCGGCCGGCGCCGGCGGAGGCCCCCGCCCCCGCACCCGTCTCCAGCGCCATGGCTGCCGCCGTGGCCGTCGCCATGCTCCGCCCCGCCGCCGCGGCCCCGGCCGAACCGGGGCACGTGGCCTCGTGGATGGAACGACACCGCCGGGGCTTCGTGGGCGCCCTTGCCGGACTGGCAACCCTGGCCCTGATCGGCGCGGGTGCCTTCTCCCTCCAGCGCCGGTCCATGCCGGGATCGTCGGCCGAGGCCCTCCTGAACATGGCCCGCGAATGCCACCGGGCGGGGGATCACAAGCAGGCGATCGGCCTCTACCGCGACTTCCTTGCCAGCTCCACGGAGAAGAACGGAACGATCCGGGTCCTGCTGGGCAACGCCCTTTTCCGCTCCAGCCGCTACCCCGAGGCGGAGGCGGAGTACCGCAAGGCGCTGGACGAGGAGGTCAGCTCCCTGCACGCGCTTTACAACCTCGGCCTGACGCTGGACCGGCAGGGGCGGACGGCGGACGCTGTCTATGTGCTGGAAGCCTTCGTGAAGACCTACTCGACCGACTACCCGGAACTCGCCCAGCGGGCCCGAACCGCCCTGGACGTCATCCGGAGTTCCGAACAGCGACCCGCCCCCTGATCGTCCCGCCGAAAAAAAGAAGAAGAGCGGCGTACGCCAAGGAGGTCAGGGTGAGGAACCCATGAGATAAACGTACGCACGCTCTTCCACGGGCATCCTACCACACCCGGTTCATTGTACAAACGTCTTTTCTCATTTTCCTCTTTTCGGGACCCCGCCCCCCGCCCGGTCGCGGCCGCCGGAATCGACAGGGGCCTTGCGGACCCTCTCCGCTCCGGTGTATGTTCCGGGCGATTCAGGAGAGGGCACCCCATGAAGCGGCTGACACGAACCGAAGGGAACCTGGCGGCCTCGATCCTCGCCGCGCTGGCGCTGGCCGGGTGCGTGACGTCGACCGGCCGAAGCCCGCGATTCCTGACCCTGCGCACCGCGGAGATCTACAGCATCCGTTACGAGCCCGTGTCGATGACGCTGACCGTCGTGACACGGACCGGGGACGTGGTCGACTACTCGAAGGTCGACCCGGCCGTGGTCGACGGGCTCCTCGCGGCGGAGGACAAGGACGCCTTCTTCCGCGAGACGATCAAGGGGAAGATCCCGTCGAAGGACGTCGACGTCTCGGCGACGCCGTAGCCCGACCGCATCACTGGCCGCCCGGATCCGGCGCCCCGGGCTCCGCGACGGCCGCATCCGCGGGAGGCGCCAGCCGCCGGGCCGGCAGCGAGCCCGGTGCCGCGTTCGAACGCCCCCGGCGCTCCATGCGCTTGAGAAGCGCGTGGTGGATGCGTTCCACGAGCTGGTCGCGCGCGGCGGCATCCAGGCCCGCCACGGGGATCGAGGCCGCCGCCATGCGGTCGTGCCCCCCCGAAGGCCCCAGCCCGCCGACGGCGGCGCGGATCAGGGATCCGCACCGGGCGTCGCGCCGGTTGCCGCGGACGGAGACGACCAGCGAGTCCCCGTGGAACCCCGTGCAGAAGCTGAACGAGATGCGCTCGATCCTCACCAGCCGGTCCGCGATTTCCGGAACGATCTCCGGGTGCGGGACCTCGGCGAGGTGGCTCCAGGCGACGCGGCCGTAGAGCCGCGCGTTCGCAATCGCCTCCTGGAGCTGCGTGAAATACAGCGGAGGAAGCGGGGCGTGCTTGATCTCCCCGAGCACCCGCAGGCTTGCGCGCGGCAGGAGGGCGAGGACGGCCTCGCGATCGACCGGCGACCCCCCGCGCGTGAAGTCCACCGTCTCCACCCCCACCGCGTACACCATGCAGGACGCCAGCCAGGAGGGAACGGCAGCCTCCGCCGCCGCGAGGTACTCGTGGAGCAGGCTCGCGCAGGCGCCGATCGAGGGCCGGATATCCACGAAGGCCCCGGCCGGCGGAGCCCAGCCGCGGGGCACCGGATGGTGATCGAAGACCGCCACCGGCTTCATCCACCGGGGCATCGTCACGTTCCCCGACCCCGGCCGGGCATCGACGAAGATCGCCGGCACCGGCCGCGGCGGCACGCGAAGCGACTCCAGCCCCGCGAGGCGGTACCGGAAGTGCCACGCCATCTCCCGGTTCTCCGCCCGGGCCACCATGCCGCTGAACACGATCTGGCTGCGCAGTCCGAACCGCCGCTTCAAAAGAAGGTGCACGGCGCCGGCCGTCGCCAGCGCGTCCGGGTCGGGATGGTCGTGCGTCACGATCCACACGCGGCCCCGGCCGGGAAGCGCGGCCGCCAGGCGCGTGAGGCGCTCCGCCGTTTCCTCCGGCGTCGAGACGCGGGTCGAGTTCATCCGGCCATCATACGCCCGTGCCGCCCACGCTCAAGCCGCCCTCGCCCGGCCGCCTCCCCGATTCTGCTTGCCCCGCCGCCGCAACCGGCGCACGATGCGCACGGGGTCAAGGAGATGGGACCATGAGGATCCGGGTGTTCGTGTTCGACGACGAACCGACGATCCGCAGGGTGTTTGCGACGGTCGCCCGACGGCGCGGATACGAAGTCGAGGTGTTCGGCGGAGCCGCCCCGTGCGGCCCGCCCGAATCGATGTGCACCTGCTCCAGCGGCGAGCGCTGCGCCGATGCGATGATCACGGATTACAACATGCCCGGCATGAACGGGCTGGACCTGGTCCTCCATTTTCGCGCCCGGGGATGCAGGTGCCCGGCCATGGCGATGGTCTCCGGCTTCCTCACCGCCGAGGTTGCCGCCCGGGCGAAGGAACTGGGCCTGGCCGTCTTCAGCAAGCCGGTGTCGTGGAAGGATCTCGAGGCCTGGCTGGCCTCGCACTGCGAGGCCATCCCGCCGGACCGCAGGCTGACCGATCACTATCCCACCGGACCCGCAGCCGCCTTCCGCGACCCCCAGGAGTAGACGCCATGCTTCGCCCGATCCGGGACACCGTGTGGGCCTTCGATGCCGAATGGGCGCCCGATCCCGCCGCCGGGCGGCTTCTCTACGGGCTGCCGCCCGACCTCCCCGACGCCGCGGTCCTCGGCGAAATGTGGAAGCGCAACGGCGCCACCGAGGAGGATCCGTTCCCCTTCCTCAAGACGGTTCTCTGCCGCGTGCTCTCCATCGCCGCCGTCCAGCGCCGGGCGGTGAACGGGCAGGCGAAGCTCGACCTGATCTGGCTCCCGCGCGATCCCTCCGACGCCGCGCAGACCCCCGAGGCCGCGATCGTCAGCCGATTCCTCGACGCCGTCGGCAAGCACAAGCCCCAGCTTGTCGGGTTCAACTCGCAGTCGGCCGACCTCCGCATCCTCGTGCAGCGCGCCACCGTCCTCGGCCTGCCCGCCGCCGAGTTCTTCCGGCGCCCCGACAAGCCGTGGGAGGCCGCCCCGGACTACCTCGACCGGCGCAACCAGAACGACTGGAACGTGGACCTGATGGACCTTCTCTCTTCCTGGGGCAAGGGCGCCGTGTCGCTCCACGAGATCGCCTCGCTGTCCGGCATCCCCGGCAAGTTCGGCGCGGCCGGCGAACAGGTCGCCCACCTCTGGCTCGCCGGCCAGTGGAAGGCGATCGTCCAGTACAACTGCTGCGACGCGATCTCGACCTACCTCCTCTGGCTCCGCATGGCCTTCATTTCGGGCCGGTTCACTCGCGAGGCCTACGACGAGGAACAGGAGCACGTACGGCAACTGCTGATGGACACGACCGAGGCGCCGGACGGGGAATGGGCGGGCGCCTACTTCGACGAATGGACCCGGCTCCAGGAAGCCACGGGGCAGATCTAGGCGTCCGACGGAACGTCCAACCCCTGGACGCCGGCGGCCGGCCGGCTTCCAAGGGTTGGAAAACGGAAAGGCGAACGGACCGCCGGTTGGAGGGGGGGAGGGACGGCGGCCCGTTCGCCAAGCTGTGCGGGGATCCCGCCTACAGGACGTTCTTCCGGCCGGCCCCCCGGTGCGGAGCGGGCGCGGGCGACTCCTGCGTGCGGATCTCCACCTTGACCTTGTCCTGCATGTCCCCGACGCGATCGCGGAACTCCTCGGGGACCTTCTTCAGTTCCTTCTCGTTGTTGACGGGGCCGTCAAAGACGACCTTGCCGTCCTTCTCGATCTTCGCGGTCTTCGTGCCGTCGCGCTGGGTCAGCGTGACCGTCACGCCGTCGCGCATCTCGCTCACGACGCTGGTGGCGCTCGAGTGGATCTCGACCCGGGGACGGCCTTCACGGGGCTGGGGAGCGGCCGCGTCGTCATCCCCGTCCGCAGGCGCCCGCGGGCCGGGAACGGCGCCGTGCGCCCGGTTCATCCGCTCCTGGAACTCCTCCATCCGCTCGCGCCAGTCCTGCCCGCCGGCCTGCGGGCCGGGCATCGGGAAGAGCTGCGGTCCCATCATCGGGCGGCCCCAGGGGCGCTGCGGCTGCAGGGGGGCGACCTCCGCGCTGTCGATGGAGCCGAGCTTGACCTCGACCGTTTCGCTCTTGCCGTCGCTCAGGACCGTCAGCGAGGCCTTCGTCCCGGGCTTCTCGCGCCGGACAAGGATGGCGAGCTGCTCCGGGCTGACGAGCAGCTGATCGTTGAACTTGTGGAGGATGTCGCCCTCCTCCACCTTGTCGCCGAGCACGCCCCGCTCGTCGATGTGCGCCACGGCAAGGCCGATCCCCTCGCCCAGGCCGAGGTGCCGGCCGGTCATCGGGTCGAGCGGTTCGGTCGCCACGCCGAGGTAGGCCACGTCCTTCGCCCACGCGCCCGAGGCCAGGGCCAGCCCCGCGGTCGCCGCCATCAGCATCCGATTCATGTCGTCGTCTCCTTCCGGGGCGGTGGCCCCGAACGTCAGGTTGTACGTAGAGACCCGCGGGCCGGGAAAACGTTCAACGGGCGGCGACGAGAACGATGCCCTCGCCCGGACGCAGGCCGTAGTCGAAGGGCTCCGGAACGTGGTCCAGCGGGTTCTCCGGGGAGACGCACCGGAGCGCCGCGCCCGACTGCACGAGGGGGCGGAGCGAGCGCGCGTGGAAGTGCTGGTAGTGGTGGACGTCCTTGTTGAGGATGAACAGGGCCTCCTCGTTGCTCTTCAGGGCGCCGCGCCACATCACGAGGAGGTTCGGGTTCTCCCACGGGATGACGTGCGCCGGGCATTCCTCCCGGAACACGGGATGATCCCGCTTCAGCTCGTTCGCCCGGCGGATGAAGTCCGTGAGGTCGCAGCCGGGCGCCTCGACGTCGTCCGGGCCGGTGTGAACGACGTGGAGCCGGCGGCGGAACCCGAACTCGAATCCGGCGGGCATGAGGACACCCGTCGAGAAGAGCGCGGCGAACAGGTAGCGCTGCTTCATCTCCGCGACGTTGCCGCCGCTCTCCTCGAACAGGCGGGCGGTGTCGTGGCTCTCCGGGAACCCGATCGAGCCGCAGGTCTCGCGGACGAGCGTGTACTGCTCCATCAGCCAGGGGCTGGAGAAGTCCCACCACTTGCCGCTGTTGAAGACGAGGTCGAAGCCGGCGCGCGCGGTGGCCCGGGTCTGGTCGGCGGTGCAGCCGAGGGTCTCGGCGGCGAAGACGAGCGACGGCCACCGGCCCCGGGCCCGCTCCATCAGCGTGCGCCAGACATCCGCCGGCACCTGGTAGGCGGCATCGCAGCGGAACCCGTCGAAGCCGAGGCCGGCGAGATGGGCGACCACGTTCCAGGCGTGGTCGACAAGTCCGGCGCGGTCGCGGGTGCCCTCGTAGTCGAAGCGCGCGAGGTCGGTCCACACGACCCGCGCCCCGTTCTCGTCGCACCCGGGGTGTTCCACCTCGGACCCGCTCCAGCGGAACCACGCGGGATGCCCGCGGACGGCGGGCGCGTCGGCGGCGCAGTGGTTGATGACGAGGTCCGCCATGACGCGGAGTCCGCGGGCGTGCGCCGCCGCAAGGGCGTCGCGGAGCTCGTCGAGGGGCGGCGGCCCGGACGGGTCGACGATGCGCGGATCGACGTCGAACGGATCCGCGACGGAGTAAAGGCTCCCCGACGCGCCGGGCCGCTGGACCGGGTTGAGGAAGATCCAATCGAACGCCATCGCGGCGGCCCGGTCGAAGGGCGCGGGCCACCGCGTCATCGGACCGGCGAGCCGTGGGAAGAGGTTGTAGATGCGCATCGGGTCGTCTCCGAACGGGACGGAATCATAGCGGCGGACCGCGCGGGGGACAACCCCGCGTGCTTTTTGTCTTTCACTTCCCCAACCGGTTGGGGTAAGAATGCCGCGACGGGTGCAATGTCCCGTCGGTAGAGAACTGGGAAGGAGCATGTGGTCATGACCATCGTTTCCCGGAATTTCGCGAAGGCGCTTGGCGCGGTCGCGATGGCCGTGCTGTTGTCGTCCCCGGCCCCGGCGCAGGCCCCCGCGGCGGCGGCGGGCGGTCCGATTCCCATCGACCGCATCAAGGTCACCGGCAGCATGGTCCGTTCGCCCGAGGTCCAGGCCAAGTCGTACACCTCGATCAATCCGAAGAAAGTCGAGTGGTACCAGATCGACTGCCTGTACGAGACCAAGCCCGAATGGATGGACGAGATCACGGTCACGTACTTCGCGCTCATGCGTACGGGCGACCAGCGAGAGCCGTTCGTCCTGCTCAAGGGCGAGACGACCTTCGTCCACCTGATGAAGGGCGTGCACCGCGCCCAGGCCTACGTTCATCCCGCGCTGCTGCGCCGCTTCGGAAAGGTCGAGGGGTGCGCGGTCGAGTTGCGGTCCCAGGGCCGGCCGCTGAAGGCCGACTCGACGGATCCCCAGTACCGCAAGTGGATCGAGCAGCTTTCGCCCAAGGACGGGCACATTCTGCAGCCGAAGGACACGCCGTTCGCGCATCTCGACTACGACGCCTTCGAGATGGAGAAGCCGCGCCAGGCCCAGTAACCGGGGGTTCCCGCCATGCTCCGATCCGATACGATTCTTGCACTGGACATCGGCGCCAGCAGCCTCAAGCTCGGTTGCTTCGCCCCGCAGAAGGGGGGCTCGCTGGAGCTGATCCGATATGCCGTGCGAGACCTGAACGCGGACCCGGCGAACGAGGAACACCGACTGACCGACATCCAGCTCGGCCTCCAGGACATGATGGCCGAGCTGGGCATCCCGGCCGGCCGGCCCGTGCTGATCAGCGTCCCGGGCCAGCAGGTCTTCTCCCGCTTCGTCAAGCTGCCGCCGGTCAGCAAGGACAAGATCCTGCAGATGGTGCAGTACGAGGCCCAGCAGAACGTCCCCTTCCCGATCAACGAGGTCGTGTGGGACTACCAGCTCATCGGCTCGGGGGTCGGCGAGGTCGACGTGATGCTCGCGGCCATGAAGGCCGAGATCATCGAGCAGCTCATCGACGCGATCCGGAAGGCCGGGCTGCATCCCGAGCTCGTCGACGTGGCCCCGATGGCGATCTACAACGCCGTCCGCTACAACTACGCCTCGCTCCCGAAATGCACGCTCGTCATCGACATCGGCGCGCGCTCGACCGACCTGATCTTCATCGAGGAGAACCGGGTCTTCAACCGCAGCATCCCCGTGGGCGGCAACACGATCACCCAGCAGATCATGCGGGAGTTCGAGCTCTCCTACGAGGACGCGGAGAAGCTGAAGAAGACGCACGCCTTCGTCGCGTTCGGCGGGGCCTACGAGGCGCCGGCGAGCCAGGTCGCGGACAAGGTCTCCAAGACGGTCCGCACGATCATGACCCGGCTCCACACGGAGATCACCCGGTCGATCAACTTCTACCGCACGCAGCAGTCCGGCGGCGAGCCGGGCCTCGCGCTGCTCACCGGCGGCACGTCGATCATCGCCTACACGGACACGTTCCTGAAGGAGAAGCTCCACATCGACGTGGACTACATGAATCCCTTCGCCAACGTGTCGGTCAGCAGCACGATCGACGCGGGGGACATCGGCGCCAAGGCCCATCTCATGGGCGAGGTGGTCGGCCTGGCGCTGCGGCGCTCGCTCGGCTGCCCGATCGAGCTGAACCTGCTGCCTCCGAAGTACGTCAAGGACGAGACCTTCCAGCGCCGCCAGCCCATGCTGGTCGTCTCGATGATCGGCGTCCTGGCCCTGCTCGGCCTGTGGGCCGCGGACTTCTACCGCCTCTCCAGGCTCGGTCGTGAACGGCTTTCGGCGCTGCAGTCGCGGGTGTCGCAGCTTCGCGACGTCGAGACGCGTCTCGCCGAGAAGGAGGCGAAGATCGGGGAGATGGAGGGGCAGACGAAGACGCTGGCCTCGCTGCCGCCGCGGCGCACGGCGTGGCTCCAGGTCGTCAGCGACATCCGCACCCGCCTGGCGGACGGCATGTGGCTCGTCCGCTTCAACACCCTGCGGGTCGGAGAGGTGGCGGAAGGGGCGCCGTCCGCAGGCAGCGCGCCGGGCGCCCCCTTGAACTTCGCGACCTTCTCCCCCTCGGCCGCGGCGCCGGCCGAGGCCGCCCCCGCCGAGACCGGGGCCGGCGCGACGCCGCCGGGGTCGTTCGAGGCGATCGAGATCAGCGGATTCGCCTACAAGGACAAGGTGCAGCAGCAGGACATCATCAAGTTCCGCGATGCGCTGCGCGAGTCGCCCCTCTTCGACGCCAAGACGGACATCGTGGCCGTGCCCATGGGGGCCGGGGATGACTTCGTCCACGAGTTCACGATCCGCATCGTCCTCAAGACCCCGCTGGTTCTATGAACATCCGCAAATACATGGTCATGATCGTCAGCGGCACGATCACCGCGATCCTTGCCGTTGTGATGGGCATCTTCCTCGCGCGCTCCGCGTCGGAGTACGGCTCGGTCAACGCCGAGCTGGACGCCCGCACGCGCGACCTGACGCAGCTGGGCAACCGCGTCCCGTTCCCGAACGACGACAACGTCGCGGCGGCCGCGCGGAACCTCGAGAAGGTCGATGCGTTCTTCAGCGAAGCGATGGGCGCGTTCCTGAAAGGGCAGTACGAGCCGCCGGCGATGGAGCCGGCGCGCTTCCCGCAGTCGTTGAGCCGCGCCATCTCGTCGATGACCATCTTCGCCTCCTCGAACAACGTGGCGACGCCCACCCTGTTCTTCTACGGGTTCGACCGCTACTCGCGCGGACAACCTCCGGCGAAGGACCACATTCCGCGGCTGGCGGGGCAGGTCCACGCGGTGGAGACCATGGTCCGGGCCCTGTGCGCGGCGAAGATCCGCGACATCGTCTCGATCGAGCGCCATGTCTTCGAAGACGAGACCGCGGCCCCCGCGGCGGAAGGATCCGAGGGCGCGCAGCGGTCCGCCCCGACGGGCGTGGCGGCGGGCTACCTGAAGGATCCCGCCGGCCTGTTCGTGAAGGAACGGCTCGCCTTCGTGTTCAACGCGAAGGAAAGCAGCGTGTGGGACATCCTGAACGCGCTGCCCAGGCTTCCCGCGTTCATCGTGGCCGCGGACCTCGACATGTGGAACGAGATGGTCCGCCCCGGGGCCGTCAATCCGGCCGACGGATCCCGGCGCGGCGGGGCGGAGGGCGGGCGCCCGGGCCTGCCGCCCGGCGTCGGGCTCCCGCCCGGTGTCGGCCTGCCCCCCGGCGTCGGCCTGCCCGCGGAACCGTCGGACGCGCCCGCGGCGCCCCCCGCGCGCCCCCTCACTCACGAGGAGCGCATCGTGGCCGGCCGGACCGAGTTCCTGAAGGTCCGGCTCGAGGTGGACTACTACACGTTCCGCAAGCCCGGCGCGGATGCCGCCGCACAGGAGAAGCAGCCGTGAAGTTGTCGCCCAACCTGACCTGGCTGAAGCAGCACTACGAGAAGGCGATCCTGATCGTCGTGCTGCTGGGACTTCTGGCATCCGCCATGTACCTGGGCGGCCACGTCACCAAGCGGGCCGCGGATCTGAAGGCCACCGAGCGCCCCGTCGTCGCCAAGCCCGAGCAGGCGTTCAAGGACCTCGATTTCAGCCCCTACTCCAGCGGCTTCGCCCAGATTGCCGTGCCCGTCCAGGTCGGCGACACCACCAACCGTCTCCTGACGAGCGAGGTCCGCGTCTTCTGCGTGAAGTGCGGCAAGTGGATCCCGTACACCGCCGCCACGTGCCCCTACTGCAAGGCCGAACAGCCGCCGCCGCCGTCGGACAAGCCCGACGAGCGCGCCGACTCCGACAAGGACGGGGTCCCCGACGCGGCCGAGCAGAAGCTCGGGCTCGACCCGTTCAATCCCGCCGACGTCCAGATCGACCACGACGGCGACGGATTCACCACGCTCGAGGAGCACCGCGAGGGCACCGATCCGCGGAGCAACAAGTCCACGCCGTCGCTCTTCGCGAAGCTGCGGGGGCAGTCGGTCGCCGCGACGCGCTTCAAGCTGCGCTTCGTGGCCGTGCAGCAGCTCTCCGAGACGATCCAGGCGTTCCAGATCAACGCGCGCACGCTCGACCGGACCTACTTCAAGCGGATCGGCGAGGAGGTCGAGGGCTACAAGCTCGACAACTACGACAAGGCCACCGACACGCTGACCCTGAAGAAAGGCGACGCAACCAAGCGCCTGCAGCGCGGCAAGGTCATCGACGACGACCAGATGATCGTGAAGTTCCTCTTCCTGCTCGACGGCCAGACTCCGACCTGCCGCGCCGGCGAGACGTTCACGCTTCGCGACCAGAAGGCCACCGTCCTCGAGGTCTCCCGGGATCTCGCCAGCGTGCGGGTCCGCCACCAGGCCCCGGAGGGCCGCGAGTACCTCGTGTCGAAGGCGACGGCGGAGGAGGAGAGCGCGATGCGCCTCCGCCTGGAGAACACGATGGGGAACGCCCCCGAACTCACCCCCGGCGCACCGGCGGCCCCGCAGGCCCCCGGCGCACCGGCCCGGCCGGGCGCTCCCGCCGTCCCGCTCGACGGAATTCCACGTCCATGATGGATCGTAATCCAACTATCGCGTTGACACGTTGTTCACGTTGGGACAGGATGCAGGCGATTGGATAGCGCGGCGGCTTAACCCGGCGCGCTTCGTTTCAGTTTTTTTGTGACCGGGGATATATGGGGACCAGGGATTGTTTGACTGCGCGGGGACGCATCTCGTCGGAGGATATCGGAACATGAAGCGTTTCGCTGGATGGTTCGCCGTGGTCGTGCCTGTCGTCACGGCCGCTGCGTGGATCGCCGTGGCCGAGGATGGCTCGAACCTGAGACGGCTGCTCGACTCGCTGGATGCCGGCAACCCGGCCCGGCCGATCCAGATGGCGCAGGCCGACGCGGCCGCGCCGGCGCCGGTCCCGAACCTCGACGAACTCCTCGGCGGCGCGAAGCCCGCCGCCCCGGCCGCCCCGGCCGCCCCGGCCACCCCGGCGGCGCCCG
>Ga0194127_10003500_pt1 | contig 20073 bp, 12 predicted proteins | sample TA2KigC100mmetaG_FD_148624 | JGI IMG/M metagenome (GOLD analysis project Ga0194127, IMG submission 148624) | Freshwater microbial communities from Lake Tanganyika, Tanzania - TA2015036 Kigoma Deep Cast 100m | ecosystem: Environmental > Aquatic > Freshwater > Lake | place: Tanzania: Lake...
GGGGACCTGCCGCTTGCACGACGAGTAAAGGTTGGACATGTACTCGTCCATGAAGTTGACGAACGACTGGCGGTACTGGTCGAGCCGCGCACCGCCCAGCGTCTCGATCGCACAGGCCAGGTAGGAGACGTCGTAGAAGTCCCCGAGCTGTCGTCTCGTCTTGTCCCGGTCGGCGCCGCTCTCCAGGCCGGCCATGAAGCCGGCGGCGTAGCGCTTCAGCCGCTGCGGATCGCCCAGGTGGCGGATGAAGTGCGGGTAGCGGTTGATCACCCTCCGGAAGGCACGACGATAGAACTCGCTGCCCGCGGTGCGCAGCCAGATGTACTTGCGGAGGTTGACCAGGGCTTCGCGCTGCTCGTCGTCCCACAGCTCGACGGCCAGCCGGTCTTCGAGCTGCTCGCGCTGCCGGGGCCTCAATGCCTCGATGAAGCGGTTGACCAGGGCGGGCTCGCTGTTGAACACGGAGAGCAGGCCGGGGAGAAAGCCTCCCTCGGTCCGGTCCATCTGCCTCAGGAGGCGGTCGAACATGGTATCGAACAGGTCGAGCGCCGCCTCTCCCCCCACGCTCCGGATGGTGAGCATCAGCTCGAGGAGCGTCATCGGGTCGGAGCCGGCGAACTTGAGGTAGCCCTCGACGGTGCGGTCCCGCTTCCGCCCCGACAGGCGGCTCGTGTCCTCGACGAGCCGTCCGGCAAGGCTCGCCCCCCCTTCCTTGAGCCGCTCGAGCACGTCCTCGAAGAAGATGTGCCCCGCGAACATCCGGACGGAGTCGGCCAGCTCCGAAGCCACGTTGCGCGACCTCGCCGACCCGTTCCTCGTCTTGTAGGCGGCAAGCGAGTTCTTGCGCAGGTAGCGGGTGTAGCGGAGCATCAGCTTCTTGCTCACCGACCGGATCTGCTCGACCGATTCCGAGTAGTTCACCAGCAGGTGGCTGACCGCGGGCACCCCCCCTTTCTCCTGGTAGCCCATGGCCGCTGCAACTCCGTTGAGCAGGGATTCGCTCTCGTCGGTCAGCTCGATCTCCTCCTCCTGCACCACCAGCATGTGGTACAGCAGGCGGAACACCTCCACGAACAGCAGGGCATCCCGCAGGTTCTCGAGGTCCTCGTCGAGCTCCTTGTACAGGGCGGAGAGCTTCTCCAGTATGGTGGCGGTATCGACGTCGTCCAGGTCCTTGATGACCTTTCCGGCCAGGGCAATTCCCTTGGCGAGGCGGAGCCCGTCGGTCTTGAACTCGATGCGGTCCCGGCTCACCTCCTGCACGAGCAGGGAATGCATCTCGCCCAGGAGTCCGCGCAGGAACCTCTCGTGGGAGCGTCCGGTCTTGCCGCGGCGTGCAAAGAAGCGGTCGGTCACGCGGCGGCGGAACAGGCGGAACAGGGCGGGATCCCCCACCAGCGGTTCTGCGGAAAGCATCTCGCAGATCATGACGAAGTCGGTCTGGTCCTCCGACAGGCGTCGGGCGTAGCCCTCCACGTCGCTCGTGTACATCCCGGTGCGCATCCGCTCCGCAGTGTACAGGTGCAGGCGGGTCGCGTGCCGGAAGAACTCGGTGGAGACCCGCCCGATGGCCTGGTTGAGCCCGTCGATGCCCGAATCCCCCTGGTGGATCACGATCACGTCCACGTCGTCCTGGTCCCAGCGGGTACCGACCACGCAGATGCAGTGGTCGGGGCACTCGCGGCGGTCCAGGTGGTGGGCAAGCAGGCTCTCCAGGTAGGCCCCGTTGAGGCGCTGGTAGTTGCTTCCCAGGGAGCCGAGGAAGTTGCGGTAGGCCACGTTGTGCCCCTCTCCGGCGGACAGGGCCAGCTCGAGCTGGTCCAGGGCCAGGAGGTTCATGTGCAGGAACTGGAGCGCATAGTAGGTGGCCAGGAAGGAGAGCTTTTCCTTCGAGCTCAGGCCCACCTCCCGCAGCAGCGCCATCTGAGCTGCCGGGGTCGGGGAGAGGCACCAGAGGTCGACGTCCTCCAGGATGCCGAGCGTCTCGAGCTGCTCGACCATCGGACCCAGGCCGGCCGTCGTCGTCTGGAGGAAGCGCTTGTAGTGCTTGCCCAGCTTCTCAGCACGTGCGGCAAGCCTTGCGAATGCTTCCTCCACGGGTGCCTCTCAGGGACGGGCCGCTGCCATGCCCAGGCGGAATGCCTTGATGTTGAGTTCCTCGCTTCCCCGGGGAACGCGGGCGCTGATGGCCCGCTCCACCGATTCGGGCTTGAGGATGCCGGTCGCACCGACGATGACGCCGAGCGCTACCATGTTGGCTGTGACCGAACGGCCCACTTCGTTCTCAGCGATGTCCGAGATGGCAACCGGGACGACGCGGTGCCGTCCCCCCGGGATGTTCCGGACGAAGCGGCTGTCCGCGATGAGCAGCCCCTCCGGCTTGAGATCCGCCATGTACTTGTCGCAGGCTTCCTGGGTGAGGCAGAGGAGCAGGTCGAGGTGCGTGGCCTTGGGAAAGTCGATGTCCCCGTCCGACAGGATCACTTCGGAGCGGCTGGCGCCACCCCGGGCTTCCGGACCGTAGCTCTGGCTCTGCGTGGCGTTCTTGTCCTCGTAGATGGCCGCTGCCTCAGCCAGGATCTTCCCCGCCAGGATCAACCCCTGGCCTCCTGACCCGCTCAGCCGGGCTTCATACCTCCAACTCATGGCCTTACGCACCTCCCATCCGCGCGGTGAGCTTGCGGTAGATCTCGATGTACTCCTCCTTGTCGCGGTCGAGCAGCACACCCGTAACGATCTTCCCTTCGAGCTCGGCCTCGTCAAGATTCCTGGCCTTGGCAAGCGGTACCGAGCGCTCCTTGAGGTCGTACATCATTGCCACCGGGCCCTTGAGCTTGTTCCTGCGGCCGTACGCGGTCGGGCAGGGGCTCATGGCCTCGACAAAGGAGAAGCCCTTCTTCTCGAAGGCCTTCACCAGCAGCCGCTCCAGCTCCACCGGCTGGTAGACCGTGCCCCGGGCGACGAAGTTGCCGCCGGCCGCGGCCACCAGCTCCGCGATGTTGAACGGGTGCTCGTAGTTGCCGAACGGGGCGGTCGTCGCAGTGCAGCCGAGCGGCGTGGTCGGGCTCACCTGCCCGCCGGTCATCCCGTAGATGTAGTTGTTGAAGAGCACCACGTTGATGTCGAGGTTCCGCCGGGCAGCGTGGATCAGGTGGTTGCCTCCGATGGCAATGCCGTCACCGTCCCCCGTGACCACGATGACCTTGAGCGACGGGTTCGCCAGCTTGAGTCCCGTGGCGAACGCGATGGCCCTCCCGTGCGTGGTGTGCAGCGTGTTGAAATCCACGTAGCCCGGCGCCCGGCCCGAACACCCGATTCCCGAGACCATCGCGATCTCGTCGTGCTTCCAGCCGAGCTGGTCGATGGCCCGGACCATGGCTTTGAGTGCGATGCCGTGCCCACAACCCGGGCACCAGATATGGGGAATGCGTGAGGTCCGGAGGTAGCTCTCGTAGGGAACTTCCCTCATCGTCATACCCCCTCGAGGAAGGACAGGACTTCATCCGGGGCCACCGGCTCGCCTCCCACCTTGAAGAGCGGCTTCACCGGGACTTTCCCGCACACGGCAAGCGACACCTCCTGGGAAAGCTGCCCCAGGTTCATCTCGATCGGTACCACGGCACGCACGTTGTGGGCCGCAGCAGCCAGCTCCCCGTACGGGAACGGCCAGATGGTCCGGGGCCGGAAGAGCCCCACCTTCCTCCCCTGCGAACGGGCGATGCGCAGGGCAGCCTTCGCACTGCGGGCGCTGGCGCCGTACGCAAACAGCAGCACGTCGGCATCCTCGACGTCCACCAACTCGAAGTCGGTCAGGAGCCGCCGGTTCTGCTCCACCTTGTCCATGAGCCAGCGCACCTGGCGATCCGCATTGCGCGTGTCGTTCGAGGGGAAGCCGGTCTCATCGTGCAGCAACCCGGTGACGTGGTAGCGGTATCCCCGCCCGAACGGCACGAGCGGAGGAGGAACCTGGCCGGAGTACCGGTAGGGCCGGTATTCGGCCGGGGGCGATACCGGCGCCCGCAGGTCGGGCAGGGCGGCAGGGTCCGGCGGCACGAGCAGCGCCTTCTCGGTCACGTGCCCGATCACCTCGTCCATGAGCAGGATCACCGGCGTGCGGAGCCGCTCCGACAGGTCGAAGGCGCGCAGGGTGAGCGTGTAGGCCTCGGATACCCGTTCCGGGCAGAGCGCCACGGCCGGATGGTCGCCGTGTGTCCCCCAGCGGGCCTGCATGACGTCTCCCTGGGCAGGCAGCGTCGGCAACCCGGTGCTCGGCCCCCCCCGCATCACGTTGGCGATCACGCAGGGGACTTCGGTCACGCAGGCGAAGCCGATGGCCTCCTGCTTCAGCGAGAAGCCCGGACCGCTCGTGGCCGTCAGGGCCTTGGCCCCGGCTATCGCGGCGCCGATGACCGCGCTCATGGCCGCGATCTCGTCTTCCATCTGGATGAACACCCCGCCGACCTTCGGGAGCATCACCGACAGCGACTCGGCGATCTCCGAAGAGGGGGTGATGGGATAGCCGGCAAAGAACCTCACTCCCGCGTCGATGGCAGCGTGTGCGACCGCTTCATTGCCGGTCAGCAGCCGAGGCGCGGGCCGATTGCCCGTTTCCATTTCAACTCCCGTGTGTCAGGCCGCAGTCTTCTCCGACGCCGACGGAACCACGGTGATGGCGAAGTCGGGACAGCGCAGGTCGCACAGATTGCATGCCGTGCACCGATCCAGGTCTGCCACCGCCGCCGCCCCTTCCGCCAGGATCAGCACCTTCGTGGGACAGAACTCCACGCAGATACCGCACCCCTTGCACCTGACCGTGTCGATCCGAATCTCTCTTGCCTTTCCGCCCAACGGTATGCCCTCGCTCCGGACAGCCTGCCTGTGTCTACCAGACGGGTCATGCACCGTCAACAGCAAATCACTTGAAGCCCGCGTCCCGATTGCCTAGAGTGTGCGCAGGTCGAGAGGTGACGAAATGGTCGTCGTGCTGTTCTTCCTGGTGCTTCTCCTGCTCCCTCCAACCGCCCTGGCCGAACCGGTCGTTCCGACCCCGGAAGAGCTGCTGGCCATGGGGAAGGCACAGGTCGGCGAACGGTGGTACGGAATCTACGTCCTTGGCAGCAAGGTCGGCTGGCAGAAGGATGCATGGCTCGAGAAGGACGGCCTGCTGTGCAGCGACACCGAGTTCATCCTGACGATGGGGTTCATGGGCAAGACGACCTCCATCGGCTCCCACGAGGTTTCCTGCTTCTCGGCGACCCCTCCCCTCAATCTCGTGACCTTTCTCCAGGAGAAGGACGAGGACGGAAGGAAGGTGAGGATCGAGGGGAAGCAGGAGGAGACGAGGTCAGAGGACGCCACGAAGACCACGAAGGCCGACGCCTGGGCGGCCTCGAATGAAAAAGAACTGCGCTTCGAAGTGGACGCGGGGGGAAGGAAGAGGAGCTACACCGCGCCTGCGGATTCCGTTCTTCTGCTCCACATGGTCCCGTGGGCTGCGGTCGCCCGGATGAAGCCGGGGGACCACGTCGATTCCGGCACCTTTGACGAGCTCACCGGAAAGAAGAGATGGGAGAAGATCACCCTGAAAGGGACCGAGGAGAAGGCGCTGATTTTAAGGCCCGTCAGGCTCCATCGCTTTCGGATCCAGGATGAGACCGGGGTGGATCTCGATGCCCTCGTCTCCGGCGAGGGGCACGTGCTGGAAGGGACGCTCGGTCCGTCCATCCGCATCGTGCTCGAAGACCGGGAGACGGCACGGCGCAAGGATGTGCACATGCTCGACCTCTACTCGACCAGCTTCGTGCCCGCGACGGGGGAACTGGACTACGCCATGGCGGTGCGCGTCAAGCGCCTGAAGCTCAGCCTCACGGGGAAGGCCGCCATCTCGCTGGCCGAAAACCCGCGGCAGAAGACGATCGAGACCGGCGACAACCGGGTGACGCTCGAGGTCACGGCGTGCCCCGCCCGCGTACGCGGTGCTCCCCCAGCAGGCGACCACCTCAAATGTGATGCCGATATTCCCTGTGATCTCGCCGAGATAAAGGAACAGGCGGAGAAGATAGCGGCTAAGAAGAAGGGGGAGTTGGACAAGGCACGGGCCCTCACGGATTGGGTCCACCGACGCTTCAAGTACACCCTCGGGGGAGGGGGGGGGACGGGCGACATGATCCTCCAGGAGAAATCGGGAGACTGTACCGAATTCTCCAAGGGGCTGCTCACCCTTCTGCGGGCCGTCGGAATCCGCTCCCGGCTCGTCTCCGGTATCGTCCCGGCCACCCAGAAGCCGCTCAGCTTCGGCTACCACGCATGGGTCGAGGCCTGGATCGACGGGCGGGGCTGGGTGGCGCTCGACCCCACGTGGGGCGAGTTCCCGGTGGATGCCGCACACGTCATCTTCGACGTGGAGCAGGGGCTCCAGATGGCCACCCACCTCGGCGGCCTCGAGATGGAGATCCTCGAGGTCGAGTACAGCAAGACGTTCGGGGAAATCAAGTGCGAGTGAGACGGGCAGCGCCATCCCAGCCCCGACCACGCGGGAGGGGCCCTGCGGATCCGCCGTGGGCAGCGCCATCCCAGCCCCGACCACGCGGGAGGGGCCCTGCGGATCCGCCGTGGGCAGCGCAATCCCAGCCCCGACCACGCGGGAGGGGCCCTGCGGATCCGCCGTGGGCAGCGCCATCCCAGCCCCGACCACGCGGGAGGGGCCCCACGGATCCGCCGTGGGCAGCGCCATCCCAGCCCCGACCACGCGGGAGGGGCCCTACGGATCCGCCGTGGGCAGCGGGCCGATGGTCGCCGACGCATGGGCCGAGGGGAACGCGGGGGTCGGAGCGAGGCAGGAGCTGACGGGAGGGAGCGGATGAAGCTGGGAGCGCACATCAGCACGGCGGGGGGTGTTTCGGCCGCGTTCGCTCGGGCGCAGGAGGTCACCGCCGAGTGCATGCAGGTCTTCACCCGGAACCAGAACCGCTGGGCATCCAAGCCGATCTCCGCATCGGAAGCGGCCGAGTTCCGTCGCCTTCGCCGGGAGACGGCTATCGGGCCCAACATGGCCCATGCCTCCTACCTGGTGAATCTCGCCACGTCGGATGCGGAGCTCGAACGCAAGTCCGTCGAGGCCATGCTGGACGAGGTCCGCCGGGCCGACCAGCTCGGCATCGAGTACCTCGTCTTCCATCCGGGGGCGCACATGGGGGCCGGCGTCGAAACCGGAATCCGCCTCATTGCGCAACGTCTCGACCGGATCGCGGAGCTCGCCGACGATGACAGTCGCGTCACCATCCTGCTGGAGAACACGGCGGGGCAGGGAACGGTCATCGGACACGAGTTCGGTCACCTGCGCGACATCCTGGCCTCGTCCCGCAACCCTGCCCGGCTGGGGGTCTGCATCGACTCGTGCCACGCGTTCGCCGCAGGGTACGAGCTGACCACAGCGGAAGGATACGAGGCGGCCATGCAGGCCCTTGCGGAGACGGTTACGCTGCCCAAGGTCATGGCATTCCATCTCAACGATTCCCTGCGGGACTGCAACTCCCGAAAGGACCGCCACGCAGGCATCGAGCAGGGGAAGATGGGACTTGCCCCGTTCCGCTTCCTGGTCAACGATCCCCGCTTCGCTGACCACCCCGCGACCCTGGAAACCCCCGAGGCCGAGGCCGCCTACGCCCGCGAGCTGGCCGTGCTCAGGAATCTAAGGCAGTAATCCCAGCCCCGACCACGCGGGAGGGGCCCTACGGATCCGCCGTGGGCAGCGCAATCCCAGCCCCGACCACGCGGGAGGGGCCCTACGGATCCGCCGTGGGCAGCGGATTTGTGGGACTGTCTATTCCGCCGGCACCAGGAGAACGAAGCGCCCGTCGGCATCGGTGAACCCGGACGCGAGGGGGATGGGGGCGCTCCCATCGGGAACGGCGAGCCCCTCGGTCTCGTCGTAGAGCTCGACCAGGACGCCGGAGATGGGCTGGTCCACGTCGGCGTTGACGGCAGGCTCGCTTCCCCCCAGGTCCACCTCGGCGTCCTTCGTCTCCTGGGGGATCGGGGCCGTGGTGCCCAGCACCAGCCCGGTCAGGGCTGCAGGGGGAGGGACCGTGAACGTCCGCTGCTGCGACGCACCGGAGACGAACAGCTCCCGCTCGACGAACCGGGGAAGCCCGGACTCGGGGAGCGGATCGACCACCAGGGTGTATTCCCCCGGGTCGAGCGACACGCGGTAGAGTCCCGGAGTGTCCGGATCCTCTTCCGCCTGGAACTTCCGGGTGGGAAGCGGCGCGGTCTCGGGATACTTCCCCTTCCCGGACAGGATCCCCATGACCTGGGCGCCGGAAACCGGCATCTCCTGGGTATCCTCGAGCCGGATCCGGGTGAGGGCCTTGTCCTCCAGGAAGACCTGGAGGTCGGGCGCCTCCACGTCTCCCGCATAGTAGTGCACGAGCTGCTGGTAGATCCCCAGCCGGCTCTCCGCCGCGGGAATCACGGACAGGACGTAGCTCCTGGGCGGCACGTCGAACTCCATCCGGGCAGTGGCCTGGACCCGTCCGGCCGCCAGGTCGGTATCGTACTCCACGTTCTCGACGGTCCGCTCGACCTCGAGCATCCCGTCGCCCACCTGGCCGGTCAGCCGGACCACCGCGTCGTGGAGGTCGGTCGCCAGCCGGTCGAGCTGCCGCTGAGCCATCTGCCGGGCCTGTTCGTCCGCACCCCTCCCCGAAAAGCTCTTGCTGCTCGGCGTGTCCAGCTTCGCGGTCAGCACCACCGACACGTGCAGCAGCTCGTCGAGGCCGCTCACCGCCAGCACTCCGAGGTCGGTCCCCTCGACCACCACCACGTCCGCCACCGCAACCTTCGGGACCAGCTCGTTCTCCGGCGAGGGCTGGAGTCGGACTTCGTACGGGTCTCCCTCCGGCGCCTCCGGCGGCTGGACCAGGAGGACGAAGCACCCCGCCTCATCCGAAGTGGCGGTGGACGACACGTTTCCGCTGGGGGCCGAGAGCGCGTTCACCCGAGCCCCGGCGAGCGGCATGGCATTCGTCCCCTCCTTCACCAGGCAACCGGTCACCTGGAGGTAGCTGGAGGGAGGCGGTACCTCTATCTGCCAGTCGAAGGTGAACGGATCGGCCGGGTCGGAACGCCGGCTGAACTGACGTCGCACGTGGTAGGGTGGGTACTCCTGCCCGTCCTCCGCAGGTGGGAGGTAGACGTACACGTCGTAGGTGACGTCCTCGCTGACCCACAGTTCGAAGCCGGGCTTCTCCCCGCCGGCCAGACTGGAGGCCGCAACCTTGGCCTCCTGGTGCACCGTGAGGTCGGGGATCGAGCCGGGGGCCACTGCGACGATCTTCGCCTTCTCGCTGGACAGCGGGTTGCCTTCGATCAGCACTCGGCCGACGACCCGGATCGGCCGGTGCAGCTTCAGGGTCAGCTCCTCCCGACTGGACAGGTCGAGCTGAGCGTACTGCTCCTCGACTCCGAGCACGCCCTGGCCTGGCGGCACGAGGCGCAGCCAGCCGCTCAGGTTCAGCTCCGAGTCGGCCACGCACCGCCGGGCCTTCAGGTCGCAGACGAGCCCGTCGCCGCAATCGGAGTCGGCCAGGCAGGTGGCCACCTCGCCGTCCGTGTCCAGGGGCTCCTCCATGACGAAACACCCCGGCACCAGCAGCGCCAGCACCAGCCATCGGATGTATCGTCCCTTCTTCATCTTGCGCCTCTCACGCCCCTCACGACGGGCACGTGTCCAACAGCTCTATCACCCAGACCCGTTTGATCATCGGGTAGGGGGTGCCGTTCTCGTCCGTCTGCGTCTGTACCGGCTGTGCCTCGTTGTCCTTCGGTGCCCAGGTGAGCACGTGGTCGCTCACGACCACCTCGACCGTGATGAAGCTCCCCGATTTCGGGCTGGAGAACGGCTTCAAGTCGCACGGGTTGTCCCACGTCATCGACAGCGTGCCGAACAGGAAGTGCGGCTTGCCGTCGGGATCGACCCAGTACCAGATGGTGTAGAGGGGGTCTCCTTCCGGGTCGTCCACGGCCCCTTCGATGTTGAACTGCTGGACGTTTTCCTCCCTCCGCTGGAACGTGAATCCGTCTTTCGCAGGAACGGTCAGGGGCCAGTCCAGAGTCGGTGGTTCGTTGGGGTGTTCGTGGAGCTCGGGCGGAGGCACCACGCAGCCGGCCAGATTCCAAAGAGCGACGAAGAGGAGGGGCCAAAGTCTGGTCGTCCCCCTCTCCGGGCTCTGTATGTGCAACGTCCGTGCCACCCGCCTACACCCCGCTGGCCAGCCCCGTGCGACGGATAATTCTGCGATTACTGACAAAAATATCCACCATTCCCGGGTTTGTCCCCCTGCTGCAAGGGGCAAGGTTGTCATGAGTGAAGAAAAATTTCACTCGTCCTCGGGACGGTCTTTTTCAAGATACCGGAAAATTGTGCGGGGGTCCACCCCAAGGTCGCGGGCGGTCTTGGTCTTGTTCCCGCGGTTGATTTCGAGCACCCGGTTCACGTAGTCGAGCTGAAACTGCTCCTTGGCCTCGGCGAGCGGCACGACCTGGACGTCATCCTCGACGAGCCCCAGGTCGTCGGTCTCGACCAGGTCTCCGTCGGCCAGCACCACGGCCTTGCGCAGCTTGTTCTCGAGCTCACGCACGTTGCCGGGCCAGGAGTAAGAGCGCATGGCCGTCTGGGCGGCGGGGGAGAAGCCCCGGACCTTCGAGTCATACTGCTTGATGAACTTCTGCAGGAAGTAGTTGGCGATGAGGATGACGTCGTCCCCCCGCTCCCGCAACGGCGGCAGGGTGACCGTGACCACGTTCAGCCGGTAATACAGGTCCTGCCGGAACTGGTTCGCTGCGACCGCCTCCTCCAGGTTCTTGTTCGTGGCCGCGATGATGCGGATGTCCACGACTTCGGGCTTCGTCCCGCCCACGCGGGTGACCTGGCGGGTCTCCAGGGCCCTCAGGATCTTGGCCTGGAGCTGGAAGGGGAGGTCGCCGATCTCGTCGAGGAAGAGGGTTCCCTTGTGCGCGGTCTGGAACTTGCCCGGAGCGGCGACGTGGGCACCGGTGTAGGCCCCCTTCTCGTGGCCGAACAATTCGCTCTCGAGGAGGTTCTCCGGGATGGCCCCACAGTTGATGGCAATGAACGGGCCGTCGGTCCGGGGGGAGCGGCGGTGCAGCTCCTTGGCGATGAGCTCCTTGCCGACGCCGGTCTCGCCCCGGATCAGCACGCCGATGTCGGTGCTTGCCACCTTCTCCACCCGCCGGTAGACGTCGCGCATGGCCTGGGACGCGCCGATCATCTCGCCGAACTTGAGCTCTTCGAGCTTCATCTCGAGCTGTTCCTTGCGGACTACGAGCTCGTTGATGAGCATGGCGTTGCGCAGCAGGAAGCCGGCCTGGCTGGCGAACACCTGGAGGATGGAGAGCGATTCCTCGTGGAACAGGTTGACGATGTTGTCGTTGCCCAGGTAGATGACGCCGAGGAGATCGCCCCGGCACAGGATCGGCACGCACATGACCGAGCAGAGCTTGAGGCTGACCACGCTCTGGGAGAGACGGAACTCGTCGTGGTGGAGGGCATCGGAGACGAGCAGCGGCTCCCGGGTGGCGACGACGCGGCGGACGATGGAATCGGAGAACCCGCCGTCGCCGGCCTGTACCGCCTCCCGGCCGATGTTGCGGGAGGAGTGTTGGGTCGGCTTCCCGCCATCCAGCAGGAAGAGGAACCCCCGGTCCGCACCGGTCAGCTCGATGAGCTTGTCGAGCATGAGGTCGACGAGCTGCTGGAGATCCCGTTCCTCCCCGAGCGCGGTGGTGAACTCGAGCAGCTTGCGCAGCGAATCCCGGGCCCCGACCTCGTCGCGGGTGAACTCGTCGGTCGGGATGTCGTAGAGGCTGAACTGCATGGTGCAGCGTCCGACCCGAATCACGTCCTGATCCTGGAGCGTCTGGCGTCTCGTCTTCTTCCCGTTGACGTGGAACTCTGCGCTCCGGTCGAGCGACGACATCTCGTATTTCTTGCCGTCGAAGAAGATCTGGCAGTGGTTGGGCAGCACCTCGGGGTCCTCGATACGGATGTTGTTGTCCGCGGCCGAGCCGATGGTCGTGATTCGCCTGAAGACGTTGAACAGCCGGGTCTTGATCCCCGGCCGCGGGAACAGCACGAGCGACGGCATGGCAACCCCTTCGTGCGCCGGTGCGTTCCCGCTCAGAAGGAAAGGGTCAGGCCGAGTCCGAACCCGCCTCCGGGGATCGCCAGCGGCAGCACGGACCGGATGCTAGCAGAATCGCCCCCGGAATCCACTTCTTTTCGAAGCAGGCTCCCGTTCCGATTTCCCGCTTCACCGCCGGGGGTCCGCTCCTCTTTCTCCTCGATCACCTGCTCCCGCTCGAACCCGACGAAGGCATCGACCACGCCCCACAGGTACATGGCGGCAAACGTCCCGATGCCGGCATACATCGTGGACAGTGCGGCCGTGCGAGCCGACCCGGTCGGGTTGGCCAGGTACATGTACAGCCAGGAGCCGCCGTTGGCCCCCAGGCAGAGAAGTTGCGAGGAGAGGAAGAGCGCCCCTTTGCCGTAGCGCCGCTGGGCGAACTGCCCGCCCCCGAACGGCAGCACGTTGACCCACGGATCGTTGAGCTTGACCGTGCGCACGATGACGACGGACGGCTCGACCGGATCCTTCCGGGCCAGCGTGATCACCTTGAGCTCGATGAGCTGGTTGCGCAGATCCTCGAGCTCCTGGACCATCTCGGGCGGATAGAAAAAGGGGTCGAGCTGGAAGTCGGGATCCTCCTGGAGAAGGCGGGTGTACTGCTGGCGGAACTGGACCTTCTCTCCCTTCCACCAGTACGAGGCGCCAAGCCACTCCCGGGCCTGCAGCACCTGCTCCTTCGAAGGAAGCGTGGGCTCCGGCTCGAGCAGCGGGGTCAGCAGCGCGATCACCCGCTCATAGTCCTGGTAGTGGAAAGCGTTCCTGGCAAGCTCGAACTGCTCGGCCGGCGTCTGTGCCCACACCCCTCCCGTCCCCAGGCACAGGGCCGTTGCGACTGCCAGAACCAGGTTCATTCCCCGGCGCATGGCCGCATTATAAAGCCCATTCCGGAGGCTGGCAATGATGCTGACCTTCCCCAGCGTTCGATCCACGAGCCGGGGTGCAGATGGATGTGCCGTGGGGGCAGGGTGCAGAAAAGGCGAGGGTGTGGGACGCAGATGTGCCGTTGGTGCGGGCAAATATGGGCCTGCATGCTCGGCACGTCATCCTGAGCGACCCGGCCCCTCAGCCTGCAAAGTCGGATCCGCCTTGCTGCCGGGAGTGAAGGACCTCTGGATGTGTTCGAACTGCCGCTGGACCTGCGGCCGTGCTGGGGCCCAGGCCGAGGTCCTTCCGCCTCCTCCAGAAGGGCACAGCCAGGCGAGCGGGCCGTGCGTCGGGGGCGTCAGGATGACGTGCCGAGTGCGGCTTCAGGCTTGCTCCCATCCGCTGGGGGCGGTATGATCACGTTGACTTGGTACTGGGCAGAACTTGAGGTGCGCGGACATGAGACATGGCGGCAAGTGCAGACTCATCGTCATGGTTGTGGCGGCCGTTCTGGCGGCCTGCTCCGGGGGAGTGGGCGTGAAGTCAGTGCCGGACTCTGCTGTCGAAGCTGCCGCAGACCATAGGGCCGATCGGGGGTCCCATGTGGAGGAAGGGCAGCCGGAGCAGGTGGACATTCCGTACCGGGATGGCCGTGCGGACTGGAATGCCGAGACTGCGGGCCCGCAGTGCCGTCCGGGAGAGGGTTGCTTCCTGGACAAGTGCGGGAGCAACGGCGACTGCCTCTCCGGCTGGTGCGTGCAGCACCTTGGCGAGAAGGTGTGCACTGAGCCGTGCGTCGGGGAATGCCCGCCGGGCTGGACGTGTCAGGACCTGTCTGGCGGGGTGGACAAGGTGTGGGTCTGCCTCTCCGCGGCCCCGTCGTTGTGCCTGCCTTGCGTGGACAGCAAGGCGTGCGATGGCGGGAAGTGCATCCGGTACGGGGACGAGGCGGGGGCTTTCTGTGGCGCCAATTGCGATGAGACAGGCCCGTGCCCGTCCGGATACGAATGCAAGGCGGTGAACACCGTGGAAGGGGCGCAGGCATCCCAGTGCGTCCTGACCGCGGGGGAGTGCACGTGCACGGCCCATGCAATCGCCGGGCTGCTCGAGACCGCCTGCTACCGGTCGAACGAGTGGGGCAAGTGCGGAGGAATCCGGCTGTGCGGCCAGGAAGGACTCTCCGACTGCTCGGCACCGCTCCCTTCGTCCGAGGTGTGCGACGGAATCGACAACGACTGCGACGGGGCAGTGGACGAGGAACTTGGCACAACGACCTGCGGCGTCGGGGCCTGCACCGTGACCGAGGACAACTGCGTGGAGGCGCAGGTCCAGGAGTGCGTCCCGGGCACCCCGGTCGCCGAGAGCTGCGATGGGAAGGACAACGACTGTGATGGCGAGGTCGACGAGGAACTCGGCACAACCACATGCGGCAGCGGCGCGTGCCTGGTCATTGTGGACAACTGCGTGGAGGGGCAGGTCCAGGAGTGCGTCCCGGGCACCCCGGTCGCCGAGACCTGCGATGGAGTGGACAACGACTGTGATGGCAACGTGGACGAGGAGGCTCCCTGCCCTCAAGGGGAAAGCTGCCTGGCCGGGACTTGCCAGGTGTGGTGCGGAGACGGGGTATGCGGCGGGTCGGAGACCCAGTGCACGTGTCCTGCGGACTGCGGGACGTGCTCGGGTTGCTGCACCGGTTCCACCTGCAACCCGGGCACGAGCAACAGCGCCTGCGGCAAGGACGGAGAAGCATGCACAGCGTGCTCCGGGTACTGTCAGAGCTGCCAGAGCAAGGCATGCGCTCTCGAGACGCAGACCACGCCGACCTGGTGCGACCCGACGTCAGGGCTGACCTGGCAGAATCCGCCGCTGGACGGCTGGAAGAAGTTGGCTGCTGCCGAGAGCTACTGCTCCTCCCTGTCGCTGGACGGCGGCGGCTGGCACGTTCCGACCATCATGGAGCTGCGCAGCCTGATTCGCGGGTGTCCGGCAACCATGACCGGCGGGAGTTGCAACATCCAGGAGGGCGTGTGCCTCAAGTGGTCGTGTCGGGACAGTTCCTGCAATGGATGCGACTACAACAAAGGTCCGGCGAATGGTTATTACTGGCCAAATGAGATGCAAGGAAAATCTAGTTGTTACTATTGGTCGTCGTCGCCCGCCTTGGACGAGACTACGAGCCGTTGGAACGTCCACTTCGGCGCCGGTGCCGTCTCCAGCACCGACGTCGAACAAATCTTCGTATACGTTCGTTGTGTCCATTAGCGGCATTCCCGGACCGTAAGCTTTGTTGGTTATTTGGTGTTTTGTACTTTCATTACTGTGCGTGAGCTTTTCGACTTCGTGCGGTCATCCAGGGGAGCCGAGGGGTGGCATGGGTGCCGGTCCCCGGGGGGCAGGGTGGGCTACGCCCGCACGACCAGCACCTTTCTGCCTGATGCGGTGGTCGTGTCGAGCAGGCTGCACCGTTCCTCGACCGGGGCCGCGGTGGTGCGGCGGTCGAAGAGGACGAGGTACCCCTCGTCGAGCGAGAGGGAGGAGAGGTAGGCATCGATCTGCTCCAGCCCTTTGGCCAGCGGGTCGGGCCGTCCGTCCGTCCATACCTTGAGCTCCAACGCCTCCCGTTGCCACTGCCGAGGACCGAAGGGGGGAACCGGGCGGTGCTTCTCCCCTCCGGCTGTTGGCGACTCCGCGCTCGGAGCACCTGCGCGGCAATCCGCAATCCCCAATCCGCAATCCCCAATCGGAAGGGGCCACTTCACGAGCAGGTCGATGCGCCCGCGGCCCACGCCGTACTCGCGGTCCACGTATCCGCCGCCGTTGACGATGCGCTGGAGGAAGGCCATCAGCACGAGCTGGGCCGCTGCCTCCTGCCACAAGTGTGTACCGGCCAGGACTTCGCCGTGCTCCTTCCAGAATCCGATGAACTCGGCAAGGAGCTTGCGCATGTTGAGGCGACCGTCGGGCAGCATGAACGAGCGTGGCTCGGCGAAGATCTGCCCTTCCGCATGGCCGGCCAGGACACGGACGATCACCTCCTTGTAGATCGGGTTCGCCACCCGCACCGGGTTGTCCGGAGCGACCAGACCCAGGTCTCTGAGGTACAGGACATCATCGTCGTAGCTGTCCGCGTGGGGGATCGTCGTTCCTGCGAGGACCGGCTGGAGTACGCTTCTCACCCGCTCCTCGTTGAGCCTTGCCACCAGCGAGTCGAGGTGGGTCGCCCGAGCCAGGATCAGCCGCTCCTTGGCTTCCTCGACGTGGGCAGCGGTGATCGGCTCCGGGGGGGCCACGCCCATTTCCTCGATCACCTCGCGGGCCAACGCATTCACCAGCCAGGGTTGCCCGCGGGTCAGCTCGAAGAGATGGGCTACGGCCTCGGCGGCGAATCCCTGCCCGGTCTCCCCGGTGTGTTGGGCCAGCAGGGCGGCTGTTTCCGCCGCCGTGAAGTTGCCGATCCTGAACGACTTGACCTTGATGTTGAACGGGCTGGCTGTGCCCAGTCTCGACGGGTCCCCGCCGCTTGCTGCCTTGTAGTCCCGCACGTCCCGCAGTCCGCACAGCACCACCGAGGCGGGAAACGCTGCCGGTCTCGACGGGAAACCGGCCCGAAGCTGCCTCAGCACCGAGATCAGGCTGTTGCCGCGCAGCGCATCGATCTCGTCGAAAAAGAGCACCAGGGGACGGGGGCAGACCCGAGCCCAGGCGGTCAGTCCCGTGAGCAGGCGCTGGCCAGGCACCGACTCGGCCCAGTCAACGGGGGGCTGCATGTCCACGGCCAGCATCGCCTCGGCCTCGCGGCGAATCGCCTCCAGCACCATGAACTCAGCCGCCGGATAGTCGTCCTCCGCTGCCTGCCCCGCCTCGCAGGAGAAGTGCAGCGCGGCGAATCCGCCCTCCGCGGACAGTTGCCTGGCCAGCGCTGCCAGCGAGGTCGTCTTGCCGGTCTGGCGAGGGGCATGGACCACGAAGTACGAGAAGTCCTCGACGAGCCTGCGCGCCTCGGGGATGCGGCTCAGCGCAGGAACCATGTAGTGGCGATCGGGGTGGCACGGCCCGGCTGTGTTGAACTTCTTCATGGGCTCATCATAGGAGATGCCGGGAAACAACGCAAGCCCGACACACGGCCTGCAATCCGCCCCTCCTGCCACATGCTGCCCGCATTGCAGCCACCTGCACGCTCCTCTTCGGGCCATCCTCCGCTCACGTCCTCCGGCGTCGAGCGGACGATCCGGGGCAGCCTGGGTTCCATCCATAAGGGACTGCCTGGGCCATGCGCTCGTTGGCGGCGACGACAACGGCGACGAACACGACCACCAGCCGGCCGATGGATAGAACACAGGGGCCCTCCCCCGCTTTTGACACGCCCCGTGCGCTGGGATATCCTTCTTCCCGTTGCACGGGGGGAGGTATGCGTTCCGGAGGAACGAGAGGGCAGGAAACGAGGCTGGCGGCTCTGCTGGCCGTAGTGCTGCTCCTTGCGTTCCCCCTCGAGGCACTCGCGGGGAAGATCGAGAAGCGGGAGAAGGGCTCGTACGGGACCACGCTCTGGACGCATCTGGACCAGGCTCCGTACCCGGCAAAGGGGTTCAAGTACAAGGACGACACGGTGGGCATCTTCCTCCCCAGGCACTACTGCCCGGTGCTCATCAGGGCGCGCCCCCAGAAGGGGAAGCACCGGACGGCCCAGTTCTCGTGCTACTCCGAGAAGCAGTGGAAGAAGCTCAAGAAGCAGGGATACGGCGTGCGGCGGGTGGACGCGGTGGACTACGTGGTCCATTTCCACGGCCATTCCAACACGGTTGCCAAGACGTTTGCAAACCACAAGCTGCGGGAGCAGTTCTCGCTCAGCCTCCAGAATGCCGTTCTCGTGGTCCCGCAGGGCCCGGTCAACGTCGTCGATTCCGACTGCGGCAAGCTGGAATCGAAGAACGGTCTGCGCAACCTGCTCAAGGAGGTGCACGGGCTTCTCCAGGACGAAGGGCTCGTGGGGCGCAAGCAGACCATCGGCCGCGTCATTCTGACCTCCCACTCGGGGGGGTACAAGTGCACCGCCATGAGCCTCAAGCTCGGCGGGATCGAGGTGTCCGAGGTCTTCCTGTTCGACAGCCTGTACTCCTACACCGACATCTTCTTCGAGTGGCTGAAGTCGAGCCGGGAGAAGGGCCGCAGGCTGATCAACGTGTACTACCGCGAGAAGCCGCGGGCCCGCAGCCAGGAGCTGATGGCCATGCTGCGTTCGGCCCGCATCGGCTACACCCACCTGAAGGACTCGCAGATGGAGAAGGAGAGCTTCGCCCGCAAGAGGCTGGCGAAGGAGAACATCCTGTTCATCGAGACCGACCTGGGGCACTCGCAGTGCACCCGGGACAACTTCAACTACCGCGACTACCTCTTCTCCAGCCGCCTCAAGCGATTCCGATCGACGGACTGGTTCCAGAAGAAAGGGTTGGACAAGCTGGAGCTGAAGCGGTAGCCGGGCTCACGGGGGGCGATGCCTCTGCCGTTCCCGGAGCGACGCCGTGACTTGACATGACTTCGAAGCAGCGGCCTCCCCGCGGGGGAGGTTTGGAGGGGGCCCCTTGTCCAGCTCGATCATCCGCCGCATCGCCGCCGCCACGCAGAGCGCTGTCTCCCGGGTCACCCGATGGCAGACCGCAAACCCCTGGATCGCATTCGCCCTGGGGCTTGCAGCCACCGCTGCGTTCACGTTTGCGGCAAGCAAGCTGGAGGTCAGGACCAACATCGAGGATCTCTTTCCGGACGACACCCCGCACGTGGTGCTGGCCGAGAAAGTGCGCGCCACGCTCCCCGCGTCCTCCCAGATCCTCCTTGTCCTCTCGTCTCCGGACAAGGCTGCCAACGAGCGCTTTGCCGACGCACTGTGTGACAAGGTCTCGCACGATCCCGAGATCTCCCGCGTCGAGTGCCGCCGGGACATCTCCTTCTTCAAGAAGAACGCCCTGCTCTTCCTGCCGCAGGACGAGCTGCTGACGCTGGAGAAGAAGCTCAAGCGGGCCATCCGCAAGGCAGTGGCCAAGGACATGGGGCCGTTCGGCGAGGAAGACGATGCCGGCGGGGATGGCCGCAGCCCGGAGAAGGGCGGGAAGGATGACGATTCCGGGGACGACGAGGGGTTCGACGACGGGTTCGGCGATGCCCCCGAGGCTGGGGACGAGGCTGCCGCCGGGCGGGGGGAGGCTGCCGCCGGGCGGGGGGAGGCCGAGGATGACGAGCTGGTCGTCCCGGACGAGAACGAGGTGCGGAAGAAGTACAACATTGCCTCCCTGTCCGAGTTCCTCTCCAACGCGGACGGCACCCTCATCGGGCTCAAGGTGTTTCCCTCGTTCTCGCCCAGCGAGGTGAACCGGTCGGCCGACCTCATCCGGCGGGTCAACGGCATCGTGGACGGGCTCTCGCCGACATCGTTCCACCCCGAGCTGGAGTGGACCATGGAGGGGGACTACCACAAGAAGATCGAGGAGATCGCGGTCATCAAGCGGGACCTGTCCAAGTCCTCGCTGTTCGCTGTAGCGGTCATCCTGGTGCTGGTGGTCGCCTACTTCGGCCGGCTCCGGGCAACCCTCTTCGTCATGGTCCCGCTCATGTCGGGCATGGCGTGGACCATGGGGCTTGCGTGGCTGACGGTCGGCTATCTCAACCTGATCACCGCGTTCATCTTTGCCATCATGTTCGGGCTGGGCGTGGACTTTGCCATCCACAGCACGAACCGCTACATGGAGGAGCGGGAGCGGGGTTGCAGCGTGGCCGACGCGCTGGAGCGGGGGCTGGTCCACCTGGGCCGGCCCATGGTGAGCGCCGCACTGACCACGACCATCACCTTCCTGTCGCTGGTGATCTTCAAGTTCCGGGGCTTCTCGCAGTTCGGGCTCATTGCCGGGCTGGGCGTGCCGGTGTGCCTGCTGGTGGTGTACCTGACCCTGCCGCCCCTGGTGGTGCTTGCGGATCGGATCGTCCGTGAGAAGCCCATGCGCAAAAC